>JAANMU010000674.1_pt1 | contig 38456 bp, 30 predicted proteins | sample 7279701 | NCBI WGS metagenome assembly JAANMU01 (sample SAMN14094539, study PRJNA606508) | bioreactor metagenome | isolation source: A lab-scale SPAN reactor treating ammonium-rich wastewater day 57 | place: Ireland: Galway | collected 2017-03-13
TCGACGGTGCTCGAACTCGACGCCGATGTCGGGCAGACCGTGGCGGCCGCGCCGACTGCGGTCGCACCGGTCGCAGCGGCGGCGCCGAGCGCAGCCGCCGCACCCGCAGCGTCGGTGCGCGTGGCGCCAACCGCGGCCGCCACCGCCGGGCCGAAGGCCGACGTCGAATGCCGGATGCTGGTGCTCGGAGGCGGCCCCGGCGGCTACTCGGCCGCGTTCCGCGCTGCCGACCTCGGCCTGGATACGGTGCTGGTCGAGCGCTATGCCACGCTGGGTGGCGTGTGCCTGAACGTGGGCTGCATTGCGTCGAAGGCGCTCCTGCACGTCGTCGCGGTGATCGACGAGGCGCGCCACGTCGCGCGCGCCGGGGTCGAATTCGACGCGCCGCGCATCGACCTCGAGCGACTGCGCGCCCACAAGGCGGCGGTGGTGGGCAGGCTCACCGGCGGGCTCACGGGGATGGCGAAGTCACGCAAGGTGCGGGTGGTGCGCGGCTATGGCCACTTCCTCGATGCGCATCACGTCGAGGTCGAGTTGACCACCGGCGCCGGGCAGGACAAGACCGGCGAGAAGCAGGTCGTGCGCTTCGAGCAGGCGATCGTCGCCGCGGGCTCGATGCCGGTGCGGCTGCCGTTCCTGCCCGAGGATCCGCGCATCGTCGATTCCACCGGGGCGCTGGAACTGCCGGCGCTACCAAAGCGGATGCTGGTGATCGGCGGCGGCATCATCGGCCTGGAGATGGCCACCGTCTACTCGACGCTGGGGGCGCGCATCGACGTGGTCGAAATGCTCGACGGGCTGATGACCGGCGCCGATCGTGACCTGGTGAAGGTCTGGCAACGGCACAACGGGAAGCGCTTCGACCACGTGATGTTGCGCACGAAGACGGTGCGTGCCGAGGCCGTGACCGAAGGCATCCGCGTCTGGTTCGAAGGCGAGGGCGCGCCCGCCGAGCCGCAGCTCTACGATCTCGTGCTGAGTGCGGTCGGCCGTGCGCCCAACGGCCGCAAGATCGATGCCGAGCGCGCCGGCATCGCGGTGGACGAGCGCGGGTTCGTCGCCGTCGACCGGCAGATGCGCACCAACCTCGCGCACGTGTTCGCGATCGGCGACATCGTCGGCCAGCCGATGCTGGCGCACAAGGCGGTGCACGAGGGCCACGTGGCCGCCGAAGCGGCGGCCGGACAGAAGAGCTTCTTCGACGCGCGCGTGATCCCGTCGGTCGCATACACCGATCCGGAAATCGCCTGGGCGGGCCTGACCGAGGACGAGGCGCGTGCCCAGGGGCTGGCGGTCGGCAAGGCGGTGTTCCCGTGGTCGGCGTCGGCGCGCGCGATCGCCAACGGGCGCGATGAAGGCTTCACGAAGCTGCTGTTCGACGAGCAGACACACCGGATCGTGGGGGGAGCGATCGTCGGCACGCACGCGGGCGACATGATCGGCGAGATTGCGCTGGCGATCGAGATGGGCGCCGATGCGACCGACGTCGGCCGCACGGTCCATCCGCACCCGACGCTCGGCGAATCGATCGGCCAGGCCGCCGAGCTCTTCGAGGGCACCTGCACCGACCTCCTTCCCAAACGCAGGCGATGACCGGAGGTACCCGCGTGCGCAGTCGCAGCCGTCGATCCGGCCACTGTCGTACCTGCGCGCCTTGAACGCGTTTACACTTCCCGCATGTCCCGCTGGCTGGGCATGGTTGGGGTTATCCCGGGGCCGTGCGTTGGTGGCCCTTCATCAACGAAACTGGAGCACCAAACGATGGATCGACGTTCCTTGATCAAGAATGCCGGAATGGCCGGCATCCTGGCCGCAGGCGTGGCGCCGGCGGTGCACGCGCAGGAGGCGGTGCGCTGGCGCCTTGCCACGAGCTTCCCGAAAGCGCTCGAAACCCTGCACGGCTGCGCAGTGAAATTTTCGGAGACCGTCAAGGCGCTTTCGGGCGGCAAGTTCGAAGTGTCGGTGCACGCGGCCGGCGAGCTGATTCCGCCTTTCGGCATCGTCGATGCGCTGGCCAACGACACGATCGAGATGGGTGAAACGGCGGCCTACTACTACACCGGCAAGGATCCGGTCTTTGCGTTCAGCTGCGCAGTGCCGTTCGGCCTGACTGCCAGCCAGAGCCTGGCGTGGAAGGAGCAGGGCAACGGGCGCAAGCTGCTCGACGAGGTGTTTTCCAGGTACAACTTCTTCACCCTGGGCGCGCTGAACACCGGCACGCAGATGGGCGGTTGGTACCGCAAGGAAATCAAGTCGCCGGCCGACCTCAAGGGCCTGAAGATGCGCCTGGGTGGCGGCGTGTTCGGTGAATCGATGGCCAAGCTGGGAGTGGTCGCGCAGAACATGCCCGGTGGCGAGGTGTACCAGGCGCTGGAAAAAGGCACGCTCGATGCGGCCGAATTCGTCGGCCCGTACGACGACGAGAAGCTCGGCTACAACAAGGTTACCAAGTTCTACTACTACAACGCCTGGTGGGAAGGCGGCGCGGACCTCGATTTCTTCGTCAACAAGAAGGCGTTTGCCAGGCTGTCGCCCGAAAACCAGGCGATCGTGCGGGCGGCCGCGGCCGTGGCCTACAACGACGGCACGACCAAGTATCTTGCGCTCAACCCGCCTGCGCTGAAGCGCATCGTCGCCAGCGGCATCAAGTTCCTGCCGTTTCCCAAGAGCGTCGTCGAAGCCGGCTTCAAGGCGGCGCAGGAAGTGTACGCGGAGCACAGCGCCAAGTCGCCGGAATTCAAGAAGGTCTTCGACGACCTGCGAGCCTTCCAGCGCGACCAGATTCTCTGGAACCGCGTGTCCGAGCTGCAATTCACGCAGACCATGGCTTCGCTCAAGATCTGACGCGGGCTGGGGGCGGCTGCGCCGCCCTCGAGACGGAAAACCGCGGCCTGGTGCCGCGGTTTTTCCTTGTGCGCGCGCTTCGCGCTACGGTTTCCCGAGCGACCTCTCCAGGGCCTTCACGGGGTCGTCCGCGTTCTCGCCCTGCGGTGGCGTGTCCGCGTTCTCGGGTGGCGTGTCCGCGTTCTCGGATGACGTGTCGGCGTTCTCGCCCTCGCCCAGTCCGGGCACGCCCACGCCGAACCCCGGCGCATTCTCCAGTTGTTGCAGCATCCGCGTGCCGACGGCCTCCAGGTCGACGTTGGATTTCTTTTCGAGGTTGCCGGTCACCAGAACGGGGAGGGCGATCAGGATCGCGACCATCGCCAACTGCAGGATCAGGAAGGGAATCGCGCCCTTGTAGATCTGCATCGTGGTGACCGGCTCCATCGTCCTGCCCGTGACAGGGTCCACATAGGGTTTGTCGGGAGCGACCGAACGCAGGTAGAACAGCGCGAAACCGAATGGCGGGTGCAGGAACGAGGTCTGCATGTTGACCGCGAGCAGCACGCCGAACCAGATCAGGTCGATCCCCATCTTGTCCGCGATCGGCGCGAGCACCGGCACCACGATGAACGAGAGCTCGAAGAAGTCGAGGAAGAACGCCAGCAGGAACACCAGGATGTTCACGAAGATCAGGAAGCCCAGTTCTCCGCCGGGCAGCTTGCGCATCAGGTGCTCGACCCACACCGGCCCGTCGGCCGCCTGGAACACCATGCTGAAGATGGTGGCGCCGATCAGGATGAACATGACGAACGAGGACAGCCGGGTGGTCGTGCCGAGTGCCTGCCTGAGCAGTTGCCAGCTGAGGCGTCTGCGCAGCGTCGCCATGACGAGGGCGCCCATCGCGCCCATCGCGCCGCCTTCGGTCGGGGTGGCCACGCCGAGGAAAATCGTTCCCAGAACCAGGAAGATCAGCAGCAGCGGCGGAATCAGCACGAAGGTCACGCGTTCGGCGAGCCTGGAGAGCAGGCCCAGGCGCGTCGCCCGGTTCACGACGGCGATCAGCCAGGCGAGGAACACGCCGCCGCACATGGCCACGACGATCCGTTCGTCGGTGGGCACGAATTCGACCCGCTCGCCTTGCCACCAGGTGTGCACGTCTTCCATGTGCTGCCCGAGGAAGATCGCCACTGCGGTCGATAGCGCCGCGAGCACGGCGAGCGAGCGGTAGCCATGACTGCCGTTGGGTTCGCGGAACGTGCGCGCCTCCGGGGGCAGCGCCGGGACCGCGCCCGGCTTGAAGATGGCCAGGACGACCACCCAGAGCACGTACAAGCCCATCAACGCGAAACCCGGAACGAAGGCGCCCTTGTACATGTCGCCCACGCTCTTGCCCATCTGGTCGGCCAGGACGATCAGTACCAGCGACGGCGGGATGATCTGCGCCAGCGTGCCCGAGGCCGCGATCGTGCCGCTGGTCAGGCTGCGGCTGTAGCCATAGCGCAGCATGATGGGCATGGAGATCAGGCCCATGGAGATCACCGAGGCCGCCACGACTCCGGTGGTGGCGGCCAACATCGCGCCGACGAACACGACGGCCAGCGCCAGGCCGCCGCGCAGGGGACCGAACACCTGTCCCACCGAATCCAGCAGGTCCTCGGCCATGCCGCTGCGCTCGAGGATCAGGCCCATCAGCGTGAAGAACGGCACCGCCAGCAGCGTCTCGTTGGCCATGATGCCGATCAGCCGGAACGGCAGCACCGCCAGAATGGCGGGCGGAAAGAGGTCGACGACGACGCCGAGCAGGCCGAAGAACAGCCCCGCAGCGCCGAGGCTGAAAGCGACCGGAAAGCCGAGGATCAGGAACAGGATCAGGCCTCCGAACATCAGGGGGGCGAAGTTGGCGGCAATGAATTCCATCGTGCGGGCGCTCGTCGCGTTCAGTGCGCCGGCTGCGACGCACCGCCGCCGCTTTCGCGCTCGGCGTTGCGCTCGCGCAGGGCCTCGACGAGTCGTTCCTCGTCACTCTCTGCGCTGTGCCGCCCGGTGGGATCCGGCCCCGCTCCCCGGAGGAAGGCGATGCACTTGATCAGTTCCGACCATCCCTGCAGCAGAAGCAGCGTGAAGCCGACGGGAAGCGCGAGCCACACCGGCCAGCGGATCAGGCCCCCGGGGTTGCCCGACATCTCGCCCGAGACGAACTTGCCGATGGCCTGCGGTGTGCACAGGTACAGCGCCATCACGCAGATGGGCGTCAGGAACAGCAGGTAGCCGACGATGTCGATCCACACGCGTACCGTCTTCGGCAGACGGCTGTTGACGACGTCGATGCGCACGTGCTCGCGATGCAGCAGCGTGTAGCCGGCAGCGACCAGGAACGACCAGGCGAACAGATACCACTGCGCCTCGAGATAGGCGTTCGAACTGGTGTCGAACAGCTTGCGCACGATGGCGTTCAGGGCGCTGATGACCGTGGCGGCAAAGATCACCCAGATCGCGTACTTGCCGACCCGGGCATTCAGCCAGTCCACGGCGCGGGAGAATCTCAGTAGGGCCTGCATCGACTCCGTCCCATGTGCGAGCGGCGCGAGGGAGTTCTGCGCCGCCGAAGCGCCCTTGTCTGGCGGATCTGCGGTGTCCGGCAGTTCGTCGCGGCGCCGAAGCCCCGCATTGTAAGAGCGCGCCGCACCGCCCGGCCGGTCGCCGCGGGTTTCCCCTCACCCTTCGGCCCGCGCAGCGTCGCGGCGGACGGGTCGGTCGTTCAGCCGCCTCGGCCGGCGTCGTCGTTCGACGCGGGGCTCGCGGGCGGTGCGTCGCGTTGCGTGGCGTCGTCGTCCGGTGCGACCTCGCGCATCTGCACGTCGATGACCTCGCGGTCGCGCTGCGCCGACGAGGACGCCGGGCGCACTGCGCGCATGCCGAAGCGGCTGGCGAGCCACACCGCCGCCCCGAGCGCCAGCCCGGCCGCCAGCGCGAGCGCCGCGAACAGCGCGGCCAGCAACGCGCCGAACAGCACCGCGGCGAGCGTCGCGACGCGTCGTACCAGGGTACGCAGGAATCCGATCATCCCGGGCTTCTCATGCCGGGTCCGACGGATCCGGACCGTCTTCGGGTGGGGCAGCCAGCGGGATGGCGCTCGCCAGCACCTTGTCGACGCGGTTGCCGTCCATGTCGACGACTTCGAAGCGCCAGTTCTCCCAGGTGACGGTGTCACCGGTCTGCGGCATGCGCCCGAGCATCAGCATCAGCATTCCGCTGAGCGCCTGGTAGCGCTCGCGTCCCTCCTCGGGCATCGTGCGCAGCCCGAGGCGGTCTTTCAGTTCGGGCACCGGGATCAACCCGTCGAGCAGCCACGAGCCGTCTTCGCGCTGGTAGGCCCAGCTGTCGGATCCGTCGGCGCTGGCGAACTCGCCGGTGATCGCCTCCATCAGGTCGTGCAGTGTGATCAGGCCCTGCACCTCGCCGTACTCGTCGACGACCATCGCGATCTGCGTGTTCGACGTGCGGAAGTTCTCCAGCAGCTCCATGCCGGTGAGCGTCTCGGGCACGTAGAGAACTTCCTGCAGACCCCGTGTGAGATCGATCGGTGCGCCGCGCAGCGACTGCGCGAGCAGCTGCTTGCTGTGCGCGAAACCGAGGATCTCCTCGAACCCGTCACGGCACACCGGGAAGCGCGAATGGGCAGTCTCGGCGACCTTGGCGAGGTTCGCGGCCAGCGGGTCGTCGATGTCGAGCCAGACGACGTCGGCGCGCGGCACCATCAGCGAGGAAATCTGGCGGTCGTCGAGCCGGAAGACGTTGCGCACCATCGCGTGCTCGGTCTGCTCGATGACGCCGGCGTCCGAACCCTCGGCCAGCAGCGCGTGGATTTCCTCCTCCGTGACCGAGGGCACGCGGTCGCTGTGCGCGCCCAGGCCACGCAGAACCAGTTCGGTGGACACCGACAGCAGCCGCACGAACGGCCGGGTCAGCGTGGCCAGCAGCGTCATCGGGTGCGCGACCAGCCGCGCGATACCCTCCGGATTGATCTGCCCCAGCCGCTTGGGCACCAGTTCGCCGACGACGATCGACACGTAGGTGACCACCACGACCACCAGCCCGGTGGCCGCGTAGCCGGCCCACGGCGCGCCGATGCCCAGGGTTTCGAGCCAGGCGGCAAACGGTGCCGCGAGTGCGGCTTCGCCGAAAATGCCGTTCAGGATCCCGATCGACGTGATGCCGATCTGGATCGTCGACAGGAAACGGTTCGGGTCGGCGCCGAGCGCCAGCGCGGCTGCGGCGGAGCGGTCGCCTTCGTCGACCAGTTTCTGCAGGCGCACCTTGCGCGCGCTGACCAGCGCGATCTCGGCCATCGCGAGCACGCCGTTGAGCACGATCAGTCCGAAGAGGATCGCGATTTCCATCAGGCGCTGCGCGCAGGCGGCACGCGGAACCTGGCAAGGGTGCTGCGCGGACGCGATCGCGATACGGGCTCGTGCATGAAGCCGACCCCGGCGGGCTGCCACTCCCGGAAGCCGCCCGGGCCGCAAATGGCTGCGGAGCGGCCGATTATACCGGCCGACCCCGTCCGCGTCGGGGGATTCCCTGACCCCGGGGGTGCGGTGCCGGCCGTATCATCCGCAGGTCGACGACTGGAGGATCACGATGATGAAGGGTCTGGTGAAGGCAATCGTTGTTGCGGGCGCGCTGGGTGTGGCCGCACTGGCATCGGCGCAGAGCACGCGTCTGTCGATCGGTACCGGCGGCACCGGGGGCGTCTACTATCCGATGGGCGGCGGCATGGCGGCGATCCTGTCGAAGTACGTTCCGGGTTGGGAGGCCACCGCCGAAGTCACCGGTGCGTCGGTGGCCAACCTGCAACTGATCGGACAGGGCAAGCAGGACATCGGGTTCACGATGGCCGACGCCGCGTGGGATGCAGTGAGCGGACTGGCGAAATTCAAGGACCGCAAGGTCGAGGCCCGCACGCTGATGGTGCTGTATCCGAACAAGATGCACGTGGTCACCACCGAGGCGAGCGGCATCAGGCAGATCACCGACCTCAAGGGCAAGCGCATCTCCACCGGCGAACCGAACAGCGGCACCGAGGTGATGTCGTTGCGGCTGCTCGAAGCGGCCGGCGTCGACAAGGACGTCCAGCGCGAGCGACTGTCGGTGGCCGAAGGCGTCAACGCGATCAAGGATCGCAAGATCGACGCGCTGCTCTGGGTGGGCGGGCTGCCGACGGCCGCGATCACCGACCTCGCGACCACGCCCGGCATCACGCTCAAACTGCTCGACCCCGCGCAGTACGCCGACGCGATGAACAGGAAGTGGGGGCCGCTGTACGTGAAGGGGACGATCCCGGCGAACACCTACAAGGGCCAGACCGCCGACGTCGGCAACCTCGACGTCTGGAACCTGCTGGTGGCCGACAGGAAGATGAGCGACGAGATGGCCTACACCATCGTCAAGACGCTGATGGAGAAGAAGGACGAACTGGTCGCGGTGCACCGCGAAGCGAAGAACATCACGCTCGAATCGCAGGCCTCGGGATCGCCGATTCCGTTCCATCCGGGCGCGCGCAGGTACTTCGAGGAGCGCGGCGTGAAGATGCCGAACTGAGTGCCCGGCCGAGCGTTCGCAGCCTTGCTCCCGCGTCCCGCGGTCCGCGCGGGTGGTCGATGACATCGAGTGACGAAACCCCGGGCGGGAGCGGCGCGGTCAGCGACGAGCGGTTGCGCGCGGCCGAGCGTTTCGTCGAGGAGGAGGAGGGCGCCGTCAGCCGCTTCGGCGGCGCGCTCGAAGCGCTGGTCACCACGCTGCTGGTGACCATGTCGCTGTTCCACCTGTACGCCGCGGCGTCGATCGTGCCCACGCTCACGCTGCGGCCGGTGCACGTCGGCTTCATGCTGCTGCTGGTGTTCCTGATCTATCCGGCCACGCCGCGGCTGCGCAACCGGCTGATGTGGTACGACGTGCTGCTGGGGCTGGTCGGGGTGGCCACGATCGTGCACATCGTCCTGGGCGGCGACGACTTCTGGGACCGCAGCACGATGCCCGACCGGCTCGACCTGGTCTTCGGCGTGATCTTCGTGCTGCTGGTGCTCGAGGCGGCGCGGCGCTCCACCGGCTGGATCATGCCGGCAGTGGTGCTGCTGTTCGCCGCCTACGCGTTCCTCGGGCCGTGGCTGCCGGGGCACTGGGCGCATCGCGGCTACGACGTCGAGAGCATGATCGGCGTGATGTACATGTCGCTCGAAGGCATCTTCGGCACCGCGATCGACGTCTCGGCGACGCTGATCATCATGTTCACCATCTTCGGCGCCTTCCTGCAGCATTCGGGCGCCGGCAGGTTCTTCCTCGACTTCAGCTTTGCGCTGATGGGCGGGCGCCGCTCGGGCGCCGGGCGCACCGTGGTGCTGTCGTCGTTCCTGCTGGGCGGGCCGTCGGGGTCGGGCGTCGCGACCACGGTCACCATCGGCACGGTCGCGTGGCCGATGCTCGAGCGGGCCGGCTACGACCGCAACGCGGCCGGGGGCCTGCTGGCCGCGGGCGGGCTGGGCGCGATCATCTCGCCGCCGGTGCTCGGCGCGGCGGCGTTCCTGATCGCCGAGTTCCTGAAGATCTCGTACCTCGACGTGCTGAAGATGGCGGTCATCCCGACCTGCCTGTACTACCTGTCGCTGTTCATCATGGTCGAGATCGACGCGCGCAAGTACCAGTCGGCCGCCGTCGGGATCGCGTTGACCGCCAGCGCCGGGCAGCTGGCGCGGCGCTTCTGGTTCCACTTCCTGTCGCTGGTCGCGATCATCGGCTTCATGGTCTACGGCTTCTCGCCGCTGATGTCGGTGTTCTGGGCCACCGTCACCGCATTCGTCGTGAGCTTCTTCGCGCCCGAGACGGCGATGTGGCCGAAGAAGCTGGTCGCGGCACTCGCCGACGGCTCGCGCCAGGCGCTCAACGTCGCGGCCACCTGCGCGGCCGCCGGCATCATCGTCGGCGTGGTCGGCAAGACCGGCCTGGGGCTGAAGTTCAGCTCGATCGTCATCGCCTACGCGGGCGGGAACCTGCTGCTCACCGCGATCTACACGTCGCTGATCGTCTGGATCATCGGGCTTGCGGTGCCGGTCACCGCGAGCTACATCATCTGCGCGGTGATCGCCGCGCCCGCGTTGACCAAGCTGGGCGTGCCCGATTTCGCGGCGCACATGTTCATCTTCTACTACGCGGTGCTGTCGGAGGTGTCGCCGCCCACCGCGCTGTCGCCCTTCGCCGCGGCAGCGATCACCGACGGCGACCCGTACCGCACCACGCTTCAGTCGTGGAAGTACACGCTGCCCGCTTTCCTGCTGCCGTTCGTGTTCGTGCTCGAGCCGGCCGGTGCGGGCCTGCTGCTGATGGCACCGGCCGGAGTGGGCTGGCCGCAGGTCACGTGGATCGTGCTGACGGCCACCGCGGGCATTGCGGCGCTGGCCGGCGGCGCGCAGAACTGGGTGCTGGTGCGCTGCCTGTTGTGGGAGCGGCTGGCGATGATCGTCGCCGGGCTGCTGCTGGTGTATCCGCACCCGCTTGCCGACACGATCGGGCTGGCGCTGCTCGCGGCGGCGCTCGTCTCGCAGTGGCTGCGCAGCCGCACGGCGCGCCGCGTGCCGGCAGCCTGAGGCGCGGTCCGGGCGCTACGGTTCGCCCGCCAGACGGGCCCGATGGCGCGCGATGGCTGCGCGCACCTGCCGCGGCGCGGTGCCGCCGACGTGGTCGCGCGCCGCGACCGAGCCTTCCGGCGTGAGCACCGCGGCGACATCGGCCTCGATCAGCGGGCTGAACCGGCGCAACTCGTCGAGCGGCAACTGCGCGAGATCGACGCCGCGTGCGCTGGCGCTGCGCACCGCGCGTGCGACCGCCTCGTGCGCGTCGCGAAACGGCAGGCCCTTGCGCGCCAGGTAATCGGCGAGGTCGGTGGCGGTGGAGAATCCCTCGGCCGCAGCCTGGCGCATCCGCGCCGCACGCACCTGGATGCCCGCCGCCATGTCGGTGAAAACGCGCAGCGTCTCCAGCAGCGTGTCGGCGGTGTCGAACAGCGGCTCCTTGTCTTCCTGGTTGTCCTTGTTGTAGGCGAGCGGCTGCCCTTTCATCAGCGTGAGCAGCGCCACCAGGTGGCCGAAGACGCGGCCCGACTTGCCGCGGGCGAGTTCGGGGACGTCGGGATTCTTCTTCTGCGGCATGATCGACGAGCCGGTGCAGAAGCGGTCGGCGAGTTCGATGAACCCCACCTGCGGCGACATCCAGAGGATCAGCTCCTCGGAGAGCCGCGACACGTGGACCATGACGAGGCTGGCTGCTGCGCAGAACTCGATCGCGAAGTCGCGGTCGGAAACCGCGTCGAGCGAGTTCTCGCACAGGCCCTCGAAGCCGAGGGCGCGCGCGACCTGCTCGCGGTCGATCGGATACGAGGTGCCGGCCAGGGCGGCGGCGCCCAGCGGCAGGCGGTTCACGCGGCGCCGGCAGTCGACGAGACGCTCGGCGTCGCGCGCGAACATCTCGACGTAGGCGAGCAGGTGATGGCCGAAGGTGACCGGCTGCGCGACCTGCAGGTGCGTGAAGCCGGGCATGATCGTGTCGGCGTGCGCCTCCGCCAGACCGACCAGCGCGCGCTGCAGCGCGGCCAGCTCGCCGCACAGCTGGTCGATCGCGCCGCGCAGCCACAGCCTGATGTCGGTGGCGACCTGGTCGTTGCGCGAACGCGCGGTGTGCAGCCGCTTGCCGGCGTCGCCGGCCAGTTCGGTGAGCCGCTTCTCGATGTTCAGGTGAACGTCTTCGAGGTCGATCGACCAGCCGAATTCGCCGCGCTCGATCTCGCCGCGGATCGTCGCCATGCCGTGGACGATGGCCGCGTGGTCGCCGTCGTCGAGCAGCCCGGCGGCATGCAGCATCGCGGCGTGCGCGAGCGAGCCTTCGATGTCCGCGAAGGCGAGCCGGTGATCGAACGACACCGACGCCGTGTAGCGTTTGACCAACTCGCTGACGGGTTCCGAGAAGCGCGCGGACCACGCTCTGGATTTCTTGGCAAGCTGATCTGTCATAATCGTCCGCGCCAGGGCAAAGGCCTCGAGAGCCGGATTATACGGACCGCCCCGTCGACATCGGCCGACGGCAGGCGCTCCCGCACAGCCAGGAGTCTGTCGGAGTTGAATCGATGAGCGATCCGGGGTCGGTCGTCTCGCCTGATGCGGTGTGCGCCGCCGGTGCGGTCGCGCAGCCGGCGGGGCCGCCGCGGCGGCGCCTCACCGACGGGGCGGACTTCCCGGTGCTGCCCGATTGCTGCAACCTCGGCACCATCGCACGGGTGCTGCTGCCCGTGAACCTCGGTGTGGTGCTGCTGGTCTGGTTGCTGCCGGCGGCGGGCGTCGGGCACTGGCCGATGTTCGAGACGGCGCTGCGCGTCGACGCGGTGGCTGCAGCGGCGCTGCTGCTGCTGTGCCCGTTGCGCCGGCTGGTCAACGGTGCGCCGCGGCCGACCCAATGGGCGGTGGGGCTCGGCGTGCCGGCGGTGCTCGCCGCAGCGGTCGCGCTGGCCAGCGCGCAGCCACCGCAGCCCGGTGCGGCAGCGCTCGCCGTCTGGCTGGCACCGCGCGTGTTGCTCGCCGCGGGTGTCGCCTGGGCGTTGATCGAGTACCTGCGGCTGCGCCAGCTGTCGCTGCAGCCGTCGCAGGCCGAGGGCCGGCTGCAGGCGCTGCAGGCACGCATCCGGCCGCATTTCCTGTTCAACAGCCTGAACACCGTGCTCGGACTGATGCGCAACGACCCGCGCAAGGCCGAGCGCACGCTGGAGAATCTCGCCGACCTGTTCCGCGTGTTCATGAAAGACAGTCGCGAACTGGTGCCGCTCGACGACGAGGTGCTGCTGTGCAAGGAATACCTCACCATCGAGAAATTGCGGCTGGCCGAGCGGCTGGCCGTGCGCTGGGAGCTCGACGGCATGCCGGGCGATGCGTTGCTGCCGTCGCTGCTGCTGCAGCCGCTGATCGAGAATGCCGTGCACCACGGCATCGAGCCGCACGAGGCGCCGGGCGAGATCCGCGTGGCGATCGCCCGCAGCGGTGATCGCGTGCGCGTCGAGATCGCCAATCCGCTGCCCGATGCGCGCCCCACCCGCCCCGGCAACCACATGGCGCTGTCGAACGTGCGCGAGCGCCTCGACCTCACGTTCGACGTCGAGGGGCAGCTCGAAACCTCGACCGCCGAGGGCCAGTTCCGCGTGATCGTCCAGTTCCCGTACCGCAAAGAGAGAAGACGCCGAGATGCCAGACGCTCCTTCGATCCTGATCGTCGATGACGAACCGGTTGCACGCTCGCGGCTTCGCGAGCTGCTCGCCGATCTCGCCCCCGGGTTCCCTCACCGCATCGTCGGCGAGGCCCCCAACGCGCCCGAGGCACTGTCGCAGATCGAGGTCGCGCAACCGCAGATCGTGCTGCTGGACATCCAGATGCCGGGCATGACCGGCATCGAACTGGCACGGCACATCTCGGCGCGCGCGCAATCGGGCGACACACCCCGACCGATGCCGCTGATCATTTTCGTCACCGCGTTCGACGAGTTCGCGGTCGACGCTTTCGAGGTCAGGGCCATCGACTACCTGCTCAAGCCGGTGCGTGCCGAACGCCTGAAGCAGGCGCTGCAGCGCGCGCTCACGCGCATGCCGCAGGAACACGCGCAGGCGATCGACCAGCTGGCGCGCGCCACCAACACGCGGCGCCGCCACCTGTCGGTGCATGAGCGCGGTCGCGTCATCCTGGTGCCGCTCGAGCAGGTCGTCTACCTGAAGGCCGAACTCAAGTACATCACGGTGCGCACGAAGGAGCGCGAGTTCCTGATCGAGGAGTCGCTCACCTCGCTCGAAGAGGAGTTCAGCGACCGCTTCGTGCGCATCCACCGCAACGCGCTGGTGGCGCGACCGTCGATCGCCGGCTTCGAAAGGGTGATGCCGCAGGGCGAGGCCGACGGCGGCGACCCGTACTGGCAGGTGGTGCTCCGCGACGTCGCCGAACGGCTGCCGGTGAGCCGGCGCCAGTGGTCTACCGTCAAGAACCTCGTCGCCTGACGATGGTCGCCACCGACGCGAAGCGGGCCGCGCCCGCGCGGCTGGTGATCGCGTCGCGCCAGAGCCGGCTGGCGATGTGGCAGGCCGGGCACGTGCAGGCGCGCCTGCGCGAGCTCTATCCGCAGTGCGTGGTGGACATCCTCGGGATCACCACCGAGGGCGACCGGGTGCTCGATCGCGCGCTGAACGAGATCGGCGGCAAGGGTCTGTTCATCAAGGAGCTCGAGGTGGCGCTGCTCGGGCGGCGTGCCGACCTCGCGGTGCATTCGCTGAAGGACGTGCCGATGGAAGTGGCCGATCCGTTCGTGCTGGCGGCGATCATGACGCGCGACGATCCGCGCGACGCGTTCGTCTCGGCGCGCCACGCCTCGCTCGGGTCGCTGCCGGCCGGCGCGCGCGTGGGCACATCGAGCCTGCGTCGCGCCGCACAGATCAGGCACGCGTTTCCGGCGCTCGGGGTGCTGCCGCTGCGCGGCAACGTGAACACGCGCCTGGCACGCCTGGACGAAGGACGCTACGACGCGATCGTGCTGGCTGCGGCGGGCCTCAAGCGTCTGGGTCTGGCGGCGCGCATCCGCGCGATCGTGGAGCCGGAGCTGTGCCTGCCGGCCGCGGGGCAGGGTGCGTTGGCAATCGAGACGCTCGCCGCGCGCGACGACGTGCGCAGCTGGCTCGCGCCGCTCGATCACGCGGCCACGGCGGTCGAGGTGCACGCCGAGCGCACTGTCTCGCGTCTGCTTGGCGGCAGCTGCCGGGTACCGCTGGCGGCCTGGTGCGTGCCGACGCCGCAGGGCGGACTGAGGCTGGTGTCGCGGGTGGCGGCCGAAGACGGCAGCGCGATGATCGAGGCGGTGGCCGAATCGGCCGGCGCCGACCGCGAGACGGCCGAGGCGCTCGGTCGGGAGGTGGCGCGCTCGCTGCAGAAGCAGGGCGCCGCGCGATGGCTCGGGTCGTCCTGACGCAACCCTGGCCGCGGGTGAGCGGCATCGAGCAGCGGCTTCGCCGCCTCGGCCACGAGCCGCTGGCGTTGCCGCTGTCACGCATCGTCGAACTCGTCGACGAGCCCGACGTCGCCGGCGTCGCGGCGCGCCTGGCCGGTTTCGACTGGGTGATCATGGTCAGTCCGGCCGCGGTGGCGGCGGCGGCGCGCCTGACCGGCGGGCACTGGCCCGCGCACACCGGTGCGGCGGTGGTCGGCCCCGGCAGTCTTCAGGCGATCGCCGAGGGCGCACTCGGCGTTGCGCCCGATCGCGTGCGGCATCCGGAAGGCCCGGTCTTCGATGCCGATGCGCTGATCGACATGCCGCCGCTGAACGCCCCGCGGGGACTGCGAGTGCTCGTGCTGCGCGGCCACGGCGGCAGCGAGCGCTGGATCGCGCGGCTGCGCGCTGCGGGCGCATCGGTCGAGACCTGCGAGATCTACCGGCGCGAGCCGATCGAGCCGCCACCGGCCACGCTGCGGGCGCTGCGAGCGTTGCTCGATCGGACGCCCGCACCGGTGTTCGTCTTCACGCAGCGCGATGCGGTCGAGCGCATCGAGGCGCTGCTCGGGCGCGCGGGGCTGAAGGCGCGGGCGCATCGCGCGCCGGCGCTGGCGATCCACGCACGCATCGTGGCCACGCTGCGCGCCGGCGGCTGGCGCGAGGTGCACGCGATCGATCCCGGCGATCGGGCGCTCGTCGCCGCGCTAGAATTGTTCCCCGAATCTCCGAGCACCCACAGTGTCTGAGCCGGACAAGGCCGTAGCCGAGGACGCACCGCGCTTCCCGGCGCCCCCTCCCGAACCGAAGCACCGTCGCGCACAGCGGCCCGTGGTGGGCTGGCGCGACCTCCTCGTGTGGGCGGCGCTCGCACTCGCGGCGGCCACCGCCGCCTGGACCGGCTCGCGTCTCGGCGCGCTCGAATCGGGGACGACGCGGCGGCTGCAGGCCGGCGAGCAGCGCATTGCGCAACTCGGTGCCGCCGTCGAACTGGCGCAGGCGCAATTGCGTGATGCGCAGAATCGCGCCGCGGTGCTCGAGAGCAAGGTGCTCGAGGCGGCCGGCCTGCAGGTGCAACTCGAGAAACTGTACCGCAGCCTCGCCAGCGATTCGACCGACGTGCTGCTCGCGGAAGCCGAGTCGGCACTGGCATTGGCCAGCCAGCAGCTTGCGCTGGGCAGCAATCCGCAGGCCGCACTCGGTGCGCTGCAGGAGATCGATTCGCGGTTGAGCCGCCAGGACGATCCGTCGATCGGGGGCGTGCGCCGCGCGCTGCAGCGCGACATCGATCGCCTGAAGGCCTACCCGGCCGCCGACATCGCGTCGCTCGTGCTGCGCCTGGACGGCCTGCTGTCCGCAGTCGATCAGTTTCCGTTGCTGGCCTCGGTGAGCGCGGCGCCGCAGGCATCGAGCGGTGCGACGGGCATCGGGCTCGATGCATTGCGCGGCGAACTGCAGCAGCTGTTTCGCGTGCGCCGCGTCGACACGCCCGACGCGGCGCTGGTGGCGCCCGGGCAGGCGTACTTCCTCAGGCAGAACCTGCTGCTGTTGCTGCTCAACGCGCGGCTGTCGCTGCTGTCGCGCAACGATGTGCTGTATCGCAGCGATCTCGGGCGCGCCATCGGCTGGCTGCGCAGCTACTACGATGACCGCGATCGCGGGGTGGCCGGTGCGGTGACGCAGCTGCGGCAGATGCTGGGTACGCACATCGCGCTCGAGCCGCCGACGCTGGCCGAGAGTCTCGCCGCCGTGCGTGCGGCGCGCGCGGCGCGCGATCCGGGGCGTTGACGACAGCGCCGGGCGACGACGATGCGCAGGGTCATCTGGAGCATGCTGGTCGTCTCGGCCGCAGTCGGCCTGGCGATGCTGATGCGCTTCAACCACGGCAACGTGGCGGTGCTGTGGCCGCCGTACCGGATCGACGTTTCGGTGAACCTGGCGGTGCTGATGCTGGTGATCGTGTTCGTGATGTTTCACCTGTTGCTGGCGGCGCTGTCGAATGCACTGAACCTGCCGGCACGGGTGCGCGAGTATCGCGCCCGGCGCCGCCGCGAGACCGCGCTCGCCGGCCTGCGCGACAGCCTGCTCGCGCTGTTCGAAGGCCGTTTCGGCCGTGCCGAACGACTGGCGCAATCGGCACTGAGCGATCGCACGCTCGCGGGTGCCGCCTCGCTGGTGGCGGCAAGGGCGGCGCACCGGATGCGCGAGACCGAGCGTCGCGATCGCTGGCTCGAATCGGCGGGCGAGGAGCCCGGGACTGCCAACGCGCGGCTGATGACCGCTGCGGAACTGGCTGTCGAAGACCACCGGCCATCCGACGCGGTGAGCGCGATCGAGACCTTGCAGGCCGGCGGTGCGCGCCACATCCATGCGTTGCGCATCGCCCTGCGCGCGCATGACCAGGCCGGCAACTGGCAGGCAGCGCTGCACGCCTTGCGCCAGATCGAGAAGCGCGACGCGCTGCATCCGGCGGCGATCCGCGGGCTGAAGATCCGCGCGTATCGGGCGCTGTTCGCCGCACGCCACGACGATCCCGGCGCTGTGCAGGCGCTGTACGCGTCGATCACTGCGGCCGATCGTGGCATCGACGAGATCGTCGAAGCGGCCGCGCAGGCGTTCGCGGCCGCCGGCCGCCCCGAGCAGGCCGCGCGCATCGTCGAGCAGGCGCTCGAGACGCGTTTCGTCGCATCGCTGGTGTCGTTGTACGCGCAACTCGATGCCGTCTCCGCGCGCGAGCGGCTGCGCAGCGCCGAGGGCTGGCGTGGTCGCTACGGTGACGACCCGGTGTTGCTGGCCGGGCTCGGGCGCTTGTGCGCTGCGCAGGACCTGTGGGGAAAGGCCGAGGAGTTCCTGCTGCTGGCGGCAGGCGTCGCGCCGCAGCGCGAGACGCACCTGCTGCTGGCGCAGCTCTACGAACGGCTGGGACGCGAGCGCGAGGCCGACGAGCGCTACCGGCTGGCTGCGCTGGCCGGGCCGGATGCGATCCTCAGTCGTGGCGCAGCGCCACGGTCTTCAACGCCGTGAACGCGTAGAGCGCCTCGAAACCCTTCTCGCGTCCGTAGCCACTGCGGCCCACGCCGCCAAAAGGCAACTCGACGCCGCCTCCGGCGCCGTAGTTGTTCACGAACACCTGACCCGCGCGCAGTTGTCGCGCCAGCCGCAACTGGCGCGCGCCGTCGCGCGTCCATAGCCCGGCCACCAGGCCGTACGGCGTGCCATTGGCCAGCGCCACCGCATGCGCCTCGTCGTCGAAGCGACTCGCGGCCAGCACTGGCCCGAAGATCTCTTCCTGGGCCAGGCGGTGCACCGGCGGCACGTCGGCCAGCAGGACCGGCGCCTGGTAGAAGCCCTCGGGCGGCGCGTCGCCGACGACCACGCCCTGGGCTGCGAACCTGAGCCCGCCGGACTGTGCTTCGGACAGGAAGTCCCGGACGCGCTGGTACTGGCGCCGCGAGACCAGCGGCCCGAGGTCGAGGTCCGCGTGTGCCGGCCCGGCGCGCAGCGCGGCGAAGCGCTCGGCGAGCAGGCTGATCACGCGGTCGTGGACACACGCCTCGATCAGCACGCGGCTGCCCGCCGAGCAGGTCTGGCCGGCGTTCTGGACGATCGCGCCGACCAGCACCGGAAGCGCTGCCTCGATGTCCGCGTCGGCGAACACCAGTTGCGGGGACTTGCCGCCCAGTTCGAGGGTCACCGGACAGTGGTGTGTCGCGGCGGCCTGGGCCACCCGGCGGCCGGTGTCGGGGGAACCGGTGAACGAAATGTGGTCGATGCCGGGGTGCTCGGCGAGGGCCTGGCCGGCCTCGGCGCCCAGGCCAGTGACCAGGTTCAGTGCCCCGGGCGGCAATCCGGCCTCGGCGCCGAGTTGCGCCACCCGCAGCAACGACAGGCAGGCGTCCTCGGCCGGCTTGACCACGCAGGCATTGCCGGCCGCGAGCGCGGCACCCACGGAGCGGCCGAAGATCTGCATCGGGTAGTTCCACGGGATGATGTGCCCGGTGACCCCGTGTGGCTCGCGCAGCGTGAGCACGGTGTAGCCGTGCCGGTAGGGAATCGTCTGGCCATGCAGTTTGTCGGCCGCGCCGGCGTAGAACTCGAAGTAGCGCGCCAGCGCTACCGCATCGGCGCGCGCCTGCGCGAGCGGCTTGCCGGTGTCGCGCGATTCGACCGTGGCCAGCGTCTCGCGCTGCGACTCCACCAGGTCGGCCCAGCGGTGCAGCACGCGGCCACGCTGCGCCGCGTCGACGCGGCCCCACAGGCCGGCGGCGGGTTCGGTGCCGGCGCCGTCGAAGGCCCTGCGTGCGGCGCGCACCGCGCGGTCCACGTCGGCGCCCGCGCCGCGTGCGATCTGTGCAAACACGCGCCCGTCGGAGGGGTCGATCACCGGCAGGCTGTCGCCCGAAGCCGGCGCGATCGCCTCGTTGTCGATGAACAGTGAATGGCGCTCGGGAGCCTGGAGCATGGTCAGCCTCTTCGCATCGTGGCGGGACGGCGCCGTGCCGTCCGCGTGCGCTGCGTGACGGCACGGCGCCGCGGCGCGCAGGTCGACATTATCCGCGCAGCGGCGCCGCCGCGGCCGTCACGGACGAAGTCCGATAAACTGCGCCCTTCGCGATTCCTTCCCGCCGCGTCCGACATTCCATGAACCTCGACCGAGTCGCTCCGGGCAGCCAATTGCCCGAGGAAGTCAACGTGATCATCGAGATTCCGATGTACGCCGATCCGGTCAGGCACGGTGCGGACAAGGACACCGGCGCCCTGTTCGTCGACCGCTTCGTGACCACGGCGATGCACGATCGCGGTGCCTGCGAGGCGACGCAGGAGATCGCGGACGGGGTGGTGCGTCACGGCGCCGCGATCGGGAAGCCGAAGTTCTGATGCCGCGCGACCTTCCTGTCCCGTCGACCTCGCGCTGGCGCGCGTTGGTCCTCACTGCGGCGATCGCTGCCGCTTTGCTGCCGGTCGCCGGCTGCGGACGCGATGCGCCTGGCCCGGCGCAGGGGCCCGCTGCGGGCGCGGCGCCCGCGCCGCTGCCGGTTGCGGTGCTCGCCATGCAGCCGCGCAAGGTGGCGATTGCCCTCGAAGCGGTGGCGCGTACCGAAGGCTCGCGCGAGGTGGAAGTGCGCGCGCGGGTCGCGGGCATTCTCGAGAAACAGCTGTTTCGCGAAGGCGAGCCGATCCGGGCCGGGGCACCGATGTACCGCATCGAGCGCGCGCCGTTCGAGATCGCACTGGCGCAGGCGCGCGCCGTGCTCGCCGAGGCGCAGGCACGCGCCGATCGCGCGCAGCTGGAAGCCACCCGGTTGCAGACGCTGCTCGCCGAGCGCGCGGTCAGCCAGCGCGAGTACGACGATGCGCGCTCGTCCCGGCAGCAGACGCAGGCCGCGCTGCTCGCGGCACAGGCGCGCACGCGCGAAGCCGAGCTGAACCTGTCGTACACGGCGGTGGACGCGCCGATCTCCGGAATTGCCGGACGGGCGTTGCGCTCCGAGGGCAGCCTGGTCACCCCGGGCAGCGACAGCGCGCTGCTGGCCACGCTCACGCGCACCGATCCGATCTGGGTGCGATTCGCGCTCTCGGAGTCCGAGTACGCGCAGTTGCGCGCCGTCGACGAGCGGTCGGTGAAAGTCACGCTGTTGCTCCCCGGTGGCAGCCGCTACGATCGCACGGGTCGGCTGAACTTCACCGGCTCGAGCGTCGACCCGAAGCTCGGCACCGTGCAGCTGCGCGCCGAATTCGCCAACCCGTCGCTGGCCCTGCTGCCGGGGCAGTACCTCGAGGCGCGCGTCGAGATCGGCGAGCGCGAGGCGTTCTTGGTACCGCAGGCAGCGGTGGTGCAGACCGACCGTGGCCGCTTCGTCTGGGTCGTCGACGCTTCGAACCAGGCAAACCTGCGTGCGGTGCAGACCGGCGGCTGGGTCGGCAGCGACTGGGTGGTGCACGGCGGCCTGCAGCCAGGCGAGCGCGTGGCGATCGACAACCTGCTGCGCCTGCGCCCCGGTGCGACGGTCCAGCCGAAGTCGCCGGCCGATGCGCAGGGTGCCGGCGCGCAGGGCGGCAACGGCCCGCGCCGGGACTGACGAGTCCGCCGCATGTCGCGTTTCTTCATCGACCGCCCGATTTTCGCGGCGGTCCTGTCGATCGTGATCGTGCTCGCAGGGCTGGTGGCCTCGCAGGTGCTGCCGGTCGCGCAGTACCCGGAAATCTCCCCGCCGACGGTGACGATCACCGCCAGCTACCCCGGCGCAAGTGCCGAGACGCTCGCGAAGACGGTGGCCGCGCCGATCGAGGAGCAGCTGTCGGGGGTGGAGGGGCTGCTCTACTTCAATTCGAGCTCGTCGTCGAACGGCACGGTCGCGATCACCGCCACGTTCGAGGTCGGCACCAACGTCGACCAGGCCACCTTCAACATGAACAACCGCGTTCAGCTCGCGCTGCCGCGCCTGCCCGACGAGGTGCGGCGCAACGGCGTCACGGTCCAGAAGCGCTCCAACGACATCCTGCTGGTGGTGGGGTTGAGTTCGCCCGACGGACGCTTCGACACGCTGTACCTGTCGAACTACTCGTCGCTGAACCTGGTCGACGAGCTCAAGCGGGTGCCGGGAGTGGCTGACGTCACGATCTTCGGCGCACGCGATTACTCGATGCGGATCTGGCTGCAGCCGGGCCGCATGGCCCGGCTCGGCGTCACCGCGTCGGACGTCGCGGCGGCGGTGCGCGCGCAAAACGCCCAGTACGCGGCTGGAAAGATCGGCGCCGAGCCCGCGTTGCCGGGCCAGAGCCTCGTCTATACGGTCGCCGCACAGGGCAGGCTGGTCGAGCCCGGGCAATTCGGCGAGATCGTGGTGCGCGCCGGCGGCCCGGCCGGCGTGCTGCGCCTGAAGGACGTGGCGCGCATCGAACTGGGCGCGCAGAGCTACGACGCGTTCAACACGCTCGATGGCAAGCCGACGATCGGCACTGCGGTATTCCTGCAATCGGGGGCCAATGCGCTCGACGTCGCGAAGTCGGTCAAGGCGCGGATGGTCGAGCTGAAGCGGGACTTCCCCGAAGGGCTGGAGTTCGTCGTGCCGTTCGACACCACGCGATTCGTCGAGTCGTCGATCCACGAGGTCACCAAGACGATCGTGGAGGCTGCGGCGCTGGTGATCCTGGTCGTGTTCCTGTTCCTGCAGACCGCGCGCGCCACCTTCATTCCGATGATCGCGGTGCCGGTGTCGCTGATCGGCACCTTCGCCGGACTGTGGCTGTCCGGTTTCTCGATCAACACGCTGACGCTGTTCGCGATGGTGCTGGCGATCGGCATCGTCGTCGACGACGCGATCGTGGTGCTCGAGAACGTCGAGCGCCTGATCCGCGAGCAGAAGATGCCGGCCTACGAGGCCGCGATCGAGGCGATGCGCGAGGTGTCGGGCGCAATCGTCGCGATCGTGCTGGTGCTGTGCGCGGTATTCGTGCCGGTGGCCTTCCTGGGCGGCATCGCCGGCCAGCTCTACAAGCAGTTCGCGGTGACGGTGGCGATCGCGGTGGTGCTCTCGGGTTTCGTTGCGCTCACGCTCACGCCGGCGCTGTGTGCACTGATGCTCAGGGCCGGCGACCACGAATCGAAGCTGTTTCGTCCGTTCAACGCCGGCTTCGCCGTGCTCACCCGCCTGTTCCTCGGTGCGGTGAACCTCGCATTGCGCCAGCGCATGGCGTCGCTGCTGGCGTTCGCGGGCGTGCTCGGGCTGCTGGCGCTGCTGTTCACGCGCATTCCGGGCAGTTTCGTGCCGCCCGAGGACCAGGGCTATGTGCTCGGCGCCGTGATCCTGCCCGACGGCGCCACGCTCGAGCGCACCGGCAAGTCGGGCGCGAAGCTGCAGCAGATGTTCGCCGACCATCCGGCGATCGAGCGCATGTTCGTGGTCGTCGGCTTCGATCTGATCGGTGGCGGCAACAAGACCAATGCGGCAACCATCTTCGTACCGCTGAAGGACTGGTCGCAGCGCACGCAGAGCGCGCCGCAGGTGGCCGGCGAGATCTTCATGCGCGGGATGGCGCTCACCGACGGCATGGCGCTGGCGTTCAACCCGCCGGCCATCCGCGGCCTGGGCACCGCCGGCGGCTTCGAGGTCTACGTGCAGGCACGCTCCGATCCCGACCCGATGCGCCTGCAGCAGGTGGTACAGGCCTTCATGGCCGAGTTGACGGCGAGTCCGAAGCTGCAGGGCATCAACAGTTTCTTCAGGCCGACCGTGCCCCAGCTGATGGTCGAGGTCGATCGCGAGAAGGCCCTGTCGCTCGGCGTGCCCGTTCAGGACGTCTTCGAGGCGCTTCAGAGCACGATGGGCACACTGTACGTGAACGACTTCAACAGGTTCGGACGCACTTACCGCGTGCAGTTGCAGGCCGATGCGAAGTACCGCGCCAGCCCCGATGACCTGGGGAAGGTCTTCGTGCGCTCGGGCGCCAGCGGCGAGATGATTCCGCTGAAGGCGCTGATCACGACGCGCAGCATCGTCGGGCCCGAGCAGCTCGAGCGCTTCAACGGGTTCGTGGCCGCCAAGGTGCTGGGAGCCGGCAAACCGGGCGTGAGCTCGGGCGACGCGATCCGTGCGGTCGAGGAGGTGGCCGCGCGCGTGCTGCCCACCGGATACCAGATCTCCTGGACCGGGCAGGCGTTCCAGGAAAAGCGCGCGGGCAGCGCGTCGGTGTTCGCGTTCGGCTTTGCGATCGTGATGGTCTACCTGATCCTTGCGGCGCTCTACGAGCGCTGGGGGCTGCCGGTGGCGGTGTTGCTGGCGGTGCCGTTCGCCATCACCGGAGCGCTCGGCTTCGTGTTCCTGCGCGGACTCGAGAACGACATCTACTTCCAGATCGGGCTGGTGGTGCTGATCGGGCTGGCGGCCAAGAACGCGATCCTGATCGTCGAATTCGCCCAGCAGGCGTTCCTCGCCGGCAAGTCGCCGGTCGAATCGGCGCTGCAGGCGGCGCGCCTGCGCTTCCGTCCGATCGTGATGACCTCGCTGGCGTTCGTGCTGGGGGTGCTGCCACTGGTGCTCGCCTCGGGTGCGGGCGCAGCGGCCAGGCGCTCGATGGGTACCGGCGTGTTCGGCGGGATGATCGTCGCGACTTTCGTCGCGACGGTCTTCGTGCCGCTGTTCTTCACGGTCACCGCAAGGCGTCGGCGCGGGCGTGATGCCACCGCTGCGCCGCCGGCGCACGGGGAGGCGCCGTGAGACAGGTGCGACGAGGCCCGGCGCGGGTCCTCGCAGCGGCGTGCCTGGCTGCACTGGCTGGCGTCGGCTGCACGGTGGTCGGACCGGATTATCAGCGCCCTGCATCACCGCTTCCGGAGCGTTTCGTCGACGTCCTGCCGGTCGATGCGGCGGCCGCGCAGCCCGGCGCCGCCGTGCCCGCGAACTGGTGGACGCTGTATCGCGATGCGCAACTCGATGCGCTGGTCGACGCCACGCTGGTGCGCAACGCCGACGTGCGCCTGGCGATCGCGCAGGTCGAGGAGGCCGAGGCGGCGCTGCGCGAGGCCTGGGCAGTGCTGGTGCCGCAGGTCGATCTCGGCGCGGGCGCCTCGCGTTCGCGGGTGAGCGCGCTGGGCGCGCAGCCGGTCCCCGCGGGCGTGCCGCTGGTGCGCAACGATCGGCGCATCACGCTGTCCAGCGCGTTCGAGATCGATCTCTGGGGCAGGCTGCAGCGCGGCGCCGAGGCCGTCGACGCCCAGCTGATGGCGAGCCGCCACGCGCGCGACGTCGTCGCATTGAGCCTGGCGGGCGCCACCACGCAATCGTGGTTCACGTTGCGCTCGCTCGATGCGCAGATCGTGGCGTCGCGCGAAAGCGTCGACACGCAGGCCGAATCGCTCGAACTGGTGCAGGCGCGTGCCCGCGGCGGCGTGGCCTCGGACCTCGAAGTCAACCAGGCAGTCGCGTCACGCGCCGAGGCCGCGCTGCAGCTGATCGAACTGCAGCGCCAGCGGACCGCGGTCGAGCGTCAGCTCGGCGTGCTGACCGGTCAGCCGGCGCTGCGTGTGCCCGCCGGCGACCTGCGCACGATGCCGGTGCCACCGTTGCCTCCGCCCGGACTGCCGTCGGCGCTGCTCGACCGGCGGCCCGACATCCGCCAGGCCGAGGCCGTGTTGCAGGCGGCCAACGCGCGCATCGGCGTGGCGCGCGCCGCGATGCTGCCCACGATCTCGCTCACCGGCTCGCTCGGCGGGCAAAGCGCCGAGTTGTCCGACCTGCTGAACAGCGGTGCGCGGATCTGGTCACTGGGTTTCGGTCTTGCCTTGCCGATCTTCGATGCCGGCCGGCTGCAGGCGCGTGCCGAGCAGGCCGAGGCGCGGCAGCGCCAGGCGCTTGCCGGCTACCAGAAGTCGATCGAAACTGCATTCCGCGAGGTGAGCGACGCGCTGGGCAACAGCGAGCGCAGCGTGGCCGCCGAAGGCGACCTGCAGCGCCGACTCGACGCCGCGCGCAACGGCACGCGGCTCGCGCGGGCGCGCTACGAGGTCGGCTACTCGGGCTATCTGGAACTGCTCTACGCGATGCGCACGCAAAACGACGCCGAACTGGCGTTGATCCGCAACCGGCAGGCGCGCCTGGCCTACAGCGTCGACCTCATGAAGGCGCTGGGCGGCGGCTGGGTCGTTCAGCCGGGCGGATCCGAACGGCCTTCGACCGCGGCAGCCGCTGCACCTGCTGCACCTGCCGCGGGTGGGCGGTAGGGCGAGCGCTCGCGCAAGTCGTTCAGATACGCGCCGACCATGGCGTCCTCACGCTGCAGGAAACGGTCGATCGCCTGCGCGAATGCCGGCCCGGCCAGCCAGTGCGCCGACACGGTGGGCACCGGCTCGAAGCCGCGTGACACCTTGTGCTCGCCCTGCGCGCCACCTTCGACGACGGGCAGCTTCGATTCGATCGCGGCCTCGATGGCCTGGTAGTAACAGGCTTCGAAGTGCAGGCACGGCACCGGCTCGAGGGCGCCCCAGTAGCGGCCGTAGAGCCGCTGGTCGTCGTGCACCAGCAGGCTGGAGGCGATCGGGCGCCCGTCGCGTTCGGCCAGCACCAGCACCAGGTGTTCGGGCAGCGTCGCACCGATGCGCTCGAAGAACTCCTGGTTCAGGTATGGCTTCGCGCCGTGCGCGGCGTAAGTCGCCCGGTAGCAGCGGGTGAAGAAGGCCCATTGCGCGGCACCGATCTCGCGGCTGCGCAGCCGGCGCAGGCGCACGCCCGCCTCGGCGACCTTGCGCCGCTCGGCACGGATCTTCTTGCGCTTGGGCTGGGCCAGCGTGGCCAGGAAGTCCTCGAAGCCGCCGTAGCCGGCATTGCGCCAGTGGAACTGCACGCCGTGGCGCAGCATCAGACCGGCGTCGTGAAGCGCCTGTGCTTCCGGTGCGCGCGGGAACAGTACGTGCAGCGACGACAGTTGCGAGGACTGTGCCAGCGCCAGCAGGGCGCGCGCCGCTGCGTCGCGCGCTGGCGTGTCGCGTGCGGCCAGACGCGTCCCCGGCACCGGCGTGAACGGTACCGCCGACACGAGCTTCGGGTAATAGCGCAGCCCGTGGCGACGGTATGCGTCGGCCCACGCCCAGTCGAACACGTACTCGCCGTACGAATGCAGCTTCAGATACGCAGGCACCACGGCCGCTGTCGCGCCGGTGGCGTCACGCAGCAGCAGGTGCCGCGGAATCCAGCCTGTGGCCTCGCCGACGCATCCGGAGAGTTCGAGCGCACGCAGGAATTCGTGGCGCAGGAACGGTTGCGCGCGCGCGTCGCCGGTGCCGGCTGCGGCCAGCGAGTTCCACTCGCCGGCGGACACGCCGGAGAGATCGTCCAGAACCTGCGTGCGATAATCGACGCCCACCCGATCGGGAGACAAAGGGCTTTTCCTCCGATGCGAATCGCCGCTGCGCAACTGAACCAGGTCGTGGGCGATTTCCACGGCAATGCCGAGCGTATTATCGCCGCTGCGCGCGCGGCGCTCGGGCATGGCGCGCGGGTATTGCTCACGCCGGAGTTGTCGCTCAGCGGCTATCCTCCCGAAGACCTGCTGCTGCGCGAAGCCTTTCACACCGGCTGCGAACGCGCACTGGCCGCGCTGCGCGAGGCGACCGCCGCGCTCGACATCCACCTGCTCGTCGGCCATCCGCAAATGCGCGAAGGGCGCCGCTACAACTGCGCCAGCGTGATCCATCGCGGGCGGGTGCTCGGCCAGTACGGCAAGCACGACCTGCCGAACTACGACGTCTTCGACGAGGCGCGCTATTTCGAACCGGACAACCGGCCGCTGGTCTTCGAGGTCGACGGCGTACGCTTCGGAGTGCTGATCTGCGAGGACTTCTGGTACCGCTACGCGCCCGAGTGTGCGCAGGCCGCTGGCGCACAGGTCATCCTGGTGCTGAACGCATCGCCGTTCCACATGGACAAGCAGCACGTGCGCATCGATGTCGCGCGCGAGAACGTCTCGCGACTCGGCCTGCCGATGCTGGCGGCCAACCTGGTCGGTGGACAGGACGAACTGGTCTTCGACGGCCTGTCGTTCGCACTGGCTGCGGACGGGCGCCTGTGCGCGCAGGCCCCGGCATTCCGCGAGGACGTACTGGTGGCCGACGTCACCGGCACGCTGCCGCCAGCCGTTGCCGCCGGCACGGTTCAGCCCACGCCACCGCTCGAGGAACAGGTCTACGCGGCGCTGGTGCTGGGCGTGCGCGACTACGTCGGCAAGAACGGTTTTCCGGGCGCCATCATCGGCCTGTCGGGCGGCGTCGACTCGGCGCTGGCGCTGGCAATCGCGGTCGATGCGCTGGGTCCCGCCCGGGTGCGCACGGTGATGATGCCCTCGGCCTACACGGCGGACATCTCGCTGATCGATGCGCGCGAGATGGCGCGCCGCGTGGGCGTGCGCTACGACGAAATCCCGATCGGCGGCTGCTGCGATGCGTTCCTGGCCGCGCTGGCGGGCGAATTCCACGGCCTGGAGCCCGACACCACCGAGGAGAACATCCAGGCGCGCATCCGCGGCACGCTGCTGATGGCGCTGTCGAACAAGTACGGCTCGATCGTACTCACCACGGGCAACAAGAGCGAGATGGCGGTCGGCTACTGCACCCTCTACGGCGACATGGCCGGCGGCTTCGCGGTGATCAAGGACATCGCCAAGACCATGGTCTACCGGCTGGTGCGGTGGCGCAACGCGCAGGGTGCGATCGTGCCCGAACGGATCATCACGCGCGCGCCGTCGGCCGAACTGAAGCCCGGCCAGACCGACCAGGATTCGCTGCCGCCGTATGACGTGCTGGATGCGATCATGAAGATGTACATGGAGGACGACTGCAGCGTCGAGCAGATCACCGCTGCGGGTCACCCCCGCGAGACGACCGAGCGCGTGGTGCGGCTGATCCGGGCAAGCGAATACAAGCGCCGCCAGGCGCCGGTGGGCATCCGCGTCACGCACCGGGCTTTCGGGCGCGACTGGCGCTACCCGATCACGTCGAAATTCCGCGAATGAGCGCCGCTCCCTCGCCGGCGGCCGACCGGCCAGGCAGTGTGCGCGACAGGTGCCGCAGTGGCCGGCCCGGACTCAGGTACGATTGACGCATGCGATCCACAGCAAACCCGGAGCAACGATGAAAAAAGTGACGGCGATCATCAAACCGTTCAAGCTCGACGAGGTGCGCGAAGCGCTCGCCGAAGTCGGCGTGACCGGTCTGACCGTGACCGAGGTCAAGGGTTTCGGGCGCCAGAAGGGGCACACGGAGCTGTATCGGGGTGCCGAGTACGTGGTCGACTTCCTGCCCAAGGTCAAGGTCGAGGTGATCATTGCCGACCCCGCGGTCGAGTCGGTGATCGACGCGATCGTGCGCGCGGCGCGCACCGGCCGCATCGGCGACGGCAAGATCTTCGTTTCGAGCGTCGAACAGGTGGTGCGCATCCGCACCGGCGAGACCGGCGAAGCCGCAGTCTGAATCCCGCAGCGGCAGGCCCTGAAGCCGAGCCGCGCGGAGCAGCCCGGTCCATGGATTCGATCGGCCAGTCCGGCGAGGCGCCCCTGCGGGCCGGCGCGTTGCTGCTCGCCGCGGGGCGCTCGGCGCGCATGGGCGGCCCGAACAAGTTGTTGCTCGAACTGGATGGCGAGCCGATGGTGCGGCGCGCCTTGCGCACGCTGCAGGCGGTGCCGCTCGATCCGGTCGTGGTGGTGCTCGGCGCGGCTGCCGATGCGGTGCGCGCCGCGCTCGCTGGCCTGCCGGCCTGCCGCACCTGCAGTGCCCCGCAGGCCGAAGATCACCAGGCGTCGGTCGACGCCGGGCTGCGTGCGTTCGCCGCTCCGGTAGAGGCGATCGTGATCATGCTCGCCGATCAGCCGCTGCTCGATGCGGACGACCTGCGCTGGCTGCTGGCGCAATGGAGTGCGTGCGCGCGCGGCGGCGCGCTGGTGCCGATGTTCGCGGGCCAGCGCGGCAATCCGGTGATCGTCGATGCGGCGCTGCGCGCGCCGATTCTCGAAGCCGGTTCTTCAGTGGGTGCGCGCGGCTACCTCGCCGCGCACCCGGCGCTGGTGCACCGTGTCGAGACGCCCAACGATCATTTCGTGGTCGACGTCGATACGGCCGACGATCTTGCGCGGCTCGCCGGGCGTGGCCTGCGCGCAGCACTTCCCGGCGCCGGCTGAATGCTTCGCCGCGCCGGCATCGCCAGCAGCACGGTCAGCGTGCCGGCATCCGCAGCAGCACGATCAGCGCGCCCGAACCGCCGTCGTTCGGCCGCGCCTGACAGAACGCCAGCACCTCCTGGCGCTGCGCCAGCCAGCGCGGGACTTTCGCCTTGAGTACCGGCTCGCGTCCGAGCGAGCCGCGGCCCTTGCCGTGGATCACGCGCACGCAGCGCCATTCGTCGCGCAGCGCGCGGCCCAGGAATGCGGTGAGTGCTGCGCGCGCCTCGTCGGTGCGCAGCCCGTGCAGGTCGATCTGTCCCTTCACCGACCACTGCCCGCGGCGCAGGCGGCGCACCACGTCGGGGCCGATGCCGTGACGCCGGTACGACAGCGCGTCGTCGGTTTCCAGATACTGCTCGATACCGATCTCGTCGGACAGCGACGCGTCGAGCACCGCGCGTTCGTCGAGTTGGCGCTGGCGCGGTACGCACGCCGGGGCGGGACGCCCGGGATCGGCGCGCCCGGCCGGCGGGAGCGCCACCGCGTCGGCCACCGCGTCGCGAAACAGGTTCGCCTCGCGCGCCATCGGGCTCGCCTGTGCGCGCTGCAGGCGCTCGGCCTCGGCCCGTTCGCGGGCCTGCGTCTTCAGCTTCGCGGCCAGCGGCCCGAGTTCGTCCAGCCCGCCGATCCGCTCGACGACGGGCTGGCGTCGCACGCGACTCATCCTTGCTGAAGCGCCTCGAGATGGCGCTGCGCGTCCAGGGCGGCCATGCACCCGGTGCCGGCGCTGGTGACGGCCTGGCGGTAGACGTAGTCCTGCACGTCCCCGGCCGCGAACACGCCGGGCACGCTGGTGGCCGTGGCCTGTCCGTTGCTGCCGCCGCGGGTGAGGATGTAGCCGTTGGACATCTCGAGCTGGCCGTCGAACAGCGCGGTGTTCGGCGAGTGCCCGATCGCGACGAACACGCCGGAGAGCGCGAGTTCGCTGGTCTGGCCGCTGCGGTTGTCGCGCAGGCGCACGCCGGTGACGCCGCTCGTGTCCCCCAGTACCTCGTCGAGTTCGTGGAACCAGCGCACTTCGACGTTGCCGTCGCGCGCCCGGGCCAGCAGCCTGTCGATCAGGATGGGCTCGGCACGGAAGCGATCGCGCCGGTGCACCACGGTGACCTTGCGGGCGATGTTCGACAGATAGAGCGCTTCTTCGACCGCCGTGTTGCCGCCGCCGATCACTGCGACGTCCTGGTTGCGGTAGAAGAAACCGTCGCAGGTGGCGCAGGCCGAGACGCCCTTGCCCATGAACGCCTGCTCCGAAGCGATACCCAGGTATTTCGCCGAGGCGCCGGTGGCGATGATCAGCGCGTCGCAGCTGTACTCGCCCGAGTCGCCCACGAGCCGGATCGGCTTGCCGTCGAGCCTGGCGGTGTGGATGTGGTCGAACACCAGTTCGGTGCCGAAGCGCACGGCGTGCCGCTGGAAACGCGCCATGAGGTCGGGACCCTGCACGCCGTCGGCGTCGGCCGGCCAGTTGTCGACCTCGGTGGTGGTCATCAGCTGCCCGCCCTGTGCCAGCCCGGTGATCAGCACCGGTTGCAGGTTGGCGCGCGCGGCGTAGACGGCCGCGGTGTATCCGGCGGGGCCGGAGCCGAGAATGAGCAGGCGGGCGTGGCGAGTGGTGGGCATGGGCGGATGTTCGATCTGGACGTTGCAGAAAACTCAAAAAATCATTAGCTTATGGGCCCGATCTTTGAGCGCTTTGTGATATCCGGCACAGCTAGGGCAGAATGACGGCAGTGCCGCGCCGTGTTCCGGGCGCCGGGTAGCGACGATCGCGAGGTGGGTATGGCTCACGAAGAAAACAAGGCGTTCCTGCGAAGGGTACCCTTGTTGTCCAGTCTCAACGAACAGCAACTCGGGACGCTGGCGGCCGGCAGCACGCGCCGCAACTTCCCGAAGGGGCGCACGATCGTCGCCGAAGGCGAACCATCGCAGTCGCTGTACATCCTGCTGTCGGGCCGCGCGAAGGTGCAGCGTTCCGACTCGGAGGGCAAGGAGGTCATCCTCGCGGTGCTGGGGTCGGGCGACTTCTTCGGCGAAATGAGCCTGATCGACGAGGCACCGCGCTCGGCCAGCGTGATCACCCTCGAGTCCTGTGACTTCATGGCGATTGCCAAGGACGCGTTCCGCTCGATGCTGATGCAGAGCAACGAGATGTGCATGGCCGTGATGAAGGGCATGGTCCGACGCCTGCGCGAAGCGGACAAGAAGATCGAGACGCTGGCCCTGCTCGACGTCTACGGACGCGTGGCGCGGGTGCTGCTCGATTTCTCCGAACTGGTCAACGGCGAGCGGGTGGTGAAGAACAAGCTGCCGCGTCAGGAGATCGCCAAGATGATCGGCGCCTCGCGCGAGATGGTTTCGCGCGTGATGAAGGGGCTCGAGATCGACGGCTACATCGTGCCGCTGCCCGAAGGCCGGCTGATGTTGCGCGAGAAGATCAGCGCGTACATCAGCTGAGCGGGCAGGGGAGCCGACAATCGCGATGGCCCGCGCCGCCGCAGTGCCCGTGTCCTCCGGCAGGACGGCATCGGCGCGCAGTCCGTCCGCCGCCAGGCTCGGGCTGCCTGCGCGTGCGCTGCGTCTGGTGCAGGAGGCGCTGTGGATCGCGCTGGCCGCGCTGGGCGCGTTCCTGCTGTTGATCCTGCTCAGCTACGACAAAGCCGACCCGGGCTGGTCGCACGCGGTGGTGGGGCGCGTGGTCTCCAACGCCGGCGGGCGGGTCGGCGCCTGGTTCGCCGATCTGCTGCTCTACCTGTTCGGCCTGAGTGCCTACCTGCTGGTCATGGTCCTGGGTGTCTCGGTGTTGCGCGGCCTGCGCACGCTGCGCGCGAGCGCGCCCGACGCGGTGGCCACGCAGCGCTTTGCCTGGGAACGCTGGGTCGGCTTCGGCCTGCTGCTGATGGGCGGCGTGGGCATCGAATCGGCGCGCCTGCACAGTCTGCAGGCCGACCTGCCGATGGGCCCTGGCGGCATCGTCGGCGCGCTGATCACCGATCCGCTGTTCGTCGCGCTGGGCCCCGTCGGCGGCACGCTGGTGCTGCTGGTGCTGGTGGCCGCGGGCTTCAGCCTGTGGAGCGGCTGGTCGTGGCTGACGATCTTCGAACGCATCGGTCTCGCGCTCGAATGGTCCGCGCAGCGTCTGGTGCAGGCAGTGGTGGTGCGGCGCGACCGGCGCATCGGCGAGGTGGCCGCCACCGAGCGCGACGAACAGGTGCAGGTGAAGCGGCGCATCCTCGACGATGACCCCGAGCCGGTACGCATCGAGGTGCCGGTGGCGCGCATCGAGCGCTCCGAGCGCGCCGAGGCCGAGCGGCAGAGCGTGCTGTTCGTCGACCTGCCGGCGGATACGCAATTGCCGCCAGTGGCGCTGCTCGACGAGCCGCCGGTGGCCGCCGAAGGGGTCTCGCAGGAGACACTCGAATACACGTCACGGCTCATCGAAAAGAAGCTCTCCGACTTCAACGTCGCGGCCAACGTGGTCGCTGCCTATCCGGGTCCGGTCATCACCCGCTACGAAATCGAACCGGCCACCGGCGTCAAGGGCAGCCAGATCGTCAACCTGTCGAAAGACCTCGCGCGCGCGCTGTCGCTGGTGTCGATCCGGGTGGTCGAGACCATCCCGGGCAAGAACCTGATGGGGCTCGAGTTGCCCAACGCGCGGCGCCAGACGGTGCGCCTGTCCGAGATCCTCGCCTCGCAGGTCTACGCCACCAGTGCGTCGCCCCTCACGCTGGCGCTGGGCAAGGACATTGCCGGCAACGCCATGGTGGTCGACCTGGCGAAGATGCCGCACCTGCTGGTGGCCGGCACCACCGGCTCGGGCAAATCGGTGGGCATCAACGCGATGCTGCTGTCGCTGCTCTACAAGAGCGACCCCACGCAGGTGCGGATGATCCTCATCGACCCGAAGATGCTCGAGATGAGCACGTACGAGGGCATTCCGCACCTGCTGGCGCCGGTGGTCACCGACATGCGCCAGGCGGGCAACGCGCTGAACTGGTGCGTGGCCGAAATGGAGCGGCGCTACCGCCTGATGAGCCGGCTCGGCGTGCGTAACCTCTCGGGCTACAACCACCGGATCGCCGAGGCCGAAAAGCGCGAGCAGCTGGTCCCGAACCCGTTCTCGCTCACGCCCGACGCGCCCGAGCCCCTCGGGCGACTGCCGCAGATCGTCGTGGTCATCGACGAACTCGCCGACCTGATGATGGTGGTCGGCAAGAAGATCGAGGAGCTGATCGCGCGCCTGGCGCAGAAGGCGCGCGCAGCCGGCATCCACCTGATCCTCGCCACCCAGCGGCCTTCGGTGGACGTGATCACCGGGCTCATCAAGGCGAACATCCCGACGCGGATCGCGTTCCAGGTGTCCTCGAAGATCGACTCGCGCACCATTCTCGACCAGATGGGGGCCGAGTCGCTGCTCGGCCAGGGCGACATGCTCTACCTGCCGCCGGGCGGGGGCGTGCCGGTGCGCGTGCACGGCGCGTTTGTCGCCGACGGCGAGGTGCACAAGGTGGTCGAGCACTGGCGGCAACTGGCCGAGCCGCAGTACGTCGAGGGCATCCTCGAGGGCGGCGTGCCCGAGGAAGCCGACCCGGGCAGCGCGGTCGGCTTCGGTGGCCTCGCGCAGACGCTGGCCGAGGCCGGTATCGACGGCGAGGCCGATCCGATGTACGACCAGGCGGTGTCGGTCGTGCTGCGGCACAAGCGCGCGTCGATCTCGCTGGTGCAGCGCCATCTGCGCATCGGCTACAACCGCGCCGCACGCCTGCTCGAGCAGATGGAGAAGTCGGGACTGGTCTCCGCGATGGCATCCAACGGCAACCGCGACCTGCTGGTCCCGTCGTCGCAGGACGCCTGATGCCCGGGCGGCGCCGGTTCATTGCGGCGTTGTCGCTGGCGGTGCTGCTGGCAGGGGGCGTGTTCGCCCCGGCGGTGCGCGCAGCGGCGCTCGCGCAACTGCGCACCTTCCTGGCCGAGACCCGCGCAGCGCGCGGCGAATTCACGCAGAAGGTGATGCGCGTCGATGGCAGTGTGGCCGAATCGGGCAGCGGGGACTTCGCATTTGCCCGCCCCGGGCGCTTTCGCTGGGAGGTGCGCAAACCCTTCGAGCAGCTGCTGGTCGCCGACGGCCAGCGGCTCTGGTTCTACGACCAGGACCTGAACCAGGCCACGGTGCGACCGATGTCCGATTCGCTCGTTTCGACGCCGGCGGCGATCCTCTTTGGCGATGCCGACCTGGAGCGCGATTTCGCGCTGCGCGAGCTGGCGCCGCGCGACGGCCTCGAGTGGGTCGAGGCGTTGCCGCGCAGCAAGGAGGCGGGTTTCGAGCGCATCACGCTGGGCATGCGCGACGGCCTGCCGGTGACGATGCAGGTGGCGGACGCGTTCGGGCGCACCACGGTGTTCGGGTTTCACGCCATCGTGCGCAACGGCGCGCCAGCGCCCGAACTGTTCAGGTACGTGCCGCCGAAGGGCGTCGATGTCGTCGAGCAGTAGCGTCCTGGCGCCGCCGGCCGCGCCAGGTGATCCGCTCGCGCGCATCGACACGCCCGCGCTGGTGCTCGATCTCGATGCTTTCGAAGCCAACGTCGCGGCGCTGCACGCGCATGCGGCGGCACGCGGTGTCCGGGTGCGCGCGCACGGCAAGGCGCACCGCTGTCCTGAGATCGCCCGCAGGCAGGTGGCCGCGGGCGCAGTGGGCATCTGTTGCCAGAAAGTGGGCGAGGCCGAAGGCTTCGCCGCAGCCGGCATCGCCGACATCCTGATCAGCAACGAAATCGTCGATCCGGCCAAGCTCGACCGGCTGGCGCGACTGGCGCGCCGCGTGCGACTCGCGGTCTGCGTCGATCACCCCGGCGCGGTGGCGGCGCTGGCGCGCGCCTGCACGCGAGCCGATGCGCGTGTCGACGTGCTGATCGAACTCGACGTCGGCCAGGGGCGCTGCGGCGCGACCACGATCGACGAAGTGGTGGCGCTGGCCCGGGCAGTCGCGGCAAGCGCGCCCGCGCTGCGGCTGCGCGGGCTGCAGGCCTACCACGGCGGCGCGCAGCACCTGCGTGCTGCGCAGACGCGTTCGCAGGTGATCGCGGCGGCTGCACGTCAGGCGGAGCTGGCGCGTGACACGCTGCGCAGCGCCGGCCTGGACTGCCACGAGGTGAGCGGTGGCGGCACCGGCACGTTCGCGTACGAGACGGCGTCGGGCGTCTACACCGAAATCCAGCCGGGCTCGTACGCGCTGATGGATCTCGATTACCGTGCCAACGAGCCGGATGCGACGGCGCCGGCCATGCGCCAGGCGATCGGCGTCATGATGTCGGTGATGAGCGTGCGCGCCGGGCATGCGGTGCTCGACGGCGGCCTGAAGGCGGTGTCGGTCGACTCCGGGTCGCCGGCGTTGCGCCTGCCCGGCTGGCGGGTGCGCGGCGTCTCCGACGAGCACACGGTGATCGAGCCGGACGCGGCTGCAGGCGAAGCGTCTGCACCCGATGGCGGCGGGGCTGGCGGTCCACCGGTACTGCGGCCCGCACCGGCGCCGAAGCCGGGTCAGCGGTGCGTGCTCGATCCGGGGCACTGCGATCCGACCGTGAACCTGCACGACTGGGTGATCGCCTGTCGCGGCGAGCGGGTCGAGGCCGTCTGGCCGGTGCTGCCGCGCGGCGCGTCGCGGTGAACTTCCCGCGGCTGCGGTAAGCTGGCAGCTTCGACGACCAGCCGGAGTTCCTTTCGATGAGCAGCGTGGCACCGGCGGCGCCCGCATCCGGTTCCGGCGACACGCGCATCATCGTGGTCGTCGGCATCGCGCACGCCGTCTCGCACTTCTTCCACCTGATCCTGCCGCCGCTGTTTCCGTGGCTGAAGGACGCGTTCGGCCTGTCGTACTCCGAGCTCGGCGTCGTGGTGACGGTCTTCTTCGTGATCTCCGGCATCGGGCAGTCGCTTGCCGGATTCGTCGTCGACCGGGTCGGCCCGGTGCCGGTGATGCTCGGGGCGATCACGCTGTTCGCGCTTTCGGCGGCGGTGCTCGCGAGCGCGTCCGGTTACGCCGGACTGATGCTGGGTGCGGCGCTGGCCGGCGTCGGCAACGCGTCGTTTCACCCGGTCGACTACTCGATCCTCAATCGCAAGGTGTCGGGGCCGCGGCTCGGTCACGCTTACGCGGTGCATGGCATCACGGGCAACCTTGGCTGGGCGGCTGCGCCGGTGTTCGTGGTGACCATCGCGCAATTCGCCGGCTGGCGCGAAGCCTTCGCCGGTGCAGCGCTGGTGGCGCTCGCAGCGCTCGCCGTGGTCTGGCTGAACCGCAGCGCGCTCGCAATACAGGTGCATCGCGACGCGCGGGCCGCTGTCGCGGGGCGCGGCGGACCCGGCGGTGCGTTCGACTTCCTGCGACTGCCCGCGGTGTGGCTGAGCTTCGGCTTCTTCTTCGCCTACGCCGTGGCGCTGGGCGGGGTGCAGACCTTCGCCCCCGAGGCGTCGCGGCTGTTGCATGGCGTGCCGCTCGAATGGGTGGCGCTGTGCCTGACGATCTACATGCTGGGCAGTGCTGGCGGAACGATCATCGGCGGATTCCTCGCGAGCGACCCGCACCGCGCCGAGCGCATCATCGGTGTGTGCTTCGGCCTCGCGGCGGCGGTGGCGGTCAGCATTGCGTTGCTGCCGTGGCCGGGCTGGACGGTGCCGGTGCTGTTCGGCGTGATGGGTGTTTGCGGCGGCATCGCCAATCCATCGCGCGACATGCTGATCCGGCGTGCGGCGCCTCCCGGGGCGACCGGCCGCGTCTACGGCGTCGTCTACTCGGGGCTCGACGTCGGCATGTCGATCGCGCCGCCGATTTTCGGGGTGATGATGGACATGGGCATGCCGGCGCTGGTCTGGGTCGGCGTCGCCTTCGCGCAGGCCACGCTGATCGCCGGTGCGTTCAGGGCGGGCCGCGCGACGCGGATGCGCGATGCCGCGCCGGGCGCCGCCTGACAGGCCAGCGGCCGAGCCATCGGCGGTGGGCAGCGGGCCTGCGGGTGCCGGCGGCGAGCTGTTCGCGCCCGCCGTGGGCGACGACGCGCCGCTGGCCGAGCGGCTGCGACCGCGATCGCTCGACGCGGTGATCGGGCAGTCGCACCTGCTCGGGCCGGGCAAGCCGCTGCGCGTGGCCTTCGAGTCGGGGCGCCCGCACTCGATGATCTTCTGGGGCCCGCCGGGTGTCGGCAAGACGACGCTGGCGCGACTGATGGCCGACGCGTTCGACGCGCAGTTCATCGCGATCCCGGCGGTGCTCGGTGGCGTGAAGGAGATCCGCGACGCCGTAAGTGCCGCGCAACGGGCGTGCGAGCGCGGCCGGCGCACGATCCTGTTCGTCGACGAAGTGCACCGCTTCAACAAGGCACAGCAGGACGCCTTCCTGCCGCACGTCGAAAGCGGGCTGTTCACCTTCATCGGCGCGACCACCGAGAATCCGTCGTTCGAGGTCAATGGCGCATTGCTGTCGCGTGCGCGCGTCTACGTGCTCGAGCCGCTGTCGAAGGCCGATCTGCATGCGCTGTTCGAGCGGGCAATCGCCGGTGAAGCGCAGCGCGTCGACGTGCACGTGATGGCGCAGCATCCGCCGGCAGCCGCGATCGGCTTCGATGCCGCGGCGCGCGAGCGCCTGGTCGGCTGGGCCGACGGCGATGCGCGCCGTCTGCTCAACGCGATCGAAATCGTTGCCGGGGCGGCGCGCACGGCGGGTTGCACGACGGTGGACGGCGCGTTCCTGGAGGACACGCTTTCGCAGGATCTGCGCCGCTTCGACAAGGGCGGCGAGGCCTTCTACGACCAGATCAGCGCGCTGCACAAGTCGGTGCGCGGCTCCGACCCGGATGCGTCGCTGTACTGG
>JAANMU010000675.1_pt1 | contig 38425 bp, 28 predicted proteins | sample 7279701 | NCBI WGS metagenome assembly JAANMU01 (sample SAMN14094539, study PRJNA606508) | bioreactor metagenome | isolation source: A lab-scale SPAN reactor treating ammonium-rich wastewater day 57 | place: Ireland: Galway | collected 2017-03-13
CGGGCGCGGGGATGGCCGGGCTGGCGGCCGCTCACGAGCTGACAGCCGGCGGGCGCTCGGTCACGGTGCTGGAGGCGCGCGACCGAATCGGAGGCAGGGTTTACACCGACCCTACCGGGTTCGAGCAGGGCGCCTACTGGTTGCACCAGGACCCGACAACCCGAACCCCCTGGTGCGAGATCGCCCGCGACCTGGGGCTGGAGCTGCGCCCGGACGCGCGCAGCGAGCTGGCCTACGACGGCTCGTCCGACCTGGTCAGGGCGGGTGAGGAGTTCGGACAGGTGAGGGATGAGCTTTACGAGCGCTGGGCCCGGGCCGGGAAGTCAGGCCTGGACTCCCAGGTGGATTGCCGAGGGGGCTTCGTACTGCCTACATAAAGCCGAGGTCGAGTTGACGCGCATAAAGATCTAAGGCAGAATATATGCATGAATAGTGTGTATAATCTGGCTGCTCCAAAGAAGGCAACCAACCTTACGGTAAACAGCGACTTGCTTTCTCAGGCCAAAGCGCTGGGCATAAACATCTCGGCCGTCCTCGAGCAATCCCTGGCCGAACAGGTAAAGAAACTCAAGGCACAGGCCTGGGTTTGCGAAAACCAGAGCGCGATACAGGCCTACAACCAGGATGTTGAGCACAATGGCACGTTTAGCGAGGACTCACGGTCTTTCTGATGCAGTACGACGTTTACAAGAATCGGAACGCCGCTAGCAAAAAACGGTTTCCGTTTCTGCTCGATGTGCAAGCGGGACTACTGGAGGAGCTTGACACAAGAGTCGTCGTTCCCCTGGCGTCCAAGGAGCTTTTCGCGGGGAAAATCCTGACCCGCTTGATGCCACTCTTGGAGATCGTGGGCATGGAGCTCGTGGCCGTCACGCCCCAAATGGCGGGTATTGCCAAACGAGAACTTGGCGAGTGCGTCGGCAATTTAGGCTTGGCGCGACAAGAAATCATCGCCGCTCTGGATTTACTGTTTACAGGCGTTTAGCTGCATCCGGCAGGGTGGCCGCGACGCTGTCGATTGCCGTCCACAGGCTCAGTCACCGCCCACTGTCCCCGGGCCCGGCGAATCGAACCGGGCCAGCAACCGGGCGCTCAGCGAGGTGGCCCTGGGCTGCGCGCGCAGGAGCTGATACTTGCGCACTTCAGCTGCGCCCCGCACCAGCAGGTCCGCCCCGTCGGTCGTGCTGGTGGTAGCCACCGCGACGCCCCCGGTGCCCTCGAAGGGACGAAACCGGAACACCGACCGGAAGGCCAGCGGTCCCTCGTGGTGCGTCGGGCTCTGGTTGTACATCGGGGGGTAGCCGTCCAAGGCCGAGCCGCTGGAGTAGACGCGGACCTCGCCCGGGGCGGCGCGCTGCCCCACCACGATCATCTGGGCGCCTCCCTCTCCCGCCGACATCCAGTCGCTGGCCAGGGTCACTCCACCCTTGTAGGCGGCGTCGAAGGCCAGGAATTCGGCGATCCGGGCCGGACCCGACCCGGGACCACAGAACTCCGGATTCTCGACTTCGTAGCGGAAGGCCCGGATGGTGGCCGACTGGCCCGGTCCGGGGGCGGTGATGATGCTGTTGCGACCTGACGCGGCTTCGATCATGCCCACCGTCACGGTCACCCCGGCGCGCTGCCCGGGGTAGGGCGAGAACTGCCCGAAGACCGCCGGGGCCTGGCCCGGTGCGGGCAGACGGGTGCTGAACACGCGCACCCGGCTTTCGGTTCCCGGGCCGGTTGCCACCACGATGTTGTCGGTCCCGGCGTTTCCATCCAGGTTTCCGGCCGCCACGCTGACCCCGCCGGAGAAACCCGGGTCAAAGGGCGAGAAGCGGGCCAGCTCCTCACGATACGGCGGACTGCCCGCTCCCGAGTAGGCGACCACTTGAGCGGGGACACCGGGGCCTGTGCCGGCGACCAGGTCGAGCACCGTGTCCCCGTTGACGTCCCCCAGTGCGAGGCTGAGCGGGCCGGAGAAGCCCGCGAAGGGCTCCACCGTGGCCAGCAGCCTGTCGCCCTGGCCGTCGCGAACCTGCACCGAGCCCGCATGGGCCACCGCGTAGCTCGAGACCGACGGGATCACGTTCACCATGGTCATCAGCCCGTTGTCCTCGTGGTTGAGCCGGTGGCAGTGCATAACGTAAGTACCCAGAAAATCGGAGAACTTCGTGCGCAGGCTCATGACTCCAGGTTCGATCACGGCTTCTCCCGGGCCCATGAGCGGGGCGGGGACGTTGGCGTTGTCCTGCCCCCAGGGCTGAAAGGCGGCCCGGGTGCCGGCCACGGGGTCGATGAGATCGGTCACCTGGAAGTCGTTCACGTGGATGTGGATGGGATGCTCGTCGTTGTTGTAGTTGGTGAACGTCCACTCCTCCACGGTATCGAGGCGGGGGCGCAGCAGCGGGGTGTGGGGAAAGGCCCGGCTGTCGAAGGCGTAGATGAAGGCTTTGGGGTCCTGGTTGCTGGCCAGCGGGTCCAGGAACCCGCCGTTGATGATCAGGCCACGTTTCACGGCAGGCTCCATGCCTCGGGTCTCCACGAACGAGGTGGGAGCGCCCAGGGCCTGACCCGGGGTCAGGGTCACCGTTGTGCCTGCGTCTGCCGTTGCGGCGGTGGCGCGCAGCAGCACCTGGGTCGGGAAGAGGAAGAAACCGTCGAAGTAGCTGATGAGCTCGGGATCGACGCTGAGCGTCCCGAGCACCGCCGAGGGCGGTTTGGGGAACCGGTTGGTGTAGGCCACGCCTGGCCCCCGGAACTCCTGTTTGAGATCGTGGGCGGGGGGCATCTCCAGCACCAGCTCGCCCTGTTTGGGAATCGTCACCGCGAGGGCGTAGCGCGAGGCCGGTGGGATGGACAGCACGGTTCCCCCCTCCTCGGTGGAGGTCTGAACCTGCGGGTAGGGCAGCCCGTCCTGGCCCACGATCAGCAGGCGGGGGTGCTCTCCGGTGGCGGTTTCGGTCAGTCGAACCCGCACATAAGCCACATCGGAGATGTTGGAGAGAACCCAGATCTCCGTCTGCCCCGCTCGCGAGCGGATCTCGGGCTGAAACTGACCGTTGACGGTGTACTGGACGTCGCGTTGGGAGTCGGGCAGCGACGGGTCGGGCGCGACCTCCGGCCCGCTCTCGGGGCGGAAGCGCAGCAGGTTGCTGGGGATGCATTGGAACTGCCCGCGATGATTGTTGATGCTCAGAGGCCCGGTGTACCAGTTGGTGGTGAATTGTGTTCCCACGGCCGAGCTCTGAAAGTTGACCGGCGCGAGCAAGGGGCGGTAGCTGCCCGACTCGAGCTGGCCTGGCGCGGGCTGGCGCCGAGTGCTCACGAATTGCGGCCAGTAAGGGTTGGTGAGCTGGTGCAGCCCGCCCTGCCGATCGAAGACCATGTTGTACTGGATGGCCATGCTGCGGATGGGGAGGTTGGCCTCGGTCACGGCCGGCAGGTTCCCGTCCGCGCGCCCGATGATGAGCAGCCCCGCCAGCCCGAAGTAGGTCTGGGCCGTGGTGAGCGTGTGCAGATGGCCGTGATACCAGTACATTCCCTGGGGATGGTCGCTGGGAATCTGGTAGGAGTAGGTATTCTTGGCGCCCGCCGGCAGGCTCAAGAGGACGTTGTCCGAGTTGCCCATCGGGCTGACGTGCAGGCCGTGGGTGTGAAGGTTGAAGGGAGCCTCGCGCAGGGTGGGCGGAAGCAGGGGGACCTCCTGGCCCGCGGGCGTGAAGGCCGGGTTGAAGAAGTCGGGTATGGAAAGCCCGGTCAGCTTGTTCTCGAGCCGGACGATCAGGGTGTCGCCGGGCTGGACCTGCAAGGTGGGGCCGGGATACAGGTTCTCACCCGACCCCTGGCCATTGCTGGCCCGGCCCCTCATCAGCCGGTAGCTGAACAACATCATGTTCTTGACCGGGAGGGCCACCGTGTCCAGTTTGCCCTGGCCCTGGCGGGCCGACAGCACCACCTCCAGCACCCCGTCCTGGCTTGAGAGGACCACCGGTTCGGCGAAAGGGCGAGCCTCGCTGGGCACGGGGGTGGCCAGGCCTATCCTCCAGGTGATGGCCGTGGCCGCCAGGGCGACCACCAGAGTCGTCCAGAACAGTCGAATACGCATCAGATCGTCTCTTTCACAGGCTCAGGTGGTCGGCGGATACCAGGCAGTGGGTCTGAATCTGCTGGGTGGTGGCCGGGGCGTCCAGACGGAACCAGGAGTCGTCTTGCGCCTGCTCGCGCCGAGCCGCCAGGATGGCGCGCTTGAGCGCAAAGTAGGCCGAGATTCCCAGCACCAGGCCGGGCTCGCCGGCGGTCTTGGAAGACTTCACGGCCACGCTCTCGGCCCGCGACTCCTCGAGATCGCGGGGGGTGTTGGGAGTGCGAAGGCGCACCCGGAAATCCACCGGGATGGTCTTGCTGCAGGGCGGCTTGTAGCTCCAGGTGTTGTCCGTCACCAGGCCTCCACGCTCGTCGTAGAGCACTTCCTCGGTGGTGACGAAGCCCACCCCCTGCACGTAGCCGCCCTCGATCTGGCCCACGTCGATGGCCGGATTGGGCGACCGGCCCGCGTCGTAGAGCACGTCGGCGCGCCGGATCTCGAATTCGCCGGTGAGCACGTCCACCTCCACCTCGGTGGCGGCGGCCGCCCACACGAAGTAGAGGAACGGGTGGCCGCGGGGGTGCCGCTCGCTGGTGCCCTCGTAGTGGGGGGTGCCGTAGAGCTCGGCCGCGCTCAGTCCGACCCGGTGGCTCCAGGCGCGGGCCACGATCTCTCTCCAGCAGCCTGCCCAGTCGGTGCGCCAGCCCTGGATCGAGTCGTGGGGGAGGAACTGCTCCAGGTCGCGGCAGAAACGCTCGAGGCGGGCGCGCAGGGTCTGACAGGCCTTCTCCACCGCTCCAGCGTTGAGGTCAAAGCCGGTGGAGGCGGCCGTGGGCGGCGCGTTGACGATGACGTCCGAGTCGGTATCGCCTACCCGCACCAGGTGCATCGGAATGCCCAGGGTGCTGGCCGCAACCTGGGCGATCTTGGTGTGCAGCCCCTGGCCCATCTCCACCCCGCCGTGGATCACCACCACCGAGCCGTCGCTCATGTTCACGTTGACCAGCGCGCTGGAGGCGTTCAATGAGCCGCGCGGCTCGGTGAACCCGATGCCGTATTTCTCCGCCAGCATGCAGATGCCGCGCTTTCGCCAGCGGTTGTTACGGTTGAACTCCTGCACGGCGGCCTCGCGCGCCTCGAAGTCGGACGAGAGGTAGAGCTCGTCCCACAGCTCGGTGAGGGCGCAGAACGAGAGAGCTTGCCCGTAGGGAGTCTCGTCGCTGTCGGTGAGGGATCCGGTGCGGTAGAAATTCTGGCGGCGCAGCTGCTCGGGCAGCACCCCGAGCTGGTGGGCGGCTTGCTCGACGGCATCCTCGAATACCAGGTAGGGCTGCACCGTCCCGAAGGTGCGAAAGGCCGTGTTGCTGGGCTTGTGGGTGCGGTAGACGGTGCCGTTGGCCTGGAAGGTGGGGATCTGGTAACAGCCGTCTGACATCATCAAGCTGAGGTCCATGACCGCAAACGAGCAGTCGTAGGTATGGCCCGCATCCGAGGAGAGGTCGGTGCGCAGCGCCTGGAACTTGCCGTCGGCGTCGAAGGCCAGCCAGTAGCTGCCCAGGTAGGGGTGTCGCTTGCCCACCACGGTGGTGTCGGTGGCCCGCTCGTAGAGCAGGCGCACGGGGCGGCGCGCTTTGCGGGCGGCCACAGCGGCCGCGCAGCCCACCAGGCCGGCCCGGTGCTGCTTGCCCCCGAAGCCCCCGCCCACCTGCTCGAGCACCACCGAGACCTGGTTGGCCCGCACCCCCAGAGCGCGGGCGATGGTGCGCTGATCCCCGTTGGGGTTCTGGGTGGAGCTGTGGACGGTCATGTGGTCGTACGAGCCGGGGATGGCCAGGGCGCACATCGTCTCGAGGTAGAAGTGGGCCTGGGCGCCGGTCCGCACCGTGCCGGTCACCATCCGGGGCGACTCGGGGTCGCGCAGCCAGCCGAGGTCGCTCCCGGCCCGCGTCACCGAGGGGAGGCGCTGCTGCACGTCGTCGTCGGGGTCTTTGGAGCGACGCAGCATCGGCATGGAGGTGTCCTGCTCGATGGCTTCGTCCAGAGTCAGCACGGCGGGAAGCTCCTGATAGACCACCCCCTCCCGCTCCGCCCAGGCGGCCGCCTCACGCGCGGTGGAGGCGGATGCGGCCAGCACCAGGGCCAGGGGCGCGCCCACGGCGCTGACCACGCCCTCGGAGAAGACCGGGTCATCCTCGCCCAGCCCGACCAGCTTCTGGCCTGGAATGTCGGCGGCCGTGACCAGCCCGTGGAAATCGGGGAACTTCTCCGCCAGCACCGCCTCCAGGTCGGGTCGCCAGGTGAAGTTGGCGTGGGCCCGGCGGCTGGTGACCATCCGCGCGTGCAGGCCGCCCACCGGCAGCGGCAGGTCCTGGGTGTAGCGGGCCTCGCCCGAGGCTTGCACGAAAGCCGCCTGCTTGATGATCGGGCGGGTGAGCGGAAAGGCCGAGGGGTCGACCGTGAACTCTTGCTGGCCCCGGGACAGCTCTCGCACGTGATGCTTCGCCGCCGAGCGGTTCCTTGGATCGACCTGGTCGGCCGCGTGCAGGAAGAACTTGTAGAAGAAGTTGCGGGCGAGGTCGCGGCGGTACTCGGTGGTCAGGCCTTCTTCCTCCATGAGGGGCACGGTTCGGGCCGCGATCTCGGTCTGCAAGATGGGCAGCACGCCCCGCAAGGTCTGGTTGGTCCAGCTCTTGCCCACCAGGTAGCGCTCCGTCTCCTCGGCCCGGAAGAACCCGGTCGCGAGTCCCCCGAAGACGGCCGTAAAAGCCTGCACGGCTCCGTTCTCGGCTCGGGCCAGGCGAAAGCCGGCGGTGACGAAGGAGTGGGAGTTCTGGGGGCGACGAGCCACCCGGTAGGTCTGCACGACCTCCCCCGGGCGGCTGAACGGGATGGTGAAGGAAACGATCACGCCGTCGTCGGGGACGGACAGCTCGAGCAGGCGAAACACGCGCGACCCACCCTGGTCGCTCACGGTCGCGGTCGTGTCCAGGGCCGCCAGGATGGTGAAGAGATCGGACGGGAAAACATGGCTGAGCGTGATGGCGATGTTTCCACCCACGCTGCCGGCGCTGCGAACCTGCACCCCGGCGATGAGCTTTCCGTGGCGAACGAGCTCGCGCAGGCCGGCGCACTCTTCGGCCGGGCGACGCTCGATCACTTCGGCGGCGAAGTCGAGCAGGTGAGCGATGGGCACCGAGGCCCCCACCTCCAGGCCCTGGGGCGTTTCGCGGAGGGCAAAGAGCTCGCTCAATGCCGAGATGTCGATCAGGTGACGGGCCGTCTCGTCGGGATAGATCCCCACGGCGGTGTTGCCGGCAATCAGCCGCACCGTCTCCGGCCCGAGCTCGCGCCTGAGACGCAGCACCTCGGCCAGGCTGTCGGGGCGCCACCAGTCGTGGCGTTCCGAGGCGAAGTGCAGGGCTCTCGGAGCCACATCGGGCAGATGCACCTCGACAGCGGTGGGTCGGACCCGGATCGGGAACGAGTCGTCCACTTCGCAGGGAGTGTTGGTATCGTCGGCCGGATCGTAGTCGCAGGCCAGGCTTCGCACCGATTGCAGGATGGGCCGGTAGCCGGTGCACCGGCAAATGTTCCCCCCGAAGCTGTCCTCGAAGTCCTGCTCGCTGGCCTGGGGCCGGTTGCGCTTGAGCACGTGGGCGCTCATGGCAAAGCCCGGGGTGCAGAAGCCGCACTGGGTGCCATTGCCGGCGGCGATGCGGAACTGGGCAACGTCGAGTCCGTCGCGGACGTTTCCGAGCCCCTCGACCGTGGTCACGGCCATGCCGTCGAGCGAGCAGAGGGGTTTCAGGCAGGCGTTGATGGCCCGGTGGATCGGGGTGCCATCGATGGGGTGGCGCTGGGACAGCATCACTGTGCAGGCGCCGCAACCCCCCTGGCCGCAGGCCACTTTGGTTCCGGTCAGTCCCGCCTCGTGGAGGTATTCCGCCAGGATCGTGGCGGGGTTCGGCCGGGCGATTCGGACTTTCTTGCCGTTCAACACGAACTCTAGCTCGGTGGCATAGACCGACTTCACGGGCGCGGCGATCTGGGTGTCCAAAGGTCCCTCCGATCAAGGCTGGCTCCCGCGTTTTGACCCGGAGGAGCATGTTCCCTTTGAGAGCGCGCCTGAGGCCCGTGTCAAGAGCGATGCTCAATGCTCAAAGCTACGCCGTTCTGGAGTTTACGCACGAGGGGAGGCGGTTTACGAACGCTGCTCTTACCAGTCGGGTAGGGGATCGCGACGCGGATCCAGGACCTGCTCCGGGGGCAGAAAACGGACAAAGTGGGCTCGATTGAGAGTGACGATGGAATGCGCCCGCCACTTCGACACAGCTCGTGCGATCAGGGCGTCAAAGACGGCACCGCTGCGAAGGAGATTGCCAGAGCAGTCATGGAGAGCCTCGGAGTAATCCCTGGACCTGAGCTCCACTGTCTGAAAGTGTGCCAGCACGGAGGTGCGAAGCAACTGTTCAACCTCCTGGGTGGACGGTTGCGGACGGAGCGGCATAGCAGTCATCGTCGCGTAGAGCTCAGCCAGTGTATGCACGCAAATACCACCCTGGCATTTACCGTCGATCACGCCTCGGAACCAGGGGCGACTTGCCGGATGGTGCCCATGCTCGCGAACAAGGGCAGCCACCAGGATGGAAGTATCAAACAGCAGCTTCAGGACAAGAGACTCCGGATTCTGTCCTCACGCATGGATTCAAAATCATAGGGCTCTCCGAGCGTCCCCGACAAGACTAGAACGCCTTCGTCCAGAGCCAGGGCTCCCGGCGTTGTCGGGTGGCGCAGGACAATCGTGTCATCCTCGACGTCGAGTTGCAGGGGCGTACCTGCTGAGAGTTTTAGTTGCTTGCGAACCGGCTTGGGGATGACCAGTCTTCCGGCGGCATCGATCGTGATTTGGTAAGTCATAATGGTAAGCTACCATAAGGTTCACCCATTTTCTAGGAGCCCGGCTTGTTCTCTCCGCTTACACAGCGGGAGCACAACTTCGTGCCCACCTGGCGGGTGGATCGCGCCGAGGGCCGAACTCCGGGGGATGCGTCACGTCGTGCTCGCCTGGCTGCTCCTGACCTCGCTGGCCCTGGGTCAGGAGCGCTTCCAACCGCCCCGGGCGGGAGAGTCGGGCCAGGTCCAGACCGCCCTGGGCCTGAGTTATACCGTGCTTGTTGCGGGCCATGGCCAGCCCCTGAGCCAGGGGGAGCGGTTCCAGGCCCAATCTGAAGCCTGGCTTGCCGATGGCACACGGTTCTTCAGCACCCTCGAGAACCGCGCACCGCTCGATTACGTGCTCGGCTCCGGCACGGCCTGCGCGGGCTTTGACCTGGGAGTCATGGGAATGAGGGTGGGTGAGGTGCGGCGGATCTATGTCCCGGCCAGGCTAGCCTTCGGAGAAGCCGGTCGGGGTCGAGTCCCTCCCGACTCCGACCTGGTCTTCGAGGTGGAGGTCACCCAGCGCGGCGGGGCCATCAGCCTGCGCCAGCCTCCCGCACAGGGCGAAACGGGGCAGCTCCAGGCCGGCAACGGGCTTACCTACACGATTCTGCGCCCGGGGCAGGGAGAGCCCGTGCAGCCGGGCGAGCGCGTACGGGCCCACTACACCGGCTGGCTGACGGATGGTCGCAAGTTTGACAGCAGCCTGGATCGCGGTCAGCCCTTCGAAGTGCAGATCGCAGTGGGTCAGGTCATCCCGGGCTGGGATCAGGGGATCGTGGGGATGAGAACGGGCGAGATTCGCAGGCTCTATCTCCCGCCCGAGCTCGGATACGGCGCCCGGGGCATGGGCGCGACCATCCCGCCCAACGCCGCCCTGGTCTTCGAGGTGGAGCTGATCGCCCACGAGCGCTACACTCCCGCGCGTTGACCTGTTCAGAATTAGAACGCGCGGGAGTGTAGATAATCTGTTGAACGGCGCCGCGCCAATTCCTGAAGTGTTCAACGCGCGGCGCCTTAGAGCGAAGCGCAGAAGTCTTGTGTTTGCGGGAGCTGCGACCTGGGTATCCAGTGGCCGCTCCGATCAAAGCTGACTCCCGCGTTGCCCCTGTGCACACGAAAAACTAACGCAGCACCTATACCTTTTTCTTCTCGAGTCGGTTAGACTGACCACGATGTTTAGATCCTACTCACTGGGTAAAGTCGCCGGCATCGAGTTGAAGGTGCACGGCACGTTCTTTCTCTTGATCGCCTTCCTGGCTCTGTCGGGCCTCGTCTCGGGCGGTACGACCACCATGGTCGTGGAGCTGCTCTTCGTCCTCACGCTGTTCGCAGTGGTGGTGCTGCACGAGCTCGGTCACGCCCTGACGGCGCGCCGACTGGGCATCCCCACCCGCGACATCGTGCTTACCCCTATCGGAGGGATCGCCAGCCTGGCCCGCATCCCCACCCGACCGGTGCACGAGCTGTTGATCACCGCCGCCGGACCGGCCGTGAACGTGGTGCTGGCCGCCCTGGCTTACCCCGCGGCGCTGCTGGTGGCTCCCGCCAGCCCGGTGGCGGGCTGGGCCCTGAACCAGTTCTTCTGGATGAACGTCATCCTGGCGGGATTCAACTTGTTGCCGGCCTTCCCGATGGACGGCGGACGCCTGTTGCGCGCCTACCTGGCCATGAAGGGCGACTACCTGCAAGCCACCCGCACGGCTGCTCGCATCGGCCGCATGATGGCCTGGATGTTCGGCCTGGCCGGACTGTTCGTCACCCCGATGCTGATCCTGATCGGCGTGTTCGTCTGGTTCGGCGCCACCGCCGAGGAGGCGGCCGTGGCCGTGCGCCATCGGGCCGCCACCCATCCGCTGCAGTTCGTGGTCGGCTCCATGTTTGGTCGTCCCACGGTGGACGCGGACGGACCCGACATCCTGTTCTCGCGGCCCGCTGCCGGACCTCGCCGGCCGAACGTCGTGGTGGATGCCGACTACACCGTCCGCCGCTGAGGAAAGCCTGGGCTTGCGTCGAAGCCTGCCGGCATGACGCGACTCATCCTCAAGGTCGGTGACATCACGCTTGAAGAGGTAGATGTCATCGTCAACGCTGCCAACTCGGGCCTGGCCGGAGGAGGGGGCGTGGACGGAGCCATCCACCGGGCCGGCGGACCGGCCATCATGGAGGCCTGCAAGCAGATTCGGGCCGAGCGCGGCCATCCGCCCTGCCCCACCGGCCAGGCGGTCGTCACCACCGCCGGCAAGCTGAAAGCGCGCCACGTGGTGCACACTGCCGGCCCCATCTTTGACGGCGGCCAAGCGGGCGAGGCCGAGCTGCTACGCTCCTGCTACACCAACTCGTTGACCCTGGCGGTGGAGAGCGGCGCCCGCACGGTTGCCTTTCCCTCCATCTCAACCGGGGTCTACGGCTATCCCATCAGCCTGGCTGCCCGTGAGGCGGTGAAGGCTGTGCGCGCCTTCGTGGCCGAGCATCCCGGAGCGCTCGACGAAGTGCGCTTTGTGGTCTTCTCAGCCGGGGACGAGGCGGTCTACCGACCGTTGCTGACTTGATGCTCCCTCCGGGAACTTTGCTGCAACGCCGCTATCGCATCGAGCGGCTGCTGGGCGAGGGCGGAATGAGCCAGGTTTACCTGGCCACCCACCTGGGCCTGGACCGCCAGGTGGCCGTAAAAATGCTGCAGCAACTCAGCCGTGAGCCGGCCGAGCAGTGGGGCTTCGTGGAGCAGTTCCAGGAGGAGGCGCGCATCCTGGCCCAGCTCGATCACCCCAACCTGGCCGCCATCATGGACCTCTTCCTCGACCAGCAGATGCCCTATCTGGTGATGGAATACATCCAGGGTCGCACCCTGGAGGAGATCGTCGAGCTGGCCCCGCGGCGGCTCAGCCAGCGCAAGGTGCTGGATTGGACCGGCCAGTTGCTGGACGTGTTGGAGTACCTGCACACCCGCCAGCCCCCCGTGATCGTGCGCGACCTCAAGCCCGCCAACGTGATGCTGGGGGCCGACAACCGGCTGCGCCTGCTCGACTTCGGGCTGGCCAAGCTGCTTACCCCGGGCTCGCGTACCAAGGCCATCGTCAAGGGCATGGGCTCGGAAGGATACGCGCCCCTGGAGCAGTACGGCGGGGGAGGCACCGACCAGCGCACCGACCTCTACGCCCTCGGGGCCACGATGTACTATCTGCTCAGCGGCCAGCACCTGAGCGAGGCGCCCCTGCGGGTGGCCAATCCGGCCCTGACCAGGCCGGCCGATAACCCCACCCTGACCGATGGGGTCTGGCAGGCAGTGGTCAAGCTGTGTTCAGTGTATCCGCAGGAGCGGCCCCAGAACGTGGCCGAGACCCGCGCTCTCCTGGGACTGACGGCTCAGAGCCCGGTGGCTCTCTCGGCACCCCCTCCGGGACGCCGCTGCCTTAGCTGCGCGGCTCTGCTGCGGGCGACCCAACACGCCAGCGTTCAGCTCGAGACCTGTCCCAGCTGCGGCGGGGTCTGGCTGGAGCGACTGGAGCTGGAGAAGCTGTTGCCGGCCATGCCCGCTCCTCCTTCGCCCCGCAAGCGAAGCTCCGGCTCGGGCCGCAGGCGGGCGGCCGCGCAACCCACCCCGCCGCCTCCCCCTCCAGCCGCTCTGGGCGGGCAGAAATCGCGTGACCGCAAGCCCCAGCCGCTCTGGCTGCAGGTGCTGGAGGGCTTGCTCGACCCCAACAAGCGCTGAGGTCGTCCGCTGAGAGTTTTTTCAGCCCCCCCGGGTAAGCTGTCCTCGACAACCATCCCCGGGAGGCTCAAGCAAGTGATCAACGGCAACTCGATGTTCATCCAGCCCCAGCCGGTCAACGCGCGGGACGCGAACCGGGGCTTCATCGCCAAGTTCGACAACCTGCAGGAGGCGATGGGCTACCTCAAAGCGGTGGACACCATCGAGCAGGCTGCCCAACTCGACCCGCTGGTGCAACTGGCCAGCTTCGGCCCGCTGGACAACTCCCGCGAGGGGGCTGTGCTGGGCGACGTCAGCTCGCGGGCGCTGGCCCGCATGGGCTACGACTCGGCAGCCATGACCGTGCCCGCCTCGGGCGGCATCGACTGGACCGTGCAGGGCCCGGCCGGCATCGTCAGCTTCACCGAAGGCCCCAACGGCACCGCCGCCGTGGTGGCCGACCGCTCGGGCCTGCGCTCGGTGGCCATCTCGCCCGCCTCCAATGGCATCCTCTACGAGGAAGTCCGGCCCCATTGACCAGCCCTATTCGGGCGCGTCCGTGGACTGCTCTGAAAGGGGCACCCTATTCGGGCGCGTCCGTGGACTGTCCTGAAACGGGTGCCCTATTCGGGCGCGTCCGTGGACTGTCTTGAAACGGGTGCCCTATTCGGGCCTGTCCGTGGACTGTCCTGAAACGGGCGCCCTATTCGGGCGCGTCCGTGGACTGTCCTGAAACGGGTGCCCTATTCGGGCGTGTCCGTGGAATGTCCTGAAACGGGCGCCCTATTCGGGCGTGTCCGTGGACTGTCCTGAAAGGGGCGCCCTATTCGGGCGCGTCCGTGGACTGTCCTGAAACGGGCGCCCTATTCGGGCGTGTCCGTGGACTGTCCTGAAACGGGTGCCCTATTCGGGCGCGTCCGTGGACTGTCCTGAAACGGGCGCCCTATTCGGGCGGCGCGTCCGCGGATGGCCGCACCGGGCTGACCGGTGAAGGCTGCTCGTCGGTGCGCACCACGGGAGCCACCGCGGGCGGCGGTTGCCCGATGGCCCGGTTGAGGGCAGCCCGGGCCACGTCCACCTGGGTCTGGGCGTTGACCCGGTCGGTCTGGGCTGCGAGCAGGGCCGCCTGGGCTTCCAGCACGTCCAGGAAGATGCCCAGCCCCCCCTCGTAGCGTCCGGTCGAGAGCCGGAGCGTCTCGCTGGCGCTGGCCTCGGCCTGGCGGGCGGTCTGCACGCGTTGCTCAGCGGTCTTCAAGTTCAGGTAGGCCCGGCCCACCTCGGTGAGCACCGTCTGGGCCACCCCGTCGAGCTGGGCCTGGGCTGCCTCGCGGTTAGCCTCGGCCTCGCGCACCCGGCCGCCCTGTAAGCCCCCGTCGTAGAGGTCGAAGTTCAGCCCCAGCTGCACGCTCAGGGAGTTGAAGAACGGCTCGCTGTTCAGGCCGTAGACCAGCGAAGCGTTGAGCTGGGGAGCGCTGGAGACGTTGGCCGCGTCCACCCCATAGCGGCCTGCCTCGAGGTTGGCCACCGCCTGGGTCAGCTCGGGTCGGTTGCGCAGGGCCTGCTCGAAGAGCTCCTCCACCTTCTCGGTGGTGGGGCCCTGCTCGGGATTGTCCTTCAGGCTAAGCGGGGTGCGCGGGTCGATGCCCATCAGGTTGTTCAAATTAAGCCGGGCCAGCCCGGCGTTGGTCTGGGCCTGGCTCAGGTCGAAAACGGCCGAGGTTACGGCTGTCTGGGCCCGCAGCACGTCGGCGGGCAGCCCCAGGCCCGCCTCGAAGCGGCTGTTGGCTTGCTCGAGCTGGGCCTGACGATTCTTCACGTTGCTCAGGTTGACTTCCACCAGGCGCTGGTTTTGCACGGCCACATAGAAGGCTTCCTTGACCTGGAACATCAGGTCGCACTGCGAGCGGGTGTAGCCAGCTCGGGCCGCCTCCTCCAGGGCCAGGTTCTGGCGCACCAGGTTGCGGGTGTAACCGAAATCGAAGAGCAGCTGGCGCAGGGTGGCGTTGGTCTGGTTGCCGCCCAGAATAAAGCCACCCGGGCCCCCGAGCCCGCCGATGCCGCCGCCCAGCGAAGGGTCCACGTAGAAGAAGTCGCGGTAGGTCGAGGTGAGGTTCAGCCTGGGGTTGGTCTGGGCCCCGGTTTGCTGGGTGCGTCCTTCGGCCACCTGTACCTGAGTGCGGGCCACGGCTACGGTGGACTGGTAGCGCAGGGCGATGTTGACCGCCTCCTCCACCGTCAGCGGCTCGGAGCCCAGCTCATCGGGCCTGGCGGCAGGCGGAGGCAGCTCGACCTCGGTGGGCAGCACGATCTCGAGCGGGGGCGGCTGGTAGGGCTCGGCCCGGGCCGGGGCAAGCAGCAACAGGGCCAGCAGCAGGCGTCTCACGACTTCCTCCGCGGGTCTTTCCGCCGGCCCAGCCAGAGGCGGAAATCGTCCACGTAGGTGAACACCACCGGCACCACGATGAGCGTGAGGAAGGTGGAGGTGACCAGCCCGCCGATGACCGCGATGGCCATGGACTTGCGCACCTCCGAGCCGGCCCCGAGGCCCATGGCGATGGGCACCATACCGGCGATCATGGCGATGGTGGTCATCAAGATGGGCCGCATGCGCGCCTCGCCGGCCTTGAAGATGGCCTCGGTGCGGGGGACCCCCTGGTGGATGGCGGTGAGGCAGTACTCGACCAGCAGGATGGAGTTCTTGGTGGTCAGCCCCATCAGCATCACGATGCCGATCAGAGGATACATCCCCAGCGGCTCGCCGGTGACCAGCAGGCCGATGATGGCGCCTCCGATGGAGAGCGGCAGGGCCATCATGATGGTGAAGGGGTGCAAGAAGTCCTGAAAGAGCAGCACCAGCACCGCGTAGATGAATAGCACCGCCGCGCCCATGGCGGCTTGGAAGCCGCCGAAGACATCTTTTTGGATCTCGGCATCGCCGGCCGGAGCTTCCTGCACCGTGTCGGGACGGTTCTTGAAGGCGCCCAGGTCGTGCACGGCCGCGATGGCATCCCCCAGGCTGGTGTTACCCCGCATGCTGGCGTCGATGGTGATCTGGCGCTTGCGGTCGTAGCGGTCGATCTGGGAAGGGCCCTGGCTGAGGCTGATCTCGGCCACGCTGGAAAGGGGGATCAGGCGCCCGCCGCTGGCGGCCACCTTGAGGCGACCGATCTCGCTCAGATCGGAGCGGTAGATCGGATCGAGCTGGACGCGGATGTTGATCTGGCGCTCATCCAGGTCGAACTTGGCCAGGTTTTGCTCGATGTCGCCCAGGGTGGCCACCAGGGCGGTGCGGGCGATGGACTGGATGCTCACGCCCTGCTGGGCGGCGAGGGCCAGGTCGGGCTTGATGACGATCTCGGGTCGCTGCAGCGCGGCCGAGGAGGTCACATCGTAGAGCATCGGGAGCTTTCTCATCTCGCCGATCAGCTCCTGGGCGGTGCGCGAGAGGTCGTGGGCGTGCTCGCTGGTCAGCACAACCTTGAGCTTGCCCGACAATCCCATGGTCGAGCCGAAGGAGAGGCGCGCTCCGGCCACCTGGTTGAACCTGGTTCGCACCTGCTCTTCGAACTGCTTCTGGGTGACCTTGCGCTGAGTGCGCGGCACCAGGGTGATGTAGAGGCTGGCCTTGTTGACCGAGGCGGCCGACTGGTTGCGCCCCTGGCTCGCGCCCGAGCCCACCGTGGCGAACACCGCCCGTACAACCTTCTCTTCGAGCAGGATGCGGGTCAGCTCGCGGGCCACCCGGGTGGTATCGTCCAGGGTGGCGCCGGGGGGTAGCTCCACCGCCAGGGTGGTCTCGCCGCGGTCCACCGGAGGCAGCAGGGTCTTGGGGATGATGCCCCCCAGAAAGAGGCTGAACACGAAGAAGATCCCGGCGAAAAGCAAGGTGGGCACGCGGTAGCCCAGGGCCCAGTCGAGCAGCCGGTCGTAGGTCTCCACCAGCCAGCCGCGGGTGGTCTCCTCGGGCGGGCTCTTCATCCAGTAGGCGGCCATCATGGGCGTGATGAGGCGGGCCACCAGCAGCGAGAAGAAGACCGAGATGGCCACCGTCAGACCGAATTGCTTGAAGAATTGCCCGGGGATGCCGCCCATGAAGGCCACCGGCACGAACACCACGATGATGGTCATGGTGGTGGCCACCACCGCCAGTCCGATCTCGTCGGCCGCTTCCAGGGCGGCATTGTAGGGGTCCTTGCCCATATGGATGTGGCGCACGATGTTCTCGATCTCGACGATGGCATCGTCCACCAGGATGCCGATGACCAGCGCCAGCCCCAGCAAGGACATGTTGTTGAGCGTGAAGCCGGCTGCTTGCATTACCGCGAAGGTCGGGATCACCGACATGGGCATGGCCGCAAACGAAATGCCGGCCGCCCGCCAGTCTTTGAGGAAGATCCAGACCACGATGACGGCCAGAACGCCGCCGATCACCAGCGAGTCGAGCGAGGCCTCGTAAGAAAGCTTGACGTAGTCGGCGTTGGTGCGCACGCGCGTGATCTTGAGGTCTTTGGGCAGCGTCTTGCCGGCCTGCTCGCGCACCTTAACCATCTTGGCCTCCACGGCTTTGAAGACGGTATCCAGGTTGCTGCCGGTGCTGCGCACCACCGAGAAGGAGACCACTGGCTGGTTGTTGAGGAAGGCGCGCTGGCGCGGGTCAGAGGCGCCGTCCACCACCTTGCCCAGGGTGTCGAGTCGGGCCCAGCCTCCTGCGGGCAGAGAGATGCGCGCTGCCCGCAGGGCGTCGATTGTCTGCGAGCTGCCCAGGGTGCGGATGGACTCCTCCTGCGAGCCTACCTCGCCCCGTCCGCCGGGCAGGTTGATGTTGAGGGCTCGGATCTGGGCGCTGACCTGATCGGCCGTCAGCCCCAGCGCCTCGAGCCGGGTCGGGTCGAGGTTGACGCGGATCTCGCGGTCGACTCCTCCCGAGCGCAGCACCTGGCCCACGCCGGGCACCGAGAGCATCTCGCGGGCGATCTGGTTGTCGATCAGCCAGCTGAGCTCCTTGACCGTGCTGGAGGCAGATTCGACGGTATAGGTCGCAAACGGCCCGCCCACAAAGTCGACCCGGGCGATGATGGGCTCTTGAATCTGGGCCGGCAGCTGCTGGCGGATGCGGGTCACGGCGTCGCGCACGTCGTTGACGGCGCGGTCGGAGTCGGTGCCCAGCTCGAACTCGATGGCCGTCACCGAGATCCCCTCGTTGACCGTGGAGGTGATGTGCTTGATGTTGCCGATGCCCGCGATGGCGTCCTCCACCTTGCGGGTCACCTGGGTCTCGAGCTCGGAGGGCGCCGCCCCCGTCTCGGTGATGGTGACGGTGACGATGGGCACGTCGATGTTGGGGTTCTCGTCGATCCCCAGACGCCCGAAGCAGTACATGCCTGCCACCATCAAGATCATGAACAAGACGATGGAGGGAATCGGGCGCCGGATGGCCCAGGCAGAGACGTTCATGGAGCCTCTTGCGTGGGGGCGGTGCCTTCGCGCACCAGATCCCCGTCGGCCAGAAAACCTCCCCCGGTGGCGATCACCTTGTCATTGGCCTGGACGCCATCCAGGATCTGCACCTCGTCCCTGGTGCGCAGGCCCGTCTTGACCGGGCGCTTGCGGGCCCGGAGCTCGGAGTCGAGCACCAGCACGTAGCGGTCGTCCTCCTCCCCGAGCACGGCCGCCAGGGGCACCACCAGAGCCTTCTGGACCCCGAGCTTGAGGTAGGCGCGGGCGAACATGCCACTCAAGAGACCCTTTTCGGGCTCGAGCAGGATGCGCACGGTGCCCAGCCGGTTGCTCTCGTCCACCTGGGGCGCGATGCGCCAGATGCGACCGGTGGTGGACTGGTTGCCGAACACCACCCGGGCCCGATCGCCGGTGCGCACGCGTCCCAGGTCGTCCTGAGGCACCTCGGCCCGAAGCTCGAGCTCGCTCTTGCGGGCCATGACGAAAAACGGCTTGCTCGAAGAGCTGATCTCCCCCAGGCGGATGTCGCGCGAGATGATCATGCCATCGTCGGGGGCGCGAATGTAGGTCTGCTCCACCTGGGCCTGGAGCTGCTGGATCAGCCCGGAGACCTCGGCGCTCTGGGCCTGGGCGATGGAGACGTCTTCACTGCGCCCGCCCACCCGGGCCATGTCAAGACGCTGGCGGGCCTGCTCCACCGCCCAGCTGGCCGCCTGCAGCTGGCTCTGGGCGGCGAAGACAAGCTGGCGCTGGCGCTCGGCCTCGGCCTCGCGGTCGGCCGCTTCCTGCACGGTGACGAAGCCCTTTTCGAGCACCTGGGCGTAACGGCTGGCGGTCTGCTCGGCGTGCAGCAGGCTCGATTGGGCCTGACGCAGGTTGGCGCGTTGCTGGGCCTCGGCCGCCTGGGCCTGCGACAGGGCCGACTGCAGCCCGGCGATGTCTTGCGGGCGGTTGGGCTGAATGGCCCGCGAGATCTGGGCTTGACTTGCCACCAGGCGAGCTTCGGCCTGGGCGATCTGGGCCATCAAGATGGAGCTGTTGAGGCGGGCCAGCACCTGGCCCTTGAAGACCTGGTCGCCCTCCTCGACGTTGATCTCCTCCACCTTGAGGCCGTTGACCTCCGCGCCCACATTGAGCGGATCCACCGCCGACACGGTGCCGGTCACCTCCAGCTCCTCGGGGATCTGGCGGTAGACCGCCCGCACTGTGCTGACGGTGACCACTGGGGCCGGGCTGGAGGCGGCTTTGGCGGCCTGCTGCTTCTTCTGGTTGCGCATTCCCAGCAGGGCGCTGCCCGTGACCAGGCACACCACCAGCAGGCCCAGCACCAGCAACCAGGCCGTGGCGGCCCGTTTCGGGCTGTGGTGAACGAGAGTCGTCTCCGACTCAGACATGGGCTCCTCCCAGTCCCCTCAGGGTAAACTGCGTGATGTGGCCACTCAAGCGCTCGATGCGCTCTTGCTTGCTGAGCTCGGCCCACTGCGGGCGCAACACCTCCAGCACCGCCTCGGCATGGCGGAAGAAGTGGCACTGGGCGATGATGCTCTGCACGCACAGCCAGCGCTCTTCCTCGTTGCGCCCGGGGGCCAGCTCGGCAACGATCCCGAGCAAGAGGTCGTGGACCGGACGGGCCACCTCCTGGATGATCTTGGGCAGCGCCCCCGAGGGCTCGGCCAGCTCGCGGGCCATCAGGCAGCCCTTCCACTCGGGCTCGTCCATGCCGATGGTGCGCTGCAAGAAGGAGCGGATCACCCCCTCCAGCCGCTCGGTCACGGGAGCCTGGCGGCTCACCCCTCCGTCGGCGGGGTAGCGCTCGAGGGCCCGGCGGATGGTGCTGGCCAGCACCTCGGCGTAGAGGCCGTCCTTGTCGCGGAAATGGTAGTTCACCGAGGCCAGGTTGGCCCCGGCCTGCTCGCAGATCTCGCGGATGGTGGCGGCCTTGAAGCCGCGCCTGGCGAAGATGCGGCCGGCAACTTCCAGCAGACGATCGCGGGTGGACTCGGACTCGGATGAAACAGACATCTCAAGCACTTGTATCAAACAGTTGTATGAATCGTCAATCAGCGGGATGTACTAGCCTGTCTCCCGAATTCTCAACATCTTGAAGACCGAGTTCAACGCAGGCCTTGGGGGCGTCACCCCGATGCGCATGAAGGCCCCTCCCGGTGTGTCCGGCGGACTCTCCGAGCCTTTGGACGTCACGCTTTCGGGCCAGTCTGGCCTGACGTTGCTTGGCAAGCCGAAGTCCGTGGCTCCTCCCGATCCTCCGCCGAAGCCGAAGCGCTCGCTTTTGCAGAAGCTGGTCAGGCTGGCCGCCTGGACCGGGATCGCCGCCGGCGTGGGTGTCTCCTCGTTGGGAACGCTCGGCTACATGGGCAACCCTGCTCTCACCGAGCCTCCATCCTTAACCATCCTGGCCGACCAGAGCCTGGCCAGCGCCGAGTCGCCCTCGAAGAGCCAGGCCCAGAAGCCCGCTGTCGCTCGGTCGACCGGGCCCGTGACGGTGGCCAGCGACGGGGTGGCGGTTCTGGTCCCCCCGGACACCCTGCGCCAGGTCGCCTCCCAGGTGCAGAGAACGCCTCTGGCGCAAAGGTTCCTGGCCCAGAAGGCGGCTCAGGCCGAGCAGAACCTCAACCAGGTCCTCAAGTCGCTCAAGGTGCCCGACGGCAACGTGCTGCTCGATGCCACCCTGCCCCTGCCCACCGGCGAGCGGGCTTTCTTCCACGTGGGCAACGTCGATCTGCCCTCACTGGGAGTCAACGCCTTCCAGACCGAGACCGTGCCTTTGCTGGTCGGCTACCAGACCAGTCCCATCGAGCCCGGCCTGAAGCTGGGTCTGGAGACCTTCCAGGCCAAGAATCCCGCCCGCCCCGATGGATTGAGCCCGCACGGGGTCTACCTGGGCTCCATCAAGGTTAAGCTCAGCTCGGATAAGGCCAGCCTGCCCGTGGAAGGCAAGCTGCAGCTGGCCCTGGACCTCGACGGTCAGGCCACCCGCGAGAAGATGAGTTTGCTTCAAGCCAGGCTCATGGCCGTGCCGGCCGACTCGCCCCGGGCCGCCCAGCTGCGCGAGCTGATCGGCAAGCACCAGGCCCGCCTGGGTCAGGCCGAGAGCCTGAAGGGCCACGAGATCGGCCTGCTCGAGAGCGCTTTCCAGGACCAGACCATGAGCTTCAAAGCCGAGATCGAGACCGGCACCAGGCCCCTGGCCGAGGCCACCTACCACGTCTGGATGGGCGCCGACCGGACCGGCGACGGCCGGGCCGACATCCAGCTCGCGGCCCAGACCGACTTCGCCTCGCTGGAAGGCCTCAAGGTGCACCTGCGCGAGCTCAAGGGCGACCCGGGCAAGGCTCCCGACTCGATGGTGGCCCGCCTGCTGCACGAGAGGATCCAGGCCAGTTTCGCCGGCGGGGTGCAGCAGGCTTTGCCCCAGGTGACCGAGGTGCTGCGCGACATGGCCGTGGCCCGGGTGGACCAGGAGCTGCACAAAGGCGCTCCCTGGGCCGCCGGTGAGGGCAACCAGCGCCTGGCCGGTGCCTACGAGCGCGGGCTTGACTTCGAGGTGCCTGGGGTGGGCCAGAGCAAGTCGGTCCACTACCAGGTGGGCCGGGTGCAGGTGGGCGAGCAGGGGGTGCTGGCCGAGATGCGTAGCGGGCAGCGCTCGAGCGGTCGAGCCGAGGAGCTGAAGCTGCCCTTTGCCGTGAACGCCGGCGAGATGGCCGTGCGGCTCTCGGGCAGCGAGCTGAACCAGCGCCTGCAGTCGATGGACTGGAACGCTCTGCTGGGAGAGATCAAGCAATCGAAGGGGTTGCTCGAGCTGAGCTTCGGCAAGGACAAAGCCGGGCGCACCATTCTGCCCCACCTGGTCATGGACCAGGCCACCGGTAAGCCGGCCGTGGCCTTCGACATCCAGGCTCGGATGGAGGGCGTCAAGCCGGTCAAGGGCGTGACCGGTTTGGTCAGCGACGGGACCGGCGCTCTGGACGAGGGCATGGGCAAGCTGCAGAAGGGCATGAAGAAAGAGCTGGGCGTGCCTGGCGAGGTGGTGGGCACGGTGCTGCGGGCGCCCTTCTTCCTGGTGGACAAGATCGTGGGCGGCGCCAAGACGGTGGTGGATCACACCGCCGGCGCGGTGGTGGACGGCGTGACCGACCAGGCAACCCGCCCCACAGTGCATACCGGGGTCGTGATCCCGCTGGACGTGTCGGTGCAGCACGGCAAGCTGGCCGTCACCCCCGACGCTCAGCACGTGCGCTTCTCTGGCGCCAAAGGCGAGCTGCCCTTCGACCCGCTGAATTTGTTGCCCACGCGACTGATGTCCAACTTGATCGTGAACCTGGTGGCCGAGGCCCAGGGGCCGTCCCAGGTGGGGGAGGCCGCTGCCCAGCGCACGGTGGAGGTCAGCCTGGCTGGCAAGGGTCTGGAGTTCTCGCAGGTGGGCGTGATGCCGCGTGGCAACGGGGCTCCCGACCTGGCCGTCAAGCTGAAGGCCGGGCCGGCCACGGCCGACTTCGTGGTGCGCACGTTGCTTGGCGGGGAGCGTCTCCCGGGGAGTTAACGCCTCGTGGATCAGCTCAAGGCCGGTTCTTGAACCGTTTGGCCAGCCGGATGGTCCCGATCATGACCGATTCGCCGATCTCTCGAGCCTTGCCCGAGATCCTTCGAGCCCGCTCAGCCATCTTGAGCTTTGCCTTGCTGGCGGCCAGGACTCACCAGGGGGGATACCGTTTCCCGCTGCTCGGTCATGGTTGCGTTCAAAGGATCCTTAAAGAGCAAACAGTTAGGCTGCGATCAAGAAATGTGCCGGAGGAGCCCGTGACAGTCACCTGTATCGATCGGTCGCCCAGCATGATGAAGCCCGCTTTGCCGGGCATCCCCGTGGGCTCCCAGGCGACTGCGGGACGGGCTGAAATGGGCGACGGTCTGATGCTCTCTGATGAGATGGCCCGGGAGGCAGGCGGCTCGCCCGAGGTCCTGGTTCTGGTCAGCGCCCTGATGGATGTTGAGCTCGCCGACCAGGCGCAGGTCCTCATCCAGGCGTTGGCCGCTCGCGCCGCGACGACCGAGCGGGTCGATCAGTTGCTTCAGTCTCTCGCCCAGGTACGCGCTCTGGGTGCTCAGCTCTCACACAACACCTGCACACTCTTGCAGATCGCTCTGGAGCTGGCCAGCCAGCAAGGGCTTATCTCGCCTGTTCGAGCCGGCGACGTGAGCGGCGTTGGAAACCCTTCGGCCGGGTTGTCGGTGGGAAGTCCGGTTCCGGGAGGCATCATGTCCGCGCTGGCCCACCGGGGGGACCACCCCTCATCCGAGCCCTGGCTTGCCGCGTCAGACGCCCCGCTGGTCCAGCCCCAAGAAGAATCTGGTAGCTCGCTGTCCCGGGCCTCGGACTCGTCGGTAGCCCAGGTCGTTCAGGGGTCCGGGCTGGCCGAAGTCCTGGATGACGTGGCCCAGAACCAGAGGGAGAACTGCGGCGCCACCAGCATCATCAAGAGCATGATGTTGACCTTCCGGGACGATCCGCGAGGCCCCATGCAAATCGAGCTCTTGCCTGATGGGGGGTATCGGGTGACGATGCGAGACGGCTATCAAACGACCCTGACGGCCGGCCAGGTGGACGAGGCTTCCGTGGCAACCGACTACGTGGGGGATAATCCGGAGGAGGTGCAGCGGGCCAATGTCATGATGGCGGCCGCGGCCAGTCGTTACGCCGAGGTCAACGGGATAAGCTACGGGGAAGCCCTGACTCGCCTCAATGGTCGGAATCATCCCCCCGACGTGGGGTACTACTTCGGAGTCAAGGTGACCGAGTTGCCCGACCCCAATGATCTGAGTGCCTTCGAGGGAGAAAGCGTCATCATCGTGTCAAACGGCGAGCACGCCGCTCTGGTGGCCGACACAGACGAGGGGCCGATGCAGGACAACTACGGAGACGCCACCCCCTACACCGGCAACATCTGGGCAGGCCCAAACCAGGTGGGACCCCCAACGCATGCTTATCAGATTCGGGATGTGAGCGGAGAGCAATCCAGCCGGTCAACATCCAGACTGTCCGCGAGCGCTTTCAAAGCGATCAGTCGGAGTGTGGTGCCCATGACCTCGAGACCGACCGACTCTGCCTCACAGACGGGTTCCACCAGGCCTCGTCCAAGACAGGCCGCTGTGCCCAGAGAGGTCAAGAAGTCGCCGTGAAGATGTGATCTCAGTAAGCCAGCAAGTCCCTCAGCGCGTCCATCAGACCGCGCCGGGCGGAGAATATCTCCTCGAGCTCCCGGGCGAACGGGATGGGCGTGTCCAGAGAGCCCACGCGCATCACCGGGGCATCCAGCCACTCGAAGGCATGCTGGCCGATGCTGGCAGCGAGCTCTCCTCCGAAGCCGCCGGTCAGAGGAGCCTCGTGCAGCACCAGGCAGCGTCCGGTCTTGCGCACCGAAGAAAGTACCGTCTCGCGGTCCCAGGGAAGCAGCGTGCGAAGGTCCACGATCTCCACATCGGCCCCCAGCGCCTCGACGGCCTCCAGGGCCCAGTGCACGCCGATCCCGTAGGTCACCACCGTGGCAGCGCTGCCCGGCCGGGCCACCCGGGCCAACCCGATGCTCACGCCGTAGACCCCGTCCGGCACCGGCCCCTTCAGCGAGCGGTAAAGAAGCTTGTGCTCGAGAAAGAGCACCGGATTGCCGTCGGTCACGGCCGACCAGAGCAGCCCCTTGGCGTCATAGGGTGTGGAGGGGGCCACGATCTTCAGCCCGGCCACGTTGGCGAAGTAGGACTCGACATTCTGCGAGTGAAACGGCCCTGCTCCCGTTCCGCCGCCTACCGGCGCGCGAACCACCACGCCCACGCCTGCTCCCCAGCGATATCGGGTCTTGGCCAGGTTGTTCACGATCTGGTTGAACGCGCAACTGATGAAGTCGCCAAATTGCATCTCCAGGATGGGCACGTAGCCCTCCAGCGCCAGGCCCAGAGCAGCCCCGGCTGCACCCGATTCGATCAGGGGGGTGTTGCGCACCCGCTCGGCCCCGAACTCGTCCACAAGGCCCTCGGTGGCCTTGAAGACCCCGCCGTAGTGAGCCACGTCCTGACCCATGATCAGACAGCCAGGGTGGCTCGCCAGGGCCGCTCGCATGCCTTCGCGCAGCGCGTCGACGTAGCGGAGCTCGCGCTCGGGCCCGGGGGAGGCGGGCTCGGAGATCGAGCAGGGCGGCACGTAGACGTCGGCCAGCTCGCGCTCGGGCGTCGAGTTGGGCCGGGGGCTCGCCAGGGCCTCCTCCAGGGCGCGGTTGACGCAGGCATCCACCTCGGCCTGGATCCGCTCGCGCTCGGCGGGGGGCACCAGGGCGGCCAGGCGGTCCACAGGGTCCTTGCGCTTCCACTCCTCGATCAGCTCCGGGGGCACGTAGGCGGTGCCAGAAGCCTCCTCGTGGCCGCGCACCCGGAAAGTCTTGAGCTCGATCAGGGTGGGGCCATCCCCGTTGCGGGCTCGCTCGGCGGCCTCCTGGACGGCCGACCGCACCGCTTTGACGTCGTTGCCGTCGCATACCACTCCGACGATTCCATAGCCGGCCGCCCGATCGGCCAGGTCGGCCACGCTGTGCTGCTGCTCGAACGGAGTGGACAGAGCATACTGGTTGTTCTCCACCAAGAAGAGAACGGGCAACTTCCAGACCGCGGCCAGGTTCAGAGCCTCGTGCACATCGCCCTGGCTGGCCGCCCCGTCGCCGGTGAAGGCGGCTGCCACCCGCCGCTCGCCCCGCATCTTGTAGGCCAGCCCCATCCCGCAGGCGACCGGGAGCATGGCTGCCAGGTGGCTGATCATTCCGATAATGTGGCGGGACGGAGCGCCGAAGTGAAAGCTGCGGTCGCGACCATGGGTGAGAGGGTTCTCGCGTCCAAGGAGCTGGCGGAAGAGATCAGCCAGGTCCAGCTCTCGCGCGGTGAACACGCCCAGGTTTCGGTGCATGGGCAAGATGGCGTCGTCAGGCTTGAGGGCCGTGGCCACGCCCACGGCCACGGCCTCCTGGCCGATTCCGGAGAACCACTTGGTCAGAATCCCCTGGCGTAGCAGCAGGAGCATCCGCTCCTCGATGCGGCGGGGAAGTAAGAGGGCACGATAGAGCTCCAGGTCGGTCATGGGGTTGCCGGGCTTCGGCGCCACCGCCCGGAGAGCCTTCGGTCATCGCCCCCTGCGACGGTCCGATCAGGCCGCCGGGGAGGCACCGCCCTCCAGCCGGCTCAGTCTCTCTTCAACTCGGACACGCCAGGCCTGATGCTCATCGACTTGCGCGGCCATCTCTTGGAGGCAAGTGGGTGCGCAGAGTCATCTCCTGCTCGAGCAGAGCTGTCTGCACCTGAGAAAAAGCCTTCCCTATGTTCTCACGCTGCGTCGCCATGACATTCAGGACGTGGTCGTAATCGCGTTCGAGGCGCTTGACTCTCTCTTCCAAGCTCATCGAGAGAAGTCATCCACCCGCAGCCCATTTGCCTTCCATCAGGCCCCGTCGCTCGGATAGCGCCGCAATGTGGGCCGAGGAGCCCCGCCGGCACCTGCCGGGAGTCCTGGCTATTCACCGTTCCACGTCTAAACCAGCGCCGCGGGAACTGCGTCGAGATGCTACCATTCCGCCTGGAACCCGAGAGGTTGGTCCCCCGGTCCAGGGGCTGAAGGCTTTCCCCCCGTTGTTTTCGAACAGCCCGGGACTCCGGAGGAAACAATGGCACGTCCACTCTTGCTTTTCATCCTGACCATGGTGCTGCTGTCCGGCTGCGGACAGGGCGATGGCGGGGCCGCCCTGGCCGGTGGCCCGGAGCCCATCCCCAGCTTCAGGACGACCACCACCAGCCCGACGGGCATGTTCTCGTTCTCTCCGGGAGGAGACCTGACCGGACGGGTCTCCGGCACCGTCTGGTTGGATGGGCCCAATGCCGCCCGGGTGCGGCTCTTCCCACACAACGGCGAGTTTCGCGTCGAAGCTACCCTGCCCGACGGCAATATCATGCTGGCCGACGTGTCGCTTGCTCCGGTGGATACCCTGGTTCTCCAGGGGTTGCCGGGCGTGGGGCCCTTCGAGCCCGAGGGTTGGGTCTGGGTGACGCCCATCTCTACACTGCTCGCGCTCTACCGGGACGCGCGCCCCGATCTGGCCGACTCCGAGCGGCAGATCCGCCTCAAGCGATTTCTGGGCATCTCAGAGAGCCAGTCAGTCAACCGCCCCTTCAGCAGCCGAGGTCAGACCCAGTTCTCGCCGCGCGCCTTTTTGGATGCGGCCGGCGCCCAGGGCCTGCTGGAGTTTGCCCGCAACCTGATCGCTGAGCTCGAGCAAGAGCAGGCCCGCTCCTTCCTGAACCTGGAGACTCCCCCCGGGGTCGTCCCTCCGGCGGTTGCGGGACCAAGCCGGCTGATCGGGCTCATGGACAGCGTGGGGGCCGGCCTGGTCACCGACCTCATCTGGAAAGGCCTGGGTTGGGCGGTCGGCAAGATGGGCCTGGGCAGCTCCACCAACAAGCAGCTCGATCAGATCCAGCAGCAGCTCTCCCAGATCAACTCCGAGGTCGAGGCGCTGCAACAATCGCTGCCGGGGCTGGGAACCGGCACCCTGGCCGGTAACGTGGCCTCCGATGACATCGCTCCGGTCTACACCTATTACACCCACGAGAACACCGTCCTGACCAACAGTCAGAGCCAGTACACGCCCTTCTCCTTCAACAATGCGACCTTCCTGGCTACCTCCGACTTCACGTTCCTGACCGGCCAACAAAGCTCGGGACCCCTCGGGTCGGCTCAGGGCATCCTGGGCGGGTGCCTGAACATCACTCCCTACGCCAACCAGGGCAACCTCATCACCGGTCTGACCCAGAATTTCGTGAAGGCCTGGGGCAGCGGCACCTCCAACGCCGCTCTGGCGACCAGCAACACGGCCTTCTTCTACGATTTTCGCAACGACGTGCTGGTCACCCCCACGGTGCAGGGATACGCCGATTACTATCTGGGCTTCCTGGGGCAGGCCTGCAACCAGGTAGCCGAGACCGAGACCCGGGCGCTGGGCCTCAACACTTCCCCACCCTCCGCCTCCATCCAACTGGCCCAGAGCTATCTCAACGGCTCGACCTACACCCAGGTGGCCCAGGGAGATTCCACCCAGAACGGCCTCCTGGCTCTGGGGCGCCGGCTGCAACAACAGCGTCCGCTGGCCCTGATCGGCGGCGCCAGCGCTCTGCAACCGGTCTGGGGGGCCCCCGCCGCCAACGAGAACGTGGCCGGCACCGGCATCGTGAACGGCACCTTGTGGGCCAACTGCACCGAGGTCACGACGGCCAATGACTTCGGCGAGACGGCCGTCTACATCGACACGGTCGGCCAGTTCAACATCAACAACTACTACAACTGGTTCCTGCCCAGCGCCTCGGAGGCAAAGCAGTTGTGCCAGTACGCCACCCAGGCTGCCATCGCCGACGGCATCACCAACAAAGACCAGCAGATTCCATACGGCCTGCACAAGCTCGGGCTGCTGTCGGATGCCAACTACAAGACCGGCATGACCAACGTCGGGATCTACTGCTCCCTGACCACGGACAAAGATAACCCCAGTTGCCAGATCCTGGAAACGAAAGACCTTAGCCTGGACAGCGGAGGCCTCTACGAGGCCGGCCTGAACGCCTACGGCTTCAAGGGAACCAGTGACAACCCGCGGCTGGTGCTGCTGGTGCGGCCTTTTCCGGGCCAGCCACAGGGCGCCGGGGGCTACTCGCGCCAGGGCAACACCAGCGCCACCGGCGTGGCCACCACGACCGGCCCCGACGCCGTGATGCAGAGCGCTACTGCCCGGGCTATCCAGGCCGGCGGAGACCAGCTCTTCCTGTGGAACAGCGACCTGGCCCTGGCGGGCAACTTCCCCCCCACCGAGATCGTGGTGGGCCGCGACCCCAACTCCAATCAGCTGCGGGCTTACGGCATCTGGCAGGTGGGCTGGCCCAGCGTGCCCGGAGTCTACCGCGACACCAACCAGACCTTCGTCAATCTCGCCAAATACTATCCCAACCTGGGCTACACGCCCGGCCAGTACATCGTCTACGTCGAGCTGACCAACCTGGTGGAGTGGCTCAGTAGCAACACCAGCGTGGCCGAGGTCTCCAACTACTCGCTGACCAACCTCTCTACCTACGGCGGAACCGTGACCCAAGCCGCGCTGAGCGGCCCGGGCCTGGTGATCCTCGATCCGGTGATCGACAGCTCGTCTCTTACCAGGAGAACCATCACGGGGGGCACCGTTCTGTCTGCCATCATCGCCTCGCGCGATGCCTTCGAGGGAACGGTTTCACCGACCCTGAGCGGGGCCACCAGCCAGTCCCTGGGCACGCCCATGGGTAACCTCGACCCGACGGGCGCCACCATCAGCGGGGGCACAATCACCTCGGGGATTCTGGACTCCGACCAGGGACTGCAGATCATCACCCTGACCGACCTGAGCGGCACCACCCATACCGTCGCCAACGGCGGGGGGATCCGCAACGCGACCGTGACCGGCGGAGTGGTGACCCTCCCCAGCGGCAGCCCTTACTCGGGCGTTCTCACCGTACACAATCCCGCCCAGCCGGTCACCATCACGGCCAGCTGGCTGGCCAGCCCCAGCACGACCAACCTGACCAACCTGATCGCCTCGCAATCGATCTTTTTGACCGGCACTCTGAGCCTTCCGGCGGGCAGCATCATGCAGCCTCCGGTCAACCGCTCGCTGGTGGTATCCCCCAACTTCGCCAACATCCGGCTGAGCGCGGCCGGCAGCGACATGACTTGCTTCGTGACCGGCTTCAACGCTGACGGCACCTGCCTCGACCTGAGCACGAACGCCGCCACGAAGTACACCTTGTTCCAGCAGGTTGGCAACGACCAGACGTTCCAGGAAGTTCCGGCCAATCTGGCCTCCTTCGGAGGAGTGAGCGCGGGTGGCCAGCCGATCCAGCCCAACGTTCTGCAGTTCCACGCCGGCTTCAGCACTTACTCCGGGTTGCTGATCATTCGCGCTGTCAACTCGACCAGCACGGGATTCGCCTTCTTGTCGGCCCTGGCGGCTCCTTGACCTTCAGACAGGAGAACTCTGCCTCGACCGGCAAGAGCCCTGCACCAATTTGTGGAGGCCTGCCTGCATGCAAGAGAACCTGATCATCGAATGGGCGGTGGAGGAGTCGGGCTACGACTGCAAGATCGCTGACCGCTCCGTCAAAGACGCCATCTTTCTGGTGCGCAATCAAGGGCCGGGCAGTATCGTCATCAAGACCTGGTCGGGTCTGCACCAGCACCTGACCTCCGACGACCTCGAGCTCGAAGCGCATCACAATCGCTTCGTCTGGGCCGACCACGGGCTGTCCATCGCCGCCGGCGAGGACGGCAGCAAAGCCAGCGGCACGGCCACCTTCTGTCGCTGAGAGCCTGACTTTCCCAGCCATCGCCAACAGGAACTGATGACGGCGCAGCAAAACCCACAAACGTGCTCCCCGCCCTTCTCGAGCAACTCACGGCGGAGTTTCCGGGCCTGCGCATCATTCGCCACTCCGATTCGCCTCTGATCGCCTTCATCGCGACCGCCCTGCGCATCCTGACCGGCAACCGCGACTTCGGGCGCACGTTCTGCGTGATCGGTCAGGCCATCTACGTGCCCGACGACTGGGAGAGCATGGATCCGATTGCGGCGGTCATCATCCTGCGCCACGAGCGCATTCACCTCTTGCAGGTGCGACGCTACGGCATGCCCATGTTGGCCCTGCTCTACCTGCTGCCTTTTTTCCCGCTGGGGCTGGCTTACTTCCGGGCCCGCCTGGAGTGGGAGGCTTTTGAGGAAACGCTGCGGGCCACGCGCGAGCTGCGCGGGGAGAAAGCCATGCTGGCCCTGCGCCCCCACATCCTGGAGTGGTTTACCGGCCCGCGCTACGGTTGGATGTGGCCTTTCCCCTCCCAGGTGGGAAGATGGTTCGACGAGGCCGCGGCCCGACTTACCACCACTTACCCACTTTGATCACGCTGATCCACTGCAGTTTTCCCTGGCTCACCCCCAGCATCAAGACCACGGTATCACCCTCAGCATAGGCCAGCAGATCGGCTTCGCGGAAGGAAGGCGGCCCCAGGGCCTGCTCCGCTTCGGCCTGGCTCATCCCGACCCGGACGCCCTCGGAGGTAGCGTAGCGAGAGGTCTTGACCCGGATCTCGTCCACCCCGTCCAGGCCCATGTCGAATTCCAGGCCGAACTTGGAGTAGACCCAGATCGTGTTCACGTCGTTGGGCCGACGCGAGGTGGGCGGGCCCAGTTGCTGGCGAATCTGGTTGGCGGTCATCCCCAGGCGGAAGGGGCCGACCCGCTTCCCCGGCACGATCTCGGTATCGGCCGCCAGCCCTGTGCCGCTCAGCCAGAAGACCAGGAAGAAGAGCCACAGTGGATTTCTCATGAGCTGATTCTGCGCCAGGAGTGGCTGGAGGCCAATGATCCAGGTCAGGCTTGCGCCCAGTGTAATACTTGACTATAATGGTCACATGCGTGCCTCGGTTGCCGAACTAAAATCTCACCTCAGTGCTTACCTCTCCCGGGTCAAAGATGGCGAAGAGATCCTGGTGACCGACCGGGGCCGACCGGTGGCTCGGCTCATCCCCTACGTGGCCAGGGCAGGGGAGCAGTCCGAGGTTCTGCAAAGGCTTGCTCGTCAGGGCGTGGTTCGCTTACCGGCTCGACCCCCTGATGAAGCGTTCCGATGGCCCGTTCCGACAGCACGAAGCCGACGTTCGGTGGTTGAAGCGCTCCTGGAGGAGCGGTCGGAAGGCAGTTGAGGTTCTGGGATAGCTCGGCGGTCCTACCGCTCGTGTTGAACGAGCCCTTCACGGTCCAGGCTGTGGCGATGCTCGAGCAAGATCCCCAGGCCCTGGTCTGGTGGGGAACGCAGCTTGAGTGCTGGTCTGGAATCCAGCGTCGGATCCGGGATGGCTCGCTGGACTCAGGTGAACTGGGTCGCGTGGCGCAACAACTGCATTATTTCGCAGAATTGGCGATCCAGGTCGAGCCGGGCGCCCAGGTGCGTGACCGGGCCATGGGGTTACTGACAAATCATCCTCTGCGGGCTGCCGACGCGTTGCAACTGGCGGCCGCTCTGGTGGGATCGGACAGCCTGGGACCTTCTCTGGAATTCGTGTGCCTGGACCAGCGCCTGCGCGAGGCAGCCGCTCGAGAAGGTCTGCCTTTGAGCCCGCGCGAGCTCTGACTCGCCTCAGCGCATCGTTTCCCCGCCGTCGAGCACGATCATCTGCCCGGTCATGAAGTCGCACCCGGTGGCCAGCACGGCCACCATCTCAGCCACGTCGTCGGCCCGGCACAGGCGCTTGAGCAGGATGTCGCTGGTGAGCATCTCGCGAAGCTCCGGGCCTCCTTCGTCGATCCAGGGCTCGTCCACCAGGCCGCAGGCGATCGTGTTGACGCGCACCGCCGGGGCCAGCTCGCGCGCCAGCGAGCGCGTCATCGAGTGCACGCCGGCGCAGGAGACGGCGAACTGCAGGTGGGCCCCGGTGACGGCCGAGGTCGAGGTCACGTTCACGATCTTGCCGTAGCGCTGAGCCAGCATGTAGGGCATCACTGTGCGGCTGCAATAGAAGCTGCCCTTGAGGTTGTGGGTGAGCACCTCGGTCCACATGTCCTCGGTGATCTCGTGCAGCTTGGCGTCGTTCCACACGAAGGGGTTGTTGACCAGCACATCCACCCGTCCCAGCATGTCGATGCCGGTGGTGAGCACCTCGCGCACCGAAGACTCATCGGTCAGATCGAAGGGGAGGGCCAGGATCTTGCCCCCTTCGTCGATCGACTGCAAGGCGATCACCTCGTCTTCGGGTCCGTTGATCAAGAGCGAGAAGCCGCTGCGGGCGAGCGCGATACAGATCGACTGCCCGGCTGTGCCGCGCCAATCGCTGATGATGGCCACGGGAATCTCCACTTACGCCCCCTCGAAGCTCAGATTGTCGATCAGTCGCACGCCCCCCACGAAGGCGGCCACGGCCAGCACGCCCGGCCCTTTCAACGGATAAGGCCTGGGCTGCAAGGTTACCGGGTCAACCAACTCGAGATACTGGGGCTCGATCGCCGCCTCGAGAAGCACCTCGCGAGCGGCCTGGGGCGAGGGACCGGCCTGCAGGGCGGCATAGATTCTGGCAGCTTTCACTCGATCGTCGGGGGAAAGACGCTGGTTGCGGCTGGACATGGCCAGGCCATCCGCCTCGCGCACGGTGGGCACACCCACCACTGCCACCGGAAAGTCGAGATCGCGCGCCATGGTGCGAATCACCTGTAACTGCTGGTAGTCTTTCTCGCCGAAGTAGGCGCGCTGAGGTTGGGCCCGCAGGAACAGCTTGGCCACCACCGTGGCCACCCCCCGGAAGTGACCGGGACGAAACCTGCCGCAGAGCGGCTCGGCCACCGCTCCCACCTCCACGAAGGTGGTCGCCCCGGATGGGTACATGTCCTCGGTCGTGGGGGCGTAGACGGCGTCGCAACCTGCCTCCCGGCAAAGCTCCAGGTCGCGCTCGAGGGTGCGGGGATAGCTGGCCAGGTCCTCGCTGGGGCCGAACTGGGTGGGATTAACGAAGATGCTCACCAGCACCGCCTGGCCGGCCTGCTCGCGCGCTCGCTCGACCAGGGTGAGGTGTCCCTCGTGCAGGGCGCCCATGGTGGGCACGAATCCGACGTCACCCTGCGAGGCGCGCCAGGCGCGCAGGGCGGCCAGGTTCTCGAGCACCTTCACGGCTTGTCTCCGTAGCCGTGCTCGGGGCCGGGGAACTCCCCTCCGCGCACCTCGTGAGCGTAGCGCGAAACCGCCTCGGAGATGGCCTGGCCGACTTCGGCGTAGCGCTTGACGAACACCGGCTGAAGCTCGCTGAACATGCCCAGCAGGTCGTGCACCACCAGCACCTGTCCGTCGCACTTGACCCCTGCTCCGATGCCGATGGTGGGGATGGTCAGCTTGCGGGTCACCCGGGCGGCCAGATCGGAGGGAATGCACTCGAGCACCAGCGCGAAGCAGCCCGCCTGCTCCAGGGCCAGGGCGTCCTCCATCAGTCTGGTGGCGGCGTTCTGGCCCCGGCCCTGCACCCGGTAGCCGCCGAAGGCGTGAATGGACTGAGGGGTGAGGCCCAGGTGGCCCATCACCGGTACTCCGGCCTGGACCAGGGCCTGAACCTGCGGCACGACCGTCTCACCACCTTCGAGCTTGACGGCCTGGGCTCCACCCTCTTTGAGCAATCGTCCGGCGCTCTCGAGGGCGGCCGCCACGCTCTGCTGGTAGGTCATGAACGGGAGGTCGGCCACCACCAGGGCGTGCCGGGCGCCCCGCGCCACCGAGGCGGTGTGCAGCACCATGTGGTCGAGGGTGACCGGCACGGTGGTCTCCAGGCCCAGCATCACCATGCCCAGCGAGTCCCCCACCAGAATGATGTCCACTCCGGCCGCGTCTACCAGGCGGGCCATGGTGTAGTCATAGGCGGTGATCATCACGATCTTGAGTTTTTCTTTCTTGAAGCGCGCCAGCGAGGGCGCGGTCACGCGTCGACTCACGTCTGGAGAACCTCCTCCAGGCGGGCCAGGTCATCCTGACGGGTGTGGTGCAGGGCGGTGCGGATCACGGCCCGATAGAAGTCGCGCGCGTCGGGGGTGAGTGCCTGCCAGTGGGAGGCCACCGTGGCCCAGTCCTGGCGCACGGCGGGCCCGGTCAGGGAAGCCTCGGGGCCGCGCTCGGCGAGGTTCGTCAGCGTGCCCCGGGCCAGCGGCATCAGAGCCTCAAGAGCCTCCTCCTGGGGCCAGAGGTCGCGGGCCACCGCAAAGCTGGCCACCAGTGAGGTGGAGACCAGGGTGGCGGCGGCGTGATAGCGGTTGCGGTCCACGTCGCTCAGGGTCAGCGCTCGCCCACCGACCGCCTGGACCAGTGCCAGACCACGCTCCAGCGCCTCGGGCGAGCCCTGCAGCGTGAACACAGAGCCCGGCAGTCGGTTTACGCCTGCCTCGGGATTGGGAACGCTCTGCAGGGGATGCATGGCCAGCGCCAGCGGGATGTCCAGTACCTCGGGCCCCAGCGAGCCACTGGTATGCACCACCAGGGTGCCCGGGCGCAGGCAGGGGCGAATGCGCTCGAACACAGACTGCACGGCCTGGTCGCTGACCGTCAGCAAGACCATGCTGGCCTGCGAGACCGGCTCGTCCGGCTCGGGAAAAGCGTTGCACCCGAGGTGCAGCGAGGCGGTCAGGGCGCGGTCGTGGCTCCGGCTCCAGATGCCGGCCAGAGGCCAGTTTGCTCGGGTCAGGAGAATTCCCAGCGCCGTTCCTAACGAACCGGTGCCCAGAATGGTGGTGGTTTCCACGAAGGCCGCGTTCGCGGGGGTCGGATCTTCCCCTCTCAAAGCCCGGAAAGGATTTCGCTAAAGGGCACGGAAGTCCCACAGGTCCGGCCCACAGGGGCCGAGCGATGCCTCAGGAGGACCGACAGACCCCATGGGAATGAGAAGGATGAAAGTCGACAAGCTGGGCATTGACCTTCTCACCCACGACCCGGTCGTGATCCTCAAAGACCTCGAAGGCAAGCGTTATCTGCCCATTCTGATCGGCCCCTTCGAGGCCACCGCCATCGCGTTGGCGCTCGAGGGCACGCAGGTTCCGCGTCCCCTGTCGCATGACCTGATGAAGTCGATCATCGAGTCGCTGCGCGCCAAGGTGGAGAAGATCATCATCCACGACATTCAAGAGAACACGTTCTATGCCAAGGTGGTGCTCGAGACCAACGGCAGCCAGCTCGAGATCGACGCTCGCCCTTCCGACAGCATCGCCCTGGCCTTGCGGACCAATTCGCCCATTTTCGTGAGCGAGCGCATCATCCTGGAGGAGACCGTGGAAGACAAGTCCAGCCAGGAGCAGCAAGATTACCAGGACTTCAAGAAATACATCGAGGGCTTGAAGCCCAGCGACTTCCTTAAAAGGCCCGAAGGCGACAAGTAAGGGCTTACTGCAGGGCCTTAAGAGCAGCCTCGGCGGCGGCGCTGCCGGCCTTCTCGCCATCAGCGCTGGAGAGGCGCTCGATCACGTTCCCGTCGGTGCCGACCACGGCCACGTGCACGTGCTTGGCCTTGGGATCGAACCCGTAGCGTTCCACCAGGCTCCCGCCCCAGTCGGGTAGGATGTAGATTCGCTCTTCCAGGTCGGCGGGCGGGGTAGCGTTCTCTTTCTCGAAGCGGCGCCGAGCGCTCTCGACGGCTTTGTTCTGAACGTCCTTGAGCATTCCCATCGCCATCATCTTGAACATCTTGGGCACCGAGACGATGGTCCAGAGGTCTACCCGGGCATCATGCAGGAGCTTCAATCCCAGCGTTTTGGTGGCCTCGCGGGAGGCCTCCTGAGTAGCCTGGGAGGCGAAGATCAGCACCACCAGGTGATTGCGGCGATTGGAGAGGGTGATCGAATTGCCCCGGGTATCCTCCAGGGTGAAGTCGGGGGCAATTTGCGTCTGGGTCATCTCATTTCTCCTCGTTGCGGCGCTCTCTCGCCTGGCTCCCCGGCGCTTCTTCCCATTGGCTCGAAACCCTGCTGTTCTTTACTCTGGTAGGTGCGGCGTGATAGCATGATTGGAAGGTCTTGTGCGGGCCCGCCCGCCTGACAGGGGAAGGAATGGACAATATCTCGGCGGTCCGGTACGGATCGTCCTTCGACAACACGTCGAAGGACACGTCGTCGGCTGACCAGGTCAAACAGAAGAAGCTCGAGGAAGAAGCCCAACTCGCGGCCCAGGAGTATGAGAGTCAGGCCGAGACCGACCGGCAGCAGGCGGTGGTCTCCAAGCTCAAACAACTGGCCAGCAAGTGGGAGTCTTTGCTTCGTTCTGGCCAGGACACCGCCCACGTCGACCGCGAGGCCCGCCAGTTGATGGAGGAGATGGGTCAGCAGCCACCGGCCGACTCCTTCACGCCCGAGAATCTCCAGGTGTTGCGCCGTTTGAGCCAGGCCACCTCCAAGCTGACCGACGCCGACGAGCCACCCACGCCTGAAGAGAAGAAAGCCCAGGACCGCCAAGCGAGCGATGGCAAGACCAGCGAGCCTGGCAGCCTGAACTTCGAGCTGCAGGCCCGCCGGGCCATGCAGCAGCTGCGCGAGCACCTCAAACGGATCAGTCCGCGCGAGGAGGAGGGAGAGAAGAAGCCGGCCGCTCAGACCCCGCGCGATGAGAAGGAGCCCCAGGCCAACAACCTGCCCGGCCGCCCCCCGACCGCCTTCACTCCCAATCCGGTCGCCCTGGCACCGCCCCGGGCCGAGAAGCTGGTGGCTGAGGAGAAGCCTGAGCCCCAGGCCCAGGAAAAGCCAGAGCCGGAAGCGGCCCGGCCGCGCGAAGAGGGCCAGTTGGCCGGCAAAGCTACCTCGGGACCGGCCGGAAAACCAGCCGCTGACGAGCGTACTCGGACTGAGGGGACCGCTGAGAAGAAGGAGGCCGAGAAGCCGGAAGCGGGCAAACCGGCCGCTCGGGCCAGTGAGCCTCCGCCCGCGGCCGCGCTGGCCGGAGTGGTCAAGTCTCCGAGCAAGGAGGATACTCGCAAGAGTGATGCTCAGTCAGCCCTGGGCGAGGGGGAGGAATCCGAGAGCGGGCTTTTGCCTGGCAACTCGCGTCCCCAGGCCAGAGGGGAAGCAACCCGCCCCGCACCCGGAGAGAAGCGCCCCGACGAGGCTCGCGCCGACCGTCGCGAGGGTCCCAAGCTGGGCGGCGAGCGGCCACCTCAGGAGGCGCCTAGGTCTCAGAAAACGCCTGAGCCGCCCGCGGCCCAGGACGCTCCCAGGCCGTCTAAAGAAGCCCCCAGGCCCGCGGCCCAAGAGGCTCCGAAGCAACTGGATACCCCCAAGTCCGTCGCCCAGGACGCTCCCAAGCAGCAGGAAGCTCCCAAACCAGCGGCTCAAGAAGCTCCCAAGCAGCAGGAAGCTCCCAAACCATCTGCCCAGGAAGCTCCCAAGCAGCAGGAAGCTCCCAAGCCCGCGGCTCAAGACGCGCCCAGGCTTCAGGAGGCTCCCAAGCCTGTCGCTCAGGAAGCGCCCAGGCCGCAGGAGGCTCCCAAGCCCGCGGCTCAAGACGCGCCCAGCCTTCAGGAGACCCCCAAGCCTGTCGCTCAGGAAGCGCCCAGGCCGCAGGAGTCTCCCAAGCCTGTCGCTCAGGAAGCGCCCAGGCCGCAGGAGTCTCCCAAGCCTGTCGCTCAGGAAGCGCCCAGGCCGCAGGAGACCCCC
>JAANMU010000678.1_pt1 | contig 38247 bp, 28 predicted proteins | sample 7279701 | NCBI WGS metagenome assembly JAANMU01 (sample SAMN14094539, study PRJNA606508) | bioreactor metagenome | isolation source: A lab-scale SPAN reactor treating ammonium-rich wastewater day 57 | place: Ireland: Galway | collected 2017-03-13
GGGAAAACTCCTCGACGCCTTTCCGCCCGACGAATGCCTTCGCTACCTCCTCCACTGCGGCTACCACTTCACACCTCCGTGAAATGCGCTCTAGCTCCCCGTTAGCCGATAGAAGCGGAGCCAATGATCTCGCATGCACATTTCGCCAAACTGCGCCTCGCCCAGTTCTGGCCCGCCGGCGAGATAGTCGAGCTTGACAAGTGGGAGTTCATGGACCGCATATGGCTCGGTGAAGCGGTCGGCTTTTCCGAGTGGCTACGACTGGAAGACGACCCCGAGACCCTGCGCTCACTCGCCATTGCTCTTAACGAATTTCCTGCACATGCTGCGGCGGAAGTCCTGCGAACAATCGACCTGCCCGTTCGGGCGGGTATGAATTTCGAAGAGTTGCGCGAGGCTTTGGGCGAGCCAGTGAGTGAACAGGCGTGGGGACATCCTACTTTTTTAGTCCTCGAAGAAACCGAGACATTCCCCAGTGAGCCTTTGTCCGCCGCTTGTCTTTCCGTCAACCTTCTCTACGCGCCGGACGCACGCGGGGCGGTCAAGAAATGGCGAACGGCCAGGCGCACTGCGCCTGGCCGTTCGACCGGCCAATCGCTCCCGCAAAAGTAGTCGCTAAGGTATCAGGTACACCCCGCCCAGGACGGCGCCGGTTTGAAAGAGGGCGCCGCGAAGGCTGATGGGAAACGGTTCGGTAAGCCAGGGGGCGCAGCTACCCGGCCGATACAAGCCAAGCTGGTAGATGCACTCGTTGGGCGGGTTCACGCCCATCTTGTAAGGCAGGAACGCAATGCTCCCGAAGAAGTGGGCGCCCGACAACACCGGCTGAATGATCGGTCCCGCTGTATGGCCGTAGCGCTCCAACTGCAATTCTTCAAAGTACAGCGGCTTGTGGCACAGCGCCGAGGCCTTCCAGGCGAAAGTGGTTTGGACAAAGTGGCGGCCATAAAACGGATCGCCGCCGAGCGTACATTCCGCCGGCAGGTTCCACCAGGAGTTCACAAAGCACAGGTCGTCGTCGCTCAACTCGTGAACGGGGATTTGCACCACGTCGCCGTCGCCGCGGCTAATGAACAAGCGGCCGTAGCGGTAATCGGTCCAGCGTCCTTCGGCGATGATCTCGCCTTGTTGGTTGCGCCAGGTGCGCGGCCCCGCCAGCGCCAGTTGCCCGACGCGGCTATCGTCCACGCCTTGCGGTTGGATGTCTTCGGTCTGGGGCTCGCCCTCGGAATAAAACCGGCCCGTTTCTGGACGGAAAGCGGGAGTGATATCGACCGAGATGCTGGTGATGCTCATGCGGCGGAGGAAGTCCCGCACGTTCTGGCAACGCTGGTCTTCGTCGCAGCAGTTACGGTCGTTGTAGATGCGATCGCAGGGCGGCTCGGCGACTTGGTCCCCTTCGGGCCGGAAGCCGCGATTGGACGGACTAGGCGGCACCCGCGGCGCCGCGTCGAAGTCCAGCATGGGCGGCCCGCCTTGATCCGCGGGAATGGGCAATGCCGGCGAAGGCTGCAGCGCGCCCGGAGCCGCTGGCGCTGGAAGCGTCGCGTCGGGCGGCGCTGCGGCGCCAGGTTGCGCGGCGGCGCCCTGGCCTTGTGCAACGCGATCGCCAAAGGGATCGGCGAAGGCGCCGTTGGGAGCAAACTGGACCGCTTGCCGCACCGAACCGGCGGCGCCGGTTTCGTCGTGGCTTGCCGGACGAATTCGGTAGGGATTCCGGGCGGCGCTTACGTCGCCCGGTTGCCAGCGCAAGACCGGCGCCGGGGTGTATTGACGAAATCGAGGAGGCGTTTCATATCCTGCCGGCCCGGGCTGCTGCCCGCCGGCCACGCCCGAAAAGGCGGCCAGCGCCATCGCGACCGACAGGCCGCCCAGAGCGCGCGCCCCGGCGTCAAGAGCTTTCGCTTTTGCGCTCGAATTCGGTGCTGTAATTAGGCGCTTCCTGCGTAATGACAATGTCATGTGGATGACTTTCTCGCACGCTCGCCGACGAAACCTGAATGAACCGCGCATCCGAACGCAGTTGCTCAATGGTTCGTGTTCCGCAATAGCCCATGCCCGCTCGCAGGCCGCCGACAAGCTGGTAGACGAACTCGCTCAACGGACCTTTGAAGGGGACCCGGCCTTCGACGCCCTCGGGAACGAGTTTTCCCGTTGGGGTCGGCCCGGTCGCCGCCTGGCGGTAGCGCTCGCTGGAGCCTTTGACCATGGCCCCCAGCGAACCCATTCCGCGGTACACCTTGAATGTTCTGCCTTGGTACAGGATCGTGTCGCCGGGACTCTCGGCCAGTCCGGCGAACAAGCCGCCGATCATGACCGTGTGCGCCCCCGCGGCGATGGCCTTGGTAATGTCGCCCGAATACCGGATGCCGCCATCGGCAATGATCGGAGTTCCAGTGTCGCGCGCCGCCTTGGCCGCTTCGTAAATGGCGGATATTTGCGGCACGCCCACCCCCGAGATCATGCGCGTGGTGCAAATCGACCCGGGGCCGATGCCCACTTTGACCGCGTCGGCGCCGGCGGCAATCAAGTCACGCGCGCCGTCGCTGGTGGCCACGTTGCCGGCAATAACGTCAATATCCCACTGTTGTTTGATTTGCTTGACCGTCTCGATGACGTTGGCCGAATGGCCGTGGGCGCTGTCTACCACCAACACATCCACCCCGTTGTGGATCAGGCTTTCGGCCCGCTCCAGGTCGAATACGCCCACCGCGGCGCCCACCCGCAATCTTCCCCGGCGGTCTTTGCAGGCCTGGGGGAACCGCTTCATCATGTCGATGTCGCGAATGGTGATGAGTCCCGTTAGTTTGTATGATTCGTCAACCAGCAAAAGTTTCTCCACCTTTTTTTCCGTCAAAATCCGCTCAGCTTCTTCAAGCGTTACGGTTCCGGTGGCGGTGACCAGGTTTTCCTTGGTCATCACCTGGGAGATCGGCTGATCGCGTTTTTCCAGAAACCGCAAGTCGCGACGGGTGAGAATGCCCGCCAATCGGCCGTCCTTGTGGGTAATGGGCACCCCCGAAACATTGTGCTGGTCCATCGTTTCGCGGGCTTGCGCCACCGACGCCTCGGGCCGGAGCGTGACCGGATCTTCAATGATGCCGTTGGCGCTGCGTTTGACTTTGTAGACCTCTTCGGTCTGGTTTTGGACCGCCATGTTTTTGTGAATCACGCCCAATCCCCCCTCTTTAGCGAGGGCGATGGCCATGGCGCTCTCGGTCACCGTGTCCATGGGGGAGCTTAAGAACGGAATGTTGAGCGTAATCCGGGGGGTGAGTTGGGTCGCCACATCGACTTCGGCGGGGACCGCATCGCTATAGCGTGGCTCCAGAAGCACGTCGTCGAACGTAATGGCGGTGTATTTGATCTTCTCTTGCATCGACGAAGACCTTCCTGGGAGGGGAATGGGGCAAGGTGAGAGTAATCCCGCATCCTATCACGATGCGGCGACGAATGTCGAGGGTCCGCCTTGCACCACACAGCCAAAACCGTTCTGCTACGAGGGAGGAGGGGCGAAGGCCGAAAGTCCAAAGCCGAAGAGTTGAAGGACAAACCGCGACAAGTTTGTTTCGTCCTTTACTTTTCTGGTAATCCGCTCACACCAACCATGTGCGCCGGCGCTGCGTGGCGAGTTTGGCCCCCGCTTAGTCGCTCCCCACCTGGGGGGAAGTGAGTCTCCCTGCGGAATTCACAATACGAATGCCCCAGACGCGGCACCCAGCCACCTGACTTCCCTCTTTCATTCCGCAATCCGCATTGGAAAGGGTTCTAATGCCCGACGCTCCCACGCGCGACCAGTTAGCCGCCGAGTACCTGGAGCAACTTCCCTACGCTCCCTACCCGGTGCAGGAAGAAGCGCTGCTGTCTTGGTTCACCTCGAACGAAGGGGTGTTGGTGTGCGCCCCGACCGGCACCGGCAAGACGTTGATCGCCGAGGCGGCCATGTTCGAGGCCCTGCACACCGGCGCCACGGCCTACTACACCACGCCGCTGATCGCCCTGACCGAGCAGAAGTTTCAGGAGATGCAGGAAGCGGCGATGCGGTGGGGATTCTCGCCCAACGAGGTGGGCCTGGTCACTGGCAATCGCAAGGTCAACCCCGACGCCCGAGTGCTGGTGGTGGTGGCCGAAATCCTGCTCAATCGCCTGCTCCATCCCGCCGCGTTTGACTTTTCCAACGTCTCGGCGGTGGTGATGGACGAGTTTCATAGTTTCAACGATCCCGAGCGCGGCGTGGTGTGGGAGTTATCGCTAGGTCTGCTTCCGCCGCACGTGCGGTTGCTGCTGCTCTCGGCCACGGTGGGCAACTCGGTCGAGTTTGTGAACTGGTTGTTCCGCAGTCATCGGCGCAAGGTCGAGTTGGTCCAAAGCACCGAGCGCAAGGTGCCGCTGGTGTATCAATGGGTAGGCGATCAATTGCTGACCGAGCAGTTAGAGATCATGGCCCGCGGCGAGGAAGAGGACCGCTTTACCCCCGCCCTGGTGTTTTGCTTCAACCGCGAGGAATGTTGGACCGTCGCCGAGCAGCTCAAAGGCAAACGCATGGTGAGCGACCGCCAGCAGGCGCTGCTGGCCGAGCAACTGAAACAATACGACTGGTCGCAAGGCGCCGGTCCCAAGCTCAAGCAAATCCTGATGCGCGGCGTGGGGGTCCACCATGCCGGCGTGCTGCCCAAGTACCGGCGGATCGTGGAAGACCTGTTCCAGCGCAAGTTGCTCTCGGTGGCGGTCTGCACCGAGACGCTCTCGGCCGGGATCAACTTGCCGGCCCGGTCGGTGGTGCTGCCCACGATCGTCAAGGGACCGCCCGACAAGAAGCGGGTGATCGAGCCTTCTTCGGCGCATCAGATCTTCGGCCGCGCGGGCCGACCGCAGTACGACGCCCGCGGCTACGTGTTCGTGCTGGCGCACGAGGACGACGTGAAGCTGGAGCGCTGGCGCGCCAAGTACGACCAAATCCCCGAAGACACCAAGGACCCGGGGCTGCTCAAGGCCAAGAAGGCTCTCAAGAAGAAGATGCCCCGGCGCCGCGAAGGCGAAACGTACTGGACCGAGGCGCAATTCGAGCGTCTGCGCGACGCCCCGCCAGCGCGGCTGATGAGCAAAGGCCCGCTGCCGTGGCGTTTGCTGGCGTACATGCTCAAGGCGTCGCCCGAGGTAGAGCGGATTCGCGAACTGGTGAGCAAACGGCTGACCGACGACAAGCGGCTGGAGCAACAGCAACAGATGCTCCAGCGGATGTTGCTGACGCTGTGGCGCGCCGGCTACGTGGAGCTAGAGCCGCACCCGCCGCGACAACCCACCGACGTCGCCCGGCCCGGCGCCGCGGCGCAGTCCGCCGAAGCCAAACCGCCCGGCGAACCGCCGCCCCCGCCGCCGGCAATGGGAGCGTTCGGCTCGCTGCTCCAACAGGCGATTCGCGAACCGAAGGCGTCATCCACGCCCGCGGCCAAGGCGGCGTCCAAGAAGCCCGCGTCCGAGGCCAATGCCGACGACAATCGCCCGGCGGCTTACGTTCCCCAGTTGGCGCATCCCACGCCCGCGCTGGATCGCTTGCTGGCGTTTCGCAGCGTGAATCCGCTCTACGGCGTGTTTCTGGCGAACCAGCTTGCGATTGCCGACCAGGCCGAACGGGTGCAGGCCTGGGAAAGCGTATTGGAGTTGCCCGGCTCGATTGCCTGGCAACTGCGCGTGCCGCCGCACGAGGAGTTGCCGCCCGGCCCGCTGGCGACGCTGCGGTTGGATGGGGAACTGCTGCGATTAGGTTTGGCCACGGCCGAGCAGTTGACCGGCCCCAGCAAAGAGGAGGAAGACGAGCGCCGCAACCGTTCGTTCTACGAGGAGCAACCGCCGCGCGTGTTGACGGTGGCCGAAAAGCTGCGGCTGCTGTTCGACTTCGAGTTTCCCGGCGTTCACGACCTGCGCACCGGCGCGGTCTGGTCGGCGGGCGAGTTTTTGGAGTTCGGCGACTTCAACAAGTACATCACCAGCAAGGGGTTGCAAAAGCAGGAAGGCATGATCTTCCGCCACCTCTTGCGGCTAATCTTGTTGCTGGCCGAGTTCCAACAAATCGCCCCCGCCGAAGTAGAGTACGACGTTTGGCATGCGGAGCTACAAGCGATTGCCGACCGCATCACGGAAGGTTGCCGGGCGGTCGATCCCACCAGCACCGACCAGACCGTGGAGCAAGCCAAGCACATCGGCGAAGGCGATGAAGGCGAACCGCCTCACCCACCGCAGGCGCAAGCCGCCGCTGGGGAGCCGCCCCGCGCGTTCGGCGAGGGGCTGTTTGACTGAAAGGAAGCGAAAGCCCCGCGAGGGAGTCGCACCCCCATCTGCCGGATTCACGGAAACCGAACCGACCGTCTTACTGTTAAACGAGCGAGGCAAACACCACTCCTTTTGTGGTATCCTCAACGCGGGGCGAGGTCAACTTCCCTGGCATTCCAGGGCCAGGATTCGCACGCGGGTTCGCTCCGATGAATGAAGAGTCCGCACTACTACGAGCCGTCATCGCCGAGCCGGATAATCTGGACCTGCGGTTGATCTTCGCCGACTGGTACGAGGACCAGGGCGACCCCCGCGCCCACTTTATCCGTTTGCAAATCGCGCTGACGCGTGTCTCCAAGTCGCATCCGTGGCGCCGGGAGTTTCGCCGGAAAGCGAACGCACTTTGGCGCCGCTACGGCCGCGTTTGGAACGCCCCCATCTATCGGCGCCTGAACCAAACACCGCTCAAGGGACAGGTTCACGCGCGGCGCGCGGCGGTTCGCGGTTGGGAGTATCGGCGCGGCTTCATCGAGGTCATCCAGGCCGAAGCGGAAGCCTTCCTTCATCACGGCAACGTGTTGCTGGACCTGGGACCGGTGATCGAAGCGAGGCTCTTCCAGGTACACGCGTCGCTGAACCATCTCGTCCGGTCCCCGTATTTGAGTCGGCTTCAGGCTCTGGATCTGCGACAGAACCAACTCACGGCCGACGAACTGGCGATCCTCCTAACCTCTCGCCACCTGCGCGAACTACGTTCTCTGGACCTGAGCCAGAACCACCTGGGCGACCTGGGCGCCGTGCTGTTGTCCGATACGCAATCGCTGCCGCGTTTGGAGCAATTGTATCTTTGGGGCGAAGTTTTGAGCGAAGAACCGCTGCTGCGCCTTCAGGCCCGCTTTGGCGCGGGTGTTCACGCAAGCGAACCCTATCGAGTGGACGAGGATTCGTTCGAACGCCGCTTTGTTTCTTACGACGATCACGTCGCTTACGAAGATGGCAAGGCGTTGGCGGACGGCTTGGAGGTGGATGAATTTGACCCCACCGGCGAACGGCGACCGTATGAAGCGGATTACGATTTCGAGGAGCTGATCTTTCGCGATGAGTGGGAGGAAACCCTCGGCCCCCCCGCCGGCCGATGCCGCCCCGATGAACAACCGGCCGACTTCGACGACGACTTATACGACGATTGGTCCGAGCCCTACGATTAGCGCGCATTTCACACGGGTGTGCCGGCCCAAGAAGTGTGGCGCCATCGCTCCGCGAGTGCGTTTTTCGCGGCGTCCGAAGGACGCTAGGAAGAGAATGCACTCGCGGAGCGATGGCGCCACACTGAGGATTCCACAACGAAAGCAGAGTTCTTGCGAAGGCTGCACAAGAGCCCCCATACGGAAACCCGTGAGCGCACAATCGTGCTTGCGGCGTGGGGCAGGGCTGGTAAAATCATCTCCCGTTGCGCGTTGCTCGCAACAATTCAACGCTGGTCTCTACCTGCCTGCTTGCATGACTGCTTCCGCTGCCGAGTTTGCCGCCGTGCCCGAGACATGGACCCGCCGGCACGTGCTGGATTTAGAAAGCCTCTCGGCCGAGGAAATTCGGTTGTTGCTGGATACCGCGATTCGCTTCAAGCAGGCGACGGGCGGGTGCCGCGACAAACTATCGCTGTTGCCGGGGCGGACCGTCGCCAACTTGTTTTACGAAAACTCCACGCGCACGCGCAATAGTTTCTCGCTGGCGGCGCGGCGCCTGGGCGCCGATACCGTGGAATTCACGTCGGCCGGCAGCAGCGTGTCGAAAGGCGAGTCGCTGATCGATACCGCCAAGACCATCGAGGCGATGAATGTGGATGTCGCCGTGGTCCGGCACCGTACGCCGGGGGTGCCGTACCTTTTATCGCATGCGCTGCGGTGCTCGGTGGTGAACGCGGGCGACGGCGCGCACGAGCATCCCACGCAGGGCTTGCTCGACATCATGACCATTTGCGAGCATCGGGGCGACGTGGCTGGCAAGACCGTGGCCCTGGTGGGCGACATTGCCCATAGCCGCACGGCGCGCTCGAACATCTGGGGCTTGAAGAAGCTCGGCGCCCACGTGATCGTATGTGGGCCGGCGACCCTGGTTTCGCGCCGCTGGGAGGAACTGGGGGTCGAAGTGGCCTACCATCTGGACGAGATTCTTCCCCGTTGCGACGTGCTCAACCTGCTGCGCATTCAGTTCGAGCGGCAAGCGACCCGGCCGTTCCCCTCGGTGCGCGAGTACGCCTTGCTCTACGCCATGAACCGCCAACGCATGGCCCGCGCCAAGAGCGACATTCTGATTATGGCCCCCGGCCCCATTAACCGCGGGGTCGAAATTACCCCCGACGTGGCCGACGGGCCGCATTCGGTGATTCTCCACCAGGTGACCAACGGGTTGGCGGTCCGCATGGCGGTGCTGTGGCTGTTGTGCGGCCGGCCCCGGTGAGGGTAAGATCAATCAAGGGAAGATGATGGATTTTTCTCCCGCCAGCGGTTCTCGCGGGCGGTGCGAGGTTTGCACATTTGGGTGGGGTCTCTCGGTTTTTCCCCCTTCGTCCCATGTCGTTGGTGATCGGTACGCCGGAAGAACGCCGTCCCGCCTTGCGTCCGCCGCAATTTCGGCTTTCGACATTGCTGGCCGGCATGGCGATTCTTTGCGCCGTGCTAGCCACCTTCAGTTGGATTGGGCCGATTGGCGCCTTTGCGCTGGTGCTGCTGATTTTTTTGGTCATGGCGCACATCTCGGGCAATGCCCTAGGGATGCAGCTTCGCAGCAATGGCGATCGGCCGGTGGATGAGCAGGATCGTCCGCTGGGCGCTAAACCCCGTTACGACCGCCTGACGGTAAACCCGACGGCGCCCACGCGTTTGCGGGAGCATCGGCGGTTGGGAATGATCTTGGCGGCCGCGATTGTCTTGACGATTGCCCTTGGCGCCGGCGGAGGCGCTTGGTGGACGGTGTACGCCAGCGGCAAGCCCGCGTCGCTGCCGGAGGTAATTCTTGCGGCGACCGCCTTCGGTGTGCTGGGCGGCATTGGCGGGCTGATGGGGGGCGGGTTCGTGGTCGTGGGAATTAGCGCCTGGCGCGAGGCCCTGCGCGGCGCCCGCACCCCCGACGCGCCGCGGTAAACCACACATCGCGGCGGCGTATGCATTTTCTGAATTCTTCGGCATCCGATCGTGCGTTTTCGGCCATTCTGTGGTATCATAGCCCTCCATCGTCGGCGCCCGCCCATGACCCCATACCTCGGCCGCCGCACTCCCTCCTTATCCTTCGCTAGGAGATTCGCACATGGCGAAACGTACACGCCGACAGTTTTTGGAAGATTCCATGTTCGCCGCCGCCGCAGCGGCGACCGTCGGTTCGGCCGGCCCGCTGTTGGGCGCCGATTCGGAAAAGCAAAGCACCAGCCCCAACGAGCGTTTGAGTGTGGCGGTAGTCGGCGTGCGCGGCCGTGGCGGAAGCCATATTAGCGCCTTCGCGGGCCGCAAAGACACCGAAGTGACGTACATTTGCGACGCCGACCGCGACATCGGCATGCAACGGGCCAAGGAAGTCGGCAAGCGTCAGGGCCGCGAGCCGCAATTCGCGGAAGACCTGCGCAAGGTGCTGGAAGACAAGAGTGTTGATATTGTCAGCATCGCTACGCCCAACCACTGGCATTCGCTGGGCGCGATCTGGGCGATTCAGGCCGGCAAAGACGTGTACGTGGAAAAGCCTGTCAGCCATAACGTGAGCGAAGGCCGCCGCGTCGTGGAAGCCGCTCGCAAGTACGGCAAGATCGTGCAAACGGGCACGCAGTCCCGCGCCAATCCCGGCATGCGGTCGGCCATCGAGTATGTCAAAAGCGGCGAACTGGGCAAATGCACCGTGGCCCGCGGTCTGTGCTACAAAGGGCGCGGCTCGATCGGCGCCCGCGGCGAATACGCCCCGCCCAAGTCGGTCAACTACGACCTGTGGCTTGGCCCGGCGCCCATGGCGCCCGTGACCCGTCCGCAGTTCCATTACGATTGGCACTGGCAATGGTCCTACGGCAACGGCGACCTGGGCAACCAGGGCATCCATCAAATGGACCTGGCCCGTTGGGGCTTGGGCGTGAACGAGTTGAGCCAAAGCGTGCTTAGCTACGGCGGCCGCTATGGGTACGAGGACGCGGGCGAGACCGCCAACACCCAAGTGGTGATCCACAACTACGGCGACAAGTCGCTTGTGTTCGAGGTGCGCGGGCTGCGGACCAGCGACCTGAAGGGCGCCAAAGTGGGCGTGATTTACGAAATGCCCGAAGGCTACGTGGTTATGGCCAGCTACTCGGGCGGTGTCGCCTTTGACAAGAACGGCAAGAAGATTCGCGAGTTCAGCGGCGAGGGAGATCACTTCGCGAATTTCCTCAAGGCGGTCCGCAGCCGCAAGGTGGAAGACCTGTACGCCGATATCGAGGAAGGCCACCTTTCCAGCGCCCTGTGCCACATGGGCAACATCTCGTACCTGCTCGGCCAGAACGTGGCGGTGAACGAGGCGGTCGAGCGCATCGAAGCCGTTGGTTCGACCGACAACGAAAAGGAAACCTACCAGCGGACGTTGGAGCACTTGAAGGACAACAAGGCGTTGCCGTCTGAGATGACCGTGGGCGCCCACCTGGCGTTCGATCCCAAGACCGAGACGTTCACGAGCAACGAGAAAGCCAACCAGTTGCTCACGCGTGAATATCGTCGGCCCTTCGTGGTTCCGGCCGCCGGGCAGGTGTAAACGCACCGTTGCGGTTAATGCAAAGGCGTCGGACCCCTGTTCGACGCCTTTTTTCGTCACGGGGGCGCCGTCGCACCATGCGTCGCGCTGCGGTGCGCCACGGGGAGAGTGAATTTTCAGGCCGGTGCACCACACTGAAGAACCCGTGGGGCCTTGGGGAAATCGATTCACTTAGTACGCCCCACGGCGGCGACCGCCGCGCGGCGTTAAGCATCGCGGAAAGGACAGAGATTTGGCTACCGAAAATGAGAATGCCGCGGCGGCGGAGATTCCGCCATCCACGTGCGAGGTCCGCCCGCAAACCTTGCGCGGCTTTCAGGATTTGCTGCCGCAAGACATGTTCGCCCGGGAGTGGGTCATCACGCGCATCCGCCGCGTGTATGAACGCTATGGCTTTCAGCCGCTCGATACGCCCGTGCTGGAGCATCTGACCACGCTGGTCGGCACGGGCGGTGAAGAGACCAACAAGCAACTGTTCCGCCTCAAGACGCCCGAGGGCGAGCCGATCGCCATGCGGTTCGACCTGACGGTTCCCTTTGCGCGGCTGATTGCGCAGTATCCCGAACAACTCAAGCTGCCGTTCCGCCGGTACCATATCGGCCCGGTGTTTCGCGCGGATGATCCCGCGCCGGGCCGCTTCCGGCAGTTCACGCAGTTTGACATTGACGCGGCCGGTTCGTCGGCCGTGGCCGTGGACGCCGAGATGATTGCGGCCATGTGTGAAGTGATGCGGGAAATTGGCCTGGACAATACCCAAGTGCCCGAAGGTCAGCCGCAGGAATATCTGGTCAAGATCAACAACCGCAAACTGGTGGACGCCCTACTGGAAGGTTGCGGCATTGCCGAGATCGAACGCCATAAGCACGTTCTGCGCGTGGTGGACAAGCTCGACAAGGTGGGCCTGGAGGAAGTCCGCAAGGAACTGGGCGAAGGCCGCGTGGACGCTTCCGGCGACCGCATTCGCGGTGTGGGGCTGGCTCCGACGGTGATCGACCAGATTACCGCGTTTATTTCCATTCACGCCCCGACGCGCGAAGGCATCGTGGAAGCGCTGACCCGGCTGCTCCCCGATTCGGCGACCACCCAGGCGGCGCTGGCCGAGATGCAGGACCTGGCCGCGTGCTTGCAGGCGCTCGATGTGGCGCAACGCGACGCGGTGTTCGATCCGAGCCTGGCGCGCGGCCTGGATTACTACACCGGCCCCGTGTACGAGGCGGTCTTGCCCGCCGCCAAGGTCGGTTCGGTGATGGGCGGTGGACGGTACGACGGGTTGATCGGACGTTTCACCGCCGAGACGATTCCCGCCGCGGGCGTGTCGGTCGGGTTGGACCGCTTCATCGCCGGTTTGCAAATGGCGGGCAAAGTCCAAAAGACCGCCACTTCGATTCAGGCGCTGGTGGTCTCGATGCCCGGCGTGCGCGATCCCGAACTGTTGAAGATTGCCGCCGAGCTGCGCGCCGCAGGCGTGACCGCCGTGGCGTATCTCGGCAAGGCGAAGACGCGTCCTAAGGACAAGTTCTCCTACGCCAACACCTACGATATTCCGGTGGCGGTCATTGTGGGCGAGGACGAGTTGAAAAATGGCGTGGTGTCGATCAAGAATCTTCGCTTGGGCGAACGTCTCCGGCGCGAGACGACGACCAACGAGGAATATCAAAAGTTAGCCCGCGAGGCGCAAGTCGTCGTGCCCCGCGAACAGATGATCGAAACCGTGTGCAGGATGCTGGAGCAAGGTTGACCGCGAGAGCGTCCGCCTGCCGCGAAGGGGAAGAACAAGCCACGGATGAAACACAGATTGAACACGGATGAAAAAGAGAGCAGGCCTGGCGAAATATCGGCCTTCTTTTCTTATCCGTGTTTCATCCGTGTTCAATCCGTGGTCCTAACTCTTCGCTCGAACTAGCCACGGGAACATACGCGTTACTTTGGCGCCAGGCGAATTTCGCGAAGGTCCAGTAAGGCGTGCCGCACGGGGCCGGCGCTGCGGAATTGAAGCTCAACCTGGCCTTGGGGAAGTTGCACTTCGCCCAGTGACTTACCGCGGTAGTTGTCCCACGTTCCCGTGCCTTCAATGCGGCCGGTCAAGGATTGTCCCGCTACCTCCAGCACAAAGGCGTCGCCCGCGGCGTCGTTGTGGCAGGCGTAGTCGAGCGTTACGCGATAGCTGCCGGGCGCCGGTACATCGAGCGTCCACACCGCGCGGTCGCCTTCGCTTTGCCAAAAACCAAAGTTGCGATACCGCTCCTCGAAGATCACCGTTGGCCCGTAGATGCGGCCATTGGTGGCCAGGCATTGTAGCCGGCCGTTGATGCCTACTCGCACCACCTCGGGCTGGTTGCCGGGAAACGCCTTGGGCGGCGGACCGAGGCCGCCCAAATAGGCCAGCACATCGGCCATGTCGTCGGCGGAGAGGTCTTTCTCCATTCCCTCGGGCATGAGCGATTTGCCCGTGGCGCCGAGCGTTTCAATGTCCTTTCGCAAGATGACCTGCTTCTTGCCGTCGGGGCCTTCCAGCGTCAGGCTGGCGCCTGTCTCGTCCCGCAGGATGCCGGTAAACTGCCGGCCGTCGTTAGTCACGGCCAGGTAATCCACGAACTTATCTTCCACGGCTCGATTAGGGTCGAGCAGAGCGATCAGAAGCGCCTCGGGCGAGCGATTCGTCAGGGCCGCCAGGTCCGGGCCTACCGGATGGCCTTCGTCGCCCAGGCGGTGACACGTCGCGCAGCGTTTGGTGAATACGGCCTTGCCGCGCGCGACGTCGCCGGAAAGCGTGAGAACGTGGCGGTATTCCTCGACCACCTTAGCGCGGTCAGTGGGTGTGTCGGAGGCGAGCAGCCGTGCGGCGCGCGTGCGAACGTTTTCGTCCTTGTGACTTAGCAATTGCTGGCGGCGGCGCGCGTCGAGCTGCGCGGCGGGAACGCGGCCTTCTTCGACCGAATCCAGCAGCCGCCGCGCCCAATCGGCCCGGCTGAGGAGCGCATCCAGCACTTCGCCGCGCAGCGCGGGAGTGTACGACCTCCAGCCGTGCAGCAGCGCGTCGGAAGTTTGCTTGGCGGCCACGCGGGTCAACGCGGCTACGGCGGCCGACTGCAACTCGGCCGCGTTTTGTGGCACGAGCAACTTGGCTAACGTGTCGGCCGCGTCCGCAGCCAATCCGCTACCTAGCAGACGCACCGCGGCGCGGCGGTCGGCCACGGGGGCGGCATCGTCCAAGGCAAGTTGCTCCGCCGCGGCCACCAGGGCGGCCAAGCGCTGGCGCGTGTCGTTATCGCCAATCTTGTCGATCTGCGTTGTGTTGCGGTCGAGCGTCTCGGCCATCGCCGCCAACGCTTCCATTTGTTGCGCGCTGTAGCGATCGTTCGTGGGCGTGGCGATTGAAGCCAGCACGCGGTTCACGATTTCCTTCTCTCCCAGCGCCGAGGCGGGCGCCAACAGCCTTTTCACGAGCGCCATCGGCGGCGATGGGGCCGCCAGCACCGTCTTTAGCATGACCGCCAGGTTGGTCTTGTTGACCGAGCTTAGCGCCGCGGCCAACAGGTATTCCTTGTCTTGATGCGCCAGGACCAGTTGCGCCAGCGAGCGGCCGCTTTGCGGGTCGTTCCATTCGCCGAGGCTGTAAGCGACTTGCACTTGCACGAGTGCATCGGAATCGTTGACCAATTGGGTTAACGCTTCGACAACCTCGCGCGACGTGTCTAATTGCGATTCCGAAAGGCGCGCCGCATGACGCCGCACCGCCGGATGTTTGTCTTGCAAGGCGTGCAGCAAGACTTCGGGCGTGAGCGCTTGGAGGCCGTCGAGAACGCACAACGCGTGGAGGCGCGCCTGCGACGAACGGCCGTGCGACACCAGGGCGCGGAGCGCGTCGGCGCTGGATTTCTCGCCGCGCCACAGCAACATTTGATGGGCCATGTCGCGCCGCCAGCCGTTGGGGCTTTCCAATTGCGCGACCAGGCCGGCGGCGTCGAGCTTGTCGAGCCGCTCCATCGGGCGCGGCTTGGCGCCTTCGGGATACACGCGATAGATGCGCCCGCGGTCATCGCCGGCCCGCAGGTTCAATCGCCGCTGCCACTCTTGCGGAATCCAGGTGGGATGCTCGATCACGAACCGATACATGTCGGAAATCCACAGCGCCCCATCCGGCCCCAGGCGAACCATCGAGGGCCGGCACCAGTTGTCGGACGAGGCGAAGAACTCCGACTGTTGCTCGTCGTCGGCTCGGCGGCTGGTGAAGGTTGCACCCTCGGCCCGCACGATCTCGCGATGCACCAGGTTGTGGACCGGCTCGCAAACGAACGCGTTGCCGTAGTACTCTTCTCCCAGCAACACGTCGCGATAGATCATCGGGCTGCACGCCGATGTGAAGCGGTTGGTCATGTTGAAATCGTTGAACCGCGCCTGGGTTCGGCTGATCGGGAACACCGGCGCGGCGCCCGGCTGGACCGAAACTTGCTTCCGCACGCTCGGCGGGGCGACGTGCGGGTTGCGGCGCAGGTAATGGTCGTCCAGCACGTAATGCCACATCGGGTTGCTGTTGTTGCCGCCAAACCAGTTGCCCCAATCGTCGCGCTCGCGACCAAACTGGGTGTTGCCGGAAGTGGCGTCCACCCGCGCCTCGTCGGGCCGGATGCGCAGATCGCGACCGCTCACGTTGACCACCTGGCCCGTGCCGTGCGACACGACCATTCCATTGCTGTCGCCGTTGCCCAGGTGCAGCCAGTTATCCAGGCCCCACCGCAGACCGTTGACGCGGTGTTGCTGGTTCCCTTCGCCAAAACCGCTGTAGAGCTTTTCCACCTCGTCGGCCTGGCCGTCAGCGTTGATGTCTTTGGCGTAGAGCACGTCGGGCGCGGCGGAAATCAGCACTCCATCGCGCCAGACTTTCACGCCCGTGGGAAACGGGAGCTTGTCGAGAAACACGGTAGCGCGGTCGTAACGGCCGTCGCCGTCGGTGTCTTCCAGCATTTTGACGCGGCCGCCGGGTTGGCCGCGGCCTTCCATGCCGTTGGGATAATCGCGCATCTCGACGACCCACAACCGTCCATCCGGCCCCCAATCGAAGGCCACGGGATCGACCACCAGCGGTTCGGCAGCGACTAGTTCCACTTGCATCCCCGGCCGCACCACGATGGCCTTGAGCGACTCCTCGGGCGAGCGCGGCGGCGGGTAGTCTTGTTGCTTTTGGACCGAGTAGAACCGGGGGGGAAGGAGCCGCTGCGCGGTGTCGATAATCAGGTCTTCCGTGGCGGGCGCCAGCCGCGTGGGTTGACCGTAGTAGATCATCGAGCTATCGGCCTCGTAGCCGCCCTCGCGAAGGATGCGTTTCGAGGCGATGTAGCAAGGCACATCGTTGGCGTAGGCGGTGATCCACAGCCGGTCGCCGTCGAATTCCTCTTTCATGCGGATGGCGTAATCGACCACCACTTCTCCGCCCAGGAACGCCATCGCCAGTTCATCGCCAAACGTCCACACGCCTACTGGGTAGCGCACCGAGCGTGGCGCCTCTTTCCCCTCGTCCAGCATCTTTAAGAAGTGCCGCGCCCGTCGCCCCGCCGCATTTTGTTGCTTGGCTTGCGTCTCCCATTGTTCCCGCGCGGGCGGCGGTTCAAGCGGCAGGTCAATCTCGTCGAACGTGCAGTCGAGTGTGCCGCGTAGCGTCTTCCACTCCTTGCCATCGGCTTTCGGCTTTCCACTTTCCGCGTTGGCCAAGAGCCTTTTCACTTCATCGGCCAGCGCCCTTCCTTGCTGCTGGCACATTTCCAAACGGCCGCGCGGCGTGGGGTTTGCATCGGCGCCGCAGCCGATGGAGATCATGCCCACCGCGCCCGGATGATCCTGTTCAATGTACTCTTGGGCGAAGCCGGCCCAATCGCCGCAAATCTGGTTGAAGTCGCCGCCGAGCGTCGTGCAGTGACAGGCGTAATTGGCGAGCACGGCAATGAGCTTGCCTTCCGCGTCTTTGGCCACCAGCAGCGGCAAGCTGTGATCGACAGGGCCTTGCGGTTGTTCGCCAAAGCCCGACCAGGCGCCGTCCCGCAGCATGCGGCGGTTGACGGCGAAGGTGACCTTGCCCTGCGTCCACGCAAGCTGCGCGGGGCGCCGGTTGCCGATCGCCTGAAGCGCCACTTCGACCAGTTTGTCGGTCAAGGCGCGCGTGTAACGCTGGATGTGTTCTTCTTGCTCGGGCGTAAGCTCCTGCGCGAACATAAAGGGGATGCCGCCCGCCAGATAAGGCCCGGTGTGCGTATGGGTGGAAGCTACCACCAGCCGCGCGCGAGGAACGCCGGCTTTTTCTTGAAGCCGCGCAGCGACTTGCGCCACCACGGGCGCCGGCACGCCGCAGTTCTCAACGGTAATCAGCACCGCGGGCGGACTCTTGGCGTCGGCGCGGTCACCAATGGCGAGCGCCTTGGCCCAGATCCGCTGCGCGACGCCATCGGACTCGGTCATGCGGTTGCCGTAGCCGCTCAGTCGAATAGGATGATCCGGCGTAATGTCGATCTTCGCGGCGCCGACCGTAAAGCCGCCCTCGTCGGTCTGAGAGTATGAGGCCGCAGCCAGAAGAACGACGAGCCAACCACACAAGTACCCAAGGCGGCGCATCAGAACCCTCCTCAAGGAAACCCGGAATTTCCAAACCGCCGCTAGTCTAGCCGCGCCGACGGAAGAAAACGAGTCGCGAGATGGTTTGCTCGCCGAATGTAGGCTCGTTCCCACGCCCTGAGGTTGTGAATCTTTCGCAAAGTAGGTCTCACCTGCCGGGCGGGACCTTCTTTCTGCCTGCGATCTCCGTGGTGTTTTCCAGGAAGGTTCTGCCCGGCAGGCGGGGCCTACCAAACATTCACAACCGCATCTACGCAGGAACGCGGGCCTGCGGCGCATCACGGGGGGGCGGGGAGGTTTTTCGGCTCTCCGCTTGCCGTGTTGCAAGGGGTGTGGCCGAGAAAGCACCCCGGCCCCTTGCGCTTTGTTTTCCGACTTTGCGACGCGGAGCGTCGCGACGAAGAAGAATCAACCTGGAGCAGTGGTTCCAAAGTTTGGAGTGACTGGCTGCCTTTGATCTCGAAAGCGAATCGTTCGCCCAAAATTTGGAACTAATGGCGAAGCCTTCCCCACGTAGTGGGTTCACTCATAGCGCCACTTCAACTCCCAGGGATCGCCGGTGCGCTTCTGGAATTGTTGCAGGTTGGTTTTTAATTCGGCCAGGCGTTCGGCGTGCTTGGGATCGTCGGCGAGGTTGCGCGCCTCGTGAGGGTCGGCCTCCACGTCGAACAATTCGAACTCGGGGCGGTGGATGTACTGGCCGACAGTACGCTGGCCGTACATCGTATCCGGCCCCTGGCGGTAGCAGTCCTGCCAGGTGGGCGCTTCCCACAGGTCGCTGGCAAAGGGATAGGGCAGATCGTGGGCGATGTTCCAAATCAGTTTGTAGCGCCCCTGACGCACCACGCGCATGGGGTAGTACATGGTAATTTCATGGAACGTGTGCGAGGCGTGAACCTCGTTCCAGTTTTCATGGTCCGGCTGGTTGAACACCTTCAGCCAGGACCGCCCGTGGAATTGGTGGTCCTTGGGCAGCGCTCCGGCAAAGTCGAGGATAGTGGGCGAAAGGTCGACGTGACTGACCATCACCTGCGTGACGCTACCGGGCCTGGTCACCGCCGGCCCGTGGACGATGAACGGAACCGTCATGCCGCCTTGATAGAGCGTGGTCTTGCCGCCGGGGAAGGCGATGCCGTGGTCCGAGGTAAAGATAATCAACGTGTCGTCGAACACGCCCGCCGCTTTCAGATGCTGCACCAGCCGGCCCAGTCCCTGATCGACGCGCGACACCGATTGATAGTACTGCGCCAGTTCGGCGCGGCAGACCGGCGTATCGGGCAGGAAAGGCGGAACGAGCACGTCTTGCGGATCGTAGGTAACTTCGTCAACGCCGGGGTAGCCGCGCGGCGTGTTGCCGAACGGATTGGGGCGATGTTCGTTTTCCGCCACCACGCCGCCGCTACGGTGCGGATCGGCGGTGCAGAAGTACAGGAAGAACGGCCGGCCGTCGTTGGCGGAAAAAAACTTCTGGCAGTTGTCGGCCATTTGCACCGGATTGCGGGCGTTGCCGGGAATCGCCGTTTCAAAGTGAAACACCTCTTTGGGCGCCACGTGCAGCTTTCCGACCTGCGCGGTGCGATAGCCCGCTTTTTCCAACAACACGGGCAGGCTTTGAACGCGGTCGAAAGCGCGGAAATGGTGGTACGCGTGTTCGTGCCCGTAATGGCCGTTGGCGTGGTTGTGAAGCCCCGTGAGAATAACCGAGCGGCTGGCGCTGCAACTGGCGGTGGTGCAATAGGCCCGCTCGAACCGCACGCCGCTTCGGGCCAACTCGTCCAGGTGCGGAGTTTTGAGCACCGGGTTGCCGTAACAGCCCGCGTCCGGGCTGTGGTCGTCGGTGACAAACAGCACCACGTTCCGCGGCGCGGCTTCGACCGAGGCGGCGGCAAGGAGCAACACAAACGCAGCAAACAGGCGACCTCCGGGCATGATGCTTCTCCCGATGCGGCGGTGACAAACAACAACGGGAACGATTATAACCACAATCTCTTGGAGTGCATTACCTCGCCGCACGGGGCGGAGAAATCAGCCTTTCGGAATGACATGATGGTTTTTCTTCTTCCGCTCACGCTGATCGTGCTGGGACTAGTCTTACTGACGGTCGGCGGCGAGTTCCTGGTGCGCGGAGCGTCGGCCCTGGCGGCGGCGCTGCGTATCTCGCCGCTCGTGATCGGTCTGACCGTTGTGGCGTTTGGGACCAGTTCTCCCGAACTGGCGGTGACCGTCTCGTCGGCGGTTCAGGGCGAGACCGACCTTGCCGTAGGCAACGTGGTGGGCAGCAACATCAGTAACGTGTTGCTCATTCTGGGACTCTCGGCGCTGGTGGCGCCGTTGGTGGTGTCGAGCCAATTGATTCGCCTGGACGTGCCGGTGATGATCGCCGTCTCGGTGCTAACGTACCTACTGGCCGGCGATGGGCGATTGAGCACGTTCGACGGCGCGGTGCTCGTCGCGGGGCTGGCGCTTTACGTAACGTGGTCGATCCGCGCGAGCCGACGCGAAAGCGACGCCGCCAAGAAAGAGTTCGCGGAAGAGTATGCCGATGAAACAGCGGCGGTTCCCGGCCGGATTCTGACGAATGTCTTGCTGGTAATGGGCGGGTTGGTGCTTCTGGGGATCGGCGCCGATTGGCTGGTGCGGGGAGCAATCACCATTGCGCGCATCATAGGCGTGAGTGAACTGATCATTGGATTGACGATCGTCGCCGTGGGCACGTCGCTGCCCGAGGCGGCCACTTCGGTCGTGGCGGCCTACCGCGGCGAGCGCGACATCGCGGTGGGCAACGTCGTGGGCAGCAACATCTTCAACTTGCTTAGCGTGCTGGGGCTGGCAAGCGTGATTTCCCCGCGGAATATCGAGATTTCCGAAACCGCCTTGCGTTTTGACATTCCCATCATGATCGCCGTCGCCGCGGCCTGCCTGCCGGTGTTCTTTACGGGCCGCACCATCACGCGGTGGAATGGAGCAGTCTTCCTGGCGTACTATCTGGCGTACCTGACCAATCTGACGCTCCGGGCGATGAACGTGCCCATTGCGAAGGAATTCACGTTGGCCATGCTTTTCTTCGTGATCCCGCTTACGCTGATCGGCCTGCTGGTGGGAGTCATTCGCTCGCTGAGGCAACCGCGAGGCGATATCTCCGGAACGCGCCCCCCCGGCGCCTAAGCATAGACCGGAAGGCAGGCTTCCAGCCTTCGGGGAACAATGGCAGGCTGGAAGCCTGCCCCCACTCAGGAACCGTACTTAGCTAGAATTCGGCTCATGGGACCGGGCATCACGCGGTCGCCCCACACGGCCAAGTTGGCTTCGAGCGAGAACACCACCTCACGCTTGCCTTGCCGGATAGCGCGCACCGTGCGCCGGGCGACCTTCTTGGGCGACATCCCGCGCCGCGGGCGCTGGTCGGGGTCAGCTTCCGCCTTATCAAAGAACTCCGTGGAAGTGGTGCTGGGAGAGACCAGCAGCACGTCGACGCCGTCGGCCATCAGCTCCATGCGCAGCGCGTCATTAAAGCCATGCAACGCGAATTTGCTGGCGCAGTATTCACTCTTGTTCGGCGTAGCGAAATACCCCAGCACTGAGCTGACGTTAACGATCATCGGCGCCTGGCCGTTCATCAGATGCGGCAACGCGGCGCGGATCAATTCCACGGGGGCGAAGAAATTGACTTCCATGATCCGCCGCACGCGCTGCGGATCGCTTTCGCGGAAAGGGCCGAAGACCCCCATGCCCGCGTTGTTCACCAGCAGGTCCAACCCTCCCCAGCGGGCGACGGCCGTTTCAAGAAGCTGACGACGTAGAGAGTCTTCGGTCACATCGCCGACCACCGCTACCGCCTCGCCGCCCGCGGCGACGAGTTCCGCTTCAAGTTCGCGCAGGCGGTCTTCGCGGCGCGAGGTAACCACGAGCCGGGCGCCGTGATGGGCCAACTCGTGCGCCAACTCGCGCCCGATGCCGCTGGAGGCGCCGGTCACAATCGTCCGGGCGCCGGTCAGGTCGCGTTTGGCCATGCCTCGCTCCTACGCGACGTTTTCGACCGCTCCGGAAGATGCGTCGCCGCGGCTTTCCGCCGGCTGGGCCGTCTTCACATGCTCGCGAACGACGACCCCCGGCTCGCTGATGCGCCCCAAGTGCTTTTTCGGCAATCGGCAGTGGATCGTGACGCGCTCGTCCTGATACCGCTTGGAGAGGACCTCGCCGTGGGCCGCCAGATAGGCCATTAACCGGCCATTCTCCGCACCCAATTCAATATCAAGATCCAGGAACGAGGCGCTGAGCGCGTCGCTTACGGCGTGCGCCAACTCGTCCAGGCCCCGCCGCTGGCGGGCGCTAATCAACACCGCGTTTGGATAGCGGCTGCGGACGCTCTCGACTTGCGCTGGCGCTTCCAACGCGTCAACCTTGTTGAGCACCAGCAGCGTGCTTTTCTCTTCGATGCCCAGTTCCTTGAGCACCTCGTATACGGCCGAGATTTGCGCGAGCACGTTCGGATTGCTGGCGTCGGCAACATGAAGCAACAGGTCGGCTTGCCGAGCCTCTTCCAGCGTCGCCTTGAAGCTGGCGATCAAGCCGTGCGGCAGGTCGCGAATGAACCCGACCGTGTCGCTCAGCAGCACGGGCCCCCAGTTGGGAAGTTGCCAGCGGCGGGTGCGGGTGTCGAGCGTGGCGAACAGTTTGTCCTCGGCCTTCACCTCGGCTTTTGTGAGCGCGTTCATCAACGTGCTCTTGCCGGCGTTGGTGTAACCGACCAGCGAGACGGTCATGTGGTCGCTCCGCGCGGCCACCTGCCGTTCCTTGCGCTGCTCGATGGTCCGCAGTTCGGTCCGCAGGTCGTGAATGCGCTTCTCCACCAACCGGCGGTCGGTCTCCAATTGCTTTTCGCCAGGGCCGCGCATGCCGATGCCCATCTTCATGCGCGAAAGGTGCGTCCACATCCGCTTGAGCCGCGGCAGCGAATACTCCAACTGGGCCAGCTCGACCGCAAGCCGCGCTTCATAGGTTTGGGCGTGCGTGGAGAAAATATCGAGAATGACCTCGGTGCGGTCCAGCACCTTGACCCCCAGGGTCCGCTCCAGGTTGCGAATCTGCCCCGAAGAAAGGTCATTATCGAAAATGACCACGTCGGCGTCGTGATGCTCGACCAGGGTCTTCAACTCATCGACCTTGCCCTTGCCAAGGTAGGTGGCGGGATCCGGCTTGTCGCGACGCTGGATTAACTGCCCCATGATGCGGGCGCCAGCCGTGGTGGCCAAGCCCTCCAACTCCTCCAGTGGATCGTCTTCGTAGGAATGCTCAGGCAGAATGACGCGGACGAGAATCGTCTTTTCTCTGGCGACGCGTTGCGAACGCTCGTTTTCGTGCACGGGCTGGAAAAACCTCGTATTTAGGAAATGAGCCATAGGCTCTGCACGGCGCCGAAACCTTCCGGGCCGTAGTTAAGTATATTCCCGTCCCAGCCGATTGTCACGGTTTGGCGTAGCGGCAATTTCACGCCGCCTGCCAAAGCCCAACCGGGCGGATGAGAACACAGGCCTTGAGTTAAGTGACGCAATTAGCGGGCCAAGGTTCGCGGAAACCTGGCTCTGAAAGACCGCATACTTTGGGGAAAGGCGACTGGCCGCGGGCGCATCGTTGTCGGTTGCGGTGGGTCAATTTATACTAGCCAAGGTTTCGCACTGTCTTGCGCCTTTCCCTTCCTCCGAGAATAGCACCATGCAAACGAAGCTTCCGCGCCGCGATTTCCTCAAAACCACCGCCGCCGCTTCGGCCGTGTGGGGTCTATCGCTAACCTCGCCGCGTCTGTTCGCCGCCGACGATCCCAAGAAACCCACTGAGCCGTTCGAGATTTCGCTGGCCGAGTGGTCGCTGCATCGCACTATCTTTGGCGGCAAGCTGAATCACTTGGACTTCGCCAAGACGGCCAAGGAGGAATTCGGCATCGAGGGGGTCGAGTACGTCAACCAGTTCTTCAAGGATAAGGCGAATGACCAAAAATATCTGGGCGACATGAAGCAGCGAGCCGCCGACCTGGGCGTCAAAAACCTGCTGATCATGGTCGACGGCGAAGGCGCCTTGGGAGATCCGGACGACGCTCGGCGCACCCAGGCGGTCGAGAATCATTACAAGTGGGTGGAAGCGGCCAAGTTCCTCGGCTGTCATTCCGTGCGGGTCAACGCCGCTTCGTCCGGCCCCTACGAGGAGCAACTCAAACTGGCGGCCGATGGGCTGCGGCGGTTGTCGGAGTTCGCCGGCAAGCACGGCTTGAACGTGATCGTGGAGAACCACGGCGGCCTTTCGTCCAATGGTAAGTGGCTGGCGGCCGTGATGGAAAAAGTGGGCCGCGACAACTGCGGCACGTTACCCGACTTCGGCAATTTCCACGACTACGATCGTTACCAAGGCGTCAAAGATTTGATGCCCTACGCCAAGGCCGTCAGCGCCAAGAGCCACGACTTTGACGACCAGGGCAACGAGACGCGCACCGACTACTTCAAAATCATGCAGATCGTGCTCGACGCCGGTTACCACGGCTACGTGGGCATCGAATACGAAGGCGGGAAGTTGGGCGAGATGGAAGGCATTCGCGCCACGAAAAAACTGTTGGAGCGCGTCCGCGAAAAGCACGCCAAAGCGTAAACCGGGGCACTTCCCGTAATCTCGCACCGTGGGTCAAGTCTTCACGACCCACCGCAACGGGCGAATGGTGGGTCGGCGCATGGCTTGCCCGCCCTACTTGGAGCAACTCTGAAGCGATTGGGGCGGGCGTGTACAAACGCCCGCCCTTTTCACTTCTTGGATCAATGACTTGCCGCCAGAAACTTACACCTTTTCCAGGCGGCCGGTGGAGTCGCCAAAGGTCTTGGTCTCGACTCCCATCTCGCCGAGCATGCGAACGTAGAGGTTGGTCATGGGCGTGTTCTCGCCCAGGTTCACGTGCCGGCCCGGCGTGAAGGCGCCGCCCGCGCGGCCCGCGACCAAAACGGGCAGGTTGTCGTGACTGTGGCGGTTGCCGTCGGCCAGGCCGCTGGCGTAGACCACCATCGAGTTATCCAGCAACGAGCGGCCGTCCTCGTCTTTGACGCCGCGCATCTTGCCCAGGAAGTACGCCAACTGCTCGGTGTAGAAACGGTCGATCTTGCCGATTTTTTCGAGTTTCTCTTTGTCGTTCTGGTGATGCGACAACTCGTGGTGTCCTTCCGAGACTCCCTGGTCCTTGAAGCTGCGGTTGCTGCCGTCGTGCGCCAGGAGGAAGGTCCCGATGCGGGTCGAGTCGGTCTGGAAGGCCAACACCAGCATGTCGCACATCAGGCGAATGTGGTCGCGGTACTCGCGGGGAACTCCGTCCGGCGCGGCAACGCCCGGATTGGGCGTTTCAAAATTCTCCGCTTGTTCAATGCGGCGTTCGATCTCGCGAACGCCCGTCAAGTATTCGTCTAATTTTTGTTGATCGTTCCGGCCCAATTGACCATGCAAGCGGCGGGCGTCGTCGCGCACGAAGTCGAGAATCGACCGATGCTGCGCCTGGCGCCGGGCCAGTTCTCGCTTGCGTTCTTCGTTGTTGCCCGCGCCGAACAACCGTTCGAACACCAGGCGAGGATTTGATTCCGGCGCTACGGGGGTGGTTGCGGAACTCCAGGCCAGGTTGAACTGGTAGGCGCAGGAGTATCCCGAGTCGCATGAACCGCTCTTGCGCACGCCGTCGCAAGACAATTCGAGCGAGGGGAACCGCGTCAGCCGGCCCACGTGCCGTGCAGCGAACTGATCGACGGATACGCCCAAGTGAATGTCGCTCCCGGCGGTCTTCTTGGGTCGCACGCCCGTCAAGATCGTGGCGTTCGCCCTGGCGTGGTCGCCCGCGCCGTCGGGACCAGCCCACCCGTGTTGATGTTCAAATCCCGAGAAGACTTGGAAGTCCTGCCGGTACTCGGCCAGCGGTTCCAAGGTGGGGCTTAACTGGTAGTCGGCGCCTTCGCCCTGGGGCCGCCAGTGTTCAACGTTCACGCCGTTGGGCACATACAGGAACGCCATCCGCAGAGGAGCGCCCGAGGCGGTCGTAGCGGGCGCCGCCTTGGCGGCCGCGGCAGCGGTGGGCAGGAGGGAATGGAAAGCCGGCAGCGCGACGCAGGCCCCTACGCCACGCAAAAAGTGGCGGCGGTTAAGTCGGGAGGAATTGGCCATGACAGGCTCCTTGGGTGTCTAAAGGTTACTTCCCGTCGCCCCGCCGTTTCTGAAACGGGGCGCTTTCCACGATTGCAAAAATCAGCGTGCGCATCTGGCCGCGGTCATTCTCCAACTGATGGACAATTCCGTCGATCGTCGGCGAATCGTAATATTCGACTCCGCGCCCTAACGCATAAGTTAACATTTTCTCCGTCAAACATCGATAGAAATCACCGCGGCGGGCGGTGGCGATCACCCGGGCCAGATCCAGCGTGTTGGTGAATTCTTCTCCGGTGATGAGCTCGCCCGCGGTTTCGATGGGCTTCCCACGGTCCTGGTCGCGCCACAGGCCCAGGGCGTTGTACTCCTCCAACACCAAACCCAACGGGTCCATGCGATTGTGGCAGGAAGCGCACAACGGTTGTTCGCGATGGATCGCCATCGCCTCGCGCATCGTGAGATTGTTCCCGCGGTTGCGCGTTTCCTCCAAGGGCGGCACATCGGGCGGCGGCGGAGGCGTTGGCGATCCCATCAGGTTTTCCAGCACGAACAGCCCCCGTTTGACCGGCGACGTGCGGGTGGGATTGGACGTGACGATCAGGAAGCTGGCATGCGTCAGCAAGCCGCCGCGATGCGCGCTGTCCGGCAATTGAACCTTGCGCATCTCGCGGCCTCGAACGCCAGGGACGCCGTAAAACTCCGCCAGCGGTTCATTCAAAAACGTGTAATCAGCAGTGAGCAGCTCAAGAACGCTTCGATTTTCTCGCACCAGGTGCGTGAATAGCAGTTCGGTTTCGTCGCGCATGGCGCGCCGCACTTGGTCGTTGAAGATGCGGGCGGCGTCGCGCCCCGAGTTCCGTCCCAGCACCCGCCGCGCATCGATGGTGATCGTCTCCACATCTCGCGTTTGCAACCACTGGCCCACAAAGTTGCGCGTAAACCGGTCCGACTTGGAATCGGCCAGCATGCGATCAATCTGGGGCCGAAGGTTTGCCCGCAACTTTCCTTGCTTGGCCAGGTCAAACAACTCCTGGTCCGGCGCCGAACTCCACAGGAAGTACGACAAGCGCGACGCCAGCGCGAACTCGTCCAAAGGAACCACCTTGCCGGGGTTATTCGGTTCCGGCTGGACTTCCGCCCGGAAGAGAAACCGGGGCGAGGTCAGCACAGCAACCATCGCATGCGCGATCCCTTCGCCCAAGAGCGTGTCGGGTTGCTGGTCGATTTCCAGCGCCATCGCCACCAGGCGATCCAGGGTCGGCTCATCCACGGGGCGACGGAAAGCGCGGTCGGCAAACGTGCGAAGGATTTCTCGGGTGAATGGCTTGCGTTCCTCGGCGCCCGCGGGCGGCGCCCACGGCGCTACCTCATTATCCTTGGCGTTGGAGAAACGCGCGGCCCAGACGGTGCGTTTCGCGTTCTTCACGCCTTCCGACGTAACGGCCTGGTGGACGATCTCGTCGGCGGCTTCTAAATACTTTTCCATCAACAACGGCGAGAGGCTTAGCACGTCGCCAATCGTGTCGAAACCGTACCCGGTATCGTCTGCCGGAAAGGCGTCGCGCACCTGGAACTCAACGCCCAACAGGTCGCGAATGGTATTGCGGTACTCTTCGCGGTTCATGCGGCGAATGGTCACGCGACCAGGATCGGGATTGCTGGGATCAAGTTGAAATACATCGCGCTGGATCCAGGTAATCAGGCGTTCCCGTTCCTCGGCGGTCGGTTGGTCCTCGTCGGAAGGCGGCATGGTCTGGGCGCGCAGGTTCTTCCAGACAGCGAGCCAGCGGTCGTGGTGGGCGGCGCGATCGGCGGCGTTTACCAAACCGTCGAGCGCCAATTCGCCTTCGCTGGCGCCGTCGCCGTGGCAGGTATAACAGTATTTGGCAAAAACGGGTTGAATTTGTTTTGCGAAATCCGCAGTGGAAGAGGAACCTTGGGCGGCCAAATCATTCGCGGAAAGACACGTCACCAAACACGCGCCGATGGCGGCAATGGCGCACCGCCTACCGCGCTGGCTCAAAGGAAACCGGGATTGAAGGTTACGAGTGTCCATGTCTACTGGGTGCGGCGGATAACGCGCGATCGCGTCTAACTCGGGGAAGGTGGGGAACAACGCGGGTGGAAGGTGGGTTCCGGGCGAACCGCATCAATTCCGGTTGTTGGAAGGTTCTGGTGGTTTTAACGGGTTGGGTGGCTAAGAGCAACCGCGTGTGGTCCCCAACGTATTGAATTCCGTTTATCGGATAAAGTTTCGTGATTGTCTATATAAGTTTTGATGTTTTCGCCACGGTCCAGCAATAATGGCGGGCGTTGATCGCGTAGCCTCGGATGAGCAAAGCCCGTTCCTTGCACAGTTTATTCGCTCTGGGCTGGGATTCCAAGGAATTACGATTTTCCCGATAGAAAAAATTGAACTGTCTTGAGTGACGAAGCTCGTGGTCCACCAAAAGGAGCTGTTGGGCCGGTGCTTGGGCTACCGACGCAAGGACGCATCACGGATGAATTAATTGTCTGGACGACTATTGTGTGAATGAGTAAATTGATTACACTTGCGGAAAATTGGGTCACAACTTTATGCGTAAACCCCGCCACTTCGATTCCCTGCAGCAAGAGGCGTATTTGAACCTTTGGCGCACTTACGACCGGTTGCGAGCCGAGGAGGACGCCTTATTTGTCAGGTTCGATTTAACGGCCCAGCAATACAACGCGCTGCGGTTGTTGCGGGGCGTGCATCCCGCGTCGTTGCCCACCCTGACGTTAGCGGCCCAGTTGGTTTCTCGCGCCCCTGACATTACCCGCTTGGTGGATAAACTGGTCGCCCGCGGCCTGGTGGAACGGCACCGGCCGGCCAATAACCGGCGCGTCGTCGAGTTGTGCATCACGGAACAAGGACTGGAATTGCTGCGTGACCTGGACGAACCGGTGCGTCAGTGTCATCAAACCCAATTAGGACATTTGGAGGCCGGTCAATTGGGCGAACTGATCGCGTTGCTACAACAGGCCCGGCGGCCCCACGAGGCGGACGACAGCGCTTGGGCGGTTCCCTCCGAGACCGCAAGCGACGGGCGGGGCCGGGCGCCGGATATTCCTCGGTAGGCTTTCCTGCGTGCTTGAACCGTGATGAACGTCAGAAACACCTTCGTGATTACGATCCTGATCTGGACCGCGGTGATTACCGTCGTCCATGGTTGGCTGAATCTGGGTTGGGACGACCTCAAACGCCGGGCCGCGGCCGAAAAAAGGATGAAGATCGGGTTCCTCCCGGTCACCTGCCATTTGACGTGTCCGGTCACGCACTTCATCAACAAGAACATTGAGGGCGAAGGACATTTCGAGCCAGTTCGGTTCAGTGGTTTTCCCGAAATCAAAGAAGCGTTTTTGTCGGGATATTTGGAGGCCACGTTCATGCTCGCGCCCATGGCGATGTCGCTACGGGAAGAGGGCGTGCCGGTCAAAATCGTGTACCTGGGCCACCGCGACGGCACGGCGTTGATGGTCCACAAGGACTCGCGGATTTTTCGGATTGAGGACCTGCGCGGCAAACGCGTGGCGGTGCCCAACCGGTTTTCCAACCAGCGCCTGCTCATCTTCCGCGCGCTGCGGGACCGCGGCATGAGCATTGACGACATCGAGCTTTTCGAACTTCCTCCGCCCGACATGCCCGCGGCGCTGTACACCGAATCGGTCGACGCCATCACCTCGGGCGAGCCCTTCATGGCCCAGACCGAGTTGGACGGTTACGGCCGCGTGCTCTACCTGACCAAGGACATTTGGCCGAATTTCATCTCTTGCGTGCTGGTGGTGCATGAAGACGCCATCAAGAACAAACGGGACCAGGTTCAACGCCTGGTGGACGGCATTGCGCGGAGCGGCAAGTGGATCGACCAGACCATCGACCACCGCATACAGGCCGCGGGTTTCGTCTCCAAGAACTATTACAACCAGGACCCGCGGCTCTTGGAGTTCGTGCTAAGCAAGCCGCCCGACCGCGTGACCTACAGCAACTTGCAGTTGTACCGGAAGGAGTTCGCCGAGATCGAGGAATTGGGCGTGGCGGCGGGCATATTGAAAGGCACGGCGCACTTTGACGACTACGCGGACCCCTCCTTCGTGCGTGAGGACGCCGAAATGACGCCCTACGTCTGGGAGGCGCCCCAATGAACGCTTCTGCATCGGCTTCACTCTCTCCGACGCGCCGCCGCGGAAAGAAGATTCCCGCGTCGCGGATCGTGCTGCCGCTGCTTGTGGCCGTAGCCTTCCTGGCGATTTGGGACGGCGCGGTGCGCATGACCGGCAGCGACTTGTTCCCCAAACCGATGGAAGTGGTGCGGGGAATTATCGAACTGATTGAGAAAGGACTGTTGGGCAAGTACATCGCCGCGTCGTTGTTTCGGGTCACGTGGGGCTTTTCGCTGGCGGTGTTCCTGGGAACGCCCTTTGGCTTGATGCTGGGTTGGTTTCGACCGGCCCGCGATGCGTTCAACCCGCTCATTCAGACGCTGCGGCCGATCTCGCCGATTGCGTGGATCCCGGTAGCAATCCTCTGGTTCGGAGTTTCCGACGTGGCGCCGGTCTTTCTGATTTTTCTGGCGAGTTTCTTCCCCATTGCCGTGTCGGCCATGGCGGCGGTAGAGAACATGCACCAGGTGTATTTGCGGGCGGCCCAAAACTTCGGCTTGACTCGATTGCAATTGTTCCGCCTGGTGATTTTTCCCGCGGCGCTGCCACAGATCATTACCGGCGTGCGAATCGCGCTGGGCGTGGCGTGGCTGGTGGTGGTGGCGGCCGAGATGATCGCCGTGAATTCGGGATTGGGGTATTTGATTATTGACGCCCGCAACGCCGGTAAGCGGTACGACCTGGTCGTAGCGGGGATGGTGATGATTGGTTTGATCGGTTTAGCGCTCGACCTGCTGGTGCGGCAGTTGGAGCGGTTCGATGAAGTCAAATGGGGGTACGGGAATCGCTAATGAGTACGGCAACCACTGCAAGGCCAAGGGCCGCAAGTCGTCACGTTGCGTCGCCATCGCCCACCGTCGTGGTGCGCGACCTGGGAATGACCTTTCCCGGCAAACGCGAAGGCGACCTGGTGCACGTGCTGGAGCACGTGAACCTGGAGGTCGCGCGCGGCGAGTTTGTGTGCATCGTCGGCCCTTCGGGATGCGGTAAATCGACGCTGCTGAACATCATTTGCGGCTTTCTTCCGTCCACCAGCGGCGAATTGCTGGTGGAAGGCGAACCGGTGCACGGCCCCGACCCGCGCCGGCTGTTTGTGTTTCAGGAAAGTAGCATCTTTCCCTGGCTCACGGTGCGCGAAAACATCGGCTTTGGGCTACTCAACCAGCCTGCCCCCGAGCGCGCGCGAATCGTGCAGCATTACGTGGACATGGTCGGCCTGACCGGGTTCGAAGCCTCGTACCCCCGCGAGCTTTCGGGCGGCATGCGGCAGCGCGTGGAAATTGCGCGGGCCTTGGCGGCCAACCCCGAGATCATCTACATGGACGAGCCGTTCGGGGCGCTCGACTTCCTGACCCGACTCAAGATGCGGGCCGACCTGATGCGCATCTGGCAGGAGGAGCGTAAGACCATTCTCTTCGTGACCCACGACATTGAAGAAGCTGTGCAACTGGGCGACCGCGTGGTGGTCATGAGCCGCCGCCCGGCGACAGTACAAACGGTGCTGGACATTGACCTGCCCCGCCCGCGCGACTTCGACTCGCCCGGCTACCTGCGCCTGCGCGACTCGATCTTTGAAGCAATGGGAATGAACCCTCACGCGGGCGGTCAAAGCTCCCGCGCCGAGTAGCCGCTGTGTCGCGTCCGTGCGACAATCGGGCATGGGTTTTTGCTTTCTCCAAGGCAACCGCCCGCTCTTTCGCACGGAGAACGCCATGCGCTACATCATGAAGCAGAAGATGCTGTCCTGGGGCGAGGATTTCACCATTCGTGACGAGGGCGGCCGCGACTGCTACTTTGTGGACGGCAAGGCGTTCTCGTTGGGCGATAAGCTCTCGTTTCAAGACCTGCAAGGGCGCGAACTGGCTCGCATCGAGCAAAAGCTGCTGTCGCTGAAAAAAACCTACTACGTTTACCGTGGCGGGCAGCCGGTGGCGACGGTCAAGAAGCAACTGTTCAAGCTATTCCGCGACGCCTTTGACATTGAAGACGCGGCCGCTGGCGACCTGGACGCCACCGGCGATTTCTTTGACCGTGAGTATCGCTTCACGCGCGACGGGCGCACCATTGCCACCGTCTCCAAGCGGTTCTTCGCTTGGACCGATACGTATGGCATCGACATTGCTGACGGCGAAGACGATGTGCTGATTCTCGCCTGCGCCGTGGTCATCGACCTGTGCTGCCACGAGGAAGACTAAGACCCGCGTCCGCGCCCGCGGAGTGCGAATTGACGGGCATACGGCGCCGGACCATACTGGCCGCAGATTCTTTGTCGCCCCAGGAGGAGCATCATGTTTCAATGCCGATCGTTGTTTGACCTTCGCGCTTGCGTTTGCGCGTGGCTGTTTTTGGCGGCCGCCAGCATTGCGCTTTCGTTCTCGCTGAAAGCGGAAGCGGCCGACGCTTCGCGGCCCAATATCTTGTTCATCATGTCCGACGATCATGCATATCAAGCGATGAGCTGCTACGGGAGCAATCGGAATCAGACGCCCAACATGGATCGACTGGCCAAAGAGGGTATGCGGTTTGACCGAGCGTTTGTGACGAACTCGATTTGCGGCCCCTCGCGCGCGGTCATCCTGACCGGCAAATACAGCCATTTGAACGGCTTCGCCCGGAACGAACATACCTTCAACGGCGCCCAGCAAAATGTGGCCAAGTTGCTCCGCCAGGCCGGCTACCAGACCGCGGTCATCGGCAAGTGGCACTTGGGGAGCCAACCGACCGGGTTCGACTACTGGCACATCCTGATCGGACAGGGGCCGTATTACAATCCGCCGATGCTTACGCCCGCCGGCCGGGTGAACCACACCGGCTACACGACCGAAATCATCACCGACGTGGCGCTGGAGTGGCTCAAAGAGAAGCGCGATCCCGCAAAGCCGTTCTTCCTCATGTACCAGCACAAGGCGCCGCATCGCAACTGGCAACCGGGGCCAAAATACTTTGACAAGTACGACGATGTGACCCTTCCCGAACCGGACACGCTGTTTGACGACTGGAGCGGCCGCGGCCCCGCCTCGAAGACGCAAGCGATGACCATCGCCAAAGATTTGACCCGGCAGGACCTCAAGCTCGATCCGCCGGGTAACCTGACCAAAGAACAGGCCCAGGCATGGCATAAGGCTTACGATGCCGAAAACGAAGCGTTCCAAAAAGCCAACCTGCAAGGCAAGGACCTGGTGCGCTGGAAGTACCAGCGCTATGCCAAGGACTACCTCCGCTGCGTGGATGCGGTGGACGATAACATCGGCCGCGTGCTGGACTACCTGGACGAGTCCGGTTTGGCGAAAAATACGGTGGTGTTTTACACGTCGGACCAAGGTTGGTATCTGGGCGAGCACGGCTGGTACGACAAACGCTGGATGTACGAGGAATCGTTCCGCACGCCGCTGCTGGTGCGCTGGCCCGACCACATCAAGCCAGGCAGCGTGAACGAACAGATGGTGATGAACCTCGACTTCGCCCAGACATTCTTGGACATTGCCGGCGTCGAGCAGCCTTCCGACATGCAAGGCCGGAGCCTGAAGCCGATCTTCGAAGGCCAAACGCCCGAAGACTGGCGCACCTCGGTCTACTACCACTACTACGAGTTTCCCGGCCCGCACAGCGTGCCCAAGCACCTCGGCGTGCGGACCGAGCGCTACAAGCTGATCCACTTCTACGAACTCGACGAGTGGGAGCTATACGACCTGGAAAAAGACCCCGACGAAATGCAAAACGTCTATCAAGACCCCGCCTACGCCGAGATCATTCCCGAATTGAAAACCGAGTTAAAACGCCTCCAAGACCACTACAAAGACGACGGCAAGGTGGTTCAGTTCAACAACCCCGCTCCCAAGAAGAAACCGAAACGGCCTTCCTGACGCTCTTGCGAATTCGCCCTTGCCGCGAGGAATTGCGTCACGCTTGCGATTTCGCGCGCCCAACACAGGGATCGCGCCATGATCGCCGGTTACCACCTCATCTGAACGGCGTATGGGTGGTGGCTCCCGAACGACCCGCGCGGCAGCATGTCGCGCGCGTTTCGCTGCGCCGACATCGCTCCTCTTGGCGACATCTACTACGGCCGGAAGAAAATCCAACCCGCCGGCCGCACCTTCCGCGAGTTTTACGACGCAGCGCAAGGAGTGCTGAAGCATCCTTTGTTAACTTTCACGAACGAAGAAACTCAGGCCATTGCCAACGTATTCGGCTCCGTCTTCCGCCAACACACCTAAACCTGCTACGCCTGCGCCATCATGCCTGACCATGTCCACTTGCTCATTCGCAAGCATCAGGATGTGGCGGAAAAGATGATCGAGCACCTACACGCCGCAAGCCGCTTGGCTGTGTTCGCTGATCCGAAATCCGCGCGAGATGTAAACCATCCCGTTTGGGGCGGCCCAGGATGGAAGGTGTACTTGGAAACCCGCGACGACATAGAGCGGATTGTCAGGTATATCGAGCGAAACCCGCTATAGATTGGCAGGCCCAAGCAGGCATGGCCCTTTGTGAAGGTGTATGACGGGTGGCTGCCGAGACAGGTGCGGAAGGCGGCGCACGGGGGCGTGAAACCGCAAGCGGAGCGCAAACGGGGTAATATCGCGTGACGCCCAAGAATCCTCTTACGGCGCCGGCGCGGGTTCGGGCTGGGGATAGTCTTGTCCGCTGCGGGCGGCGAAGAACACGAGCACCAGGCCCAGCGCCATCAGCCCGGTGGCGGTGTAGTAGGGCGTTTGCAGACCGTGGCGCAGTAAGGGAATGCCCACGGCCGATCCGGCAATCCGGGCCAGCGAGTTGACGCTTTGCCCCACGCCCAGAATCACGCCTTGCTGGTGCGGGTCGCTGCGGCGGGACAACAACGAGTTCAACATCGGCTGCATGAACGAAAAGCCCGCCACCACCACCGCCAGCGCAGTGAGTAGCAACACGACCGATTCCTGGGCAACCGCCACCGTCATCAGGCCAAACCCAATCGTCTCCAGCGCCGCCCCGGTCGAAGCCAAGGCCCCTTCCGAAACGCGCCGGGCCAATCGCCGCACCAATCCGCCCTGCACCACCGCCAAGGTGGCGCCAATGTAGGCGTAGGTCAGACACACCTGGCCCCAACTAAAGTCAAATGGTCCTGCCGGCGCCTTGCTCCCCAATGCGTCTCCGCTGGGCGCCGTTGCCAGGCGGTCTTCGCCCTTGATGAGCAGCGAAAGGGTCGTTTCAAAGTTCGCAAACGAAAATACGCACACAAAGATCGCCAAAAGCAAAATCCCAATCGAAGGCGTCGCAAGCGCGCGGCGAAAGCCCGAGGCGTCGAACAGGCGGCGGTGGGCCGCCGCGCTATCGGGCCGCAGCGACTCGGGCAGCAGGAACACCGCCAACGCCAGGGCAATCGCCGAGAGTATCGCCGCCGCATAACCCGGCCACGGTCCTGGCGGAGCGCCTTCATAGGGGACCGCCAGAAAGCCGAACAACGGCCCGAACGTGAACCCCAAGCCAAACGCCATGCCAATCAGGGCCATCCCACGCGGCCGTTCCTTGAGCGAGGTCGAATCGGCAATGTAGGCCTGGGCAGTCGAGATCGTCGCGCCGGCAATGCCCGCCCCAATCCGCGAGAGCAGCAGCAGGGCGTAACTTTGCTCCACAGTTGCCCAACCGAACAGCACGTAAAACACCACCGACCCCGCCAGGCCGATCATCAGCACCGGGCGCCGGCCAATGCGGTCCGAGAGCTTTCCCCACAAGGGCGAGAACACCAACTGCATTGCGGAAAAGCTGGCCATGAGCATGCCTAACCACCAGCCCGATTCGTCTTCGACAAAGTGATCGGCGTAAATCGGCAACAGCGGCAACACCATGCCGAAACCGAGCAAGTCGATAAACACCGTCAAAAACACAACGGCCAGCGAACCTTTGGTCGAGCTTTCATTCATAGCGACCAATGTACCGACGTCGATGGAACGCACCAGATGGCGTGACCGCCAATCGCCGGCTTTTTCGGAGCTACCTCGTCTGGAGGCGCTGCGGCAAAATCCGGTCCGCCACTTGCGGCGGTGTAGGGTCGCCAGACTAAAAGCGTCTGGCGTACAATCGCCGAGAGTAAAAATCTCAGTGAAAGCTCGCACGTCCCGGAGGTTCCTCATGCAACGCATTCTCACCTTTCTGATGATCTTGCTCCTCGCATCCCCGATCCTGGGCCAAGAGGAAACGGCAACTCCCAAGACCGAGCCGGCCGCGTCAAGCAGCGGCTCCGATGCGCAAGTGCAGCGCGGCAAGTATCTGGTGCATGACGTGGCGATGTGCATCATGTGCCACACCCCCAAAACGAGCGACGGCAAGCTGATCATGGCGAGGCTGCTGCAAGGTTCGCCCATGCCGGTCAGTTCGCCCTATCCGCGACAGACATGGGCGTTCCGCGCGCCGGCGCTGGTGGGGCTGGGCGGCTTCTCGGAAGACACCATCGTCACGTTATTACAAACCGGCAGCCGCCCGGACGGCGAAACGCCGGAACTCCCCATGCCGCCCTACCGCATGACCGAAGCAGACGCCCGCGCGGTGGCCGCCTATTTGAAATCGCTGCGGTAAAGAGCGGCGCCCCGGTCGCTTCGCGCACTCGGCGCGACACCGTATCATGCGGCTATGTCCGCCAGCAACTTTGAGAACCGCCGCCGCGCCGAACACCTCAGCCGCGAGGAGTTGGCGCAATTCCAACTTGCGCGCCTCAACGGCCTGTTCGCAAAAATCCTCCCCCAGAACCAGTTCTACGCGCAAAAGCTGACCGGCGTGCGGCTGCCGCTGTCGTCACTGGACGAGGTGAACCACCTGCCGTTCACCACCAAGGACGAGCTGATTTGCGAAGGGCCTTACGACTGCGCCGCGAATCTGACCTGGCCGATCGACCGTTATGTACGGTTTCATCGCACGTCGGGCACGCACGGCCGGCCGCTGGTAGTGCTGGACACGGCCGAAGACTGGCAATGGTGGCTCGACGCCTGGCAGTACGTACTGGACACCGTCGAGCTAAGCCCCGCCGACCGCGTGGCGATGCTGTTCTCGTTCGGCCCCTTCATCGGCTTCTGGAGCGCCAACGACGCGCTCTTGGCCCGCGGCTGCATGACGATTCCTTGCGGCGGGTTAAGCACGCTTGCCCGCTTAGACCTGCTCCGTACGAGCCGCGCCACGGCCATTTGCTGCACGCCCAGCTACGCGCTGCACGCGGCCGAGACGGCGGCCCAGCAGGGAATGCGCCTCGACGCCTTGGAAGTGCGGAAGATTATTGTGGCGGGCGAGCCGGGCGGCTCGGTTCCCGCGGTGCGGCAGCGGATCGAACAAGCCTGGAATGCCCGCGTCATCGACCACGCCGGCGCCACCGAGATCGGTCCGTGGGGCTACGCCGACCTTCAAGGTCGCGGCCTGCGCGTTAACGAAAGCGAGTTCCTGGCCGAGTTTGTTTCGGTCGAAACCGGCCAACCAGCCGCCGAGCGCGAGCTTTCCGAACTGGTGCTGACCACGTTGGGCCGCTACGGTTCGCCGGTCATTCGCTACCGCACGGGCGATCTGGTGCGGCCCGTGTGGAGCGAGAGCGACGACAACCAGTTCGTCTTGCTCGAAGGCGGCGTGCTGTGTCGCGGCGACGACATGATGATTATCCGCGGGGTGAACGTGTTTCCCACCTCGATCGAGCAAATCCTGCGCAGCTTTCCCGAGGTCACCGAATTTCGCATGACGGCCCACAAGGCCGGCGCCATGGACGCGCTGGCGATCGAAATTGAAGACCACTTGGACCGGCCCGAGCGCGTCGCCCAGGAATTGGTTATGCGGCTCGGTTTGAAAGTGGAAGTCCGCTGTGTGCCCTCTGGCTCGCTGCCCCGCTTTGAAGGCAAAGGGAAGCGTTTTGTTGATCTCCGCAATGGTTGATCGTCCACAACGGTTGTTTCCATCCTTGTTTCACGCTTGCACGAACCGCGATGCCGACCCTCACATCCGACCTGGTGGAACGCTGCCGCCGGCAATTTCCGGCCTTATCGCGTCGTTGGAACGGCCAACCGGTGGCGTACCTGGATGGTCCGGCGGGAACACAGGTTCCGCAACAGGTGATTGACGCAATCAGCCATTACTTGGCGCACTGCAACGCTAATCATGGCGGGTTGTTCGCCACCAGTCGCGAAAGCGACGCGCTGTTGGACGAGGCTCACCGGGCGGTGGCCGACCTGCTAGGCGCCGACGATCCGGAGACGATCATCTTCGGCCCGAACATGACCACGCTCACGTTCGCCTTCTCGCGGGCTTTGGCGCGCACCT
>JAANMU010000679.1_pt1 | contig 38232 bp, 28 predicted proteins | sample 7279701 | NCBI WGS metagenome assembly JAANMU01 (sample SAMN14094539, study PRJNA606508) | bioreactor metagenome | isolation source: A lab-scale SPAN reactor treating ammonium-rich wastewater day 57 | place: Ireland: Galway | collected 2017-03-13
CTCGGCAAATATGGTGCTGCTCGGGGCCTATCTCGAATACAGCAAGCTCTTGCCGGTTGAGCATCTTAAGCAGATTGTTCCGAAGGGGCTGAAGCGCAAACAGTTGGGCGAGCAGAACATTGTCGCCGTCGAAGCGGGTGCCAAGTGGGTTCGCGACAACGTCAAGCGCAAAGTTGCGGAACCGGCGCTGGCATAGCGAGAAACATAGTAGATTATGCAAAAGGGCTTGCCGATTGGCAAGCCCTTTCAATTGATACGTATCTTCGGTGTCAGTGCCGCGCGTCCACTGCCGCGTAGGCCGCCATCTGCACGATATCGTTGACGCTGCAATCAGGCTGGAGAATGTGCACTGCGTGACTCATTCCCATCAAGATTGGGCCGATCGCCGTTGCTCCGCTCAACTCGGTCAACAGCCTGAAGGCGATGTTTCCACTGTTCAAGTCAGGGAAGACGAGCACGTTGGCCGCGCCGCCCTTCAATGTGGAGAACGGGTAGAGTGTCTGAATGATCGATTCATCCAGCGCGGTATCCGCCTGCATCTCCCCATCGATAACGATGTCCGGCCGCAACTTCCTCACGATACGCACGGCCTCGGCGACTTTGCGTGAGGCCTCATGCGGAACATTGCCGAAGTCTGAGAAGCTCAGCATGGCAACGCGCGGCTCACTTTTGAAGTTCGCGCGCACAGTGTCGGCCGACAATATCGCGATTTCGGCAAGGTCTTCCGCCGTCTTCAACTCGACATTGACTCCAACATCGGCCAGATACAGGTTTCTGTTCTTGAAGACCAGCGCATACATTGCGGCGACATGATTAACACCGGGCTTCTTCGGCAGGACTTGCAGCGCGGGACGCACGGTGTCCGAGTAGTGCTGCGAGATACCCGCGACCAAAGCGTCGGCGCGGCCTTCACGGAGCAGCATCGGTCCGAGATAGTTGGGATTCCGAACCAGCTTGCGAGCTTCCATCAGCGTCATCCCCTTCCGCCTGCGCAAATCCCAGAGTTTCCCGGCAAGATTTTCGACTTCCGGAAACGTCATGCGCTGGGGATCCAGAATCTCCATTTCAGCGAGGCTGATCCCTAATTCCTTGGCATGTTCATTGATGACATCGCGATCACCAAGCAAGAGCGGATAGCCGATTCCTTCCTTGACAATCAAGCCTGCGGCCCGCAACACCTTGGGGTGACTGCCTTCCGGCAGAACAATTCGCTTGCGATTGAGTCGCGCCTGATCGATAAAGATGCGCGTGACGTGCCGGCCGCTCCCGAGCAATCGTTCGAGATGATTGTGGTACGCGTCGAAATCCTTGACGGGTTTCCGTGCAACGCCGGACTCTCCTGCTGCGCGGGCCACCGCTACCGCGACGCGCAAAAGCACACGGTGATCCATCGGCTTCGGAATGACGTACTCGCGTCCGAAATGCAGATAGTCGAGCCCGTAGGCCGCGCTCACGTAGTCGGGAACATCTTCCATAGCAAGCTCAGCGAGTGCCCGCGACGCCGCCATCTTCATCTCTTCGTTGATTTGCGTGGCGTGACAGTCGAGGGCGCCGCGGAAGATTGCGGGAAATCCGAGCACATTGTTGATCTGATTCGGGAAGTCACTGCGGCCTGTGCAGACAATCGCATCCGGGCACGCTTCCTTGGCATCGCGATAAGCAATCTCGGGATCGGGATTGGCAAGCGCGAAGATGATTGGCTGCTTGGCCATCGACTTTACCATCTCGGGCTTGACTACACCACCGACGGAACAACCGATAAACACGTCCGCACCGACCATTGCCTCGGCCAGAGTGTTTGCCGAGGTCTTGCGGGCGAAGGCCGCCTTATACGGATTGTAGCGCTTATGTCCTTCGGCCATGTCCTCGCGGTCGAGGCGCAGCGTTCCCTTCGTATCGCACATCAAGATGTTCGCAGGATTCACACCCAGCGATATATACATCTTCGCGCAGGCGATTGCCGAGGCTCCTGCGCCGTTTACCACGACCTTGACCTGCTTGATATCCTTCTCGACCAGCTTCAACGCATTGAGCAGGCCTGCTCCCGAGATGATTGCCGTGCCATGCTGATCATCGTGGAAGACGGGAATGCCCATCGTCTTCTTGAGAGTCTCCTCAATGTAGAAACATGCGGGCGCTGCAATATCCTCAAGGTTGATTGCGCCGAAAGTCGGCTCAAGCAGCTGACAGGCGCGAATGACTTCCTCTGGATCTTCGCTGTTGATCTCAATGTCAAATACATCTACTGCGGCAAATCGTTTGAACAAAACGCCTTTGCCTTCCATGACGGGCTTGCCCGCCAACGCTCCAATGTTTCCAAGCCCGAGCACGGCCGTCCCGTTTGAAACCACAGCAACGAGATTCTGCCGCGCCGTGTACTCCGATACGAGTTCTGGATTCTTCTCAATTCTCAAACACGGTTCGGCAACTCCCGGACTGTAGGCAAGCGACAGATCGTATTGCGTTTCGACCGGTTTGGTCGGTATGACTTCAATCTTCCCCTTAGGTTCTCGACTATGATATTCGAGGGCATCTTCTGCTAATGACATCTTTCCTTACTCCTGAATTTCAAGCAACAGTGCTTGTGAAATTTTTCATTAATATACGATTTGGGCACTTAGGATGCTCGTTTCTTCACCTCAATTGCGCTGTTTACGCAACTATTTGTCGCATTGTCACATTTCAGACGAGAAATTTGCCTGAGGGCTTGACAAGCACGACTGTTATTCGTATATTCAAATATTCAATTGATTAATTGAGACAAGAAATGACACAATTTGATCGTCTGCGCGACAACCTAAGTTCAGAATTCTCCAAGATTGGGAGAGTCCTCTCCAGCCCTAAGAGAATTGAAATTATTGAGTTGCTGTTCCAGTGTCCGAAAAGCGTGGAGACCCTTGCTGAGAACACCGGAATGAGCCTTGCCAACACTTCGCAGCATTTACAAGTGCTGCGAGGCGCCGGCATGGTAGAGGCCCAGAGAAGCGGCACCTATATGATTTATCAGCTCGCAAGTCCGCTTGTCCACGAGTTGGTCAGTATGGTTCGGCAGGTCGCCGAGACGCACCTTGCCGATGTGGACAGAGCGCTCGCCAAAATCAGAGAAGGCACGACCGACCTCGAGAATATCGACCGTACTCAATTGATGCAGCGCGCCAAGGAGGGCAAGGTTATCGTCTTGGATGTGCGTCCGCAGGACGAATACAATGCAGCCCATCTGCCGTTTGCGGTGTCTATCCCGCTCGCCAAACTCGAGAAACAATTGGCGACTCTGCCGCGCGACCAGCAAATCGTTGCCTACTGCCGAGGACCATATTGCCTGCTGGCTGGCGAAGCCGTTCGCCTGCTCAAGCACAAAGGTTTCCAAGCCACTCACATTCGTGATGGCGTCGGAGAGTGGAAGGCGCATGGGCTCCCTTTGGAAACAGGTTCAGCAAAAGAGTCCGAAAAGTAAATATTCCAAGCTAAGAATGAAGAAGAATCATGGGACTGATTGAAAAGCTCTTCGGAAGCTCGAAGAGCATAAAACCGCTTGAAACTAGCGACGAGACGTTTGAGACTGATGTGTTGAACTCTGACCTGCCGGTGATGCTCGACCTCTGGTCGCCGGGCTGCATGCCCTGCCAGGTTCTGGGTGGCATGCTCAGGGAACTCGCACCTGAATACGCGGAACGAGTCAAAATCATCAAGCTGAATGTCTCGCAGAATATGCAGACGGCTATGAAATTTCAGGTGCGCGGTGTTCCGACTGTGCTGTTCTTCAAGAAAGGCAAAGTCGTCGACCAGATGGTGGGACTTGCACCCATGGATGTTCTGCGTCAGCGACTTGATCGTCTGGCGGCCTAAGCCTGAGAATCATTAGCACACACTCTTACACGACCTCTCTTGTATGCGACGACTTCTCTTTTCACTGGCATTACTCTCCGCACTGATCATGCTGGTGATAAACGTGCTGCCGGAACCGGGCGGCGAACGCACTCCGCTTGAGATACTGCGTGCAAAACACTCGGTAACGCGCAAACCGTCCGTCGATCACGCGAAATTCTCAGTGCTGGACGGACCTTTCGAAAACCCGCAAGACGTCACGCGCGTCTGCATTTCCTGCCACACGGAACGGCACATTGAGGTGATGCAATCCTCGCATTGGAACTGGGAACGCATCGAGTACATCGAAGGCCAAGGCATCCGCAAAGTTGGCAAGAAGAACATCCTGAACAACTATTGTATCGGAATTTCCGGAAATGAGCAGGCATGCAACCGTTGTCACATCGGATACGGTTACGGAGATGCCTCGTTCGATTTCGGGAATCCCTACAATGTGGATTGTCTGGCCTGTCACGACCAAAGCAATCTCTACATGAAGGCCGGTGCCGGAATGCCCGACCCGAATGTGGACCTTGCGAAAGTGGCAAAGGATGTCGGCGCTCCGACGCGCACCAATTGCGGAACCTGCCATTTCTTCGGCGGCGGCGGCAATAACGTGAAGCACGGTGATCTTGAGATGGCGCTGTTCGAGCCGTCGCGCGAGATGGACGTGCATATGGCAGTCGACGGCGTGAATATGCAATGTGTGGTCTGTCATACTGCGGAACAGCATCAGATGCTGGGTAAGCTGTATTCCGTATCTTCAATGAATCGCGACCGTGTTTCATGTGAAACATGCCACGGCGGTCTGCCGCATGCGGACAACGTTTTGAATAATCACACGCTTAAAGTCTCCTGCCAGACCTGCCACATTCCAACCTACGCCAAAGACCATCCGACAAAACTGCAATGGGATTGGTCCACGGCCGGCCAGCTGAAAGACGGCAAACCATTCAGTATAGTGGATGACCAGTTAGGTGTCGAAACCTACACGTCCACCAAGGGTTCTTTTGTCTGGGGCAAGGACCTCAAACCCGAATACGCATGGTTTAACGGCACGGCGTCGCATTACCTGCTCGGCGATACTTTTGATCCGGCGGATACGCTGCAGATGAATACACTCCGCGGCTCGTACGACGATCCCGACGCGAAAGTTGTTCCCGTCAAAATTCATCGCGCGAAGCAGATCTACGACCTTGAACATAACTACCTGATTCAGCCGAAGTCTGTCACAAATCACCCCGGAGACAGCGCGTTCTGGAGAGAGTTTGACTGGCATCGTGCGTCCGCCGCAGGCATGCGCGAAGTCGGACTTCCCTACAGCGGTAAGTTTGATTTCGCACAGACTGTGATGTACTGGCCGATCAACCATATGGTCGCTCCGGCAAGCAAGTCCGTGACATGCGCGGAGTGTCACACGCGCCAAGGCGGAAGACTTGCGGGCCTGACCGATTTCTATATGCCGGGCCGCGATCGAGCACTATGGATTGATCGGGCGGGAGCAGGGCTACTGGTGTTGACCATCCTCGGTGTGCTGGTTCACGGTGCCGCACGCTTTATCGTATCGCGCAAGCGGAACGGGGGACACTAAATGAAACGCGAATTAGTCTACCCGGTCTTTGAACGCTTTTGGCATTGGGCGCAGGCCGCATTGATCGTTCTGTTAGGTGTCACAGGCTTCGAAATTCACGGTTCACTCCATTTCTTCGGGTTCCGACAGGCGGTCGACATCCACTCCTTCGCGGCCATCGCATTCCTGATCCTGATCTGCTTCGCCGTATTCTGGCATTTAACCAGCGGTGCGTGGCGACAGTATCTTCCCACATCCACTAACATCAGGGCGCAAGTGGACTATTACATCACGGGAATTTTCCGTGGCGCCCCGCATCCGACGAAGAGAAGCGTGCTGAGCAAGCTCAATCCTCTGCAGAAACTCGTCTATGCCGGACTGAAGGTCTTGGTCATTCCTCTGATGGTCACGACCGGTCTGATATACATGTTCTATCGCTATCCGCAGCAATATGAAGTCATCAGTCTGAATATTGAAGGGCTGTCCGTGGTGGCGGCGATCCATACGCTTGGTGCGTTCCTCCTGGTCACATTCCTGATTGCACACCTCTACTTGACCACCACCGGCACCACGCCCACTGCAAACCTCAAGGCCATGGTCACAGGCTACGAAGACCTACCCGACGGGCAGTCCGTCGCACACGAACGAAACCTTCTTCTGAAAACCGAAGTGGTTAGCTGATGGAACACCGCACAACCAAATACATGAACCCGTATCTGGCAGGTTTCCTGCTCGGACTGGTTCTCTTAGGAAGCATCTTCATCACAGGGCGTGGACTCGGCGCCAGCGGCGCGATCAAGGATACGATTGTGTCTGTTGTGAGCAGTATCGTTCCAGAGCATGCCGCGGAGTCGCCCTACTACGGCCCGCTCATCGCTGATCAAGAGCACAGTCCGATGAAATCCTGGCTCGTGTTTGAGCTGATCGGCGTGCTGATCGGTGCGTTCGTATCCGGACTGATCTCAGATCGACTCGGCTTTCGCAGCGAAGGCGGACCACGAATTCAGAATAAAACACGCTGGATGTTCGCTGTTATGGGTGGTGCGCTGTTTGGTATCGGTGCGCAGTTCGCCCGCGGCTGTACGAGCGGAGCCGCCTTAAGCGGCATGGCCGTGCTTTCCACCGCCGGCTTCGTGACCATGCTGGCGATTTTCGGAACGGGATATCTGGTCGCCTACTTCTTTCGAAGATTGTGGATCTGAACAAACGGGAGCTATGTCCATGGGACCATTTGTGCCGGATCTGATCTCTTTCGAGCTTAACTTAGTTATCGCGCTGCTGATCGGTATCGCCTTTGGATTCGTTCTCGAACAAGCCGGCTTCTCCTCGTCACGCAAACTTGCCGGACTGTTTTACGGTTATGACTTCACGGTGTTGCGGGTCTTCTTCTCAGCGGCCGTCACGGCTATGGGCGGAATTCTGATCTTAGGCTATGCGGGGTTACTCGACACGGAAGCAATTTACATCAATCCGCTCTGGTTGTGGCCCGCAGTCGTCGGTGGAACCATCATGGGTGTTGGTTTTATTCTCGGAGGATACTGTCCCGGAACCAGCTTCTCGGCTGCGGCGATTGGGAAAATTGATGCGCTGTTCTTCATCGGGGGGCTGTTTCTCGGAGTGTTCGTCTTTGCCGAGATGTTTCCTGCCTGGGAAGAGTTTTATCACTCGTCGGCCTTCGGACCCGTCAGAGTCTTTGACACTTTGGGACTCTCGATCGGCTGGTTCGCGTTCTCGTTGATTGTTATCGCGCTGGCCGCCTTTGCCGTCACAAGCTGGATTGAGAAGCGTGTGAGCACAAGTGCCCCGTCGCGGCAATTCCGCCTGCGTCCTCACGCGATCGCCGCCGGAGCCACAGTGCTCGCCGGCGTGCTGCTGATTTCACTGCCTGACAGGAAGTCGCGCGTTTTGGCAATGGTCACAGCAGCCGAGCACCTCGCCGCGTGTGAGACTGCTTTCATGACTGCCGATGAACTCGCATTTCGGATCATCGACCGTGAACCGAACATTCAAATCGTTGACGTGCGCGATTCTGCGGCCTACAACTCGTTCGCTCTGCCCGGAGCGATTAACGTTCAGGTCCGTAATCTATTCGACAAGGAATGGAATCGCCTGTTTGCGCGCAGGCACATCAAGAAGGTGCTGGTTGCCGAACACGAGAGTGACGCAATAGCAGCCTATCACGTTCTGGATGAGTTGGGATATCCCAACCTTGTCGTCCTCCAGGGTGGCCTGCCTCTCTTTAAGCGGGACATCTTATCTGAATCAACGCATGAAGCCGTGCCGCTTCATGAAGATGTTGCTGGATTTCGCATGAGTGCGCGCGAAACTATCAATAGACTCATCGAACAGGAACGGCTGAAGCCTCCCGCGCTGGAGAAGAAGCCAAAGAAGGTGATTGGCGGCTGCTAAAATCATCCTGCGAATGTCAAAAGGCCCGCACTTGTGCGGGCCTTTTCTTCTGCGTTATGCTTTTCCATTTCCCCAAAAAACGGCTAACGTTTAGTATTAGAGCACCATTGTGCTCAATTTGAGGCATATGAGTCAGAATAGGAGAATTTGTATCTAATTTTAAGCTCCTGTGAAAGCTGGATTCCCCGTTATGTAAGAGAGTCACAATCGGAGCCGCCCCCCTTTCCTTTTGTGAAGTGTTTCACAATATTTATGATGTTGTGGTTGTGGCGGCGAAAACCGCCCCGCTTCTCTCTAAAAACATCACTACCAATTAGTCATAGATTGAGGTCTTAACCGTGAAGAAGAAGTATATCATCGGCTGGCTGCCCGGTGACGGAGTCGGCATTGAAGTTCTGGAAGCTGCGAAAATCGTGCTCGACCGCTTGGATTTCGACGCCGAGTACATCCATGGCGATATCGGCTGGGAATTCTGGTGCAAAGAAGGCGATGCCCTTCCGCAGCGCACTATGGATTTGCTCAATCGTGTCGATGCCGCGATGTTCGGCGCAATCACTTCGAAGCCCGCCAAACTGGCCGAAAAGGAACTAATTCCCGCTCTGCAGGGCAAAGGCATGACGTATCGCTCGCCTATCGTGCGGATGCGCCAGTCGTTTGATTTGTATATCTGTTTGCGGCCCTGCAAGTCGTATCCCGGAAACCCGCTGAACTTCAAAGAGAATATCGATCTCGTCGTGTTCCGCGAGAATACAGAAGACTTATACGCGGGCGTCGAGTTCGCGCCTGTCCCCGATGAACTGAAAGACACGCTCCTGAAACTCTCGAAGCCTTTCAAAGCGTTTGATGGAATCGCCACCGGCGACTATGCCGTGTCGTGCAAGATCAATACGCGCAAAGGCTCCGAACGTATCGTCAAGGCGGCCTTCGACTACGCTCGCCAGCATGGCCGCAAGAAAGTCACGGTCGTGCACAAGGCAAACGTCGTCCGCGCGGCTGACGGACTGTTTCTGGATGTAGCGCGTGAAGTGGCTGCCAACTATCCGGAAATCACTTTTGACGAAGCGAACGTGGATGCCATCATGATGTGGCTGCTAAAGAATCCATTTAACTACGACGTGCTGGTTGCACCCAATCTCTATGGTGACATCGTCAGCGACCTGTGCGCACAGCTGGTTGGCGGATTAGGCTTCGGCTGCTCCGGCAATATCGGAACAAAACTCGGCGTCTTTGAACCCACACACGGGTCCGCCCCGAAACATGCCGGACAATATAAAGTGAATCCGATCGCCACGATTCTCTCGGCAAAGCAGATGCTCGAGTGGCTCGGCGAAATCGAGCTTGCAAAGCTCGTTGAAAAGGCCGTCGCCGAAGTGATCAAGGAAGGCAAGGTGCGAACCTACGATATGGGCGGCTCGAATACGACGCTGGAAATGGGTCAGGCCATTGCCGACAAACTTCCCGCACTCATGACGGCTTGAGCTGATGAATTCCTTGATCCTCCATGAAGTCGGGCTACGCGACGGACTGCAAATGGAAAAGCAAGTCGTCCCGCTTGACACCAAGATTCGCTGGGCCGAACAGATGATCGATGCCGGTGTCGACATCCTCCAGCTCGGCTCTTTCGTGCATCCTGAAAAAGTCCCGCAAATGGCCGATACGGATGCACTGTTCAATCACTTCAATGAACCGGGAAGAAAACCCGCCAAGGTGATTCTCTCCGGTCTTGTCCTGAATGAAAAAGGACTGGATCGCGGGATGGCTTGCGGTGTGGACATGTTCTGCATGGGAGTATCGGCAAGTGAAACGCACAGCAAGAAGAACACCGGCATGACCGTTGCTGAGGCGACCGATCGCATTATCGGCGCAGCTAAGGCCGCGGTGGCTTCCGGCAAACGCGTGCAAGTATCCGTTCAGTCTGCTTTCGGCTGCGGTTTTGAAGGTGCTGTGCCCGCCGCTCGTGTGCTGGGAATTCTCGACAAATACTTTGAAGCCGGTCTGAACGCCGTCTCCCTCGCCGATACCGCAGGACACGCTCTGCCTGAACAAGTCGAAGCATTGTTCTCTTCGGTATACAAGATGAATCCGCAGGCGGAATGCGCCTGCCACTTGCACAACACCTACGGTCTCGGATTGGCCAACTGCCGCGCTGCGATGAATGCCGGCGTGAAAATATTCGAGTCCGCCCTGGCCGGCCTTGGAGGCTGCCCCTTCACAAAAGTCGCCGGCGGAAACGTCTGCACGGAAGACCTTGTGCATTATTGGCAGCGCGGCGGTTCGCGAACCGATTTGGATCTGCCCAAATTGATTCAGACGGCTCAAGATCTCGCCAACTACTTCGGCCGTGACATGCCCGGCTTGGTCTACAAGTCCGGCCCAGTCAATTACGCTGCATAAACAAACGGTAACATAACTGCTATGAAATTGCTTGAAGGTATTCGCGTCCTCGACCTGACCAACGTGCTCTCCGGGCCCTTTGCCACATTGCATCTGGCGCTCGCGGGTGCGGACGTGATCAAGATTGAAAATCCGACGGACGGTGATCTCGCGCGCAAGCTCGGCTGCGTTCCCGATTTCAACAAGAAGCTGATGGGAACAAGTTTCCTCGCACAGAACGCGAACAAGCGCTCCCTCACTCTGAACCTGAAACAGCCTGCGGCCAAGGAAATCTTCAAAAAGCTCGTCAAGAACGCGGACGTGGTCGTGGAGAACTTCCGGCCCGACGTGATGAAGCGGCTCGGACTCTCTTATGAAGTCTTGTGTGAGATTAACCCGAAACTCATCTACTGCGCCATCTCCGGCTTCGGTCAAACAGGACCCGACGCGTTCAAACCCGCCTACGACCAGATTATTCAGGGATTGTCCGGCGAAATGGCCATTAACGGAGACGAACGGCTGCATCCTCTGCGTGCAGGGTTTCCGATCTGCGATACGGTCGGCGGACTGAATGCCGCTTTTGCCGTGATGGGAGCGCTTTATTATCGCGAGCGCACCGGTGAAGGCCAGTTTATTGACGTTGCACTCCTCGACTCGATCATGCCACTCATGGGCTGGGTCGTCGCCAACTGGATGATTGGACAGCAGCATCCCGTTCTGATGGGCAATGAAAACTTCACTGCCGCTCCCTCAGGCGTGTTCAAGACCAAAGACTGCTACATCAATATCGCCGCCAATAAACAGGAACAGTGGGAAGCCCTGGCAGACTTGGTCGGAGTGCCCGAACTTAAGTCCGACCCGCGTTTTCAGGAGCGCGATGCGCGCAAGAAGAACCGTACGCAATTGACTCCCCTGCTCGAAGCGAAAATGATGGAGCGCGAAGGCGCGTTCTGGGTCGAAGAACTGAATAAGCACGATGTGCCTGCCGGATTGATCCTGTCGCTCGAAGATGCCCTGATGCAGCCGCAAATTACCCATCGTAAGGCGTTCAACAAGGTCAACGTGGACAGCATCGGCGACTTGGAACTATTCAATCTCACGGCAAAATTCTCGAAAACTCCGGGCGACGTCACCGCGCCACCCCCGAAACTTGGTGAACATACGGATCTGCTGCTTGGCGAACTGGGCTACAGCGCAGCGGAGATTGCCAAACTGCGTGAAGACAAAGTAATTTAAGATATCAGGAGCAACACAATGCCCATGACGTTAGCGGAGAAGATTCTGGCGCGCGCGGCAGGTCTGCAGGAAACCAAAGCGGGAGACGTGGTCGAACCGCGGGTGGATCTGGCCATGTCGCACGAAAACGCCGCGCTCGTTCTCCATCAATTCAAGGAAATCTACAAGGGTCTCAATGTCGAGCCGCGCGTGTGGGATCCAAGCCGCATCGCGATCATTTTCGATCATCGTGTCCCCGCCGAAAGCTCGAAAACCGCGACGAACCAAAAGCGCGTGCGCGATTTCGTCGGCGAACAAGGCATCGCGAAATTCCATGACATTCGCGGCGACCAAGGCGGCATCTGCCATCAGATTCTGCCCGAATACGGCTACGTGCGCCCGGGCGCCGTCGTGGTCGGCACGGACAGCCACACCACCACTCACGGTGCGCTCGGCGCCTTCGCCTTTGGCATCGGCGCGACCGAAATGGCCAGCGTCTGGGCACTCGGTTCTGCGCTGAACATCGAAGTGCCCAAGACCATCAAAGTTGAGATAAACGGTGCCTTGTCGAATTTTGTGTCCGCAAAAGATGTGATCCTCTATCTCATCGGACTGATCAAAGCCAACGGAGCCAACTACCGCGCGCTTGAGTTTCACGGCGCGACGATTCGCAGCATGTCCACCTCATCGCGACTGGTCCTCTGCAACATGTCTGTAGAAGCCGGCGCAACGGTTGGCATGGTTCCACCGGATGTCGAAACCAAGCGCTACCTGCGCGACGAAGCGAAAGTCTCCGACAACCTCTGGATGGAATCTCCCGATGCCGACGCGGACTATGAGCGTGTTGTCCAGATCGATGCAAACAAGCTTGCGCCGCAGATTGCCTGCCCGCATACGGTGGACAATGTGAAGCCCGTGACCGAAATTCTGGGAAAGAAAGTCGACCAAATCGTTATCGGATCCTGCACTAACGGACGGCTTGACGATCTTGCCGCAGCCGCATCGCTGATTCGAACGAAGAAAGTGCATCAACGCACACGCATGCTCGTCTTCCCCGCGTCGTGGAATATCTACAAAGCAGCAATGGAGCGCGGCTATTTGAAAGACTTCGCCGATGCCGGTGCTGTCGTCATGAACCCAGGTTGCGGCTGCTGCTTGGGCGTGCATCAAGGCGCGCTGGGCGATGGTGAAGTGTCGCTTTCGACAACCAATCGCAACTTTAAGGGCCGCATGGGCAATCCGAATGCCGAAGTGTTTCTCTGTTCGCCGGAAGTGGCCGCAGCCAGCGCCATTCGCGGCGAAATCACCGACCCGAGAGAGGTGTAATCATGCCGAATGTCATTGCCGTTCTGGGAGACGATATCTCCACTGATCATATCTATCCGGGCCGTTTCATGGCCACGGTGCTGCCCAGCGAAACTCCGCAATTCTGTTTTGCCGATATGACGGAACTGAACACTGCGTTGAAAGCCAAACAGTTTCCCGAAGGGAGCTTCCTGGTGGCGGGTGAAAACTTCGGCTGCGGCAGTTCGCGTGAGCAGGCTGCGTCGACGATCAACGGCCATAACTTAATCGTGGTCGCCCGCAGCTTCGCGCGCATCTTTATGCAGAATGCTGTCAATCTCGGTCTGCCGCTCGTTATCTGTCCGCAGGTTGAAGCCTCGGAAGGCGACGAACTGGAACTTGCCGGCGGCAAGCTCTTCAACAAGTCTACGCGGAAGCAGTTCGACATTGAGCCGCTGCCCCCGTTGCGTCAGGCCATCATCGACGCGGGCGGCCTGGTCGCCTACACAAGAGAAAGAGTGAAGCAGAGACTCGCCGCACACTGATTGCGGCTTTACATAGATAAGCCCTTCGGTCTGCACCGGAGGGCTTTTCTGTGCGGGGCCGTGTCTTTAGGGCACCGTTTGTTCTGCCATTCAGAACGTAATCAAGTATCCCCCAAGGCATTGCGTTTGCGCAATTTTGTGACTACATTCTCGTGGTATTAAGCTCTCGCTGGGGATTCCTTCCGCCGCGCACCTCTTGACGAGCGAATCTTCCGCTGAAGAAGTGGCAGGGTTCGCTCGTAGCTTTTCTCTGCGATCTTCTTGCTTGCGATCCCGGCATGGCACTCTTGCTGCCTCGCACACACGAATAAGTCTGGCCCGTTGGGCAAAACAAAGGAGCCGCTGATGTCTCTTGTAAAACGATCTGCCGCCGAAATGATCGGCACGTTCTGGCTGGTGTTCGGAGGGTGTGGCAGTGCAGTCCTGGCTGCCGCTTTTCCGAGTTTGGGGATTGGCTTTCTGGGTGTAGCGCTCGCCTTCGGTTTGACGGTACTCACAATGGCTTACGCGATCGGCCATATTTCAGGATGTCATTTGAATCCTGCGGTGTCTTTCGGACTTTGGGCGGGCAAGAGATTCCCATCGTCCGAACTGCTGCCGTACATTGTTGCTCAGTTGCTCGGAGCCGTTCTCGGAGCGGCTGCCCTGTTCGTCATTGCAAGTGGCTCCGCTGATTTCAGCGTGACCAATGGCTTCGCGTCCAACGGATACGCAGAACATTCCCCGGGCGGTTACACTCTACTCGCCTGCCTGGTGGCCGAAGTCGTGCTGACGTTCTTCTTCTTGATCGTTATCATGGGGTCGACAGACAGCCGTGCTCCAAAGGGCTTCGCACCCATCGCGATCGGATTGGCCCTGACTCTGATTCATCTGATTAGCATACCCGTAACCAATACCTCGGTGAATCCCGCGCGCAGCACGGCTCCTGCGCTGTTCGTGGGAGACTGGGCGATTGCTCAACTCTGGCTGTTCTGGGTTGCGCCGATCGTGGGTGCTGTCTTGGCCGGTTGGGCATACCGCTGGCTGCTTCCGGCAGAGAAGTGATTCCTTGCGGCTGACGTTCGCGTGGGATCCCGGCCCAAGCGCACTTCCAACGACACGAGCAAGTCGTCAGCCTGAATGAGGTGTGGGATCCCGCCGTGCCCGTTGTCATTTAACCTCAATTTGCCCATATGTTTACAACATTTTTACAAAAACCACTTGACTTTTCGTAAATATTGTATTATATTAGCACCAACTAACCAAACTGGCGGGACAATTACAGGTCGGCGCGATCCAGACGAGTCTCCTCCCTCACGCTCCTTAGTCCACAGTTTTCCGGTTATTATTCAATAAGTTGACCCACGAGGGAGGATTGGTTATATTTGGGGCCAGCAAGAACATTTCTCTTGACCCCTGAGTATAAAGCACATGATTGACTCCCCTTCCCCGTTTGTCAAGCCGCATCCCGGCCTCCGAATCAAGGACTACCAGCCGGTCGTCCCGCGTCCCACTGCCGAACAAGTCGCGCGCTTCCCGCAGGATGCAACCGACCTGCTCGACCGTATCTGGGCCAGACACAACGAGCTGATTCCCTACGGGCAGTATGGTCTCGACTGGATTCGTGGCAAGCATTTCCTGATTGCCGGCGGAACCGGTCCCGGCCTCGGTGGAGCCATCGAAAGCGCCGTGCGCAGATTCACCTCTGTTGACGGAAGCGTGACTGTGCTGGCTCGTGATTTGACTCGCTCGGTCGGCTTCGAAATGGGCAAGCAGATGGCCGAGCGTGCGGAAAGAATGGGCTTCGGCAATCGCTATCACCTGTCCAATGACGGGATGGCGCTCGAAGGTCCCGCCTTCGATTCACTGCTGCAGTCGCTCAAGGAAGCAGGAGCACAGCAGGTCATTTACATCAACTGCGTGGCCGCAGCCGTTGCGGGAATGCTGCCTGGAATGCCGCCGATTTACGTCAAGGATGTCGATGAAGAAGGACTTTTTCAATACAAGCTCCTGCCGCTGACGGATCAGCAGATCGAAAACACCCGCCACGTTATGGGCCGCATGGCCGTCGAGTTCCCGCATAAGCTCGAAGAAGCCGGCATCAAGGTTCACGTCACCACCTACATCGACTGGCGCGGCAGTCTGGACGTCATCAGCCGCGACCCTGAAAGCCCGTTCTACGGTCGTCAGGGACCCTACTCCACCAGCCTTTATCTTCCCAAAGAATTTCTGCAGGCGGATACCATCAAGTCCTACGGACATGGCCGGATCGTGCTGGATGTCTTCCTGCCCGTCATGCGCACCCGCGCCTTGGGTTTTATTCCGGGCGCGATTCCCCAGTCCTACCTTTTCGAAAAGATGATGAAAATGTCGGACATCCGGCAGCGTGACGTTCCAGAACTCGCCTTGGGAGTTCTCGACCAGATTGGCCGCGCCGTCTCCGGCGGAACCTACAATCCATTCCCGCGACTGGACGAACACGAGATTCCGCTCGAAGAGTGGTATTGGCAGATTGTCCAGAGGCTCTGTGACGACGAGTCAAGTGAGTTTCACTGGAAGAAATGGATTGAAATGTAGCCTCGCAAGAGTGTGATTCCTTTCAAGGATCCGGTGCGAGCTGCGCCGGATCTTTCTTTATCTCACGATTTATCTGAGGATAGAATGGGATAGCACGAGTCAGGTTCTGCCGCATGCCAAGTGGACAATTCGGCGTAAATTCTCTACATTGGTGCTTACAATGAATAGCTATTTCTCTTAAATCTAAGGCATAGTAATGGACTACTTCCTAAACGAAGACCAACTGGCGTTGCGCGATCTGGCGCGCAAGATTGCAGAAGAAAGAGTTCGCCCAGTGGCCGCTCAGTATGACCGCGACGGAACCTTTCCGTGGGACATTGTGAAAGTATTCGCCGAAGCCGGACTGTTCGGCATCGTGATTCCCGAAGAGCACGGCGGACTGGGGATGGGTGTGCTCGAACTCGCCGTCGTAACTGAAGAACTCTCTAAGGCGTGCGGCGGCATTACGCTCGCGCTGGCGGCCTCCGCACTTGGCACTTTCCCGATTCTGCTCAGCGCCAACGAAGAACAGCAAAAGCGCTATTTGCCCGATCTGGCCGAAGGAAAGTATCTGGCGGCTTTCGGATTGACCGAACCCAATGCGGGATCAGACGCAGGTTCGATGAGAACACGCGCCGTGCGCGATGGTGACGACTATATTCTGAACGGTTCGAAGATCTTCATTACCAATGGCGGCACAGCGCACATTTACACCATCATCGCCGTGACGGACCCGACGAAGGGTTCACGCGGAACTACAGCCTTCATCGTGCAGGATGATTACCCCGGCTTCAAAGTCGGCAAGCACGAGGACAAGATGGGCATACGCGCGTCGGCGACGAATGAGATTATTTTTGAAGACTGCCGCGTGCCCGTTGCGAACCGCATCGGTCAAGAGGGTCAAGGGTTTCTCGTGGCGATGAAGACGCTCGACAAATCACGTCCCGGCGTCGCGGCGCAGGCGCTCGGCATCGCGCAAGGCGCGTTTGATTTGGCTGTGGACTACGCGAAGCATCGCTATCAGTTCGGACATCCGATCATGAACTTGCAGGCGATTCAATTCATGCTGGCGGACATGGCCACCTCGATTGAAGCTGCGCGGGCCTTACTCTACCAGACCGCACGACACATCGATGCGGGCAACAAGGACATCTCGCGTTATTCTGCGATGAGCAAGCTCTACGCTTCCGACGTCGCGATGAAGGTCACGACCGACGCCGTGCAGATCTTCGGCGGCTACGGCTACATGCGCGATTATCCGATTGAAAAGTACATGCGCGACGCGAAGATTACGCAAATCTACGAAGGCACCAATCAGATTCAGAGACTCGTCATCGGCAATTCGCTGGTGAAAGGTTAGGCAGGCCGCTGTCGTTTCGGTGATACTCTCACGAAACAAAAGCGCCTGACGATGAATCGTCAGGCGCTTCTCGCAAAGCAATATTGCTGATTACTACTTGCGCTTCTTGGATGTGCTTTCCAAAATCGGAGCGAGGGCATCCACCAGCGTGGGTTCACCGATCTCCTGCAGGTCATACATCACGCGCACGTGCGGCTTGGAAATCTTGATGACGCGACCGAGGTCAATCGGCGTCGCAACGATTACCGAATCCACCTTCGCCTTGGTAATCGTGGCCTCAAGGTCCTTCATCTGCTTGTCCCCGTATCCCATTGCGGGAAGCAGCGAACCAATGCCGGGATAGATCCTGAACGTCTCGGCAATCGAGCCGACCGCGAAGGGACGCGGATCCACCATTTCGGCCGCTCCGTATTTCTTTGCCGCGACTACTCCCGCACCATACTTCATCTCGCCGTGCGTGCACGTCGGGCCGTCTTCAATCACGAGGACGCGCTTGCCGCGAATCTTTTCGGGCTGTTCAACCTTGATCGGAGAAGCGGCATCGATCACCATCGCCTTCGGATTGACTTCTTCAATCGTCTGCCTGAGCTGATGGATCTGCTCAGGCGCCGCGCTGTCAATCTTGTTCATCACAATCACGTCGGCCATGCGGAAGTTCGTCTCGCCGGGGTAGTAGGTCATCTCGTTGCCGGCTCGCAGCGGATCGGCGACCGTGATGTAAATATCCGGCTTGAAGAACGGTAAGTCGTTGTTCCCACCATCCCACAGAATCACATCCGCTTCCTTCTCCGCCTCACGCAGAATCTTCTCGTAGTCCACACCCGCATAGATGACTTGTCCGCGCGCGATGTGCGGTTCGTATTCTTCCATCTCTTCAATGGTGCAGTTATGCTTCTTCAGGTCCGCAATGGAACCAAAGCGTTGCACAATCTGCTTCGTCAAATCACCATAGGGCATGGGATGCCTGACGGCGACGACCTTCTTGCCGGCGGCCTTCAGAATTTCCGCAACCTTGCGGGTGGTCTGTGATTTCCCCGCTCCGGTACGCACCGCGCAAACGGCCACAACAGGCTTCGAGGACTTGATCATCGTCTCGCGGCCGCCAACGAGCTTGAAATTCGCTCCAGTTGCCAGAATGCGCGACGCCCAGTGCATCACATATTCGTGCTTGACGTCGCTGTAGCTGTAAACGACTTCGTCGATCTCGTGCTTTCTGATCAGGTTTTCCAGCTCTGATTCGGGATAGATCTTTATGCCCTTGGGATAGAGCTTGCCCGCGAGCACAGCGGGATAGGTGCGATCCTCGATACCCGGAATCTGTGCTGCTGTGAAAGCCACGACCTCGAAGGTTTCGTTATTGCGATAAACGGTGTTAAAATTGTGGAAGTCGCGGCCGGCCGCGCCTTGAATGATGGTTTTGATGCGTCGCATAGTGAGTCAAAAAGTGAAAAAAGTGAACAGAAAAGTAGATTTGAAATGCAGTTTAATCGTGTGATCGTTCGAGCGGCATGGACATGCAGCGGGGACCGCCTAATCCACGCACGAGTTCGGAGCCGGGAATCTCGAGCACGTCCACGCCAGCTTCGCGCAAAGCGCGATTCGTATGAACGTTTCGCTCGTATGAGATGACCCGATCGGGAGCGATGGCGAGCATGTTTGAACCTGCGGAACGCTGTTCGCGCGCGGCATATCGCAGATCGCCGTTCGCCGTGCGAATCACATTCAGGTCGCCGCCAAGCTCATCGCTGAGTATTTGAAGCACCGAACGGTCGTCCCTTCTGGAAATCGGCCTTCCCCCGTCGGGATTCGCCTCATAGCGGAGAATCGACGGGCCGTGTTCAACGACCGGAGGAAACAGCACAACAGTCCGCGGACCGACGATTGTGAATACCGTATCCAGGTGCATGTATACGCGCTCAGGCGGGATCACGACTTCGTAGACGCGTTTCGCCTGACCAGCCGCGAACAGTTTCCCCGCGACCAGTTCTATCGTCTCGCTGCGCGTGCGCTCGCTGCGGCCGATCGCAATCGACTCATCGTTCAGGACAATGATGTCACCGCCTTCAATCGTGAAGGGCCGCGCTTCCAAGTCGCTGTCGCCGAAAATGAACTTCGTCCCCGTGAACGACGGATGAAGCTCCAAGACGGTGTGTGTCACCCACGTTTCGCGAATGCGGGCCGGATAGTGAGCGTTGCAGGAAATGACTTCATCGCGGAATACAAACGCCGGATCCCGAGTGAAGTAAGCATTCGGCAGCGGATCTACCAGGAAACGATCGTGGTGCACTTGCGCACTTGATGGCGCACTCCCGCTCGCCTGCGCGAACTCCTGCTCGGTTAGACCGTGAAAGATCAGACGCGTTGTCGCGTCCACTGAGAAGTGATCCAGTATGGGCTGTGACAGCGCGGGATTGTGATTCAGTTCGCAGGCTTCCTGCACGAGGCGTGCACGACCACTCTCTGAGGCGACTACGTCGCGCACGAGATCGGATAACATCAGTACGTCCACTCCGTTCTCCCGCAGCACGTGGCAGAACGCGTCGTGCTCCACCTGCATCTGTTTCAGGTAGGGAATATCTTCGAGGAGGAAGCCCTGAACATTGCCCGGCGTCAATCTATCCAGTTCATCGCCGGGACGATGCACGACCAGCGCTTTCAGCGGAGAGAACTCGTTGCAAACATTAAGTCTGAAGCGCTTCAGAAAATCCTCGCGTGGGTGCAATCATTGACTATTCTGTCAGTATAGTGTTTTCCGCGCTGATTTTCAAGCTACTCCTCGCTTCCCTGACCCTTCAGGCGGTCGACTTGAACACTTGAATAATAACACGAGGGCTGCTCACTCGTGAACAGCCCTCGCTATGATAAGGCCGGCGTCAGGGCGCCGACTCAACTGACTTGCTGCAACAGTTCGGTGGAAGCCTGTGTTTCCAACTCTGTCTCCCAAGACTTCTTGCTGAAGCGATCCAGCACTGTATACATTACCGGCACAAGCACGAGCGAGAGCAGCAGGGACGACAGCAGACCCCCGATAATCACGACGCCCATGCCGGCGCGCATTTCCGAACCATCTCCGAGCGCCAGCGCAAGGGGAAGCATACCCACCACCATCGTCAGTGTCGTCATGATGATCGGACGCAGACGTCGCGGACCGGCTTCCAGCAACGCTTCACTCGCGGAACGCCCTCTATGGCGCAATTGGTTTGTCAAGTCGACGATGAGAATCCCGTTCTTGGTGACCAGTCCCATCAGAATCAGAAGTCCGATCATCGAGAACATCGAGAGTGTGTAGCCCGTCAAAGCCAGACCGAGGAACGCTCCCACAATCGCGACAGGCACGGAGAACATCACCACGAAGGGATAAATGTAGCTTTCATACAGCACGACGAGAACCATGTAGATGAAGAGGATGGACAGAAAAATCGCCTGCACCATATCCGTAATCATCGTGCGCATGTTCTCCACGTCACCATAGGCGAAGAACTGCACACCCTGCGGCGGGACATACTGAGCCATTTGGAGATCAAAGTCCCCCTGCACTTCGCCAAGTGAGCGGCCAACTACGTTTGCCGATACCGTGACAAGCCGCTGGCGATCCTTGCGCATGATGGACGAGGGGCCGCTCGTGCGTTCTATGTCTGCGACATCTCCCAGTCTCACCATTTGTCCCGCACCGTTCTTCACACCGATTTCCGCGACCTTACTCGGATCATTTCGATACTCGGGCGTCAGCAGAGAGCGGATGTCCACTTCAATTTCGCCGGTGCGGAAGCGGGTAATGATGTTTCCATTGACGGCGCTGCGCAAAGCGTTTGCAACCTGACCGGGCGTCAACAAACTTGACGCGGCGCGCTCGCGATCCACAACGATTTTCAGCTCCGGCGCTCCGAGTTGGTAACTTGTTTGAACGTCGCGCGCACCCGGCACTTGACGCAGGACGCTCATGGCATAGTCGGCGGCAACCTGCACACTGTCGAGGTTCTGTCCGCGTACTTCATATTGAATGGGTGCGGCGTTTGCCATTCCGAACATACCGATGTCGCTGATTCGGGTTTCAAGGCCGGGCATGTCTTTGCAGTATTGTACAATCTCATTCTGAGTTTCGGTCGTGCTTTGCTTCCGTGCATCGCGCGGCTTGAGTTTCACCTGGATGCTGCCCAGTCGCGGACTCTCTTCAAGTCCCCACTCCGACTCTTGCAGCCCGATGGTGCTCATGACCTGCTCGACTTCGGGGTGCGCGTCGAGAAAGTTTTCGACGCGGGACATGACCGCGCTGTTCTCTTCAAGCGTCGTGCCCAGCGGCATCTTGGTGAAGATTGCAAACTCGCCGCGATCCATCGGGGGCACAAAGTCACTGCCGATAAATCCGAGCGGGATGAGAGCAATCGAGAAGATCATCGCCGCCGTGACCATGCTGAAGACCGCGAGACGGTGCGACAATGCCCAGCTCAACACTCCTCGATAGCGTCTTTCCAGAACGGCGAATCCTGCTTCGAACCAGCGGGCAAAACCGCGCATCCATTTCTCGCCGTGAACATTCTCCGCGCTGTTCAAGCGACTGGCCAGGAGCGGTGTCACCGTGAACGAGACGATCAGCGACATGACCAGCGCAGTCACAAACACAACCGAGAACTCGCGGAAAATGTTGCCGACAAGTCCTTCAACGAAGGCTATAGGCAGGAATGTTACCACGTCCACCATCGTGATGGACACTGCCGCGAGGCCGATCTCATTTCTCCCTTTGATGGCGGCGGTTCGAGGGTCTACACCTCGCTTCAGCCATTGATGGATGTTCTCGAGCACGACGATCGAATCGTCGACGAGCACGCCGATAACGGTGCCTAGCGCCATCATCGTCATCAGATTCACCGAGAAGTTGAATAACTTCATCGAAATGAACGTCGAAACAATCGAGATCGGAATCGCAATCAGGACTATCAATGAATTACGTAGTGAATGCAGGAACACGAGCAGGACCAAAGCAACCGTGATGAGTGCTTCGCCGATGTTGCGCTGAACCTCTTTGATAGAGTTGCGGTTGAAGATAGTAATATCCTGACCGATCTCGATAGTGACACGAGTGCCGTGCTCAGCCGACACCGCATCCAGAACATTGCGAACCCGTTCGGACGTGCGCACGCTGTTGGCTTGCGCCTGCTTGACGATTTGAATTCCCAGCGCGGATGCCTTGTCCAGCCGCGTGAGCGAGCGGTCCGACTTCACCGTATCACTAACCTGCGCGACATCGCGCAGATAGATCGCCGATCCGTCTGCCAGTGGAAGACGCGTCAATTCTATTTCGTGAAGTGTTTCATACTTTCCGGACAGCCGGATTGTGTAGTCCTGCGATTGCGAGTAAACTTTCCCCGCCGGAACATCAAGATTGTCCGCAGCCAGATACTGATTGAACTCGGTCAACGAGAGCCCGTGCGTGGCGAGCCTTTCGGGATCCACAGCAATCTGAATCTCACGTTCCGCCGCACCGGTGATAACGACTTGACCGACTCCATCCACCTGCTCGAGTCTGGGGCGAATGACCTGATCCACGAAAGTGAAGAGGTCCGGCTGGGACATTTCGCTGGATACCGCAAGGCGTAGAATCGGAAGCTGACCGAGGTCGGCTTTGAAAATCTGCGGTTCTTCGGCGTCGTCCGGCAATAGCGCGCGCACTGTGGTTATCATCCGCTGCGTTTCTTGGAGCACGACGTCCGCATCCGCAGACATATCGAACTCCAGAATGACTACGGAAGCATTCTCGCGATTGACCGAGCGGATGTGCTTCAGTTTGTTCAGCGAGACGACGGCGTCTTCAATCGGACGCGAGACCATCGTTTCAACTTCCTGCGGACCGGCACCCGGCCAGATAGTCACGACGGTGACGTAGGGCCAGTTCATCGTCGGGAGCAGGTCCACAGGCAGCCGCTGGTAGAGCATGATCCCCAGCACCGCAATCGCCAGGAAGAACATGGCTACTGCGCTGGGCCGCTTTATCGATAGTTCGGTAATAGTCATACTTGCTTACTCCAGCGTCAGATTGATTTCGGAGCCTTGCGATAACAGCTGGTTTCCCGTCACGATGACGGTGTCCCCTGCTGAAAGACCGCTGATAGCTATCCGGTCTTCCATTGTGCCCAAGACCCGCACGATCTTCTTTGCCGCTTTGTTTCCATTTGCCACAAACACGATGGTGCGTCCCACGTCCGGAAGTGTTGCGGCTCGAGGCACCACTAAGCTGTTTTCTTCCACACCCGCAAAGATTCTTGCGCGCGCAAACATTCCTGATTTCACGCCTTCGGTTCCGTTCATGGTCAGTTCAACCGGAAACGTCCGAGCACCTTGCATTGCTCGCGAACCAATTGAAGTTACCCCGGCTGCAAAGGTGTCACCGAGTGCTTCCACATAGACCGCTGCTGGCGCTCCGATCTGAATGAACTTGAGTTCGGATTCCGAGATCTGCAGTGGAAGTTTCAGCTCACTAATGTCAACCAAGTGATAGACCGGCTGACCTCTGTCAATCATCTGTCCGACTTCCGTCAGACGAGCGGTGATCGTTCCGGCAAAGGGGGCACGAATCGTGGCTTCTTCAAAGGTCTTCCTGGCGGCCCGGTATTGCACTTCCGCGGACTTCTTGCCAAGACGCGCGTTCTCGAAATCCGATTCCGAAACGCTCATTTCATTGAACAGCTTCTCAATGCGTTCAAAGTCCAACTGGGCTTTCTCAAATGCAATCTTGGCTCGTTCGGCATCCAGTTCCAGCAGTTCGTCATCCAGCCTAAGCAGGGGTTGGCCGGCCTTCACAACGGCACCGACATCCACGTAAACGTGCTCAATCTGTCCTCCGACTTCGGCGGAAAGAACAGCTTCACGACGGCCCAGTAATGTTCCACTCTTCTCCACGAATAGCTCGAACGGTTCTGTTTTCAGCACGAAGCCGCTGACGGGAATCACCGACGTATACGCCGTTTGGGCGATGTCACCGTGCGCGTCTTTGAGTGCCTTGCCGGTCATGATCACAATGACAAGGCCGATGAACGTCGTTAGTGTGATAATTCGCGTTCTACTCATCTATATCTCCTGATTTCAATTGGCAAAGGGGGATTGACCGAGAGCGAGTCTCAGTCTTGCTGCGGCCAGAAGCCTGCGATAGTTTGCATCTGCGAGGGAAACACGCGCCGTCAATTCGTCCAACTGCACCGCGTCCATTTCCAGCGGCGTGACTTGCCCCTGCGCAAACTTGGTCTGTGCGATACGGCGGGCTTCCTCGGCAAGCTGAACGGCGAGCTGTGCGGCGGATTCATTCTCCTGCGCGGTCTTCAGATCCTTGGCAGCGGATTCATACTGAAGTCGCGCCCCGCGTTCCGCCTGCGCAAGATCCAGTTCGGCGCGCCGCCAGTCGGCCTTGTATTGGAGGGCCTTGCCGTGTGTCGCACCACTGCTCCAGATCGGGATTGTCAATGACACTCCCGCGTAGAGGGCCGAGTAGTTGTTGCGCGGATGCACATCCCAATCGTTATTCTGCCACTGCCACTGGTATCTCAATTGACCGCCGAGAACCGGCCAGCGCGCATTGCGATAGATAACGTAGAGATTTTCCTGCGCCACGGCGGCGTTTCGCAATGCCATGATATCGTCCCGCTCCTTCAGGTCCGACTCAACTTCCGCCGTGTCCACGCCCAGGGCGTATTCGGCTAAGCTTCCTTCGATTTGGAAAGTCGTATCGATTGGAACGCCGAGATATTCGCGAAGTGAAAGCTCCGCGAGCTGCAGATCACTGCGGGCACGGTCCAGTTCAGGTCGCTGGTTTTGCGCCTGAACTCGTACTCGCAAAACATCATAGTCGCTTAGCAAGCCGACGTCGCGCATGCGCTCAGCGCGTTTCAATGAACTGTCGCTCACCGCAAGGCTTAACTCGCGTGCGCTCACCACATCCCGCATTAAGAGCACGGTCCAGAAGCGCTGCATGACATCGAGTTCAGTTTGCGACTCCTGCCGTTCTACTCCATGCTGGGCGGCCAGTGAGTAGGCTTTTGCACCACGCACGCCCGCTGCGATGCGACCGAACGTGAGGAGAGGCTGATTTAAGGTAACATTTGCTTGAAGCGCGTTATCCTGATCAAGCTCGAGGGCTGCAAAATCGCCGGTCTCGGGATTGGGGAAGAAGATCTTGCCCTTCTTGAGTGCTCGCTGATAGCCGACGTTGCCTTCAATTTGCGGCAACGCGTTTGACCATGCTTCGTCCAATTGTCCGCGCGCCTTCTGCTGTTCGATCCGCGGCCGCTGCTGCGCAAGGGAACGAGACTTGGCTATGGCAATCGCTTCGTGCAGCGTCATGCCGTTTGCGGCAGTCACCACAGCCAGTAAAAGCGTCAGAAATCCAACCTGCTTCATGCGGGCACCCCCTCTTCCAGTTCCTGTTTGCGTTTGTCCGTGACGATGGCATCGTAGACAAGTTTGCACGTATATTCTATAATCTTGTAAGCAAGTTCAGGTTTCTCATAGCGAGTCGTGCAGGTGCCACGATACAGCGCACTGATGGATTCAGCAAGCAACCGGGTTTCGAACGGTTTAAAGTGGCCTTCGTTCACACCACGTTCCAGAAGCTGAGTGATGACGTTCACCCAATTCTTGTGATTGCGGTCAAGTGCTTCGGCAACTTCAGGGTATTTCGCGCTCATGCTGACAAACTGTTGAAACAAGAGGTCGGGCAGCGGATCGTTTGCCTTTTTCTCATAGAGAAACCGATGGGAGAGATAGAGGGCTTCCGGTCCCAGCTGGGTATCTTCCGCCATCTGAATCACGGCGCTTTGGCTTTGATGCTCGAACTGCTCAGCCAATGCAATCAGGATTTGTTCTTTTGAGGGGAAATACCAATAAATTGCGCCCTTGGAAAGTCCGGCTTCGCGGGCGATCTCGTCGACGGATGTTTTGTCGTATCCTTTGGTGGCGAACAGGCGGCCTGCGGCGGCGAGAATCTGTTCGAGGCGTTGGTCTTTAAGTAGATGTTCTGTCATTTTATCTCCAAACCGACTGGTCAGTCAATTGGGTGACAATCTACGCTCTTCAATTTTCAGTGTCAATAGCAAACCGACCGGTCGGTCAAACATTTAAATAATTGTATTTTATGCATAAAAAAGAATTATTGAGATTTTCGAGAGGCATTTCGTGGCTGTTCCGCTGCGCTCGGACTGAGAAGGTGTTGAGCACTTCGGCACCCCTAAAACGGTCAATAAGTCCCGTAGTTGATTGCGGATAAGACTTTGTGTATCTTTTCACAGGTGCCAGATGCCGTGCACGGGACTCGAGGAGTCGCCCCGATTTTGAGCGGCTCGGGACTCCAGGACGGCCCTTTTCGTCAAGACCATTAGAATACCTATAGACAACTCAGAAACAATGAATCGCGATACTACACTTCCGACATCGCTTGCCGCAACACGCAACAGCACATTGATTGAACCCGCATCGCGGATCGAACGCCTGTTAGGTAAATCGGCTTCCAAATGGACTGAACACGATCTTGCCAACGTCTTTGTCGCCTTGAATCTTCGTCAAGTGTCACTCATGCATGTTTGCGGCGACGGCATGCTGAAGACGCTCGACTTCGCGCCACGGGACCATAATCATTTTATGCAGATTGTCCGATACGGCGAACGCGCCGACGGATCGAGTCTGTTCCCCGGGCTCGGTATTGCATCGGGCGCCTCGGATATTGTCTTGAAACCGCGTCTCGAAACCGCATTTGTCGATCCGTTTTCCCGCGAAGGGACGCTGGCAATTCTGTGCGGACACATTACGAGAGAGGGCAAACCCCTTCCGCAGTCAGGTGATTCGGTTGTTCGCCGCGCCTATGACTTGTTGCTTAAGGAGTCAGGTTACGAATTGCACGCACTCGGGGAAATCGAGTATTTCATCGGCCACCACGCTGCGGATAACGTGGACGTGACGAATGAAGATCGCGGGTATCACGCCAGTGCACCGATGGTGTTTGGACAGGAATTGCGCCGGCGTGCGTTAACGCTGCTGGCTGAGATGGGAGTTCCGGCGAAGTATGCTCACAGTGAGGTGGGATTTGCCGGAGCGGAGAGCGACTCCGACCTGACGTGGGAACAGCACGAGATTGAGTTGGCGCTAAGACCACTGCCTGAGGCCGCTGACTCCGTGGCTCTGACTCACTGGGTCCTGCGGAATCTCGCTCACGAAGCAGGTTTGCGCATCAGTTTCGATCCTGTGGTGAAACGCGGGCACGCGGGAAGCGGCATGCACTTCCACCTTGCAGGTTATCGGGATGGACAATATCTAACCGTGCTGGAAGCCGGCGGAAAGGTCAGTAAGTACGCGGAAGTGTTAATCGCAGGACTGCTGAAACATGGCTGTGCGCTGATGGTCTTCGGGAATCGCACCAAGAGCTCGTTCGTGCGGCTCTTCCAAGGAAAGGAGTCTCCAGCAGGAGTAACTTGGGGGCAGTATAACCGCAAGGCGCTCGTGCGCCTGCCGATTATTACTAAAGATGCCGACGGCGGCACGGTCACAGCGGAGACGGTCGAATTCCGGCTTCCGGACGGATCGGCGGTTCCGCACTTCCTGCTGGCAGGCATCGTGCAGGCAGCACGGGCTGCAAACTCGTTCACGGATCGTTCAAAGCTGCTTGACAGCCTGCGTGCGGACGCAAAGGATACCGTTGCAAGCAAGTCCATCCCGCGAGGATTTGCCGAGATTGCCGAGCTGCTTGAGCAGGAGCGCGCGGTATTTGAGGCCAACGACGTTTTCTCTCCCGTGCTAATAGATGCCGAGATTGCGCGTCTGAAGTCTGCAGGGTAACGCTTCACCGGCTTGCACAAAACAAAGAAGCCCCGGCACTTCGCCGGGGCTTTCTTATGAGTTTATGATTGGTGAAGATTACTGCATGGCCTGACGTTGCAGCGCCGCAGGAAACCCGCCAAGCGTGTCCGTGCGATAGCGAAGCACTGCTTGTGTCGAAGCTGCCGCCGATCGCACCTGCACGAAGTGATAGTCATTCGGGAACGGTGCAGAAGCCGGCTCGGCTTGCCAGTCATCCCATTGCACAAGAGAGACATCATCAAACCACGCATATCCCGTATTGGCGGCGGGCGCGGACAAGGTGAACCTGATGACAATGAAATTCGTGCTGCCCGGAGGAGAAAGTGATGCGCTGCGCTTCACCCACTCGGTCGTGCCGTTGAGCATCGTCCCGATGTCAACCTGAGAAAGCAACGTACCACCGGATCGCAGAGAATAGTACTGCGCCTGAATCGCAGCACTCGAGGCGTTTTCCGTGCGAATGAATCCCACGATGCTGTGCTGCTGCGACGTTAACAGACGAATTCTAAACTCATTGTTGGCGACGACGTTTTGCGGAACTCCCGTATTTCGGCGCAAGCGAATACTCCGCTGTCCGCTGTATGCGAAGTCCGTGTTGTAGCCTTCATCCGCGCTGTTCAGCAGCCAGTCGTTCGCACCTTCATCTTCCATGTTTCCGAAGTAAAGCAACTCGCGGCCGTAACGAATCTGGTAATCTTCTCCGTTCAGAACCTCCGCCGACACGGGGTAGCCGATGTCAGGCAACGCGTGCGGTTCGGATATCCACCAACTTCCCGACTGCGCCAATGCCAGCGTGTCCTCACGGAAAGCGGGGATTCGAAGAGTCGTCAACGTGTCAAACACGATAAACGCGCTGTCCGCTCCCAGCGGACGAATGAGCCATGTGCCAAGCCTGCGCGACATTTCGGTTTCATAGTCCAGAATGTTGCGCGCCAATGCGCCACGCGCGGGCTGCGGAATCCAGTGGTTGATATAGGCCGGATGCACGATAGCTGCATCTACGCCCACGCCTTCAGAGAAGTGCGTACGCAGAATGACCGTCGGCATGGTTTCCGCATACGTCAGATCGAAAATGAAATTGCCGAGACTGTGGGCAATGAGTTTGCCGTTGTAGACTTCGAAGCCCTGAATGATGTGCGGGTGATGCGCGATGACGAGATCAGCGCCCTGATCGATCGCGTATTGCCTCATCTGCCGCTCCAGCGTGTCGGGCACGAGTTCAAAGAGCATGTCTTCGTCGCCGAACGGATCCTGCTCGGCCTGCATCTGTAGGATAGGTTCGAGTGAATACTCGCTGCCTGAGTGAGTGTTGATCACCACGAAGTCCGCCAACTCACCCGCTGGCGGAACCGTCGACTCAATCGCGCTGCGGTTCCACATGGCAAAGCCGGGCCGCGATCGCGCCGCATCCAAGAACGGCTGCACATTGTTGTATGAGCCGGTGCGGTCCGAGAAGCTCAGCATGGCAATCGATAGTCCGTTGCGCGACAAGAAGCGCACACGGCGCGCAAGCTCGTCGTTCATACCTGAACCGTTGTGGACAATACCCGCCGTATCCAACACATACATCGTCTCGAGCATTCCTGCCGTCATGTAGTCAAAGACGTGATTGTTGGCGAGAGTCACGAAGTCCACCCCCGCGTTCACCAAGCCGCTGACATTCGCGGGACGCGACTTGAAAACGATTCCCTTGGTCGGATGCCGTTCCGTCGCCGTTGTCAACGGGCACTCGAGATTCATGGAGGTCAGATCCGCAGTTTGCAACCAGGGATAGGTCGGTTCAAAAAGGGTATCAACACCCCACGACTCAATGATGCCGTTGTTGTTTTCATACCCACGCCCCGTAATCACATCCCCCGTAAACGCGAACCAAAGTTGACGCGATCCCGTCACCGGAGAATCCACGACCACCTGGGTGGCCCAGTTGGCGCGGGAATCGCTGTCGGTCACATCGAGTGTTACAGTGTGACGACTGTGGGCGGGATAGACATGAGAGGGATTTTGCAAGGACGAGATCGCCCCGTCACCGAAATCCCAGCGATGCGTCAGCCAAGGGCTGTCCAAGTCGTAGACCAGTGAATGGAAGTGCACTTGAATGGAGTCGGGATGCGAATAACTCTGGAGATTCCAACTGAACTGCACGACCGGAGGAAGGGGTAAGGTTTCAGTCACATCGCGGACTTCGTCGAAAAAGACTTCTCCGTCCACAGCTACTGTGTCGTTGTCGTTGACAAACCGCAGTTCCGTGATGCGCGGCAGATACCCGAAGCGGCCCAGCCAGTCTTCGCCTATCGGAAAATGCACTTCGTTCCACACGCTGTTCTCAAACCAACCTTCATAGCACGTGTTCCAGCGCAGCGACTGAGGAGCTTCCTTTCCCCAGAGAATGTAATACATCACTTCCAGCGAGTCCGCCACTCCAAACGCCTGAATCTCACCGAGACGCATGAGCTTGGCCGCAACGGCCCAAACAGTGTTGGCGTCGACGCTATAGGGTGGAATAACGATGCGCTTCCAGGAGTTGCCGAACATGCGCAGTGAATGAGTGCCCTCATAGAAGTCTTCATCCGAGACTTCAGCACCCGACGGTTCGAGGTCTTCACCCGCGATGCTCAAAAGATTCGGGCTGTCCTCAAATGACGCAAGAGTAATCCCGGTATCCGGCGGCAGAGCAAAGTCAACAGGGTCGACGCGGAAGAATCCCAGCGCTTCGACACCCTCCTCGTAGCGATGAAAGTAGAACGTGTCGCTGGTAATCGCCAGAGTGTCCGCATTGAGCATATCCGCGGACGTGCCAAGCAGAACCGCCCAATAACTCAGGTGATCGGCAGGAAACCAATTCAGTTGAAACCCTTCATCTGTGCGCAGGATTGTCAGTGTTGTGGAAGGCTCGTCGAGAGTTGAATGTCCCGGACGAGTTTGCGTCTGCGCCAAATTCACAGACAGCGTCACGATGACCAGCAGTGAGAGTGCGAAAAAAGCTACCCGCTTCATTGAAGGGGCTCCGCAGTAATCTTGGAGAATTGTCGAGGTGCCATTCAGTAAATATAGCGGTGCGTTGGCGGCTTGTCAACCGTGATTCATAAGTTCTTGGAATAAGATGCTTTGGGTCAGGTTCGCTTCAAACGTGGCCGATTCAAGGTAACACGTTGTTAAAATGAAGGTTTGAGGTATTTACAACCATTTCTTGTTAACGGCCGAGAGGAGCTTAGCTAAGAAAAGGCCCGCCAATGGGCGGGCCTTGTTTACTATCTTCATGCAGCGTATCAGTCTAAACTCTTTGCCAATCCGACCTGATTTAGAATTCGGTAGACAGTTTTGCGGTCCACACCCGCACGTGTCGCCACGCGGCTGATGTTACCCTTCTCTTCTGTGAGCAACTGCGAGAAATACTGTGTCTGAAACTGGTCGAGCAGTCGCGCTTTGGCGATATCGTAGGTCAACTGCGCGTCCACTTGAGGTACCCGCTTTGCGGTGGATTGAAGCTGAGAAGGTAAATCTTCTTCACGGACCACCGATTTGCTGGCCAACGAGATGGCGCGTTCCACGACATTGCGCAACTCGCGCACGTTTCCCGGCCAGTCATAGCTCTGGAAAATTTCCAGAACCTGCGGTGTGAAGCCCTCCAGCGAACGTCCATACGCATCGCCGATTTCCTTGAGGAAGTGGTGGGCGAGAGCGGGGATATCATCGGGACGCTTCCGAAGCGGCGGAACGTGCAGGGTCACAACCGCGATTCGAAAATACAGGTCTTCGCGGAACTGCCGTTGCTGAACTGCCTCCTGTGGATCACGGTTGGTCGCAGAGATGATTCGCACATCCAGCGGAATCTCGCGGTTCCCCCCTACCCTGCGCACCGTCCGTTCCTGAATGACGCGCAGGAGTTTCGCCTGCATCGCTATTTCCATCTCTGTAATTTCATCAAAGAAGAAGGTTCCGCCCTGCGCTTCTTCAAGCATTCCCTTGCGTGCCGTCGAGGCTCCCGTAAAGGAGCCTTTTTCATGGCCGAACAACTCGCTTTCAACCAGATTAGCGGGAAGCGCACCACAATTCACCGCGAGAAAGGGCGAACCGTTACGGCGACTTGCTTGATGCAGGGCGCGGGCAATGACTTCCTTACCGGTTCCTGACTCTCCCTGAATCAACACGGAAGCTTCCGTATCCCCCACGCGCGTGAGCATCTGCATGACTTCGCGCATCGCAGGATCCACCGCGATAATCGAAGAGGAGCCCTTATGCTGAGCCAGCTCGTGGCGCAGGCGGTGATTCTCCTGCAGCAGCTTGCGTTCTTTCAACGCGCGCTTGACCGCGTGCACAAGCTGTTCGCGGGCAAACGGTTTGACCACGTAATCCGTGGCGCCTTCCTTCATCGCTTCGACGGCGGTCTCCACAGTTGCGAAAGCCGTCATCATCACGACGGGCAAATCGCTGCGCGACCACTTAATCTGCCGCAACACTTCCATGCCATCGCGGTTGGGAATCATCAAGTCGGTAATCAGGAGATCCGGATCGAATTCGGCAACGGCTTGATCAACGTGCAGGCTGTCGGTCATCGTGCGGACCTCGTAGCCTTCGCGTGACAGTATCATCTGGCAATTTGCAAGCAGATCCGGTTCATCGTCAACAATGAGAATTCTGGAAGACTGTGTCATATTCATGCGGCTGGTTTGTTTGCTGGAAGATTGACCGTAAATGTTGTTCCCTGACCTGTCATGCTGGCGACGTGAATGGCGCCACCGTGATCTTCAACTAAGCGATAGGTGATTGCAAGCCCAAGACCCGTTCCGACCCCGACGTCTTTGGTTGTAAAAAATGGATCGAAAATCTTCGTGAGAATCTCCTCGGGAATGCCCGCGCCGTTGTCTTCAACGCGTATCTGGACTCGAGAGTCTATCTGCTCTGCGACGATCCTGATTCGACCTCCCCGCGGCGTGGCATCCATAGCGTTGATGATCAGATTGATGAAGACTTGCTCAAGCTCCGTGATCTCGCCGCTGACTGTCGGAAGACCTGGCGCTATCTCGGAGACAAGCTCGATTCCGCGTTTCTCTACTTCCTTCCTAACCAACAGCAGCACGCCGTGAATAAGCTGGTCAACATGCAGCTCCGCTCGTTTTCCCGAAGACGTGCGGGCAAAAGTCAAGAGTTTGGAGACAATTTTCGAAATGCGATCCGTTTGACGGTGCATCATCGAAAGATGATCGGCCATGTCCTCCACAGGACGACCCGACTGCACATCCTCCAACAGTAGTTCGATGCGGTTCTTGATGATCCCCACCGGATTATTAATCTCGTGCGCGACGCCTGCCGCAAGCTGTCCGGTCGCAGACATTTTCTCCATTTGAACCAGTCCGGCCTGTGCATCCCGCAACTGCTGTGTGCGCTGCTCTACGATTAGTTCGAGGTTTTCATTCTGCCGTTGAATCTCCTGCGCGAGCGCCATTCTTTCTTGGTTTTCCGCGAGGATTGCCCGGTCCGCGCGTACCGCGATGACCCAGACGACGAAGAAGAGTGCCAGACCCGTAAGCAGTGTGCTAATCAAAATCACGTTGCGCAGCTGCTCAACTTTGCGATACGTGGGTGCTACGTTCATCAGCACTTCGAAGGCAAAGCGCGCGGAGCTGCTGTCGGCTGTCCGGAAGTCCACCGGATAAAAACCCAACATGTGATCGGTGTCGTTCGCAGTAGTCGGCAGATGTGCCGGAGTCTGTTCACGTACGAGTTTTGAAGATGACCTGCCAGCCAAAGCCGAGAGAAGCATAGAATTGGTCGGCTCTGACCGCCCTTCTCGTGTCGAATCCGTTGAAAAGACCAACTTGTGCTGTTTGTCATAAATGCTGATGCGCTCGATCTGAAATCCGCTGACAAACGTATGCACAATCCCCGTTAGCTCGCGATGGGCCAGCGGATGATCGAAGGGAAAAGTGTCGAAGGTCATTTGCCACGGCTCGAGGTAGAACTTGTCAATGGATCGAGCCAGGTGGCTGACTGCCGCGCTGCCGTATTGCTCCGCGACCGAAATGAGATTCGCGCGTCCGAGGCCATAGGCCACAAAGCCGCCAATCCCGACAATCAGGAGATCAAGGAGCAGGAAGTTGAATGCGAAATAGCGGGTCAGGCGAGGTGCTGGGCGTTGGGGCATACGCGTGACCCGTTGGAATTATTAGACTTCATTAGAAATAGACCGTAGTTGCTTTGATTGTGACTTCCCTGCCCCACTTCGGCGAAATCGCGGTCAATTGTGTGGCAATTGTTCTACAGTCGTAAAGGTATGAAAAAATTTGAGTAAGTCAATATGCCCCCAAAATGTCCCAGAAAATGGTCTAACTCTGCTTAACAAACTACATAGCACAGAAAGTCCGGCGACATTATTTAATTACATATTTAATATAATTTTATCAGAACGCGTGCCGATTGGGAGACGTTGTGGCACACCCGTTGCCATATGCAAAACGGGGACCGCAATGTAGCATGGCAGTCATGAACTTCTTCAATCGTTGCGGTCCCCGCTTCCCCAACCCCTATATGCGGTGGCAGCTTCACAGGGCCCGGCCAGGCCCGGCGCGCCCCGCGCCCAAGTTACGATACTAACCATAAACACCCGAACAGGTAATCGACCCATGAGACTCAGGCTTCTTAGCACGATTTCACTCGCTCTACTCTGGTTGTCAACTGCAGGCTGGTCTGCAACTCACCACGTGTCCATTCAGAACTTCTCGTTCGTGCCGCAGTCGCTGTCGATTGTAGCAGGGGACAGCGTCATCTTCACAAACAACGATGTCGCTCCCCATACTGCGACGTCCACGACCGGATTGTTCGACAGCGGCTTTCTGAATGTCGGCGCGGCCTGGGGGACACAATTCAATTCGGACGGCTCCTATCCGTATGTCTGTCTTTATCACTCCAACATGACGGGCGTCATCACAGTAGGCGGCGGTCAGAGCACCGACACCTCGTGGGTTGAACTCACAAGCCCGACGACTCTTCCGTTAGCCGACGTGCGATTCTGGGACGCAAACATCGGCTGGATCGCCGGCGAACAGGGAATCCTGCGCACGACGAACGGCGGTGATTCGTGGCAGCTGGTGGGAACGTCAGACGATGCGGAAGCGGTGTTTTTTGTTAGCGCGACTGAAGGGTGGGCGTGCGGCAACGACGGGATGATTCTGCGCACGACCAATGGCGGTCAAAGCTGGACGCCGCAGAACAGCGGTGTGGGGGATAAGCTGCGGGACATCTGGTTTACGGATTTGCAAACCGGATGGGCGGTCGGCAGAAACGGTATCCTGATCCGCACGACCAACGGCGGCCAAACCTGGAACCCGCAAAGCAGTCCGGCAACCGACGACTTGCGCGGGATCTATATGCTCGACAGCCAGCGAGGCTGGATCGTCGGGTCTGACGGACTGATTCTCTACACGTCGAACGGCGGTGCGAACTGGAATATTCAATTGAGCGTGCCGGGAGGCGAAGAGGACGAATTTGAGGCAGTCGTTGCGATTGACGAGAATCATGCGTGGTCGGCTGGCGGACAAGGACGAATCTATGCGACCACGAATGGCGGTCTTAATTGGACTCCGCAAGCCAGCGGGACGACGGTCGCTCTACAGGACATCCACGTCCGAGGTTCGGACTTCGGGTGGGTGTGCGGTGCAGGCGGCTTCCTTGCATCCGTGATGAGCGAGGGAGGGATGTGGCATACGCAAATCCCGCCGGTCGTCGCGACCTTCACGAGCGTCTACTTCGTCAGTGACTCGCTGGGATTCATGGTCACGGGTGACGGGCGCATCTTCCGGCGCAGAATCGCCGAAGTGAGTAGTTCCGCACCGCATGATCATCATCACGCTCACGTCTCGCACTTTACTCTCGAACAGAACTATCCCAACCCGTTCAACCCAAGCACGACGATTGAGTTTATACTGCCCGCCGCAGGACTAACCACACTGACGGTCTACGATATTCTTGGTCAGCAAGTCGCCCAGCCGATGCGAGATGTATTGTCCAGCGGAACACATCGGGTCGAGTTTGTCGCAGAGAACCTTCCCAGCGGGGCGTATTTTTATCAGCTTCGCAGCAACGACGTGATCGAAACCCGAAAGATGCTGCTACTCAAATGACATTGCCTGTAAACGACACTGAAGGGGGAGATTCCAGATGAGACGAGTTTTGATCGCCCTGCTGTGCGGCTTCGGAGTTAGCGCCGCCAGCGAGATGTTCACCATCGTGCAGGGCAATGTGGAGAATCTGGTCACGTTCACCAGCGACGCACCACTTGAACAAGTTGTCGGCAAGACGCACATGGTCACAGGCTATGTCTCGCTGCCGGACGGCACATTGCCCGGTCAGGCGGAGATTCACCTCGACTTGGCATCACTCGACACCGGCCTCAGTCTTCGCAATAAGCACATGCGAGAAAATCATCTTGAGACGCAGATATTCCCCGAGGCGGTCTTCACACTCCACTCGCTAATCATTCCCGGTGGAACCCTGTCGCCGGGTGATCGCACGGCCGTCAAGGTGAGCGGCGAACTGGCGCTGCACGGAGTGACTCGCGAGATTGCGCCCGAGACGTATCTTACTCTCTCTGGCGGCGGAGATGAGCTTAGAATCGAATCCAGTTTCTCAATTTCGCTGAAGGAGCATCACATCAAACGCCCCGAGTTTCTGGTGATGAAACTCGCCGACGAACAGAAGATCGATGTGAGGTTAGTGGCGCGACGTTCACGATAGAGACACACAGCCGCTGAAACGACGATGCCCTCGGAGAAGCTCCGAGGGCTTGTTGCTCCTGCCGGCACAAGGTGTGATAGTTTTTTCGCACTTCGACGACGATCCGCAAATCAATGCGCTTTCTGAATTTTTTTTGAGAGGAGGAAGCACCTCGTCAACCCCAAGTCCGAAGTTATCCAAACTTATCCAGACTTTTCTGAAAAACAGCGTAACCAAATGACAATAAATGACTTATTCGCTTGACTAACTATTTATCCGGAAGTTCCCAAATACGTTGCGAGAGTGCCCTGATAGGCTTAGATTTGCTTTGAATTGCGAGTTAACCGGGAAACTACATGACCACTACGGGAAGTGAACCGGAACCGCGCCACCCTTCGGATCTGCTGCTCACCATTCAACAAGCTGCGGATCTGCTGGGGGTCTCCAAGAATACAATTCGCAGGTGGTGCCGCAATGGCTTGCTGGAGTGTATTCGAATCAACAGTCGGGGAGATCGCAGATTCACGCGAGAGAGTCTGCACGCGGTTCTTGGTCCAAAGCGAACAGGCAGACCGAAGATTCTGGAAGAAACGGAAAGTAGTCATGGGGCGAGTTAGAAGACTCCTCCAAGGAGGCTAAGCAGAAAATCAGAATTGGTGCAGAGGCGACTCATGAATGACTTTAATTCCTATTGGTAAGCAATGCAAACGCGTTTCGCTATGGATGGCGATGCCGACCCCGCCGGAAAGTGAGTAGTACAGTTTGGAGTGTGCAGATTATTGCACACTTTTTTTATCCACTGAGCATCTTAATTGAGGAAGAAGTGTGAAGAAGAATCGCAGGAAGAAAGCAAGTGTTCGCCGAAAGGCGCGCATTGAAGTCGAAGGCGGCGTCTACGTGCTGGACTATCGAATCGCGACTGAGCAGTTTCATAAGCAGTTAGTCACTAAAGTGCTGAGCGAAGAAGGCGGGAACATCTCTGAAGCGGCGCGGAAACTTGGCGTCAGCCGCAGGACGCTGCAGCTGCAGACGGCTAAGCTTGAGATTGACGTGGATTCCATTCGAAATGGTGGTTCATAGCAGATAGGATTCCAAGCGCTGCAGACCCAAAATCCGGAGTCGTATAGAGGCAAAATGGTTCAAATAAACCTGAGCAGCAAGTCCGGAATATTCCTGATCGTTCCATAAGATGCTGGAAGTAATGAGATAGCGATGATTGAGTGCAAGCTGCAAATATTGGTATTGTCCCCTTGTTCTATTGACAGACTGCCAATCGCGTCGTAAATTGTCGTAAAATATGATAATCATACTAAGACTGGAGCCGGGGCGGGTTGTCCGTCAAGGCCTAAGTAACACTTATGAAAATTCGTAGCCGGGTCAGTAGCCTCGTATCAAGGGGCATTAAGATAGCAAGACTGCGCGGACATTTGTTGGTTTGCGCAGTTTTCGTTTTCGCAGGTGTGAAACTTTTTGCACAGCGAGGGCCGTTGGACGATACCGCGGCCTTCATTCATCTTGCGCCCAATCCGGTGTCC
>JAANMU010000681.1_pt1 | contig 38155 bp, 30 predicted proteins | sample 7279701 | NCBI WGS metagenome assembly JAANMU01 (sample SAMN14094539, study PRJNA606508) | bioreactor metagenome | isolation source: A lab-scale SPAN reactor treating ammonium-rich wastewater day 57 | place: Ireland: Galway | collected 2017-03-13
GAAGGCCCGTTCGGCGAATACACCGGCTACTACTCGGGCAACAAGGGCAAGGACTACCCGAAGCCGGTGCTGCGCGTGAAGCGCATCCTGCACCGGAACAAGCCGGTCTTCTGGTCGACGACGGTCGGCAAGCCGATCAACGACATCCACATGATCCAGTCGCTGAACCGCACCGGCGCGCTCTGGTACGACCTGGAAACGATGCGTGTTCCCGGCATCCAGAGCGTGTACCTGCCGGCGGCTGCCACCGGCCGGTTCTGGGCGGTGGTCTCGGTCAAGCAGATGTATCCCGGTCACTCGAACCACGTCGGCAACGCGGTGATCGCCAGCACCACCGGCCACTACGGCCTGAAGGGGGTGATCGTCGTCGACCACGACATCGAGGCCGACGACATGGACCGGGTCTGGTGGGCGCTGGCCACGCGCTTCGACCCGAAGCGCTCGGCGCAGATCATCGACCGCGGACGCTCCACGCCGCTCGATCCGGGCCTGCCGATCGAGGCGCGCGAAATCACCAGCCGGATCATCCTCGACGCCTGCACCCCCTACGAGTGGAAGAACAAACCGAGCGAGATCTTCATGGACCGGGCGATGCTGCAGCAGGTTTCCAATCGCTGGAACGAGTATGGCTTTGCCGGCGCGAGCCCGGTGGCCGACATGATCGGGCGGCTCACACGTCCCGAGACCGGGAAGAAGTGACGCAGGCGGCGGCAGCCGGGAGTGGCAGCAGGGAAGCGGCGAAAGGGGCGCGCGGATGAAGAAGGGGATCGTGGTCGTCGTCAACCTCGATACACGGGGCGAGGACATCGTGTTCGTGAAGGAGTTGATCGCCGCGCGCGGGCACGACCCGATCCTGCTCGACTTCAGCATGGAGGAGCCGCCGCCGTTCCCCGGCGACATCCGCACCGAGGAGGTGGCCGCGCGCGGCGGGCTGCCGATCGAGGTGGTACGCGAGAAGTACCGCAGCGACCGCGACACCGCGACCGACAACCAGATCCGCGGCGCGGCGGCGATCGTCGACGATCTCGTGCGCCAGGGCAGGGTGCACGGAATCATCGGCATCGGCGGGGGCACCGCGACGCTGGTGGCCACCTCGATCATGAAGCGGCTGCCCTTCGGCATGCCCAAGCTGATGGCCTCGCCGATGGCCGCGCACCCGGCCTACATCGATCAGTACGTGGGTACGCGCGACATCACGATGCACCACACGGTGCTCGACATCGTGAAGATGAATCCCCTGCTGCGCGCGCAGATCGTCAATGCGGTCGGGGCGATCTGCGGGATGGTCGAGATGACCCAGGGCACGAACATCCGCTTCGACAGGCCCTGCGTGGCGGTGTCCTCGTTCGGCTTCGGTGAGATGGCGGTGCAGTCGGCGCTCGGCATGCTGGAGGAGGCCGGCTTCACGCCGATCGTCTGCCATGCGCAGGGCAAGGGCGACCGGGCGATGGAGGAGATGATTCGCGACGGTGCCTTCCACGGCGTGCTCGACATCTGCATCGGCGGGGTGATGGAGCACCTGTTCAAGGGCAATCGCGACCCGGGCCCCGATCGGCTGATGGCGGCGGTCGAAACCGGCATCCCGATGGTGCTCGCTCCCTGTGGCCTGGACATCCTGTCGTACGGCGGCCGGGCCGACATGCTCGGGAAGACCAGCGACCGGCCGCAGTACGTGCAGGACCGCCTGCGCGTGCAGGTGCGTACCACGGCCGACGAGTTGCGCCAGGCCGCCGACGTGATCGCCGGGCGGCTGAACGATGCGCGCGGCCCCTGGACCTTCCTCGTGCCGACGAAAGGCTGGTCGTCACTGGATCGCGAGGGTCGGCCGATCTACGATCCGGTGGCCGACGCGGCCTTCGTCACCCGCCTGCGGGAGCGGTTGGCGCAGCCGCAGCGTCTGAGGGAGGTCGACCTCCACCTGTACACGCCTGAATTCGCGCGTGCGGCGGTCGACGAGTTCGTGCAGCTGTTCCGGCAGGCGCAGGGACAGGCGCAGCCGGCGGCGCCTGCCGTCACTCAGGAGTAACGGCGATGCTGGTGCGCAACTGGATGCATGCCGATCCGATGACGATCCCCAGCGACACGCTGGTTTCGGAGGCCAAGCGGCTGATCAGCGACAACAACCTGCACGCGTTGCCGGTGGTCGACGACGGCCGCCTGCGCGGGCTGGTCACGCGCGCGAACCTGCTGCGGATGGGGCAGTTCGTGCTGCGCACGCAGGACCCCGACGAATTCTCGTTCTTCGTGACGCGGCTCAGGGTGCGCGACGTGATGGTGCGCAACCCGGCCATCGTGCAGGTGACCGACACGATGGAACACTGCCTGCGACGCGGCCAGGAACTGGGGGTCGCGCAATTCCCGGTGATGGACGGGGATCGGGTCGCCGGCGTGATTTCGGCCAACGAGATCTTCCAGCTGGCCGCGCATTGCCTGGGCGCATGGGAGCGGCGCAGCGGCGTGACGCTCGCACCGACGCGGCTCGGGCCCGGGGTGCTGGGACGGATCACCGACGTCGCCGAGGCCGCCGGCGCGGTGTTGCAGGGCATCTATCCGATCGGGCCCACCGGCGAGCAGGTCGTGGACGAGTATCCGTACAAGCGTGTCATCATCCGCTTTCACGCCGATGACGTGTCGCTCGTGGTCGGCGCGCTGGAGACCGCCGGCTTTCCGGTGCTCGAATCGGTGGATGCCCGGCGGCATCCGCAGGCCGCATGAACCGTCGATCGGGAAGGGCGAACATGAGCTTGCCGTTGGTCGTGGCCATCACCGGCGCCACGGGCGTGATCTACGGCGTCGAGTTGCTGCGCGCGTTGAAGGCGCTGGGGCAGGAGACGCACCTGATCCTGAGCGAGGCGGCCGGGATGAACCTGGCGATCGAGACCGATTGCTCGCTGGATGACGTGCGCGCGCTCGCCGACGTGGTCTATCCGAACAAGGACGTCGGCGCCGCGGTGGCCAGCGGGTCGTTCCGCACCCGCGGCATGATCGTTGCGCCGTGCACGATCAAGACCCTGTCGGCGATCGCGAATTCCTTCACGTACAACCTGGTGGTGCGCGCGGCCGACGTGACGCTCAAGGAGCGTCGCCCGCTGGTGCTGATGGTGCGCGAGACGCCGCTGCACAAGGGCCACCTGGAGCTGATGACGCGCGCGGCCGACTGCGGGGCAATCATCCTGCCGCCGATGCCGGCCTTCTATCACCAGCCCGCCTCGATCCTGGACATCGTGCACCAGAGCATCGGCAAGGCGCTCGACCAGGTCGGCGTGGAGCACCAGCTGTTCCGCCGCTGGCACGGCCACGATCGCGGCGCGGCGCTGGAAGCGCCCGACGAGGCGCGCGGCGCCGCAGCAGCGCGCCCGGCAACCACCCGGAAGTCCCTGCGCGTCGCCGGTCGCTGAACGGCGGTGCCGGCACGGTTGGCCGGTGTTCGGGGCACGGGCGACGGCCGGAGAATGCCGCTCGAAGACGCCGTGCCCGCGGTGCACCCGGGCCACGGTCAGCGACAGCGCGCGAGGACGTCCTCGGGAATCGGGACCGCGTGGATGCGCGTGCGATCGCCCGGATCGCGCGCGCAGAACGCGCGTGTCTCGCGGCTTTCGCAGATCAGGTCGTCACCCCGCAGGATCGTGTGTTTCTGAACGAACACCTTCGGGCGCCACGCCTCGACCTCGGTGCGGATCTCCAGCGTCTCGCCGTAGGTGGCGCTCTTCAGGAAGCGGGTGTGGTGTTCGAGCATCGGCGTGCCGATGATGCCGCTGATGCGCTCGAGCTCGTGCCACGGTGGCACACCGAAGCTCATGAAGAAGTGCAGCGATGCCGCGTCCATCCAGCGGTGATAGCGCGGGAAAAAGACGATCCCGGCGGGGTCGCAGTCGCCGAAACGCACGTCGACCTTCATTGTCGCGGTCTTGCTCATGCGGGGGTCCCGATCCTGGGCAAAGCGCCAATGATAGCCGCTTCGCGCCGGTGCCCAGGGGTCAGTCGCCGCCGATGAGTTTCAGGCGCTGCACCTTTCCGGACGGGCCACGCGGAAGCTCGTCGACGAAGCGGATCTCCCTGGGCGTCTTGTACTGCCCAAGGTGCGTCGTGCAGAACGCGCGCAGCTCCTCGCGCAGCGATTGTTCATCCTGGGGGGTGCGCGCGCGCCGCTCTTCGCGGACGATGACACAGGCGAGGATTTCCTGGCCGTAGTGCCGGTCGGGCAGCCCGACGGCGGCGGCGTCGGCCACTGCCGGATGGCGCAGCAGCACCTCGTCGATCTCGCGCGGTGCGATGTTCTCGCCGCCCTTGATGATCAGCTCCTTGATCCGGCCGGTGACGTGAAAGTAACCGTCCGCGTCGCGCGTTCCGAGGTCGCCGGTGCGCAGCCAGTCGTCGAGAAAGGCCGAACGGGTCGCCTCCGGGTCGTGGTAGTAGCCGCGGGTGACCTGCGGCCCGCGGATCAGGATCTCGCCGGTTTCGCCGTCGGGCAGGGTCTGGCCCGCCGCGTCGACGATGCGCGCCTCGCAGCCCGAGGGCCGGCCCACCGAGCCGATGCGGCGCGCTCGCGCCTCGATCGGATTGCTGAAGGCCGGCGCGACCGTTTCGGTCAGGCCCATGGTCTCGATGATGCCGATGCCGAATTTCGCCTCGAAGGCACGGTGATGCTCGGGGGGCAGCGCGGCCGACGCCGAGCGGCAGAAGCGGATCGCCGCGAGTTGCTCGCGCGGGGGAGATTCGCCCTCGAGCAGGTAGCTGATGATCGTGGGCACGACGTTGATCCAGGTGCAGCGATGCGCCAGCACCGTCGGCCAGAAACGACCAGCCGAGAAGCGCGGCGCGATCGCCAGGCTGCCGCCGTGGGCGAGTGGGGCGAGCATCGTCACCGCGAAGGCGTTGATGTGGTAGAGCGGCAGCACTGCCGCAACGCGGTCGGCGGGCCCGAGTCGGTGCTCGCGACTGATCGCGTGTGCGTTCGCAGCCAGGTTGGCGTGCGTGAGCATCACCCCCTTCGGCTTGCCGGTCGTGCCGGAGGTGTACATCAGCAGCGCCAGATCTTCGGGCGAAGGCGCCCGCTGCGGCGTGCCGGGCAGGTTCGCCGCGGGGACCCCGCCCGTCGCATCGGGCGCTTCTTCGCCGGAGATCACCGTCGTATCCGGATCGACCTCGATGATGACCGGCAGCGGCTGGCTGCCGGCAAGGATCTCGCGCAGCCGCGCCGTCCAGTCGGGCGAAGCAAAGATGAGCCGGCAGCCGGCATGCCCGATCACGTAGCGCATCTGCCCGGGTTGCGACAGCAGGTTCACCGGGACGACTGCGCGACCGCTGTACATCGCACCCAGCAGCAGCCGCACTGTCGCGATGCCGTTGGGCATCACGATTGCAACGTTCTCGCCGGCGGCGACGCCGAGTCGGTCGAGCAGCGCGCCGACGCGCCGGCACGAGGCCTGCAGCGCGGCGAAACCGAGGGTGCAACCGGTTTCGGTGGCCACCAGCCAGGTGGCGTCGCCCCGGTCGGTGGCGCGCGCGTCGACCAGGGCGGTGACGGTGCGCGGATCCCCCGGACGGTGGTGTTCGATGCCCATCGTGCCGGCGGTCAGCGTCCGTGCTTCTCGAAGAAAGGGCCGAGCAGGTCTTCGAGCGCGGGTATCCGCTCCGCGATCGGACGCGAGATTCGCGTCAGGTTCATGTAGTGGCGCACGTTCATGTTGTCGCTGAAGTTGTTGCCGCCCCAGGTGCCGCATCCCATCGACAGCGAGAAGGGCAGGCCGTTGTCGAAGCTGCCTCCGGTGGCGATGCAGTGCGCCTGGTTGACGATCACGCGCGCCACCGGCAGGCGCAGCCCGAGTTCGAGCGCGCGCGTGGCGATCGTGCTGTGCAGGCCAACCGAGTGCCCGGCGCCCATGTAGTTGTAGATGCCCTGCACGATGCGCCGTGCGTCGTCGAAGTCCTGCGCCACGTACAGCGCGAGCACCGGCGAGAGTTTTTCACCCGAGAACGGGTGCGCCGCGCCGTAGTCCGACTCCGTCACCATCAATACGCGCAGGTCGGCGCGCTGCGCGAGGTCGTGAAAGCCGGCGACGGCGGCGATCTCGCGCGCCGACTTGCCGATGACGTCGCCCGACAGCTTGCCGCCGGGCCACATCACCCGCTGCAGCGCCGCCTTGCGTGTATCGTCGAGCAGCGCCACGCCGCGCGCTTCGAGCGCGGCGACCAGCCGCTCGTGGGCGGCGCGCACGACGACCACGCTGTTCTCGGACGAGCAACTGGTGGCATTGTCGAACGTCTTGGAGCGCACGATGCGCCCGGCGGCCGCCTCGCAATCGGCGGTCTCGTCGACGATGCCCGCCACGTTGCCGGCGCCCACGCCGAAGGCCGGCGTACCGCAGGTGTAGGCGGCGCGCACGTTGCTCTGCGAACCGGTGGCGACGACCAGGTCGGCCTCGCGCATCAGCACTGCGGTGGCTTCCCTGGTGATGGTGCCCGGCAGCATCTGCACCAGGTCGCGCGGCGCGTCGACGCGGTCGAACTGCGCGTGAATGAACTCCAGCAGTTTCGCGCAGGTGCCGCGTCCCTTCGGACTGGGCGCGACCACGATGGCGTTGCGCGCCTTCAGCGCGTTGAGGATCTTGTTGGCGGGCGTGGCGGCCGGGTTGGTGGATGGCGTGATCGCCGCCACCACGCCCACGGGCCGCGCGATCTCGACGAGGCCGCGCTCCGGGTACTCGGCGACGACGTCGACCGTCCTCATGCCGTGCAGATCGCGCAGCAGGCCGAGCGTCTTGCGGTGGTTCTTGCGGATCTTGTCGCCGACGTTGCCTACGCCGGTGTCGGCGACGGCCTGTTCGGCCAGTGCGCGATTGCGGCCCGGTTCGAGGATGGCCCAGGCCGCGGCCGCGACCACGTCGTCGACGCGCGCCTGGCTCCAGCCGTCGGCGATCGCCTGTGCAGCGCGCGCCCGCTGCACGACCTGCCGCACCGCTTCCACGGCCGGGTTCACGGTTTCGCTCATGTCTGTCTTGCCCTCCCGATGAAGCGCTGGTCGCGGCGCTTCTGGCGCACCGCGCGCACGATCGGCCAGAACAGTCCGATCAACGCAAGCACCATCACGACGCCGCTGATCGGGCGGCGGAACAGCACGGTCCAGTCGTTGTCGAAGCTCACCATCATGGTCATGAAGTTGGTCTCGGCCAGGGGGCCGAGGATCGTGCCCAATACCAGTGGCGCGATCGGAAAGCGAAAGCGCTCGAACAGGTAGCCCACCAGCCCGAAAGCGGAGATCACGTACAGGTCGGACAGGCTGTTGCGCGCGGCGAACGCGCCGACGAAGCAGAACACCACCACGAACGCCGAGACGATCGCCTCGGGCGCATCGAGCACCTTGCACAGCGGCCGGATCGCGAAGTAGCCGAGCACGCACATGCCGATGACCGACAGGAACACCGCCGCGAACACCGTGTAGACCAGGCCGGTGCTGCTCACGAACACCTGCGGGCCCGGCTGGATGCCCTGCAGCAGGAACGCGGCGAGGATGATCGCGGTGGCGCCGCTGCCCGGAATGCCCATCGCCAGCAGCGGCACCAGCGCGCCGCCCACCGACGCGGTGGCCGCCGACTTGGCGGCGACGATCCCTTCGGGCGCCCCGGTGCCCAGTTGCTTGCGGTTGGCGCCGTACTGGCTCTCGAGCCCATAGGCGACGAAGGCCGAGACCGTTGCGCCCGCCCCCGGCACGATCCCCACCACTACGCCGGTGAGCGTGCCGCGCAGCAGCGTGAACTTCATCGCCACGATTTCTGCCCAGCGCGGCAGTGCCGTGCGAAAGCGTGCCTGCCCGTCGCCCGCTTCGCCGGGCTCGGAGGCGAAGCCGGTACGCAGGCGCGTGAGCACCTCGCCGATGCCGTAGGCGCCCACCATCACCAGCAGGAACTCGATGCCGTCGAGCAGGAACGGCTGCCCGAAGGCGAAGCGCTCGGCGCCGTAGATCGAGTCGACGCCGACCGTGGCGATCAGCAGACCCATGCACAGGCTCACCAGCGCGTTCACCACCGAGTCGCCCGACAGCGCCACCACGCTGATCAGCCCGAAGAAGACGATCGCGAAGAACTCGGGTGACGAAAAACTCAGCGCCATGCGCGCCACCGGCTCGGCCATCGCCACCATCATCACCGCCGAGGCGATCCCGCCGATGAACGAGGCGGCCAGCGACCAGCCCAGCGCACGCGCGGCCTGCCCCTTTCGGGTCATCTCGTAGCCGTCCCACAGCAGCGGCACGTCCATCGGTTCGCCGGGAATGCGAAACAGGATCGAGGTGATCGCTCCGGCGTAGGTGCCCGAGGCGTACATCGCGGTGAGCAGGATCAGCGCCGGGCCCACCCCCATCTTGTAGGTGAACGGCAGCGCCAGCACGACGCCCATCACCAGCGTGAGCCCGGGCAGCACCGCCACCAGCATGCCCAGCACCAGGCCAATGAGCAGCACCAGGAAATTCACCGGCGTGAGTACCGTCGCCACGCCGCCCAGCAGGTGCATCAACACGTCCATTGCGCGCGCTCTCAGCTCACGCCCAGCAGACGCAGCAGTGCCAGCGACAGCGCGCGAAACGGCCCCGCGCCCAGCGGCAGCGAGATGTAGGCCACGCGCATGAAGATCACGATCAGCGCGAAGCTGCCCGCCGCGGCGAGCGCAAACGTCAGCAGCGGGCGCTTCAGACCACCGATCAGCATGAACGCCGCCAGAAACAGCGCGGTGGCGACGAAGAAACCCAGCCAGTCGACCCCGAGCGCAAAGGCGCCGATCGCCAGGATGCCCGCCAGCAGCCGTCCCGGGTATTCGCGCTGCGCCGGCTGCGCGGCGCCCGGTTCAGCGCTCGCCGCGGCCGGCTCCTCGTCGGCGAAGGGCGTCGGCTCGGCTGGATCGTGATGCAGCGCTTCGGCGAGCCCGTCGGCGGTGAACGCGGTCTTCACCACCAGCCGCTTGACGACCTCGTACAGGCACAGTGCGCCCATGACCATGATCACCAGCTTCGGCCAGAAGTCGGGCCCGATCCGCCGCCCGCCCTCGGCGGCACGCGTGTCGATCTGCATCGCGGCCCAGTACAGCAGGACCGAGACCAGCAGCATCACCAGATGCGGCAGCGCGCGTCGCATACGGCGGATCACTCGTGCAGTGCGGCCCGTCGGCCGCATCAGGACTTCACGGGCATGTTCGACTCGATCCGCTCGAGCTCGGTCTTCAGGAACGCTGCGGACTTGTCCGCCGGGATGAAGCTGTCCGCGAAGGCGAGTTCGTCGGTGAGGTACTGCCGGAAGTCGTCGGTTCCCGCCGTCTTCTCGACCGCGGCGGACAGCGTCGCCACGTGCTTCGGGTCGGTGCCGGCGCGCACGACGATCGCCCGGAACTGGCTGATCACCAGCGTGAAGCCGGAGTCCTTTGCCAGCGGGACGTCGACGTAGCCGGTCTGCGGCTGGTCGGCGAAAAACGTCACCGGGCGCATCTGCCGGTTCGCGAGGAACGAGCGCACGTCGCCCGCCTGCTCGATCACCACGTCTGCGTGGCCGCCGAGCACCGAGGTGTAGCGCTCGCCGGGCGCGGCGAACGGGACTACGCGGAACTTGTAGCCCCTGGCGTTCATCTGGTTGACGAGGATCTCGTCGACGCTGCCGAAACCGGTGACGCCGACCTTCATTTCGTGGGTGCGTGCGTCGGCGAGCAACTCGGCGAAATTCTTCCACTTCGCGTCGTTCTTCACGAACAGTCCGCTGGGTTGCCGGATCATCACCCCCAGCGGCGTGATGTCGGCGAGTTTCCAGCGACCCTTGCCGCCGGCCAGCGTGGCGAGCGTGTCGCCGATCAGGATGCAGATCGTGTAGCCGTCGGCCGGCGCCGACAGCAGCTTCGCGGTCCCGGTGTTGCCGGTGGCACCGGTGATGTTCAGCACCGGCAGCGACACCTTCAATTCCGCCTCGAGCAGCTTGCCGGTGCGCCGCGCCAGCTGGTCGGCCCCGCCACCGGCGCCCCACGGCACCACGAATTCGATCGGCCGCGACGGGAACTTCTCCTGGGCTCGCGACAGGGCTGGCGACAACGCGAGAACGCCGGCCGCCGACAGCAGGGCGCGGCGCGACGGATCGGGTTTGCGGGAGGGGGCGGGTTGGTTCGGTGCAAGCATCGTCGTCTCCTGGTTTCGGAATCATATTAATGAGGATTGCGGTGCAACATAGTCTCGATTAATGTAATTCGAGATGCGCTCGTGAAGGGAGGGCTTCGCATGCAGAGCAACCAGTCCAATGCGGCGGCGCTGCGGGCGTTCCGCGTTCTGGAGGTCGTCGCTGCGCGGATGGACGGCTGCGCACTCGCCGAGGTCGTCGAGTTGCTGGCGCTACCGAAGCAGACCGTGCATCGGATCGTCGGCCAGCTGCAGTCTGCCGGGTTGCTGGGTCGCGAACCGGCAGGTCGCAGATTGCAGCTGGGCGTGCGCATCGAGCGCATGGCGCTCGATGCCCTGATGAACGGGCCCGCGCGTCAGCAGCGCCGTGCGATCCTGCAGCGGCTGGTCGACACGATCGGCGAGACCTGCAACCTCACCGCCCTTGCCGGCACGGACGTCGTCTATCTCGACCGTGTCGAGACTTCCTGGCCATTGCGGATGATGCTCGCGCCGGGATCGCACGTGCCGCTGCACGCGACCTCCAGCGGCAAGCTGCTGCTCAGCCTGCTGCCGAAGGCGCAGCGCGAACGGCTGATCGCGCAATTGTCGCTGCGCGGCTATACCGGCGCCACCATCGTCGATCGCGAAGCGCTCGCGCGCGAACTGGTCGAGACGCGCCGGCGGCGCATCGGCATCAACCGTGCCGAGCATCTGCGCGGTCTGAACGGGATCGCTGTGCCGGTCATGCTGGAGCGGCAACGGGCGTGTGCGGCAGTCGCGGTGCAGGCGCCCGAAGGGCGCATGACACTGGACGAACTGCTCGGCCAGGTGCCGCGATTGCGTGAGGCCGCCGAGGCCATGCGCGCCACCTTCGGATAGCGGTGGGCGAGCAGGCCGCGCGCGCGAGGGGATCGACGTGGTTGACAGGCCGGTGCGACACCACGCATATTCGGCGACGGTCACGGGCAGAACACGGTGCCGCTCCATCGACGGGCCGCACCCACGACACGGGGAGGCAGCATGGCAGGCACAATCAGGATCGGCGCGGCAATGGTCGTGGCGCTGGCATTCGCGTTCGGCGCAGTCGCCGGCGTGGCGGCGCAGGAGTTGAAGATCTCGCACCAGTTCAAGGCGAATGCCGATGGCCGCGATCTCGCCACGCGCGTGTTCGTCGACGAAGTGACCAGGCACGACAGGAACATCCGGTTCCGCATCTTTCCGTCGAGTTCGCTGGGCATCAAGCCGGTGGCGCAGTTCGACGCGCTGCAGAACGGCACGCTCGAGATGGCAGTCTTCCCGATGTCGTACGCGGCGGGGAAGGCGAAGGAGTTCTCGGCGGTGATCCTGCCGGGCACGATCCCGAATCTCGACTTCGCGATGCGCCTGAAGAACTCTGCGTACCGCGAGAAGTTGCAGGCGCTGGCGCACCGGCACGGCGTGCACATCGTCACCTGGTGGTGGACGCCCGGCGGTTTCGCGGCGAAGGATCGTGACATCACCGATCCGAAGTCGGTTGCCGGCCTGAAGATGCGCGCTGCCGATCCCACCTTCGAATCGATGCTGAAGAACGCCGGCGCCTCGGTGGTCAGCATGGCTTCGAGCGAACTGTATCCGGCGCTGCAATCCGGCGTGCTCAACGCCACGCTGACCTCGGCCGAGACGTTCGTCAGCATGCGCATTTACGAGCAGACAAAGCACGCGACGGTGCCCGGTGACTACACGCTGTGGATGCTGATGCAGCCGCTGGTCATGTCGAAGCAGCACTGGGACAGGCTCACGCCGGCCCAGCAGAAGATCTTCGAGGACGCTGCAGCGAAGTCCGACGAGTACTTCCTCAAACTGCAGCGCGAGGCGGGCGAGAAGATGGCCGAGGCTTACCGCAAGGCCGGCGGCAAGGTGCACCAGATGACCAGGGCCGAGTTCGACGAATGGCTCGCGCTGGCCAAAGAGACCTCGTGGAAGGAGTTCGCGGCGATCTCGCCCGAAGCCCGTGAACTGATCGACGCGCTGCTGCAGGCCAGATAGGGTCTGTTCACCGGTCCCGAGCCGCGCATGCGCACTTTCGTCCGGGCGGTCGACCGCCTCGGCGACCTGTTGGCAGTCGTCGCGGCGGTGCTGCTGGTGGCGGCGTCGATCGTGATCACCTGGAGCGTGATCTACCGTGCGCTGGGCAACTCCACGTTCTGGGAGATCGAGTTCTCGGTCTACATGATGGTGGCGTCGCTGTTCCTGGCTTCGCCCTACACGCTGAAGACCAACGGCCACGTGGGCGTCGATCTGCTCTCCCACTACCTGCCCCAGCGTCATCGCGTGCGACTGGCCACGGTCGTGGCGCTCGTCGGGTTGCTGGTGTGCCTGTACCTGACGGTGCTCGGCGCCGAGCTTGCCTGGGGCGCGTGGCTGCGCGGCGAGCGCACCGAGAGCACCTGGGCACCCAGCAAGTGGCCGCTGTTCGTGACGATGCCCGTAGGGCTTGGCCTGACCGCGTTGCAGTACGTGGTCGAACTGATCCGTTCGCCCGACCCGGGGATTCCCGCGCATGAATGAGATGCAGGTCGGGCTGCTGATCCTGGTGATCACGCTGTGCGTGCTGTTCTCCGGGCTGCCGATCGCCTGGGGCCTGACGCTGGTCTCGCTCGGTTTCCTGCTGGTGTTCGAAGGGGCCGGCAGCATCGCCAACGTGCCGATCGTGATGATGGACGAACTGGCTTCGTTCGCGCTGCTGACGATTCCGCTGTTCGTGCTGCTCGGAGCAGCGATCGGCTCGTCGGCGGCAGGGCGCGACATCTACGAGTCGCTGCATCGCTGGCTGGCGCGTGTGCCCGGCGGCCTGGTGATCGCGAACATCCTCGCCTGCGGCGTGTTCTCGGCGATCTGCGGCTCGAGTCCGGCCACCGCGGCGGCCATCGGCAAGGCTGGCGTTCCGGAGATGCTGCGTCGCGGCGTACCGCCGGCGCTGGCCACCGGCGCGATCTGTGCCGGCGGCACGCTGGGCATCCTGATCCCGCCGTCGATCACGATGATCCTCTACGGGCTGGCCACCGAAACCTCGATCGGCCGCCTGTTCCTGGCCGGCATCGTCCCGGGCATTCTGCTGGTGGTGTTCTTTTCGCTGTATGCGTGGCTCTCGACGCTGCTGTCGCGCCGCGGGGTCGAGGCCGAGGCGGCGCACTACTCGCTCGCGCAGAAGATGCACGGGATCGGGCGCGTCACGCCGTTCATCGCGATCATCGTGGCCATTGCCTACGCGATGTACGGGGGCCTTGCGACGCCGTCGGAAGTCGCAGCGATCGCGGCGGTGCTTGCGCTGATGCTGGTTTTCGCGATCTACCGTGCGTGGCGCGCCGACGACCTGTGGCGGATCATGAGCGAGACGGTACGCGAGTCGACGATGATCCTGATGATCATCGGCGCGGCGGCGATCTTCTCGTACATGATGTCGCTGCTCTACGTCACCCAGACCGCGGCGCAGGCGATGGTCGACCTCGGCCTGAATCGCTGGGTCCTGATGGTCGCGATCAATGCGTTCCTGCTGCTTGCCGGCTGCTTCCTGCCGCCGGTGGCGATCATCGTGATGGTGATGCCGATCCTCACGCCGGTGCTCGAGGCCAATGGTTTCGACCTGATCTGGTTCGCGGTGATCCTGACGATCAACATGGAAGTCGGTTTGATCACACCCCCGGTGGGGCTGAACCTGTACGTGCTCAAGGGGGTGGCGCCGCAGGTGCCGCTCACCACGGTGCTCCTGGGCGCGATGCCGTTCGTTGTGATCATGCTGCTGACGATGGTGTTGCTGGCCATCGCTCCGGAACTGGCGACCTGGCTGCCGAACCAGATGATGGGCGGTTGAGGCCGCGAACGCCGCCGCTGCTGCGCGATAGCGCCGACACTCGCCGCCCGCGCGGGCTGCACTCGCCGCGGCCGGCTGTTCATACTGCGGTGCAATAACCCGGCGCCCATGCGCCCGGTTGCGGGACTGTCTTCAGCCCACCACCGGTGGCCTGGACAGCGCGCCACAGCTGCGACCGGGGTTGCCACGAGGCTCGTCGTGTTCGATCGATCATCATTTGCGGGAAGAAAACGAGTAATTGTTCAGCATATTTCGATGGAGTATTCTCAAGGATTGTTGATGAGTGATTCCGACCGATGCATACCGCACCCCCGATTCCCACCTCGACCGGGTCCAACGATACCGCCCGTCCAGCGCCTGGCACGCTCGCGGACGTAGCCGGCTGGATCGACGCTGCCGCCGCGCTCGCAGTGCGCGAGCGTCGCGACTTCCGCGGGGCCGTGCGCACCGTCTGTGCAATCCTCGGCAGCGAGCCATGGGCCTTGCCGGCTGACGCGGCCGAGATTGGCCGGCGGCTGGCAGCCATACCGAAGCCGTCCCGCGGGCGCGCTGACAAGACGGTGGCCAACGTCCGCTGGCGGCTTGGGCGCGTCATTGCACTCGCCAACGGCACAGGAGTGCCGCCGCAGCGCGGGTTGGCGATCTCGCCGGCCTGGGCGGCGCTGTCCGAGCGGCTGGCGAGCCAGCGCCTGCGCAGCGGCCTGTCGCGGCTGATCCGTGCGGCGTCGGCGAGCGGCGTCGAGCCCGAACAGGTGTCGGATACGCTGCTCGAGTCGATCGCGCAGCACGTCGCGGCGGGCTCCGGTGACGCCAGGGCACGGGCCTTCCAGGCCATGGCGGCGAACTGCTGGAACGAGGCGGCGAGCGCGGTGGCGGGCTGGCCAGCCATCCGGCTCACGCCACCGCCGCAGCAGGCAATTCGCCCGAAGCGTCTGCCGCTGGAGGCCTTTCCGGTGAGCTTCCAGCGCGACGTCGACAACTATCTTGCATGGGCTGCCGGATCGGGGCGGCTGGCGCGTGGTGGTGCGTCGCGCGGCCTGTCGCCGGCCAGCGTGCGCTTGCGCCGCGAACACCTGCGGCTGGCTGCTTCCGCGCTGGCCCGCCGCCTCGGCTACGCGCGCCGGGTGATCGACCTCGCCACGCTGGTCGAGCCAGTCAACTTCAAGCTGGCCCTGACCGAATACCTGGAGACGGGTGCGGGCTCCGGCACGAGCGCCTTCGTTCGCGGGCTTGCCGGCACCCTGTTCGGTGTTGCCCGGCAATGGGTGAAGGCGCCCGCCTCGAAACTCGATGCGCTCGGGCAATTCAAGCGGCGCCTGGGCAGCGGCGCGCCCGGTCTCGCCGAGCGCAGCCGCCGGGCCATCGAACCGTTCGCCGATCCGGTGATGCTCGGGCAGTTGCTCGCGCTGCCCGAACGGCTGCTCGCGCAGTCCGCCGGAGGCGCTTCACTGCAACCGCGGGCGGTGCGCCGGGCGCAGGTGGGCGTGGCGATCGCGTTGCTGCTCGTGGTTCCCTTGCGACTTCGCCAACTGGTCACGCTGAGGCTCGGGCACGAACTGCGTTGCGCATCGGGTACGCAAGCGGGTACGCCAGGACCGTTGTCGATCGTCGCCGGTGCAGTCGGTGCAGCCGCTGCAACCGGGATACCGGGGCACCCCATCGGCGGCCGCGCCGGGCAGGTGCTCGACGAGTACCTCGTTCATTGCCATCGTGCGTTGCTGCCGAATCCCGATGGCTGGCTGTTCGTGTGCCCCGATGGCTCACGGGTCGCGGAGGCGGCGCTTCGTCATGGCATCGCCGCCGAAACGCGACGAACCATCGGCGTGGCCCTCACGCCGGGCCGCTTCAGGCATCTGGCGGCAGCATTGGTGCTGCGCGAGCGGCCCGGTGATCTCGATCTGGTGCGAAGCCTGCTCGGACATCACGATCCGCGAACCACATCGCGCCTTTATGCCGGAATCGGCGCACGGGGCGCCGCGTCCGCGTATGCCGCCGTGCTCGATCGCAGCGCGAACAGAACCTGATCGCGGTGCAGGAACGCTGCCAGCACGTTCAGCACGAACGCCTGCAGCGGCGTAGCATCGGGGCTGGCCAGCGGGTTCTCGGGGCTGCGGCTCGCGGACGACGGGTTCGCCTCGATGCTGGTCGTACAGGAGGCTGCATGCTCCGAAGCACTCCGGTCACGACGATGCTTCCGGTGATCGACCTGGAGCGCGCGGCGCCCGAGGTCGGCTCTCCGGCTGATGCGGATCGCGACGCATTGCTGGCCGGGCTGCGCGCGCCACGGGCGTGGATCGCGCCGAAGTTCTTCTACGACGCGCTGGGCTCGACGCTGTTCGATGCGATCACCGAGCTCGACGAGTACTACCTGACGCGCACCGAGCGCGCGATCCTGCGTGCGCGCGAGCGCGAGATCGCGGCCGCCTCCGGATGCGACGGCGGGACGCTGATCGACCTGGGCGCGGGCAACGGTGAGAAGGCGGCCAGCCTGTTCGCGGCCCTGCGCCCGCGCGAGTACGTTGCGGTGGATATCTCGGTCGACTACATGCATCACTCGCTCGAAGTGCTGCAGCGGCGATTCCCGGGCATCGTGATGACCGACATCGGCGCCGACATCGCCCGGCCGCTGGTGCTGCCCGCGCACATCGGGCGCACCCGCCGATTGTTCTTCTATCCGGGATCGTCGATCGGCAACTTCGTGCCCGACCAGGCGCAGCGGTTCCTTGCGGGTCTGGGTGCCCACGTCGACGACACGGGCGCGCTGCTGATCGGTGTCGATCTGGTGAAGGACGCGGCCACGCTGCAGGCCGCGTACGACGATCCGCTTGGCGTGACCGCCGCGTTCAACCTCAATGTGCTGCGGCGGGTCAACCGGATCATCGGCAGCGACTTCGTGCTGGCCGACTGGCGTCACGTGGCGTTCTTCGATGCGGCGCACAGCCGCATCGAGATGCATCTGGAGGCCCGGCGCGCAGTGTGCGTGCGCTGGGCCAGCGGGGAGCGTCGGTTCGCTGCCGGTGAACGGATTCATACGGAGAACTCGTACAAGTACCCGCTCGAAGCGTTCGCCGCGCTGCTCGGTCGCGCCGGGCTCGAGCAGCACGCCTGCTGGACCGATGAGCGCCAGTGGTTTGCCGTGGTGCTGGCGCGGCGATCAGGCGCGCGGCGCCGCAGCGACTGCGGCGAGCCGACGCCGGACGATGGCGGGGCTGCGGATCAGAAGCGGTAGGCGAGCGTCGCCTGCAGCGTGCGCGGGCGCCCCGGAACGTAGTGACCCCGATAGAGGAAGTCGGCGTAATGCCGATCGGCGAGGTTGAACAGATTGAGCTTGAAGCTGAAGTCGCCGCGCACGTATTCGGCCATCAGGTCGACCGACACGAAGCCCGGCGCCTCCACCTGGCTGGCCGCGGACAGGCCGACCGGCTTGTCGTGGCTGCGCGCGGTGAGGCCGCCGCCGACGCGCCACTCCGGACTGAGTCGGTAGGTGCTCCACAAGGACGCGGTGTGCTTCGGCGTCAGGCCGGGGCGCGAGCCGACCGGCTCCGTGCCGGGCGCTCCGCTGGAGCTGTCGACCCGCGCCACCGGGATGAACGCGTACGAGACGTAGACTTCCCAGCGCGGCGTGATGCGCCCGGCCACGTCGAGTTCGAAGCCGGCGGCGTGGCGCTTGCCCGAGAGCACGTAGTTGCACGCGTTCACCGTGTCGGCGTCGCGGTTGCGCTCGTTGTGCTTGGTCGAGTGAAACAGCGCGAAGCGCGTCGACAGGCGACCGCCCGCGGCCTCGATGCGCCCGCCCAGTTCGATGTTGCGACTCTTCTCGGGGTCGACGTCCGCGGTGCCGGCGTCGTACTGGTAGGTGTCGCCCGACGTGTTGAACGAGGTGCCGTACGACAGGTGCCAGGACTGCTGCGGCGTGGGCTGGTAGAGCAGGCCCAGCCGCTGGCTGAGCAGCGAATCGTCGCGCTCGATCACGGTGGCCGGCGTCACCGAGCACGGGTTGTTGGGGTTGGCCGCGATCGCGATGTTCCGGTAGGTGCCCTCGAAGCGATCCCAGCGCAGGCCGCCGAGCAGCTTCCACGACGGCGCGAGGGTGACCAGGTCCTGCGCGTAGACACCGAGCGCCCGGGCTTCGAACGTGCGGTTCTTCGTGACTGCACGCAGTGATTCGCTGACACGCGCACCGTCGTCCGGCGTGCCGACCGTGGTGGTCGGTTTGGCCAGCGACACGCCGGGCGGCACGGTCGCGGCGAAGTTGTCGAACGCCTCGTCGGCCAGGTCCACGCCCGCCTGCACCGAGTGCTCCCGCCCGAACCAGCGGTGTTTGCCGCTGTAGTCGCTCTGCACGTAACGCGTGTCCATGTTCATGAGCTTGTTGTTCGTGCCGCGGGTCAGCACCGTCGCGTCGCCGAAGGTGTCGGCGTTCACCGCCAGCCCGTTCGGCTGGAGGGCGGCCGGCGCGAAACGGATCGCGCTGGCACGCTGGTCGCGCTCGTATTCGGCGATGCGCAGTGCGGTGCGCAGTTCGGCGTCGTCGCCGAAACGGAAGACGTGCGAGAAATTGCCCTGGGTGGTGCCGGTCTTCGCATAGTCGCTCGCCATCCCGTAGTAGTGCTTCGGATCGGTCTTCCACAGGTAGCTGCCGCCCGAGCCCCCCGGAGCGAGCCACGGCAGCCCGTAGTGGATGCCGTTGTCGTTGCGCAGGTGGTACAGGCCGGCGGAGAACTCATGACGCGTACCGATGCCCCAGCGGTAGCTTGGCGCGATGCCGTAGTTGTCGAGCGGCACGCCGTAGTCGTCGGCGCGCGTCACCACTGCGTTGACGCGCAACGCCGCGTTCTCGCCGGTGCGCCGGTTGACGTCGGCCAGCGTGCGCAGATATTGGCCCGAGCCGAGCGTCAGCCCCACCTCGTTCTGGTCGACCAGCAGCGGCCGCTTGCTGACCTGGTTCACTGCTCCGCCGGTGGAGCCGCGGCCAAACAGCATCGAGGCCGAACCGCGCAGCACCTCGAGGCGATCCCAGTCGAAGCTGTCGCGCTCGTAGAACGCCGGGTCGCGCATGCCGTCGATGAAGATGTCGCCCGAGGCCTGCAGCGAGAAGCCGCGCAGGCGGATGTCTTCCTCGGCGCCTTCGGCCGCCTGGAAGCTCACTCCGGAGGTGTGCTTGAGCGCCTCCTTCAGGGTGTCGAGGTTGCGATCGTCGATCAGCCGCTCGGTGATCACGGTGACCGACTGGGGCACGTCGCGCAGCGGCTGGTTGCCCTTGCCGATCGTGGTCGTGGTAGTACGCAGCGATTCCTTACCGGTGACCGTCTCGGGTGCGGCCGTGGCGCGTACCGCGGGCATCACCGCATCGTTCGCCGCGGTACTCCGCCGCGGGTCGTCGTCGGCGGTTTGCGCGGGTACGAGACCGCTTGCGCAGAGCCCGGCCACCAGTGCGGCGAGCGGCGACAGGCGCGGGGGGCGGGTTGCGCTGCGATGGTTGCGGGCGAGAGGCATGGGCAGACTCCGATGTCGGTGAAGTGGAAGATGACCCCGGGAGCGACGGGGGGCGAAGGCCAGCGAGCGAAAGCCGGGGAGCGCGGGACGAGGGACGAGGGACGAGGGACGCGATCCGCCGGAGACGTCAATGCCTTTCGGGTTCGCTGACGAAGCCGATTCGGGTCAGCCCGGCACGTGAGGCGTCGGCGAGTGTTTCCGCGACGAAGCGGTAGTCGGTCGACTGATCCGCGCGCAGATGGATCTCGGGCTGGGGTTCACGCTCGCCCGCCACGAGCATGCGCTGCGCGGCTTCCTCGCGGCTGATCGCTTCGCCGTTCCAGAAGCGGCCACCGGCCGCGTCGATCGCGAAGTCGATGCGCTGGGGTTCGAGCCGGTTGACCTGCGAGTCTGCCCTGGGCAGATCGAGCCTGACGGCGTGGGTGAGCAGCGGTGCGGTGACGATGAAGATCACCAGCAGCACCAGCATCACGTCGATCAGGGGCACCATGTTGATGTCGGACATCGGCGCGGTGCCGCTCTTGCGGTTGAACGAGGCGAAAGCCATGGCTGGCGCTCCGCTTCTCAGGCGCCGGTCACCGCGTGCAGCGTCTGCACGGGGCCCTGCGACGGGTGTTCGACGGACTGCAGCGCCTGGCCCATCGACAGGAAGGTGAGCAGTTCGAACGCGAACGCGTCGAGTCGGGCGTTGAGCACGCGGTTGCCGCGCGAGATCGCGTTGTAGGCGACCACCGCGGGCACGGCAACGGCCAGGCCGATCGCGGTCATGATCAGCGCCTCGCCCACGGGTCCCGCCACCTTGTCGAGCGTGCCCGCGCCGGACATCCCGATCGCCACCAGCGCGTGATAGACGCCCCAGACGGTGCCGAACAGCCCCACGAAAGGCGCCGTCGCTCCGATCGTCGCGAGCGTGGTCAGACCGTTCTCGAGCCGCGTGTTCTCCTCGTCGAGCACCTTCTTGATCGTGCGCGTGACGAAATCCTGCGCGCTGCCGGCCTCCGACAGCCGGGAGGCGCCGTACTTCGCGTGGTGGGCCTGCGCGTGCATCGCGTGCGCGGCCAGGTGCGAGAACGGATCGCGCGCACCGTGCGTGGCGATCTCGGCGTTCACTTCTTCGAGCGAGCGGGCGTTCCAGAACAGGCGCAGGAACTGCTCGCTGCGGCGCCCGCGGATCGCCTGCGAGACCCCCTTGATCGCGATCAGCGCCCACGAGGCGATCGACATCGCGATCAGCAGCAGCAGCAGCGCGGTTCCCACCCAATCGGTTTGCGCGAGGAAGTGGGAGATCCCCGGCGCGGCAGTCGGTTCCAGCACGATCAACTCTCCAGTTCGAAAATCAGCGGCATCACGACCCAGAACGGCATCGGCACACCGTTCTCGGCATAGGGCTTGAAGCGGGTGGCACGCACTGTTGCCAGCGCTGCCTCGTCGAGGCGCGGATAGCCCGACGAGTGCACGACCACGGTCTCGCGCGGAGCGCCCGCGACGTCGACCAGAACCCGCACTTCGACGCGCCCTTCCTCCATCATTCGGCGCGACGCGTTCGGGTAGCGCAGCACCGGCAGGCTCAGGTATTCGACCGCGCGGATCGACAGGCTCTTCGGCGCCGGCGTCGGTGGTGCTGGAGCGGGGGCGGCGGCGAGCGTGGGAGCGTGCCGGGGTTCGTGCGGCGTGACCGCCGCAGCGGGCTCGGCCGGGGGGGCAGGCGTCGGCGTATCGGCCCTCGCAGGGAGCGGTTCCGGCGCCGGGGCGGGCGGTGTCACGAAGGCCGTTTCGGCGGGTCGGGGCGTCGCCTTCTTCCTCGCGATCACCGGGTGTGGTACCGGCGGCGCCGGCTTCACTTCGCGGGGCGCGTCCGGTGCCACATCGGGTCGCGGCACGACTCTGGGCGCTTCGGGGGTCGGCGGGCGAATCAGTTCGGCGAAGATCGGCGCGGGCCTTCCCGCGGCCAGGTGGGCGGTCGCCGGAACCCGTTGCATCAGCCAGAAAACGGCCAGTGCGTGCGCTGCGACCATGGCCAGCACCACTGCGGTCCGGGCCGATCGCGGCAGCGGGGCGGGTGCGTTCGGCACGGGGAGGGCGAGACTGGCGGACACGGAGCGGCGCACAATGTGGCAATCAAAGCGCGAATGATAGACATTCGCATATGCGAATGCAAGGCATTCGTAATAAATTGGTCCGGTGCCGTGCCTGCGCCGGGTCGCCGACACAGCGTCCATCGCGTGACGCCCGGCTGCGTCGGGCGACCGGCAGGCGGTGGCGCGATCGCTGACGCGACGTGCGGCCGCTATGCTCCCCCCGAAGCGGTGCGCCCGAACCCGTCTGCCCCTCACGATGGAGACGCTGCAGATGCGTTTCACGATGGCCCTCCTGGCCGCGCTTGCGGCATCTCCTGCTTCGGTCCTCGCAGCCGATGCTGCGATCACCGTCTACGGCGGCTATCGCAGCGGCGGTGGCTTCACCGACGCTTACACGAACGAGGTGATCGATCTGGACGCTTCCGGCGCCTTCGCGGCGAGCCTCGATCTCGCGATGGATGCGAGCCGCCAGTTGCGGTTGTTCGTCTCGCGGCAGGGCTCGAGGCTCGCCGTGGCGACGCCGGGCTCGCCCGCAGCGTCGCTGGACGGCCGCTCGATGGCCGTGACCTATGTTCACGTCGGCGGCACGAATTTTTTCACCGGACCGATCGGCCCCGGTTCCTACGTGGTGGGTGGGCTCGGAGCGACGCGCTTCAGTCCGGCCATCAGCGGATTCTCGGCGACATGGCGCCCGTCGATGCACGTCGGCGTGGGTTACCAGTTGCCACTGTCCGCGAACCTGGCGCTGCGCTTCGAAGCGCGCGCCTACCTCACGCTGGTGAACAGCGAGGGCGGACTGTTCTGTTCGGGCGGCTGCGTGGTTTCGATCAGGGGCGACAGCTTCACGCAGGTCGATGCGCAGATCGGCCTGTCGGTGGTGTTCTAGGTGTGCGCCGTCGGTGACGTAGTTCCTACCGTTGGTCGGCCAATCGAGCGCATCTTCGGGCCTGGTGACAGGTGGACAAGGGAGAGCGCCATGCATGAAGCCAACTGGACTGTGTACGTCCTGCTTGCGGTGTTCTGGCTGGTGTTCGTGCTCTGGCGGGCCGGCTCCCGCTGACCGGCATGTGGTTCGACGTCAGCAGGCGCAGGTTCTCGATCGAGCAGATCGAGGCCGCGCTGCGGCAGGCACAAGCGGGTACACCGGAAGCGGTGCTGGTGCGCCGACTCGGCGTCTCCGCACAGACTTTCGAGCGCTGGAAGAAGCGTTACGGGGGGTTGCCGCCTGCCCGGCATCTCGCCAATGCTACCGGCCTGGCGCTCCTGGACCGTCGTCGAACCCGGCAGTGACCCGGGCACTTCGGGCCAGCAAAACCCTGCAGCGGATTCCCGGGTGCGTGCGCGCAATCGTGAAGGCACAGGTGGAAGAACCGGCGCAACAGCGCGGTATCGAGGCCGTCACCGGATTCCTTCCATCCATACGCGCCCGCCTGCCATCGGCATCCGGGCGGGCGCGGCCGCACCTGACCACGTCGAAGCGATGGCTTCGTGGGTGCGGGTGCGTGCGACGTCGATCGCCGCAGCGATACGTTCGATGCCGTCACGGATCTGGCGTTCGTCGAGCGAGGAGAAACCGAGCAGGACGGTCCGCTCGGCGTAGGCACAGCCGCCGAGGTCGCACGCGCCGCCCGACTCGAGTGTGTAGATGCCGACGCCATGTTCCGCGGCCACGGCCTGCAGTTCCGCGGCGCGCGGCAGATGCCTGGGCAGGTGCCATGCGAGATGCATGCCGCATTCGGTGCCGGATACCGTCACGTCGCCGAAATGCCGCTGCAGGCTGTCGATCAGGCAGTTGCGGCGCTCGGCGTAGCTCTGGCGGATGCGACGCAAGTGGTTTTCGTAGCCACCGCGGGCGATGAACTCGGCCAGTACCGCCTGCTCCAGCCAGGAGTGACCGTTGTCGAGCAGTGCCTTGACCTGGCGTGTCGCCTCGACGAGGTGCTTCGGCACCACCAGGTAGCCCAGGCGCAGCCCCGCGCCGAGGGACCTGGAGAAAGTGCCGAGGTGAAGTACGTAGCCATGGCTGTCGAGACCCATCAGCGCGGTGATCGGCGAGCCCTGATAGCGGAAGTCACCGTCGTAGTCATCCTCGACGATGCGGGTACCCGTGCGTCGGGCCCAGTCGAGCAGGTGCAGGCGACGCTCCAGCGGCAGCGTGAATCCCATGGGGTACTGCCGTGAGGGCGTCACGTAGAGCAGAGCGGCGCCGCTATCCGGCAATGCGTCCACACACAGACCATTGTCATCGACGCCAACCGGCACCAGGCGGGCGCGGTAGCTCTCGTAAAGACAGGCTGCCCCCTGGTAGGCCGGATTTTCGATCGCGACGCTCATTCCCTCGCGCAGCAGCAGTCGTGCCGTCAGGTTGAACCCTTCCTGGCAACCGGCGACGATGACGATCTGGTCGGGGCCGACGTTGATGCCGCGTGTCGGTCCGAGATGATCGGCGATTGCCTTGCGCAGATCGATCAGCCCGGCGGGATCGCGGTATTCGGTCAGGCACGCGCCAGCCGTCGTCAGCGTGCGGTTGATGAGGCGTCGCCAGGCCTTGAGCGGGAACGATCGTGGATCGGGCCGACCGAGCCAGAAGTCGCAGGCCAGGCGCTTGTCGTTGACGATGGTCTGGGCGCGACCTTCGAACGCGATCGGGCGGTGGCGGGCAGAGCCGTGCATCCGGCTTGTGGCGACCGATTCCGGACGGCGGGCGGTGAGGCAGTTCTCGGGCAACTCGAGATTGACGTAGGTACCGATGGCGCCCCGTGTCTGCAGGTAGCCCTCGGCCTCCAGGCGCTCGTAGGCCAACACCACGGTGTTGCGTGATACGCCGAGTTGGCTGGCCAGGATGCGGCTCGCCGGCACTGGCGTGCCGGGTTTCAGGCGTGCGCCAAGAATCAGCCTGCGTATCTGCTCATGGAGTTGGGCCTGCAGCGACTGCTTGCTGCCCCGGTCGAGCGCGATCGGAAGTTCCATGGCGCCCCCCTCTGTCGGGCCCTGTGGCAGGGCGATCTTCCATGGCTTCATATTAGACCCTGAACCGGTGCCGGTCCGTAGGGCCAGGGTGTGACGCGCCTTTGGTGCCGCAACCCGGTGCCCGGTTCAGTCCTGCTTTTCGACCCGGCGCCCTTGTGCGAGGCTTGCGTCGAGGTCAGTCTCGGGCACTTCCTTGTGCACCAGGTTCTGGTGGCAGTCGATGCAAGTGGCCCCGTGCGTGCGCATCTTCGCGTGTGCCGCTCGGGCGTCGGCACCTGGCGGCTGCGGATCACGGTGGCAGGCGCGGCAGGTGACGCTGTCCCAGCGCTTCAGGTTCATGCGTGCGTCATGGGCCATCCCGGGCCGACGAGCGTCGAATTTCGCGATGTCCGAATAGTCGTTCTTCAGTTCCAGGACCAGTTCGCGGGCCCCGTCGATGACATGCGTGGCGACAGCGAGATGGAAGTTCGCCAGGCCCTGCGGGATGTGGCAATCCTTGCAGCCGGGATTGGCGCCCAGCGCACCGTAGTGCGAGGACTTCTTCAGTTCTTCGGCGGGGTAACTCATCGAATGGCAACTGACACAGAATGCGGTGGACGACAGCGCCGCTTCGCCGCCGAACACGCCAGCCATCAGTGCAACGACACCGGCGGCGCCGAGTAACAGCGCGCCGCCGTGCAGGCCGAGGTACCGGCGCATCCCGCCGGGCATCAGTCCTCCCTGCCCTTGACGCCGGGCGTGGCCTTCGACTGGAATTCCTCGTGGAACGATGGCACGGGCGGCCCGGTGAAGACCTTGTCGAGCTTGAAGTGCTCATGCATGGCCTGGTCATTGCGCACGGCCCTGGCATAGTCGAAGTGGTACCTGGCATCGACTTTGGGCGTGAACGGCGTGTAAGGCTTCTTCGCGCCCTTCCAGGGCGAGCCCTCGTAGTTCAGGTGACAGGCGTTGCAGCGTTCCTCGAACCCGAACTCCTGCCCGGCTTCGACCAGTTGCTGGCGCGGCATGGTCTGCTGCTTTTTCTCGAAGGCCTGGCCGGCCTTGCGGTGAAGCAGGCGGTAGTCCGAACCAGCGCCGTGGCAGCTCTCGCAACCCACGCCTGTGAGGTACTTGTTCGGCGCCTTCGGGTCGAAGCCGCCTTCGTGATCGAAGCCGGTGGCGTGGCAACCGACGCAGTCGACATCCTGGCGGTAATCCTTGTTCGGGTCGAGGCGGGCTTTCGTCTTGGCTGCGGCCTTCGCTTTCGGTGCCAGGGAATCCATCGCCTTCGCGTGAGCGGTCTTTTCCCACGACTCGAGCTGGCTGCGATGGCAGGAACCGCACTTCTTGCGACCCTCGTAGTCCGGCGCGGCCTCGGCCGTCGTGGCCAGGGTGACCAGCAGGACGGCGGAGGCGCAGAGCGCGAAAACGAGCTTCTTCATGACGGTTTCGTCATGCTGGCGGGACTTGCGGAGCCGTCGGCGGGAATTCTGTAGACCCAGTACCCGCCATGCTGATAGACAAGTTGCAGGGCCTGCATTTCGGTCGGGTTCGAGCTGCCGAGCGGCAGCATCTGCGCAAGCAGTGTCTGGCCGCTGCGGGCGTCGGTGACGGCATAGGCGCGTGCCTGTTGCCCGGAGAGTTCATGCACCGTGTAGGCGGAATACCTGTTTTCTGCCACCCAGCGCTTGACGTAGGAAATCTGTCCGTGCACGTCGCCTTTCAGGATCAAGTCCTTGTAGGCCACGCCGAGCCGATCGGGAAACTGCAACCCGAGCTTGTACAGGTCCGAGACGTGCACGATGACATAGGCCTCCCGGTTGCCGGCCAGTTCACGCAGCATCGCCGCGCCGCGATCGGATTCGCTGGCGAGTGCCTCGGCAAAACGGGCGAAGCGCTGCGCGTCGACGTCGTTCGGCGGCGCGCCCCAGAACTCGCGCTCATAGCGCACGATGCTGAGGTCGTGATGCCGCCACGGTGCCGGCGCAACGAGAGGCTGGCCCAGATGTGCGTCGTAGGCCACGTCACGCCCCGTGAGCAGGTGCAACTGGCGCGCGGTGTCCCACCAGGCCAGCAGCAGCGCCTCTTTCGGTGTGTGTTTCGACACGGCTGCGGCGAGCGGTTTCAGTTCGGTCAGCCGGGTGTCCGAAAACACCAGCGGCTCGCCGCTGCGGTTGTCCCAGTCGAGCATCACGGGGGAGGCCGATCCGCGACGTGCGACGTGTCCGACGGCGACCGGCTGGTCGAGGCCGTCGACGTGGATCTCATACTTCGTGATTGCGAGATCCGGCCAGGCTCCGAGGCCGAGGTGGGCGAAGTGTTCGATACCGCCTTGCTCCACCCGCTGGTAGCGATAGGGAGCCGTGCCGGGTTGCCAGAACGAGTGAGTCACCCATGCGAGCAGCAGAAGTCCGCCGGCCATCAGCAGCAGGCCGAGCGAGGGCAGAACGCGCCTGCCGACAGGCTCACGCGCGAGTGCCGCCTCCATGCCGCCGCAGCCTCAGCGAGTGGCCTTGTCGCGGCGCCGCCACCCGACCACTGCGACGCCGCCAGCGGCCAGCATCGCCCCGCCCAGGCCGCCGAGGGAAGCAAGCGTGGTCGAACTGTCGGTGTCGAGCAGGCTGGTGCGCTTGGTGGTTTCGAGCCTGGCCACGCGCTCCTTCAGCGCAACCATCTCCCTGATCTTGACGTCCTCGTCCATGATCTGCGTATACATGAAGTTCAGCTGTTCGTAGCCGTCGGAATAGCTCCAGTTTCCGGGATTGACGTGGGCCAGCGCGACATGCGTCTTGGGCAGCTGGTTTTCGCCCATATTGAGTTCGACGAATTCGACCAGCGCCGGGTTGTTGCCCTTGGCGAGGAAGAATGAATAGAACTGCCCCAGCCCTTCCACGTCGGGCGGTGGCGGTGCCGGGCGGTTGGTGATCTGGCCCGGCAGCAGCTTTTCGTCGTAGAGCTTCTGCACGACCTTGTTGGCTTCCTGGTACAGGGCCAGGGCCTGGAATGTCCCCTTGTCCATCAGCTCCAGATAGGATCGGGACAGGGTTTCGCTGTGGCAGTTGGTGCAGGTCTTGACCCAGGCTTCGAGGCGCTTCCCGGACCACTCGCTCTTGATGTTCTCGGCGATTCCTGCGTTGCGCGGATAGTTGGCCCAGCGCACCTTGCGCACCATGTTGTGGCTGTACCGGCCCTGGTACTCCATGTGGCAGGTCTGGCAGGTCGGTGCGGTCTGCCCTCCTTTGGAGAATGCCTCCGCGAGCGGTACGTTCCAGTTCCAGGAATCGCCTCTTGTCGCGACGTTCGTGCCGTGCTTGGAGAGTTGATAGTTCTCCCAGTTGTTGTGATCGATCCCGCTGTGGCACATCGCGCAGGCCTGCGGCTTGCGCGCCTCGACCACCGAGAACTCGTGCCGGGTGTGGCAGCCGTCGCACTTGGTCTGGTTCTGGTGACACATCGTGCAGCCTTCGGCGATTTCGCGCTGCTGCATCCCGGCCCAGGTCGTGGTTTCCACGTTGGCCTGGTAGTCGAGCGCATGCGACGGACGGCCCTTGGGCCACTGATCCTTCGGCCAGGTCAGGGTGTCGCGTTCGGACTCGCGCTCTGCGAACTCCTGCAGGTGACAGGTGGCGCAGACGTCGGCTGTCGGCATGCGCAGGTCGGTGCGGTGATCGGCACGCTTCTTCGCGTTCACGTCGACGTGGCAGTCGATGCAGCCGACTTCCTTCAGCTGTTCGCTGGCTCCCAGTTTGCCGAGCGAACGCAGGTTGCTCTCGACTTCCTCGAGCTTGGTCTTCTTGTAGAACGTCGCGTCGTTCGGGTTCAGCCTGCGGATCCGGTCGAGATTCGCGTGTGCGCTCTTCTTCCAGGCGTTCACCCACACCGGCGACTCGTCGGCGTGGCACTTCACGCATTGTTCGCGCGAGGCCACTTCCTTGACGGTGGAAGGGGGCTTGTAGAACGACTCGGGGTCGAGATACTTGCTGAAGGGAATCGGTTCCCAGTATTTGGCGTGGGAACCGCGCCCGGCGCCCTGCGCCGGATCCTTGTAGCGCTTGACCAGTGCGTCGTACAACTGGCGGGGCGTGGCCGATCTGTCCAGCTTCAGCGCATCCCTCGTTTCCTTCGGGATATCTGCCTGTACGGTTGTCGCGACCAGCATGCCGCAGGCGAGCAGGAGAATCTTCGGCCAGAAGCTGACGAACATGGGGCACCTCCCGCCTCGTCCGGACCCACCCACGAGCAGATTCCGCGAGGTTCCATGTTCGAGTGAGTGGAGCAGGGAAGTAAGTGCCGCGAAGGAAATATCTTCTGGTGCCAGTGCCGGCAACAGCCTCGCGGATCGTGCAGGTCCCGGTGCGGGCCGGGGGGGCCCGCGCGTGCATCACCCGAGCAACGACAGGTCGCGCACGGCCCCCTTGTTCGCCGACGTTGCCAGCAGCGCATAGGCTTTCAACGCTGCCGAGACGGCGCGCTTGCGCGGTACGGCCGGCTTCCATCCCTGTGCGTCCTGCGCGGTGCGGCGCCGTGCGAGTTCGTCGTCCGCGACGAGCACGTCGATGCGGCGCCCGGGGATGTCGATGCGGATGCGGTCGCCGGTCCTCACGAGTCCGATCGCGCCGCCCGCAGCGGCTTCGGGCGACACGTGGCCGATCGACAGGCCCGAGGTGCCGCCGGAGAAGCGCCCGTCGGTGAGCAGCGCGCAGGCCTTGCCCAGGCCCTTCGACTTGATGTACGAAGTCGGATAGAGCATCTCCTGCATACCGGGGCCGCCGCGCGGTCCCTCGTAGCGGATCACCACCACGTCACCGGCCCTGACCTGGTTGCCGAGGATCTTCTCGACCGCTTCGTCCTGCGACTCGAACACGCACGCCGGGCCTTCGAAGACGAGCAGTGCGTCGTCGACGCCAGCGGTCTTCACCACGCAGCCGTCTCGCGCGAGGTTGCCATGCAGGACGGCAAGGCCGCCTTCCTGCGAGTACGCGTGCGCGATCGAGCGGATGCAGCCGGCGGCGCGGTCGGTGTCGAGCGACGGCCAGCGCGCGTCCTGGCTGAACGCCAGCTGCGAGGGCACGCCGGCCGGCCCCGCCCGGTAGAAGGTGTTCACGTCACCGGACGGATTGCGCAGGATGTCCCACTGGTCGAGCGCATCGGCGAGCGTGCGACTGTGCACCGTCGGCACGCCGGTGTGCAGCTTGCCGGCGCGTTCGAGTTCGCCCAGGATCGCCATGATGCCGCCGGCACGGTGCACGTCCTCGACGTGGTACTGCTGCGTGTTCGGTGCGACCTTGCACAGTTGCGGCACCACGCGCGACAGCCGGTCGATGTCCTTCATCGTGAAGTCGATGCCGGCCTCCTGCGCGATCGCCAGCAGGTGCAGGATCGTGTTGGTCGATCCGCCCATCGCGATGTCGAGCGTCATGGCGTTCTCGAACGCCTCGAAGCCGATCGCGCGCGGCAGCACGTGCCCGTCGTCCTCGTCGTAGTAGCGCCTGGCGAGTTCGACGATCAGGCGACCCGAGCGCCGGAACAGCTGTTCGCGGTCGGCGTGCGTGGCCACCAGCGTGCCGTTGCCCGGCAGCGCCAGGCCAAGCGCCTCGGCGAGGCAGTTCATCGAGTTGGCCGTGAACATGCCCGAGCACGAGCCGCAGGTCGGGCAGGCCGAGCGCTCGACCTCGGCGAGCTGCGCATCCGGGACGTTCTCGTCGGCTGCCATGACCATGGCGTCGATCAGGTCGAGCTTGTCGGGCCCCAGCTTCGTCTTTCCGGCCTCCATCGGGCCACCCGAGACGAACACCACCGGGACGTTCAGCCGCATCGCCGCCATCAGCATGCCGGGGGTGATCTTGTCGCAGTTCGAGATGCACACCAGCGCGTCGGCGCAGTGCGCGTTGACCATGTACTCGACCGAATCGGCAATGAGGTCGCGGCTGGGCAGCGAGTAGAGCATGCCGTCGTGCCCCATCGCGATGCCGTCGTCGATCGCGATGGTGTCGAACTCCTTCGCCACACCGCCCGCGGCCTCGATCTCGCGCGCCACCAGCTGGCCGAGATCCTTCAGGTGCACGTGTCCCGGCACGAACTGCGTGAACGAGTTGGCGATCGCGATGATCGGTTTGCGGAAGTCCTCGTCCTTCATGCCCGTGGCGCGCCACAGGGCGCGGGCGCCGGCCATGTTGCGGCCGGCAGTCGACGTGCGGGAGCGGTGGGCGGGCATGGAGCGATCCTCGAAGGCTGGAAGAAGCAATGAAAAGGTGAAACAGGAAACTGGATACAGGAGAGGGACAGGGGAACAGGGCGGGCGGCGGCCATTCTCGCTCAGTCTGTCGTGCGTCGAGAGGCGGCCGTGGCGTCTCCCGGGTTTCCTCGCATGAATGCAAATGCGGCGCATTCGCATTCATATGCTAAAGTGCCACGTCCTTCACCTCTGCGGTCGCCGCCATGATCCATCGTCGCCAGTTCCTTCGATTGGCCCTGAGCGCGCTGCCGCTCAGCGCTCGGGCGCGCACCGATCCGGCCACCGCGACCCGCGTCGCCGGGGGCTGGCGCCTGCACGAACGCGAGTACCAGGTCGGTACGCTACGCGTGCGCTGGACGCAGGGCCAGGCGCAGATCGAGTCGGCGGTGACCGTTCCAGGCCGACCCCACGCGGTGGTGCCCGAGCCCGGAGGAGGTTTCCTCGCCGTTGCGGCGCGGCCGGGTCAGTGGCTATTGCGCATCGACGCCCGCGGCACCGTCGTCAACCGTCTGGCCACGGCCGAGGAAGGCGACCAGCGCACGCTGGACGGCCACGTCATCGCCAGCCGCGACGGGCAATGGCTGTTCACCGGCGAGACCGACCGCCAGAGCGGCGATGGCTGGGTCAGCGTGCGCGACACGCGCGACCTGCGCAAGGTGGCGCAGTTCCGCACGCACGGCATCGATCCGCACCAGATCCTCGTCGCCGACGACGACCGGCTCATCGTGGCCAACGGCGGCATTCCGCGCGGACCGGGTGGCGGCAAGCGCGACCTGCATCGGATGAACCCGTCGCTGGTGCGGATGGATCCCGCCAGCGGTGAACTGCTGGGCAAGTGGGCCCTGCCTGATCGCCGGCTGAGCCCGCACCACATCGCCTGGAACGAGCCCACGGCCAACGTGCCGCGGCTCCTCGGTATCGGCCTGCAGGCCGAGCACGACCATCCGGCCGAGCGTCGCGCAGCGCCGCTGCTGGCGGTGTGGGATGGGCAGAAGCTCACTGCGCCGCAGCTGCCCGAGGCGCAGGGCTACGCCGGCGACGTCGCCGCCGGCCCCGACGGTGGTTTCGTCCTCACCGCCCAGTACGCCGGGCGCATCGTGATGTGGGTGCCCGGGCGCGCCTCCGAACTGGCGACGATCGGCGACGTGCAGAACCCCTGCGGCCTGTGGCCGCTCGACCGCTCACCGGGCGTCATCGTCGGTGCAGGGCTCGGCCTGGCGCGCTGGCACCCGAGCGAGCCGGCGCGCATGCTGCGCTGGCCGGCCGGCGTGTCGGCCGACAATCACTGGGCGCTGCTGGCCGATCAGGCCTGACGGGTTCACGGCCGGGCCGTCTGCCTGGAACGATGGCCCGGGGATTTCCGGGCAGGGCATGCCGCAGCGTGCTGCGCGGCGTGGCAGTCCGGGTCGCGATGAATTCCGTACGCCCGTCGGGGGCCGACCCGCAATCCCGTTGATGTGTGGCGCGCCCGGCAGGATTCGAACCCACGACCCCCTGGTTCGTAGATGCGATTCCTGCTGGTAAGTGGTTGAATGTGTGGATGTTTCTGTGGGCGCCCGTTGCTTGCCCATGCAGGACGATGCACGACTAAGCAGAACCCATTCCCGGGAAACTCCCGGCGGTCTTGACCGTCGCGCATCGAGTCGTCACCACTGGTCACCTGACGAAGGACTATGCAGAATGGATGAAATGCAGGATACATGCACTGTAAGCGGGTCGTTTATCTGACGCTTCCGTGTTCTAAGCATCCTGATTGTGCCGATTGGCGCGAGATGGGTGCCCGCGTTAACCGGCAGTGCTTCGGGCTAGCAGTGCTTTGGGCTACTTCGGCCTGCCGACAAGGGCCGCGAACTTCAGTAGCGCTACAGAGCCGAACTAGTCGTGGCGTTAAGTGTAATACGGGGGTGTGGCGGTTGAGAAAAGACCTTCGACGCCAAGTACATCCGGCCGCGGGTGTGGACAGGCTACGCGAATTGGCTCGGATTTATCCAACTGCGCTACGAACCAAAACACGTTAGAAGCTCATGGACGGTTCAGATGTCCTCTTCAGATTTCTCGGCCGGATAGCTGCTTACGGAGGCGGTGCGGCCGTCATCGCGTACCTGCTGTTCCAGTACCTCGGCAAGCAGTGGATCGAGAACAAGTTTGCCCAGCGCCTCGAGGAGCACAAGCATCAACAGGCGATTGAACTCCAGCGCCTAAGAGTGGAGATCGACTCGCTCCTGAGCGGCGCTCTGAAGATTCAGGAGCGTGAGTTTCAGAGTCTTCCCGAGGCATGGCACAAGCTGGACGAAGCGCATGGACTTGTCCGCTGGCTGGTTTCCCCTGGGCAGGAATACCCGAATTTGGACAAACTTTCGCCAGAAGAACTCGAAGAGTTTCTCCAGGGCACGAAGTTCACCGAGACACAGAGGGGGCGTATTCGGTCTGCGAGAAGCAGGCTGAAAGAGTACGAGGAGATCGAATTTTGGCACCGGCTGCACCGTGTCAAGCACTCCGTTTCTGATTTGCAATCCTTTGTCGCGAGGAACGGCATCTTCTTTCCCGCGACGCTCAAAGCCAAGTTCAATGAGATTTGCGACCTGCTCTGGTCAGCGCTGATATCTAAGGAGGTCGGGTATGAGGCGAAGGACTACAAGATGCAGAACGAGGGCTGGAAGGAGATTGAGGAGAAGGCGGAACCCTTGTACAAGGCCATTGAAGCTGAGGTGCAGAGTCGCCTTCACTCACACGGCCGTGCGGAGAAAGGTGAGTCATAGAGACTTTCTGCGACAACCGTGCCCCGTCTCAGCCCGCTTCTAACAGGTTGTTCGACGCGGACACGCAGCGGCATTGCGCCGCTAGCCGTGCGCGGAAGCATACGTTTCGCGGCGCAATGCCACTTCGTGCCGGTCAACTTCAACGTTAGATCGCCGGAGGCTTGTGGGTGACCTGGACATTAGCCATTGCACTTGTCTCTGTGTTCCTCTCCGTCATCTCAACGGCGATCGCTATCGCGAGTTTCAGACGAACCAGTCGACTGCAAGATATCGACTATTCGTCGCGCCTGCAGATCTGTGATGAGCGAATTGAATGCGGTGGAGTTGAGGGGCCGGACGACGTCTTTTCGTACTCGGCAATAATTGAAAATGTCGGGCTCAAGCCAGTGCGGGTCGAAGAGATCTGCGTCGACTATGGTAGCGAGCACATGGACAAATGTTTCAAGCACCATGTCGACGGACGATTTGACCTCGCCCCAAATTCAAAGCGCACGATAGCGTTTTCGCTCTCGCAGGCATGTTTCGTTGCTGCGCTTGAGCGATTCGAAATCGAGCACTGCTACTTCCGGCTCCGAGTAACGTACTTGAGTCCGAACGGCAAGATCGCCGAAGTTGTTCGAACGTTGGCCGGTGTAGGGACGAATCCTCGTGCAACTTTCTACGCGCAGGCGGGGGATGCACTGACCTAGTGCCGGAAGGGAGGTGTCGCATCTTCCGAGTACGAATAAGGTGAGGATGTCCCATTTCAAGAGTCGTTTTGACTCTGCGTGCCGGTCAAGTTCAACGTAAGGCAACTGTGAAAGTTTGAGGTGACATGCAAGGCTATGTTGAATTCGATCGCTTCACTGATCTTGAGGCCTCTCTGGGGCAATTCCTTACGCAGATCTCGAACGAGCCAATGACCGCGGCGTCTTGGAAGTGGGCTCTTATCTCCTCGCATGCTGCACTTCAGGGTGCCGTGTGCATTGCACTTCGAGGTAGCGCGGGATTTGATACATGGAAGCCGAGCCACTTTAGGAAGTGGATGGCGGCTTACGACAATGGAGATGCTTTACCAGATCCGCAATTGGATTTCTTTATGGAACTATTCGACAGGCTTTTTGAAGGAAGCTCCGAAATTGACAGACATTTGATTGACTGGCTCAACCAAACAAGAAATACTTTGATCCATTTCAATGCCGATGTTTACTCCATAGAGTGTGCGTCAATCGTTGGCGCAATGAATGCTGCAATAGCGGCGACAAGTGCGACGCCGAAGCGAAGTAAAGGGGTTTTCTTCTACTATGAAGAGCGGTCCGAACGGTTCTTCGCCCTTTGCGACCACATACGTGCACGTCTTCAAAGGCTAGCAGATGCCTCACTGGAGGTTGCCTCGGACGCCTGACGGCTTGTCCCCATTAGGGGCTGCACGATGCGGTCGGCGCTTGTAAGGTCACCCGCGCCGTGCGTCGCTTCAGTCTACTTTTATGCTGCACGTGCGCTTGTCGGATGCCTGCTCCAATATCGAGCCAGTGCAAGAGCAAGACTCACATACCGCGCCCCTCTGCCCGGATACTTGGATAGCGCTCCAGAAAGGATGCCGCCGACTCAGTCGCGCGCCGATCATCGAGGTCGTTCGCCGAAAAGGTGGAAACGGACAAAGGATCTGTGGAAGCGCACGCCCGATCTCGCCGTTTAGCAAGACAAGATTCCAATGTCGTCGATGTAGAGGTTCGCGAGGCCAAGCAAACAGAGTTGTCGCCAAGAGCCGAAGGCGAGAAGGGGTCCGTCGAAGTCTGCCTCGATACAGCGCCCGCGGCCAAGCCCCCTCGTTGGAGCCGACGCGTAGCGGCATGTCGCCCTGACCGAAAGGCGCTTTGAACGTTAGGCAGGCACGGAATAGGAGATCTGATGCCAAGTGAGAAAGAACTCGACCTTGCACTAGCCTCGGCGTTGGAGTCCAAACCCGGTTTCTTGGACTGGCTGCTCGGCCACACTAAGTTTGCTGACTTGGAGGCTGTCTTTCACAGCTGCCGTACCGATCATCCCTGGGGTACTCATCCTTTTCCCGTGACCGATCCGATCACGGGCCAAACGGCGGTGTCAAATCGCCAATCCGAGACTGATATCTTGTTGGTAGTTAAAGACCAGAGAGGTCGCCTTCTAGGCGTTCACATCGAGAACAAGACTGGCTCCGGCAGGTTCACTACACTGCAGCCGGAGATGTACAAGCATCGTGCCGTTCACTGGATTGGCAATGCCCGCTATGGTGGTTACGTAGATTTCGATACGGTCTTGCTTGCTCCGAAAGCGTTTCTGCAGCGCAACTATGATCAGGCGGCGCTGTTTGGTTGCTTCATCTCCCATGAAGCAGTTGGGCACTTCATACCTTTTTTCCATGAGGCGCATTGAATCAAGCGTTGGTCGTCCGCAGAGCGTTTACGCTCGACACTCTTGTGTTCGACAAGTTTGCACTGATGCACTTCTTTGTGTATTTGCTGAGGTCAATCGATGGACGACCACGCTATATGGTCGACATGTCGAAATACTTTACTGATGAATATGGCTTGACCTAACGAATGCAGAACGCACGCGCGAGGGATAGAGTGCCAAGCTCAAACATCTGCGCGCGTGGCGCCGAAGCCAATACCATTACGAGCCGATGATGACTATGCAGGGTCCCGACCGAATCCGCGTTGTTTCCGACCGCCTTCGGAGCGGGGAGCAGATTGACCCGCTCACCGTGCGCGAGTTCCTTTCCTGGTTTGGCGCGAAGCGGCGCGGATACATGATGGTTCATCAGATCCGCGAGGCGCTGGAAAAGTACGCCGTGGTGACGGAACCCGACTTCGAGGTGACTTACATCGATGGCGAAATTAGCCTGAAGAGCGCGTACCCACAGCCAGCCGCAGCTACTGGCCCAGCAACACCTAGAGGCTCCTCAGGTACCTCGACGACTGAGATCACTGCGGCTGGGACGCTGCGCTCTGGCGTCGAACCGCCTGACCCGACTCACCGGATCAGTAAGCTGGCCGCCGCGAACAATCCTCCGGTGAGCGTGACGCCGGATGCGCCGCTGCAGGAAGCGGTAACGCTAATGCTCTCCCGTGGATTCTCTCAGTTACCCGTGATGACAACTCCGCGAGAGGTAAAGGGCATTGTCAGCTGGCAATCTATCGGCGCACGTCTCGGCGTAGGCATGGGGGGCACGCATGTCCGGGACATGCTGGATCAGCACCAAGAGGTACGTCATGACGCATCGATCTTTCAAGTCATTCCAGTCATCGTTGCGCACGACTATGTACTAGTTCGGGGATCAGACAACTCGATCACTGGAATCGTTACGGCCAGCGACCTGAGCCTTCAGTTCCTTCAGCTATCGGAGCCGTTTCTCCTCCTTAGCGAAATCGAGAACCAGATCCGTCAGCTTATCGCCAAGCGCTTCTCTGCTGAAGATCTTGCAGCGTGCCAAGATCCGCTTGACGTGGAACGCGAAGTCGCCGGGGCCTCCGACTTGGCCTTTGGAGAGTACATACGCCTGCTCGAGAAGCCTGAGAACTGGACGAAGTCACATCTACCACTCGACCGCAATGTCTTCTGTAAACAGTTGATAGCGGTTCGTGACATCCGCAATGATGTGATGCACTTCGACCCTGACGGCATCGCACCAGACGAACTTGACACGCTGCGAGAGTTCACCCGATTTCTTCAACGCATTATGTCCATGGGGGTGGGGTAGCAAGCGCGGCCCATTCCGGCGTGGGATCTACGCGTCGTTGGGGACGATTAGGTCCCGACTCTCTGTTCAACGCTACGAGTTGCCCACTTGCCGACGACCAGGAACTGCTGCTCCAGGTGGCGCCGAGTCTTAGGCCCGTTACGACCCCCGCGGGCGATCGATCGGTCAGCCGGGTCTGTAGTAGTACCTAACCGTCCGGCGCGCGGCAGCTTGGCGAGAGCGTAGCGACGCGCTGGACTAACAGCAAAAAGAACGCGACAAACCCAGCGATGCAATTAATCGCCATTGGCGCAATTTACGCGCCAAGGCGACCATCGAACACGCTTCTCTGCTTTCCCGTCAGCCCGCTAACTAACTGAATAGCAACGACTTAGGCACTGATCAGAAGTAATCGTTCCATGTATTTTGGCCTAGTATCCCCGATAACAGCCCCGTGTCCGCGCCTGTCCCAAACTGACCGCTTCTGACCCCATGCACGCTTCCCAAACCGAATCGTCCGGCACCCCGCAAGGCGTGACGCTCGCCGACCTGCTGGCGCGACTCGAGCGCGGCATGGGTTTGGACGAGGCCCGTGTTCGTCAGAGGCGGGGCGCGATCAACACGTTCTGCAAGATCGTGCGCCGGCCGCCCCAAGCGGTCCCGGCGACGATGCCGGAGATCGAGCGGCTGCTGAACGAAGTCCCGCGGGCCGCGCGGCGGCAGTCCGACAAGACGGTGGCGAACACGAAGGCGCGCTTGAGAGCGCTGCTGGTGGATGCCGAGTCTTCCCGTCGGCTGCCTCCCCGGGGTACACCACTGACGGCCGACTGGGCGGCGCTCGAGGCTTGTATGAACGGGCCGCGCCTGAGGAACGGCTTGTCCCGACTGATCCGCTTCGCGTCGTACCGGGGCTTGGCGCCGACGGACATCAATGACGCTGAGTTGGCCGCCATCGCAGAGGATGT
>JAANMU010000685.1_pt1 | contig 38029 bp, 37 predicted proteins | sample 7279701 | NCBI WGS metagenome assembly JAANMU01 (sample SAMN14094539, study PRJNA606508) | bioreactor metagenome | isolation source: A lab-scale SPAN reactor treating ammonium-rich wastewater day 57 | place: Ireland: Galway | collected 2017-03-13
AAGCCGTCGAAGCGCCCGAGTTCGGATTTGACGGTGAACGCGTCGAGCAGAGCCTGTGTGGGGTGCTCGCCCGTGCCGTCGCCCGCGTTGATGATCGGCTTCTTCGCCGCCTTCGACGCGATCGCCGCCGACCCCGTTTCGGGATGACGCAACACGATCACATCGGCATAACATTCGAGCGTGCGGACGGTATCTGCAAGCGTTTCGCCTTTCGTCACCGACGAATACTTCACCTCGTTGATCGGGATGACCGAGCCGCCAAGCCGTTCCATCGCGGCAGTGAACGACGACGACGTGCGCGTGGACGGTTCATAAAACAGGTTCGCCAGAATCTTGCCTTTCAGCAGATCGAACGTCCCGACGCGCTCGACCATGCCGCGCATCTCGTGCGCTACGCCGAAGATGTAGTCAAGGTCTTTGCGCGAGAATTGCTTGACGGAAATGATGTCTTTGCCATACCATGCGGCGTTTTTGTTTTCGCCGAACGGCAGGTAGAGGGAGGAGGAATTTGTGGGCATGGGGCTCCTTTGTAATTAGGGATTGGTAATTGGTAATTTGAGACTGGAGATTTGTGGTGGTCGAGTAGTCCCGCGTGATCGTCGCGGGATGTATCGAGACCACACTTCCGCGCGACGTGGAGGGTAATCCTGTTTCGATAAGCATTTATCTCAGCCCAAACAAATGATTCGCCAACGGAATGACATTGATCAACGGCTCTTCGTAAGGATGCACGCGCCTTATCACCTGCATCGCCTCCTTCACCAACTCGCGCTTGCAATTGACTTCGAGCTTGTATTCCGTGACCACTTTGATTTCGCCGACTTTCCCGCTATACGGATTCGCTCCCTCCAGCGGACGGAAATAGCCCGTTACCTGAGTCATTGCGACGCAATGGTCGTAATTGCCGATCACGCCCACGCCGATCTCCGAAAGCGCGTCGGCGAGTTTCCTGGCGTGGTCTTGCGGCACGAAGATTTCGAGTTTTACGTCGGTGAAGTTCTCAAGCGTCATGGTTCCTCACGTTCCTTCCATAGCCTTGTTCGACCAAAACCTTCCCATCTTCAAAAGCGACCTGCCCTCGCAGGACAACCCGCTTCACGCGCCCTTTGACCTGCCAGCCTTCGAAGGGACTCCAGCCGCACCTTGAGAATTGCTCCGCTGCCTTGATTTCATAGACAGCGGTTTCGTCCACTTCGACCCATGTTTCTTTTTGTTCTGGCAAATTGAATATCTTGCGAGGGTTGATAACGGATCGCTGAACAATATCGTCCATTGTCAATCGTCCATCGTCTACCGCTGTAAGTAACAAAGGAAGTAAAGTCTCCAACCCAGGAAATCCAGGCGGAGGATTCTCGGAATCTTTTTCTTCAAGCGTGTGAGGAGCGTGGTCGGTGGCGAAGCAGTCAATCACGTCCATGTTTTGCCAAAGGGCTTCGACATCTTCTTCAGTTGCCAATCTAGGTCGAACCTCCAGCCTGCCTTCTTTCTTCTTTCCTCTTTCCTCGTCTAAAACTTGCGAAACCATGAACAGGTGGTGCGGACAAACCTCACACGTCACTTTGATGCCCTTTTCTTTGGCGGCTTTGATGAGCAGGATTTCTTCTTTCAATGAGACGTGAGCGATGTGAACGGGGCGATCATAGAGCGCGGCGAACAAAATTCCTGCCGCCATTGTGCGCGACTCGGAGTGCAACACAATCGGAGAGTCTTTCGGGAATTTCGCGAAATGCGGCATCCACAACGTCATATCGTCGAGGCGGAGTTCGCCGAAGGTGGAGTCGAGGTACATTTTGAGTCCCGCCGAGCGTAGGGGCAGACTTGAGTGTTTGTCCCAATCCGCGTTGTCGGGTCCCGCGCCGAGAAATTGGGCGTAGTCGCAGCGGGCTTTTTGTTTTGCCGCGTCGAGCGCGAGGTTGAGAGTCGCTTCATCGAAGATCGGAGGCTTGGTGTTGGGCATGGCGAGAATCATCGTCACGCCGCCCGCGAGCGCGGCTTGGGTGACGGAGTCCCAGTCTTCTTTGTGGGTCTGCCCAGGTTCACGCACGTGGACGTGAGGGTCAATGAGGCCAGGGAGTTTGAGCATGGTTATGGGTTCCGGGATTCAGTCGAGCGGATAAAAAAAAAGAGCCGCTAAAAGCGACTCTCCATTTTCCAAAAAGCAGAAACGCTCCTCCCAAAGAGAAGCAGGCGGGGAAAGACTTTGGCTCGGTTCATTCTGGACATTTCGCCTGATTCTATGCCGGGACGCGATTCTGTCAAGAGGCCCGGCGCCCGCAAGCGCAGGCGTTCGCGCGCCCGCGTTCCATCGCCCAATCTGCCAGGCGACTTTGAGAAGACCGTCCCGCCCAAATGCCCTGTCGCTATCCGCGTATCCAGCGTACAATGCTTTCCAGCGGAAAGGACTTTCATGCAGACCGAACTCCTCCTCGACGCCAAAGCCGCGCTCGGCGAAGGCCCCGCGTGGGACGCGCGGACGCAGACCCTCTATTGGGTGGACATCCTCGGCCAACGCGTCCACGCGTGGAAGGACGGCCGCGACGACTATCTCCAGCTCGACGAAACCGTCGGGTGCGTCGCGCCGCGGCGGGACGGCGGACTCGTCGCCGCGCTCCACGCCTCGTTCTGGACACTGGGCGGGCGCGGCGGCCAGCGGACGTTTCTCGCGTCTGTGGACGAACCCGCCTCCAACCGCTTCAACGACGGCAAGTGCGACCCGGCCGGCCGTCTCCTCGCGGGGACGATGGACATGGGCGAGAAAAATCCCAGCGGAAATTTGTATTCGCTCGAAGCGGGAAAGCCGCCGCGCAAACTTCTGGACGGCGTCGTCATCTCCAACGGCCTCGCCTGGAGCCCCGACTACAAAACTTTTTATCACATCGACACGCCAACCCGCCAGGTCCGCGCCTACGATTACGACCTCGACACGGGGAATCTCTCGCGTCCGCGCCTCGCGGTGGAAGTCCCCGCGGCGATGGGCTGGCCGGACGGGATGACCTCCGACATGGAGGGGAAGTTGTGGATCGCGCTGTGGGGCGGCGCGCGCGTCGGGCGGTGGGACCCCGCGTCGGGTAGGTTGGAGGCGGAGGTGGCCGTCCCGGCGTTGCAGTCGTCGTCGTGCGTCTTCGGCGGGCCGCGGCGCGACATCCTGTTCGTCACATCCGCCCGCGTCGGCATGGACGAAGCCGCGCTGGCGCGCTATCCGCTTTCGGGAGGGCTGTTCCAAATCCAGACGCAGACCGAGGGCATGCCCGCGTTTGAGTTTACGGGATAAAATATCCGCATGGAAAAACGCATCGGCTACATTGACATTGCGAAGGGCATCGGCATTCTCGTCATTGTGCTGGCGCACAACGACCTGGCGGGCTATCATCCCACGCTGCACAAATTCATTTACGCTTTTCACATCCCGCTGTTTTTCTTTTTGTCGGGGATGTTCTTCCGTCCCGAGCGCAGTTTTGGCGAGACGCTGCGGCGGCGGTTCAACACGCTGCTGAGGCCGTATTTGTTCGCGCTTTTCGTGATCTATCTCGGCGAGGCCGCGTTCGACAACATGACCTTCCCGGTCATCGCCGGGCGGATTCTTAAATCGCTGTACGCCACAGGGTATTACATTGACTGGGTGCAGTTGTGGTTCATCCCGCATCTGTTCGCGGCAGCGCTGTTCGCGTGGATCGCGTGGCGATTCGTTTTTGGCCGCGTCCAACGCGACTGGCTCCGCTGGCTTTTGCTTTTCGCGATGCTGGCCGCGGGCGTTTTTGCCATGCCGTACTTCTGGCCGTTCAAAGCGCCCGTCATCGGGACCGAACTCTACGGTCTGCCGTTCAGCCTCGACCTCGTCTTCGCGAGCGGATTTTTCTTCCTCGTCGGCTACGAAGTGAACCGGAAGCCGCTGGAAAATTTCTTCGCCTCGCCCCTCGTCCTAGCCGGGACCTTCGGCCTGCTGCTCCTCCTGGTGTTGACTCTCCCCCCGTCCATTGACTTTAACACGCGCGCTTATCCCTCGCTGTGGATCAACACCGCCGAGGCCCTGCTCGGAATCACGATGACGCTCTCGCTCTCGCGCAACCTGGAAAAATGGTCTGAAAAAGCGGCGAACCTGTTCCGTTATTTCGGGCGCATCTCGCTGGTCATCCTCATCTTCCACGTCCCGATCCAGGAGACGATGTTCAGCAAGTTCTCGCGCCTCGGCATTCCCACCGATCCGTCCATTGTGCTGGCGTTCCTGAGCGGCGTTCTCATCCCCGCGTTGATCTACGAACTGGCGATCCGCTGCAACCCGCGCCTGCGTCCGTGGTTTGGGTTCCCGGCTGTGGAGAAATAATTTACTTCCCCTGAAAGCAGACAAAACATGACTAAACGTAATATCGGCCAGGAAATCCTCGAAGGCGTTCGCGAAATCAAGGCCTACAAGGTGGGCGCGAAGACCTTGCGCGTCCGCGTCTTGAAAGAACCCGCCGCGCCCCAGGAGATTCGTTCCAGGTTGAAACTATCGCAATCGGCTTTTGCTGGTTTGATGGGCGTAAGCCTGCGCACCGTTCAAGATTGGGAGCAAGGCAGGCGGAAGCCAAGCGGTCCCGCGCTCGCGCTGCTGCGAATTGCCGAACAAAAACCTGAAATTTTCATACATTTGGCATAACGCGGCCGCGTCATGTCCCCGCCAGTTCCACCACGAACATTTCCAGCGCCGTGTCGAGAGGCATGGCGCTCGTCTTTGCGGCCTCGTCCATTTTAAGCAGGCGGCGATAAACGGCCTCGAGAGTCCGCATCGTGAACCGTCCCGCCTGCTGGAAAATTTTCCCCGCCACGAAAGGATGCACGCCCAGCGCCTCCTGCACGTCCTGCACCATGCCGCGCGCCTCCACGATCTCACGCGCCTGGATGAGCAGCCGGAACTGGCGGACGATCATCGGGAAGATGGCGGCGGCGTCCTGCTCCTCCAGCATTTTTCGCAGCATGGATTGGGACTGCTGACCGCTGCCCGCCGCGAGACTGTCCACAAAGGCGAAGATGTCCACCTCCGCGGTCGAGACGCACACCGCCTCCACATCCTGAACCTCGACCGGGCGCGCCCAATTGACGTAGGCCAGCGCTTTGGCGATCTCCTGCGCGGCCTGACGCGTGTCCGCGCCGACCAGTTCGGCGAGTCTCTTCGCGGCTTCGGAGGAGATCTTCCCGCCCTGACGCTTCATCTCGTTGACGATCCAACCGGTCATGTCGCGGGCTTTGGGAGCCATCAACGCTTCGGCTTTGGCGTTTTCATTTTTCGAGACCCACTTTACCAGCCAGTGTTTCTCCGCCTCTTTCGGCTCGACCGTTTCGTATATGACCAGCTGAGTCGTCGGCGGGATTTTGCCGAGGAACTCCGTGAATTTCTTGCGCGGCTCGCCCGCCCCATACTTCTGGGAGGGATTGGCGATTATGACGAGGCGTTTGTCCGATAGAAACGGCATGGCGTTGACGGCGTTGTTCAGTTCCTCGTCGCTCGTCAGGCGCGCTTCGAGACGCGAGGTATTCATGCCGTCTTTGTCGGTTTGCGCGGCGATGTCCGCGAGGCGACGCGCGATGGCGAATTCGTCTGTGCCGTAGAGGAGGAGGGCGGGCATAAATGGTGAAGGAGGAATTCTGAATTATGAATGGAAAATTCGCGGCCGGGAATCTTGTTTCCGAAGGAGGTTCATTTATCAGCCAAACGGAGATTCAGAACTCCGATTTCTGAATTCATCCTTCCGATTTGGTGATGACGCGGTGCAAGCCGTTGCGGATGAATCGAACCTCCGCGACTTGCAGGTTGCCGAGTCTCGCCTCGGTGGTGACGTGGCGCTGGAGCGACGGCCCGAGTTGGCGGGCGAGGGCGAATCCCAGCGCGGCGAAGAGCAGCGCGAGGGGCAGGAGCGCGAGGCGCCCGAGCGTGGATTTGCGTCCTCGGAGCGGGATCCAGGCGAAGGTCGAGGCGAGACCGACGTTGGCCGCGAGGTTCGTCCCGCAGCCGGGATGGATGGCGAGGTCGTAGTCGCCCGCGTTGAGGCGCGTCCAGGCCTCGTCAATCGCGGCGCGCAGGTCGTCGGTCGTCACGTCGCCGAGGATGAAGAAGCCGGTCGGGTTGGAATGTCCGGCGAGGGGGCCGGGGCGGCTGCGCGCCAGCACGTGGAGCGCGGCGTGTTCGAGGGCGTGATTGCGCCGGGTTTCGAGGATGAGGGGAAGATCGAGTAACATGCGGCAGATTATAAGAGAGAACCCTGGTTTCTGCGGGAAGCTTTTTGCGGAGAGCGGCTAAACCGGCGGGCAAAACGCGAATCCTTTTTACGGGTCGGATTGTTCCAGCGTTTGGTAGGTTTGCAGCAGGCTGACGAGAATCTCGTCGGTGAAGAGGTGCATGCGATGGAGAGTCTCGTCGAAGGGGACGTTGGCTTCGCGGTAGGCGCCGACGACCGACTCGATGAGGGTGTTGCGGAAGAACAAAAACGCTTGCGCGGCTTCGACGTAACTGAGTTCGTAGCGGCGGGCGCGCGAGGCGTATTCGAAGCCGATGGCGTGAGCCTCGGAACTGGAGCGCTCGCCGTTGGTGGAAATGAAGACCATCAGTCCCTGGAAGAGGGTGTGCGCGCTCTGGCGGTATTGACTGCGCGCCTCGCCGTCCAGTTTTTGATACCAGCGCTGGACTTCCAATTCCCCCTCGGCGATGCGGACGCGCACGTTGCGGACGGCGGATTGCACGATGGCGTCGGAACCAAACCTGCCGCGGCGGGAGTGCTCGGCCCATAATTCCACGTCGACGCGGCGGTAGCGGCGATGCCCGCCCGCGGTGCGATGCGCGGGCAGGATGCCCTTGTCGGTCCACAGACGCACCGTGCCTGGATGAACGCCGATGATTTCGGCCGCGTCCTTGATGGAGATGAATTCCCTGGTCATTGCGGCTGTTTAGTCGGAGGCCAGGGCGAATTTTTCTTCCAGCGTGGGTTCGGCGGCGTGTTCGTGGAAGGCAGGCACGTTGATGCGCGAGAACAGGAGCGCGGCGCCGAGCAGCATCAACGCCTCGATGCCGAAGACGATCAGGTAACCGGTCAGCGCGGACCCGCTGACGTGAGAGCCAATGTCGGCGACGATGCCGGCCAGGAAGAGGCCCGCGAGCCGCGAGAGGCCGTTCGAGAATCCCCATGCGCCGATGTAGAGTCCGACCCGCTCGGGGACGGTGAGGTCGAACATCAACGAGAGATTCGCGATGGTGGAGAGCCCGGTGCCGAAGCCGAGCAAAACCAGTCCGATGTAGAAAACGCCGCTCGCGTGGAGCGCTCCGCTGACCAGGATGAAGACGAATCCCGCCAGCGCGGCGAGGTTGCCCGTCTGCGCCAGGACGCGCTTACGGACGCGTCCCTCCAACAGGCCCGCGAGGACGAAGGCCAGCAGGGTGAAAGTCCCCATGATGGAGACGAAGCGCGAGGTCTGCTCAATGGTCATACCGAAGGCTTGCGCGCCGAACGGTTCGAGCAGGACGTCCTGCCCGAGCAGGGCGGCGAGGAGAAGGAAAAGATAGACGAAGAAGACGCGCGCTACGGGGTTGGACGCGATGGCCGCGCTCATCTGTTTGACAGTGTAATTTTCGGCGCGCGGACTTGGGAGCGCGTCGCCGCGCGAGCGCGGTTCCAGCCTGAAGAGGCCGAGCAGGCCCAGGGCCAGGGCGGAGGCGGCGACGAGGTTGAAGGCGCGGCTTAGCGTCTCCGGCGAGTAGGCCGGTACGAGACGGCTGAGGGTCAGTCCCGTCGCGATGATTCCGACGATCATTATGAAGAACATGGTCGCGATGGTGCGGCTGCGTCCCTTTTCGCCGGAGAGTTCGGTCGCGAGGGAGAGATAGGATACGGCGGAGAGGTTGTAGCCCATGCCCCACGCGCCGAAGGCCAGCAGGCCGGCGAGTATGCCGAGCGTGAAGTTTTCGCTGATGAGGATCGCTGCCTGCGGCGAGACGGTCACGCCCGTGATGCAAAGGATGAGTCCGAGGAGAATATATGGCGTGCGGCGGTAACCGAGAATGGGATGGCGGTCGGAAAACGCGCCGATGAAGACCTGGATGGGGGAGAGTAAATAGGGCGCGATGGCGAGGACGGTGACCAGCGATTTGGCGAGGCCAAGTTCGTAGATCATAACGCGGTTGAGAGCGCTGTTGATCGGGACGAGGGTCATCGCTACTGCTGTATGGATAAGACCGAGTTGGACACGTTTAAGAAACATGATGCGGTTGTGAACTCCTGGAGTTTGCTGGTTCGAATTCGGCGGCCTGACGGCCGGGCAAGGCTGATTGTATGGACGATGTAGAAAGGGTCAATGTAGATTTTGTAGAATTATACAATCAGTGGAACGCGAACGCCCGCCCTGGGCGCTTTCCCAGACCGGTTTTTGCAAGCTAAGAGACTTTAAGTACACGGGTGACGCGGGTTTTACGGATTCTCGCGGATAGAATCATTAAAAAAACGTGTTTGTCCGTGCAATCCGCCAAATCCGTGTACAAAAACACAAAGTAACCATGAACGGGGGGCGCTCCGAATGCTGAAAATTTGGAATCCCAAGGTTCTACTTCGGGAAAGCCGCAAGTAGAACTTGCGGAATCCTTTTTTGTTCATATCAGCGCCCTGTGGGTCGCGATTCCTTCCATTAGTGGAGGAATCATCAAAAAAACAAGCCGCGTTTTGCGGACGCGGCCTGTGTGCAGGAGTCGGAAGGACTTCGGCTATTTGTTCTCGCGGAAGGTGATGAACGCCATGTTCTTGTCGCAGCCGCTGTACGTGTTGATGTAAAGGTTGTCCGAAAGCGGAACGCCGGCCTGGTCGCGCAGTTGCAGGTAAAGTTTCTTGGCGCTGTCCATCGGCGTGGTTCCCAGTTGGATCTCAAAACCGGAAGCGCCGTAGATCTGCGGCATCGTGCCGGAGACCGTGACGTTGTTGATGGATTTTCCGTTCCACGTGCCGATCATCAGAATTTGCACATAAATATGGTGCGCGCTGTTCTTGTCCAGCACGATGCCGGCCACGCCCTGCCAGTTACAGCCGAACTCTGGGCGGTATTTTGCGCTGGAGATATATTCCACCCGGGCCGAATAGGGAGCCCTGGGCGTAGCGCTCGGTTTGGGCGTGGAACTCGGAAGCGGCGTCTTCGTCGGCGGGACGAGCGAGAACGGCGTGGGCGTATAGATGGGCGTGAAGGTCGGAAGCGGCGTATCGGTGGGCGGGATATGCGGCGTCGCGCTGGGCGTCCAGGTGGGAGGCATAACGATGGGCGTGATCGTAAACGTGGGGGCCAGCCGGCTTTGCGCCTGCTGCGGCGAAAACGGATTGAGCGGCGTGTTGGGATTGATGAAGACCAGCAGGTAATACAGCCCGATACAGGCGGCGGTCAACAGCGCGGCGACCGAAAGGATATCCCACATTTGCAAAGACGGCGCGGGTTTGGAAGCCGGTTTATCAAAATCAATGTCTTTGAACTCGCTCATGCAAAACTCCGTCAGGGAGAGAGGACGATACTGGCCTGGGCGCGGCGCTCGTTCACCCATTCCGCCACTGCGCGGGACTGGAAAACCAGCCGCGCCTCGGGCGAAAGCGGCCGCGGGCCGCGCTCGATCACGTAAATAATGTGAAAGCCGACCTCCGTCACAATCACATCGCTGAACTGGCCGGGCTGCAGGGCAAAGGCCGCGGCGTCCAGGTTCGCGTCCAGCAGATAACCCTGTGGGAACCAGCCCAGGTCGCCGCGCGTCACGGGGTCCACCGTCGCGGCCAAGTCGTCGAACTTCCCGCCAGCCTTTAATTGCGCCAGAATATCCTGCGCGTTGGCTTCATTATAGAGCAGAATTTGACGGACGTGAACCTGCTCGAAAGTACCGGGCACTTCCGCAATGATTTTGTCACGCATCAAAGCGGCCTCAGCCGCGCGTTTCAACGCGGCGCGGAACGAAACCTCGTCGTATCCGTGCGCGGACTGCCAGGCCGCGAGTTTATCCGCCCCGCCGAGCGACGCCGCCAGCGCGTCGATCCGGGACTGGAGGCCGGCCTCGGTCACGGACAGGCCCGCGGCCCGCGCGCCCTGCGCGAGCAGCGTCTGCGCGATCATGTCGTCGAGGACGGCCTGCGCCGCGTCCGCCTCGCCGACCGACTTCCCGAGCGCGGCCTGCGCGGACTGGTAGCGCGCCAGCTCGGCCTGATATTCCGCCAGCGGGACGATCTCGCCGTTCACGGTCGCGGCCGCCGGGACGGGCGTGGCGGTCGGCGCTTCGGGCGTGGACGTGGCTTCGAGCGTGGGCGCGGCCGAAGGTCCAGACGGACGCGAGCAGGCGGCCAGTCCGTACGCCAGCAAAATTATCGTCGTGAGTTTTTTGAGTCGCGGGGAAAACATCGCCAGGATTATACCCGAATCAAAAACCAGGTTTCCGAAGAAACCTGGTTTGATGGCGTGCGGTTTAGTAGTCCATTCCGCCGGGCGGCATGGCCGGGGCGGGTTTGTCCTTCTCGGGCAGGTCGGTGATGAGGACTTCGGTGGTGAGGATCATCGAGGCGATGGAGGCCGCGTTCTCGAGCGCGCCGCGCACAACCTTCACCGGGTCGATGACGCCGTCTTTGAGCATGTCGGTGAACTCGCCGCTCAACACGTTGTAGCCGATGTTCTTGTTCTTGAGCTCTTTGGCCTTGCGGCGGACGGCGTCGATGATGACGGAGCCGTCCTGCCCGGCGTTGGCGGCCAGTTTGCGGATCGGGGCTTCGAGCGCCTTCTTGACGATGCCGATGCCGACCTGCTCCTCTTCGCTTTCGCCTTTCACCTTGTCCAGCGCGTCGCCGGCGTTGATGAGCGAGATCTCGCCGCCGGGGACGATGCCTTCCTCAACGGCCGCGCGGGCCGCGGAGAGGGCGTCTTCCACGCGGTGTTTCTTTTCCTTCAACTCGGTCTCGGTGGCCGCGCCCACGCGAATGATGGCGACGCCGCCGCTCAGTTTGGCGAGGCGTTCCTGGAGTTTTTCCTTGTCGTAGTCGCTGGTGGACTTGTCGATTTCGGCGCGGATCTCGTTGATGCGGCCTTCCACTGCCGACTTCTTGCCTTTGCCGCCGATGATGGTGGTGTTCTCTTTATCCGCGGTGACTTTGTCGGCGCGGCCGAGGTCTTGCAGGGTGGCGGTTTCCAGCTTGCGGCCGGTCTCTTCCGAGATGACGGTTCCGCCGGTCAGGATGGCGATGTCTTGCAGCATGGCCTTGCGGCGGTCGCCGAAGCCCGGGGCTTTGACGGCCAGCACGTTCAACATGCCGCGCAGTTTGTTCAGCACGAGGGTCGCCAGGGCTTCGCCGTCAATGTCTTCGGCGATGATGACCAGTTCGCGTTTGCCAAGCTGGACGAGTTTCTCGAGGATCGGGACGATGTCCTGCGCGGCGGAGATCTTCTTCTCGTTGATGAGGATGTACGGCTCGCTGATGACCGATTCCATGTGTTCGGTGTCGGTGATGAAGTAGGCCGAGATGTAGCCGCGGTCGAACTGCATACCTTCCACATATTCCTGCTCGAATTGCAGGGACTTGGACTCTTCCACGGTGATGACGCCGTCTTTGCCGACCTTGTCCATCACGTCCGCGATCAGGTTGCCGATCTCGGCGTCCGCGGCGGAGTTGGTGGCGACGGAGGCGATCTCTTCCCGCGTATCGATCTTGGTGGACATTTTCTTGAGCGCCTTGACGATCTCGTCGGAGGCCTGCTCAATACCGCGCTTGAGCAGCATCGGGTTATAACCGGCGGCCAGCGCCTTGAGTCCCTCGGTCACAATGGCGTGCGCGAGGACGGTGGAGGTGGTGGTTCCGTCTCCGGCGATATCGTTGGTCTTGGACGCGGCTTCCTTGAGCAGTTGCGCGCCCATATTGGCGAACGGGTCTTCCAGCTCGATTTCCTTGGCGACGGAAACGCCATCGTGGGTGATGGTGGGAGAGCCGAACTTGCGGTCAATCGCCACGTTGCGGCCTTTCGGCCCGAGCGTGATGGAGACGGCGTTCGCGACGGCATCCATGCCTTCTTTCAGGCGGCGGCGCGCGTCTTCAGAAAAAATGAGTTGTTTGGCAGCCATGGGATCTCCTCCTGTGATTAATCAATGATCGCGAGCAGGTCGCTCTCGCGCAGAATGAGCAATTTCTTGCCGTCCAGTTTGAACTCGGTGCCAGAGTACTTGGCGTACAGCACCTTATCGCCGGCTTTCACGTCCATGGCGACGCGCTTGCCTTCGTCGTCGCGGGCGCCGGGGCCGGCCGCCAGCACCTTGCCCTGCTGGGGCTTCTCTTTGGCGGTTTCGGGCAGGACGATGCCGCCTGCAGTCACTTCTTCCTGCTCAATGGGCTCCACCACGAGGCGGTCGCCCAGGGGTTTAAGGGAGAGTTTCATATTGGTTTACTCCTGGAATGGATTGGCGTTTTTTGGTTAGCGCTCGTATATCCAGAGCGCTAACGCGGCGTATCATACTTTCCTTTGAAACCGAAGTCAAGAGGCGTATAAAAACTCTTACGAATCTCTGACGCGTCCCCCATGGCTGGAACCGGATGAGACTCTGTCCCGGCTCCGTGATTGATCCTACGGCGTGGGCGTCGGCGTGGGAATAACCGCTTCGGTCTGGACGGGGAAGGCGGTCGCGGCGGACCCGGGCTCGCTCCCCACCTGGGCGCAGATGGCGAGGCCGGCGTCCACGATGCCGGCGATGTCGGGATCGTGCGGGAAGGCCGCCGCCACCTCGTTCAAGACGGCGACCGCCTCGCCGCACATGTTGTTGCGCGGACGGCTGAGCGCCGCCAGCACCGATCCGTAGGTGTAATAGTACACCACGGTGTTCGCCGAGAGCGCCAGCCCGCCGACCGTTCTGCCGGGATCGCCCGCGTCGCACCCGCCGCGCGCCTCGCAGGATTCGGCCGCGTCGCAGCCGCGCACCGCGCACTTTAAGGCGGGAATCGAGCCTTCGTAGTTGCGCGATTTGAAGTAGACGATTCCCAGCTGCCCGTAGGTGTCCGCGTTGGACGGGTCGTAGTCCAGCGCCTTTTGCACGTTGAGCGCCGCCGCGAAATAGTCGCCGGTCTGCGAGTAGGTCTTGGCGATGGACAGGTAGGGAATGGGATCGTGGACCTGCAACTGCTCGTTGATCTGCGCGGCCTTTTGGAAATATTCCAGGGATTTCTCGTAGAGTTGGGCGGCTGAATCTTCGTTGAGCGCGCCGAAGGCCAGGCGGCGGTAGTTCGCCCCCGCGCGCAGGTAGAGGAACGTCAGGTTGGGCGAGATGAGGATGGCCTTGTCGTATTCCTCGATGGCCTGTTTATAGTTCCCGAGCGTCTCCAGCACGTAGGCGTACACGCGGTGGACGTCCATCAGGTTGGCGGCGTCCTCGCGTTCGAGGGCCTGCAAAATATACTGGTTGGCCTGGTTCCATTTCTGCTGGTCTACCAGGATTTCGGCGTAGAAAGCCAGGGCGAGCGTGTTCGCGTTGTCCAGTTGCAGGGCGCGGACGGCCTCCTGCTCGGCTTCGGTCAGAAGTTTGACCACGGCGTCGCAGGTGGGGGCGGTCGCCAGTTCCTCCGCAGTGCAGAGCAGGGATGAGTTGGCGTTCCAATCGAGGACGAAGGCGCGGATGGCGTGGACGGTGGAATCGTCGGGGGCGAGTTTTGCCGCCTCGCCGATGGAGCCGCGCGCGTCGGTCAGGCGGGCGCGGCGTTCGGCGTCGGTCGTCTTCAGCGAGGAGGAATACGTCTGGATGCGCGCCAGTTTGGCCCAGATCTGCGCGTTGTTTGGGTCGAGGCGCACGGCCTCGCGGTAGGCGGTGATGGCCGAGTCCAGGTTCCCTGCGGTGAACTGGGCGTCGCCTTCGAGCGCGTACGAGTCGACCGTGCGCGTGGGCGTGGCGGTGGCTGTGAAGGGCCGTTCGATCTCGCCGCGCGTCCACCCGCTGATGAGCCAGACGAAGCCGAGGATCAGCGCCACCAGCAGGAAGAGCCGGTAGATGTTGGCGCGCGTTTTTTTGTAGAACAGTTCGCGGCGGGGATAGACGTTCATGGCTTAGGGCGTGGGGGTGGCCGTCACGGGCTCGGGCGCGAACGTTGCCGTGGGCGTAATGGACAGGTTCTTCTGGCAGATGTTGATGGTCTCGTTGGCGTTGGCTACGGCGATCTCGTCGGTGGGGACGCGGCCGAGGAGCAGGTTGGCGATGGGGATCGCCTCGGAGCAGCGGTTCAGGCGCGCCAGCGCCAGCGCGTAGGTGAAATAGTATTCGACCACGCGCGTGTCGGCGGCGAGGGGCAGCGATTTGATCTGGTCGCCGTTTTCCGCGTTGCCGCCGTTGATGGCGAGTCCCAGTTGGACGGCGGCGTCCACCCAGTTCGCGGCGCGGTAGAGCATCACGCCGTAGTTGCCGCGCAGACTGGCGTCCGCGGGCGCGTCGTTGACGGCCGATTCGGCGTATTGCGACGCCTTGGCGAATTCGCCGATGGTGGCGTAGGTGCGCGAGATCAACAGGTCGGGCGTGGGGTCAGACGGGTTGAGGGCGTTGGCGCGGATGAACTCGTCCACGGCCAGGTCGTAGACCTGCTGGGCGCGGTAATTCCTGCCGAGCGCGAGGTGCAGGTCGGAGATGTTGGGGTTGATGGCGATGGCCGCCTGGTATTCGGCGATGGCTTCCTCGTAATTGGCGGTGGCTTCGAGCGCATAGCCGCGCGCCCGGTGCGATTCGATGGTGTTGGGATCGAGCGAGAGCGCTAGGCGCGATTCCTCCGCGGCCCGGGCCAGGTTATCGAAGGTGGCCGCGCCGGAAAGGTAGGAGTCGATCAGGACCTCCACGAACACCGCGTGGGTCACGCCCAGGTTCGGGTCCAGTTCGAGGGCGCGCTTGATGGCCGCTTCCGCTCCGAGATAGTCGCCCTGAAAGTCCAGCGCCCAGGCGCGCATGGCGTGGGAGCGCGCGTTGCTGGAATTCAGCAGGAGGGCGGCCTCCGCGCTGGCCTGCGCGTCCTTGTACTTCCCCGCGTAGATCTGCGCCCGCGCCAGCGACGTGTAGGCCGCGGCGTCCTGCGGGTTGGAGCGGATGGCCTGCTGGTACAGGTCAATTGCCCTGGCGAGCTGCCCCTCGTTGAAGGCGGTTTCCGCTTCGACGATGTACGATTCGGGCGAACGCGTGGAGGTGGCTGTCGGCACGAAAGGCGGCGGGATGGTCGGCACGATGACCGCGTTCACGTAGAGCATGATGGCGATCCCGATGGTCAGCATGGATACGATGAACCAGTTCACCCGGTACCGTTTGCGGGTCATGCTCCATTTTGGCTTGCGTCTTAAATACATGCAATCATCTTACCTTTTGTGAGGGCGAGCGTCAAGCAAGGCCCGCCGACTCTAAACGTGTTCTTATGCTAAAATCCGCTCATGCAGTTCGAGGTCTTCACCCTGCTGCCCGAAGTCTTTCCCCCCTATCTTGAATCGAGTATTCTTCAACGCGCCCGCCAGCGCGGATTGCTGGACGTGCGCCTGCACAACATCCGCGATTGGGCGCGCGACAAGCATCACACCACCGACGACCTGCCGTACGGCGGCGGCGGCGGGATGGTGATGAAGCCCGGGCCGGTCTTCGAGGCGGTCGAATCCGTGCTTGGACCGTCGAGCGGGGTCCCGGTCATCCTGCTTACCCCGCAGGGACGCGTCTTCTCGCAGGCCGTCGCCCGCGAGTTGACGGCGCATGAACGCGTCGCTCTCGTCTGCGGACGTTACGAGGGCTTCGACGAGCGCATCCGCCGTCTCGCCACAGACGAGATCTCCGTCGGCGATTACGTCCTCACCGGCGGCGAACTGCCCGCGCTCATCCTCATCGACGCGGCGACGCGCCTGCTGCCCGGCGCGCTCGGCGATCCCACCGGCGCGGACGACGATTCGCACGCCGGCAGCCTGCTGGAATATCCACACTACACGCGTCCGCCCGAGTTTCGCGGCGAGCGCGTCCCCGAAGCGCTCCTCTCCGGCGATCACGCCCGGATCGAGAAATGGCGGCGCGAGCAGTCCCTGCTGCGGACCTGGCAGCGCCGTCCCGACCTGTTGGAGAAAGCGGAATTGACGGAAAAGGATCGAGAATTCCTGCGTAAAATCAGTCAAGAAAAAGGAGAATAGCATGGAACAGAAACGTTTTCCCTGGGGCAAGACCTTCCTGCTTGGTTTCGGTTTTCTCGGCATCAGCATCATCTGGCCGGTCTTCAACCAGTTCATCCCTCTCTTCTTGCAGGCCGGCAACCCTGAGTTCGAGCGGCAGCTGCTCGCCGAGGGCCGTTCTCTTCCCGATATCGTCGGGTTTGGACTGGCTCCCAGCCTGGCGTTGTTCATTATGACCTGGGACAACATCCTGAATATGTTCATCGCCCCCTGGGCCGGCGCAAAAAGCGACCGCACCTGGAACCGCTTTGGCCGCCGCAAGGGATGGATCCTGCTCGGCGCGCCGATCGCCCTGCTGAGCTTCATCTTCATTCCCGCGGCGCAGTCCCTCCTCGCGCTCTCCATGTTCATCGTCATTACCGATTTTGGGATGGCGCTGTTTCGCTCTCCCACCGTCGCCTGGCTGGGCGACCTGTTCGAGAAGAACGACCGCAGCAAAGCCAACGGCGTGATCAACTTCATGGGCGGCGTGGGCGGCCTGCTGGCCTACTTCGGCGGCGGAATGTTGTTCAACGCGCTGGGCCGGGAGGCTCCATTCATCGGCGGCGCGATCGCAACGACCATCGCGCTCGTCGTCGCGCTCATCTTCGTCAAAGAGCCGCGCCAACTGGCCGGGGGAAACGCCGCCGAAGCCCGCGAGCCGAATCCCGGCATCCTGGACAATGTGCGCGTCCTGTTCAGCAATCCCGATAAAAGCGGACTCTTCGTCCTGCTCAGCATCCTGTTCTGGTTCATGGCCTTCAACGCCCTGGAAACCGGACTTTCCTCCTTTGCCGTTTTCTCGCTCGGCATCAAGGCCGGCTCGGCCGCCATCTACGCCGGGCTGGTCACCGTCTCGTTCATCATTTTCGCCGTCCCGGCCGGCTATCTTGGCACGCGCTACGGGCGCGGACGCGTCATCCAGATCGGGTTGACCGGCCTGACCCTGCTCATCCTGATCGGCTTCTTCGTCATCCGCGACACGGCCACCCTGATCGCCGTCATCGTGCCGGTGGGCGGATTCTGGGCGCTGGTGAACGTGAACAGCCTGCCGCTGGTCTACGATCACGGCGACGAGCGGCGCATCGGCGCGTACACCGGCCTGTATTACTTCTCGTCCCAGCTGGCGGCGGTCCTCGGCCCCACCCTGGGCGGGATCGTCGTCGACGCGTTCGGCGATCAATACCGCTGGCTGTGGCTGTTCAGCTTTGTGTTCATGACATTCGCGCTCCTCTCCATGCGCGGTGTGAAACGAGGCGCGCCGCAAGCCTCCGCATGAAATTCCGACGTCTCTCCATTGTTCTGTTTCTCCTGCTCGCCGCGTGCAACCTTCCCGCCTTGTCCGGTTGCGCGCGGCGGGACGTTCTTTGCGTCGGCCTCGTCACCTCCTATGGCGGGGTGGACGATCACGGCCTCAACCAATCTGCCTGGGAGGGCGTGCGGCAGGCGCTGAACGAGGGACTCATCCACCGCGCCGATTTCATCGCGACGGTGGACGCGCGCGACCGAGCCAAGAACATCCAGACTTTCCTGCTGGACGGCTACGACCTCGTCGTCACCGTCGGCCTTGGTTTGGAGGAAGACACCCGCCTCGCCGCGGACGAGTGGCCGAGTCGCGGCTTCGTCGGCGTGGACCAACCCCCGGGCGAACCCCGCCGCAACCTGGCGGTCGTCACCTTCCCCGAAGACCAGGGCGGATTCCTGGCCGGCGCGCTGGCCGCGCTCGTCACCCAGACCGGCAAAGCCGCCGCGCTGTGCGAGACGAAAGGCATCCACTCGATGTGGCGCTATTGCGAGGGTTTCCGCGTCGGCGTGCATTACGCCAACCCCGATCTGCGGGGACGCGTGATGTACAAAGAAGATGGCTCGCCGAGCGAACTGTTCAACGATCCGCAGTGGGGCGAAAAGCAGGCGCGCTATATGCTCGACCAGGGCGTGGATATTTTGTTCGCGGCCGGAGGCGGGACGGCCCAGGCCGCGCTGGAGACCGCGGCCGCCGGCGGCGCCTACGTCATCGGCGCGGACGAGGACATGTATTATCAGGTGAAGGCTTCCGACTTTGTGTTGAGCAGCGCCGTCAAACTGGCGGGCCCGGCGGTGTACGCGTTGATCCGTCAGGCAGTTTTTGAGAGATCCCTGCCCGGCGAAAAGCGGGGAGAGTACGCGCTCGGGCCGTATCACAGCCTCGAGAGGCAGGTCCCGCCCTCGGTCCGGGAACGACTCGAACAAATCCGCCGCGGCCTCGCGGACGGCTCCATCCAGACCGGCGTTTCCTCCGCGCCGTGATGGGCCGCGTATGTTCCGACTTGCACAATTATATGGGGCGCTGGTATACTTCCCGGCAGGGAACGACGCCCAATTCGATGTTCCAAGGAGGTGAATCGCTTCACGATCCATCAACATTCGACCCCGTCATCCCTAAATTACTTTCTCATATATTTGAGAGGAGAAGAAAATGAAGAAACTGTACGTGATTGTGACCATCCTGGTTGCCCTGTCGCTGGCGTTGACCGCCTGCGGCGCGAAGAAACCCTCCGCCCCGGCAACCCAGCCGCCGGCCGCCCCGGCGACCCAGCCGCCGGCCGCTCCCACCGACGCGCCGAAGCCGGCTTTCAAGGTCGGCGAAGTGACCGACATGGGCGGCGTGGACGATAAGTCCTTCAACGGCAGCGCCTGGAAGGGCCTGCAGGACGCCGTTTCCCAACTGGGCATCGAGGGCAAATACCTCGAGTCGCAGCAGCAATCCGACTACGCCAAGAACATCCAGCAATACCTGGACGAGGACACCAACCTGATCGTGACCGTTGGCTTCCTGCTGGGCGTGGACACCGCCAAGGCCGCCATCGCCAACCCCGACCAGAAGTTCGCCATTGTGGACTACTCCTTCCCGGACTGCTGGCCCGGCGCGAAAGTTGGCGTTGAATGCGGTACCGACCAGGACCTGCCGAACGTGCGCGGTCTGATGTTCCAGACCGACCAGGCCGCCTTCATGGCTGGCTATCTCGCCGCGGGCATGACCCAGACCGGCAAAGTCGCCACTTTCGGCGGCCTCCCGCTCCCGACCGTGACGATCTTCATGAAGGGCTTCGAAGCCGGCGTGAAATACTACAACCAGCAGAAGGGCGCGAACGTGGAAGTGCTGGGCTGGAACGACGCCAAGGGCGAAGGCTCTTTCGTCAACAACTTTGACTCGCTCGACGACGGCCGCGCCCAGGCCGAGTCCTTCGTGCAGGAAGGCGCCGACATCATCCTGCCTGTGGCTGGCCCCGTTGGACAGGGTTCCGCAGCCTACTGCAAAGAGACCGGCGCCTGCATGATCATCGGCGTGGATGCCGACTGGTACGAGACCGTTCCCCAGTACAAGGACGTCATCCTGAGCTCCGTGATCAAGAAGATCGACGTGGCCGTGTTCAACACCATCAAAGATGTTATGGACGGAACGTTCACCGGCGGCGTCAAGGTCTACACCATCGTTGACGGCGGCGTGGATCTGGCTCCCTTCCATGATCTCGACAGCAAAGTTTCCGCGGAACTGAAAGCCGAACTCGACGCCATCAAGAAGGCGCTGATTGACGGCTCGCTGACCGTGGACGGCGTGCTGGGCAAGTAGTTCGTTCGATCTGAGAGGCCGGGGGAGATCCCCCGGCCTCTTTTTTGACGCGGTCTCCCGCCTCGCAAAAACCGTTTTGCGGCAGGAGGAGACGCCAGGAGCGCGCGTAGAATTTTAGAGGAGAATTCCATGCCTCCAGTTTTGGAACTGCGGGATATTACCAAAGCCTTCCCCGGCGTGCTGGCAAACGATCACGTTAATGTAGACTTGATGGAAGGCGAGATCCATTGCCTGTTGGGGGAAAACGGCGCGGGTAAAACCACGCTGATGAATATTTTGTACGGACTCTATAAACCCGATTCGGGCGAAATCATTGTGCGCGGCAACGCCGCCGACATCGCCGGTCCCAACGACGCCATCGCGCGCGGCATTGGGATGGTGCATCAGCACTTCATGCTCGTGCCGGTGATGACGGTGACCGAAAACGTCATGCTGGGGGTGGAGGAAACAAAGAACGGCATGTTTCTGGACCGTGCCAAGGTGGCGGAGCGCATTCGCGAGATCTCGCAACTCTACGGCCTGGAAGTGGATCCCGATGCCTATATCAAGGACCTTCCCGTCGGCATACAGCAGCGCGTCGAAATTATCAAAGTCCTTTACCGCCAGGCGGACATCCTCATCCTCGATGAGCCGACGGCCGTGTTGACGCCGCAGGAAGTGGAGGGATTATTCAAAGTCCTGCGTTCGCTGGTGGAAAAAGGCAAGTCCATTATTTTCATCACCCATAAACTCAAGGAAGTGATGGCGCTGGCGAACCGCATCACGGTGCTGAGGAACGGACAGACCGTCGGCACGGTGACGCCGGGCGAGGTCAGCGCGGAGAAATTGGCCTCCATGATGGTCGGACGCGACGTCACCCTCGTCGTGCCGAAGAAGGCCGCCAAGCCCACCGATCCCGCGCTGGAAGTCCGGGACCTGTACGTGGCGGATGAACGCGGTCACGAAGTCGTCCACGGGGTCTCGTTCGACGTGAAAATGGGCGAGGTCCTGGGGATCGCCGGTGTGCAGGGCAACGGCCAGACGCAGCTGGTCTACGCGTTGACCGGGCTCCTGCCGTTTTTGCAGGGCGAGATCCGCATCCTGGACGCGCCGGTGAAACGCTCTGCCCCGCGCAACATCCTGGAAAGAGGCGTGGCGCACATCCCGGAAGACCGCCAGAAGCACGGCTTGATCCTTTCCTTCCCGATCTACGATAACATGATGTTATGCACGTATTACCAGCCGCCGTTCGCGCGCGGCGTGGCGCTGCAAGAGAAGAAAATTTACGAGAACGCCGAGAAACTGGTGGAGCAGTACGACGTTCGCACGCCGAGCATTTTCGTCCCCGTCTCCAGCCTTTCGGGAGGCAACCAGCAAAAGGTGATCGTGGCGCGCGAATTCTCGCGGCCCATCAAATTGTTGATCGCTTCGCAGCCTACGCGCGGGCTGGACGTTGGCTCCATCGAGTACATTCACAGCCGCATCGTCGAGAAACGCGACGAGGGGACGGCCGTCCTGTTGGTCTCCTCGGAACTGGACGAGATCCTCGCCCTCTCCGACCGGATTGCGGTGATGTACCGCGGCCAGATCGTGGCCATTGTCCCGTCCGGGCAGGCGAGTCGGGAATACATCGGCCTGCTGATGGCCGGCATCCATCCTGACGAGGCGCTCAAGTCTGCCCCTGCCAGGTCAGGCGAAGTGGAACGCGTATTTTAGGAGACGATACAGTGTCTGCCCAAAAAGAAACCAGGAAAACGGAAACATCCAAAAAAACACAAGACGCGGCCGCCGCTTCCAGGGCGCAAACCGTTTTGACGCCTGTGCTGGCGGTCTTCACCGGCCTGGTGATCGGCGGCATCGTCATCGCCGCCACCGATTCAGGCGTGGCCGCGGCCTTCGGAAATTTTTCAGCGGATCCTCTCGCCGCGTTCAAATCCATCTGGACGGCCGTCGCCACCGCCTACGGCGCGTTGTTCTACGGTTCAATTGGAAGCCCGCGCGAGATGGTTGAGGGCTTCAAAATCTACTGGTCCACCGGCGACAATGCCGCCTTGATGAAATCCATTTACCCGTTCACCGAAAGCCTCGTGACCGCCACCCCCTACATTTTCGCGGGGCTGGCCGTGGCGCTGGGCTTCCGCTGCGGGTTGTTTAACATCGGCGCGGAGGGACAGATCTTCATCGGCGCGCTGGGCGCGGCCTATGTGGGATACAGCATCGTCGGCCTGCCGGCCTACATCCACCTGCCCCTGGCGATCCTGGGCGGCGCGGCGGCGGGCGCGGCCTGGGGAGCCATCCCCGGTTACCTCAAGGCCAAATTCGGCGCGCATGAAGTGGTAAACACCATCATGATGAACTGGATCGCGTTCCGCCTGAGCGACTGGCTGCTGACCGGCCCGATGAAGGCCTCCGGCTTCCGCCCGGTCACGCCGAACGTTCAGCCGACCGCGGAACTTCCCCGCTTCTTCGCCGACCCGCTGCGTTTCAACTGGGGATTCATCCTGGCGCTTTTGGCGGCCTGGCTGGTTTACTGGTTCCTGTTCAAAACCACGCTCGGATTCGAGGTACGGGCCGTTGGCGCCAACCCCGACGGCTCGAAGTACGCCGGCATGAGCGTCGTCCGCAACTTCGTCCTTGTGATGACCCTCAGCGGCGCGCTGGCCGGACTGGCCGGCTCGGCGCAGGTGTTGGGCGTGGACCATTGGGTGGGGCAGGGCTTCTCTGCAGGCTTCGGCTTCGACGCCATCGCGCTGGCGCTGCTCGGAAAGAGCCATCCGCTGGGAGTGACGCTGGCCGCCCTCCTGTTCGGGTTCCTGCGGAGCGGCGCGACGCGTATGCAGTCGCTGGCGGGCATCCCGATCGACATCATCACCATCATCCAGGGCCTGGTCATCATCTTCGTGGCCGCTCCGGCTATCATCCGCTGGCTGTACCGCATCCGTGTGCAGACGACCGACAGACCGGTGTTGACCAGCGGCTGGGGCAAGTAGAGGCGCTATGGCTGTTCAATCCATTCCCACCAGCAAGGCGCGGCGCAGCCGCCTCATTATCGGCTCGGTCCTGATCGCGCTTGGCCTGCTCATGTTCCTGCTGTTTGCGCGCGAGGCCGAGCCCGGCCAGACGGCAAAATTCGGCATGAACCTGGCCAGTTCCGCGGCGCTGCTCATCCCCGACCTGGTCGTGCCGGTGCAGGCCAGCCTGTACCTGTTATGTTTTATCGTTGTCTTCCTCGGGGCGTTCCAAATGGCGCGCGGCGTGCGCTCGTCTGGGGCGCTATTTGGGATCGTGGCCTTCGCGTTTGTGGCAGCCTTCCTCATCTGGGCCACGCGCGGCAAATCGCTCAGCCTCATCGGAATGTTGAGCAGTTCGCTGGTGCGCGCCACGCCCATCGCGCTGGCCGCGCTGTGCGGCGTGATCAGCGAGCGCGCCGCGGTGGTGAACATCGGCATCGAAGGCATCATGCTCATCTCTGCCCAGGTTTCTGTCGTCGCGGCCACATTGACCCATAGTTTGTTCGCCGGCCTCCTGTTCGGCGTTTTGGCCGGCGGCGCGGTGGCGGCCTTCCACGCCCTCCTCAGCATCCGCTTCAAAGTGGACCAGATCGTGAGCGGCGTCGCCATTAACATCTTCGCCACCGGGGCCACCTCCTTCATCTCCTCGAAATACCTGCAACACCAGAGCATCCTGCTCAACGATTCCGGCACGTTCCCCATTATCCAAATCCCGCTGCTGTCGAAGATCCCCATCCTGGGCCCGATCTTTTTCGAGAACAATCTGGTCGTCTACCTGATGATCCTGATCGTCGTTGTGATGCACGTCGTCCTCTACTACACCCCCTGGGGCCTGCGGACGCGCGCCGTGGGCGAACATCCCAAAGCCGCGGACACGCTCGGCGTCAACGTCTACCTCGTCCGCTACGTCAACGTCATCATCGGCGGGCTGATCGCCGGCCTCGGCGGCGTCTACTTCACCCTCGGCTCGGTCGGCCGCTTCGACGAAGCCATGACGGCCGGCAAGGGCTTCATCGGCCTGGCGGCCATGATCTTCGGGAACTGGAATCCCTTCGGCGCATTCGCCTCCTCGCTCATTTTCGGGTTCGCCGATTCCCTCCAGGTCAAGATGCAGATTCTCTCCGTCCCCATTCCCTCCTCCTTCCTGGGAATGGCGCCCTATATCGTGACGATGATCGTCCTGACCGGGGTGGTTGGGCGCGCCATCCCGCCCGCGGCCGACGGCGAGCCTTACGAGAAGCAATAACCCGCCTCGCATCCTCCGAGACGGGAAGCCGGGCGCGGCTTCCCGTCTTTTGATTCCGCCCCGCCGCGCGGCATGACAAAAGCGGGAGAGACGGCGGAACCGATTCAGGTAAAATGCAGTTATATCTACAAAGGAGAAAACAACATGAGGAGAAGCAATCGTTTATCATTGGCCCTCGCGGTCCTGGTCGTGGCCGCCCTGGCCTGTAACCTGCCCCAGGCCGCCCCATCTGCCGAGCCGAACGCGGCCTTCACCGCCGCCGCCCTGACGGTGGCCGCGCAACTCACCCAGGTCGCGCAGACGCAGAGCGCCCCCACCAGCGCCGGCAGCCTCCCGCCGCCCACCAATACCAGCCTTCCGACCATCGCCCCGCCTCCGCCCACCATCGCCCCGCCTCCCACCCTGCCTCCCACCCCCACGCAGATCTGCGACGCGGCTGCATTTGTCACAGACGTCACCGTGCCAGACGGGACTGTCTTCGCGCCCAACACCGCGTTCGTCAAGACCTGGCGTTTGAAGAACGTCGGAATCTGCTCGTGGACTCCCTCCTATACGATCGTCTTCGATCACGGCGATCAGATGAGCGGTCCCAGCGCGCAGGCGCTCACGAGCAACGTCAACCCCGGCCAGACGGTGGATCTTTCCGTCAACCTCGTCTCCCCGGCCGTCAACGGCTCGTATAAAGGCTATTGGAAACTCCGCAACCCCAGCGGTGTGACCTTCACGCAATTCTATGCCGACGTCAAGGTGGCTGTACTCAGCAGCGGCTTTGACCTGTACACGCGCGCCCCCGACGCGGCATGGATCGGCGGCGGCGGTGGCGGCGGCGGAACAATTCTGACCTTTGGCGGGCCAGATTCTGACCCTAACGGGTTTGTCATGTATCGCAGCGGCTTTTTGCTGGAAGACGGCTCCTCCCCGTCCAAGATCCTCGAGACGCACCCTAAGTGGGTGGATGACGGCGTCATCTCGGGCGAGTATCCCGCCTATACCATTGTGGCCGGCGAGCGTTTCCGCGCCAAGATCGGCTTCCTGGCGAAGGCCGACGGTACTTGCGGGGTGGGAAAAGTGAAATTCCAGCTCAACTATAAAGAGGGCGGCTCCCTTCATCCGCTGGGTACTTGGACCAAGAATTGCAATGGAAACCTGATGACGCTGGACGTTGACCTGAGCAGCCTGGCCGGGCATAGTATTCGATTGGTCCTGGCGGTATTGGCCGACGGCCCGGCATCTCAAGACTGGGCCGTGTGGGTGGCGCCACGCGTCGTGCTTCCGTAATCTGCCCCAGGCGCCCGGCAAGACAGCCGGGCGCCTCCCTTAAACCTTTCTTATTTACGGGCGTTATAATCTGGCTGGCATTTCCCTGTGGAACCATGCCGAAAGGACAAGAATGAAGCGAACCTTTCCCCTGTTTTCCATCCTGTTGATCGCCAGTCTCGCGCTCGGCGCGTGCGGCGGCGCGGACAATCAATCGGCCATCGCCACCGCGGTCGCGTTGACGGTCCAGGCGCAGGCCGCGCCCACCCAGGTCCTCATCCGGCCGTCCGAGACGCCGACGAATCCCCCCGCGGCCCCCTCGGTCCCGCCCGCCGTCACGTCCACGTTCACGCCCGCGCCGGGTTCGTTTGGCGGCTGCATGTCTGCCAGCCTCGTTTCGGAAAATCCGCCCGACAAGACCATCCTGAAGCCCGGCGAGAAATTTCTGAAGACGTGGCGCATCCAAAATACCAGTAATTGCGCCTGGAACACCAACTACAAACTCGTCTTTTGGAACGGCGACCTGATGGGCGGCTCGTATAACTACAACTTTCCACAGATCCTTCCGGCCGGCCAAAGCGCGGACGTGAGCGTGTGGCTGGCCGCGCCCGAGACGCCCGGCGCCTACAAGGGCGAATGGATGCTGCAAACGCCCGACGGAAAGAACTTTGGCGTCGGCGCGTACCAGTCTCCCTTCTGGGCCGAGATCGCGGTGGTCTCTGCCAGCGAGACGCCCGCCTACGGCATCACCGCCGTCTCCTACGAACTTGAACGTAACCCCAGGACCGGCTGCAACACCAACAACTGGTACACCGTGACCGCCCGCGTCTCGTTCAGCGGCCCGATGCCCGAGGTCGTTCTCCAATTCCAGCACAGCGACGGCTTCAAATCCAGCAAGTTCAAACTGGCGATCGACGGGGCCGTCGCCAAAGACTTCAAGGACGAATGGAAGTTCCATATTGCGGACTCGCAGGGCCCCAAGTGGATCCGTCTCACGCAGGTGTTTCCCACCTACATTGAGTTCGACAAGGTAAACTTCACCTTTGAGTGCAAGTAACCTGAACCGAGCCGAGGCCTTCCCCGGCTCGGTTTTTTGTACGGAACTTTCCATAAGTCGGCTTCGTCTCAAACCGTGACAGATTTTTTGCATGGAGATTTAACGATGAAGTTTCGCTATTTTGCCTTTTCGCTGGCTTTGACCGTGGTGGCGCTGGTTCAGGCTGCCTGCAACCTGCCCCGCGCGGAACGACCAGATCCCGCCTCCACATTGAACGCTTTATACACCCAGTCGGCTCAAACGCTGGAAGCCATGGCCTCCCAGTCTGCGCCCACGCTGGCAATTGCCTCGCCGACGCCGCTGTCCACCAGTACGCCTGCGGTTTCCTCGCCGCTCCCCCCGGTGTGGACCAGCACGCCGGTCACGCGCTGCGACTGGGCCGATTTCGTCTCGGATATGACCTATCCCGACGGGTCGGTCCTCGGGCGCAACGAACCCTTCACGAAGGTCTGGCGCATCCGCAACATCGGAACCTGCTCGTGGACGGGCAACTACGCCCTCGTCTTCGTCAGCGGCGATGCGATGGACGCGCCGGTCGCGGTCGCGCTGACCGGCAACGTCAATCCCGGCCAGACTGTGGACATCCCGGTCAACCTCGTCTCGCCCGGCAAAGACGGCCGTTACCGCGGCTACTTTAAACTGCGAAACGCCTCGGGCGTGCTGTTCGGCGTCGGACCGCAGGCCGCCACCTCCTTCTGGGTGGACATTGCGGTGACGGGAGAGAATTTCGTGGCCTACGATTTCGCCTCCAACTTCTGCGACGCGAACTGGAATAACGGACAGATCTACCTGCCCTGCCCCGGCGTGGAAGGCGACGGCGCCGGTTACGCCATCGCGGCGGCCAACCCGAAGCTCGAAAACGGGAATCAGTCCGGGAGCGTGGGACTGTTGACGGTCCCGCGCGACGCGAACAACGGCTATATCCAGGGCGTCTATCCGCCCATCCGCGTCAAGGATGGCGACCGCTTCCGCTCCATCGTCAACTGCCGCTACAACTCCGCCGGCTGCAACGTGGTCTTCCGCCTCGATTACCAGGTCGGCGGCGGCGCGTTGAAAAACCTCGGGCAGTGGAACGAAGCCTACGAGGGTCAGTGGTATTCGCTCGATATTGACCTGAGCCCGTTGAAGGGACAGGATGTCGTGTTCGTGTTCACTGTCCACGCCAACGGCGCGTTCTTCAAGGATTTCGCCATGTGGATCGGCCCGCGCCTGCTTCGCCCGGGCCCGCCGCCGCCCACCCTGACGCCAACCTCCACTCCCACCGTCACCCTCACGCCCAGCGCCACCGCCACGCTCACAGCGACGCCCACCGCCACAGAGACAGTCACCGAGACGCAAACGCCCACGCCTACTTCCACGCCCTGAGATTGACGCCGCGCGGCCTGTCGGAAACGGCAGGCCAACTGCGTTATAATGATATTGCTGTTTGCTTCGGAGGAATCATGCGAATTTTGACTGTACTTGGCGCTGCCATCCTGCTTCTGACGTTGACCGCCTGCGGTTCATCCCAGACCCCGGCTCCAACGGCGGATACTTCCCTGATCTACACCCAGGCCGCGCAGACGGTGGTGGTCCAGTTGACCCAGACCTCGGCCGTGCAGACCGCGCTCGCGCCCACCGACACTCCCCAGCCGACCTTTACTTCCGCTCCCACCGTATCCGTTCCCACGCTGGACCTGCTGGGGCTGACCACCGCCACAAATCAACCCCTGCCTGCCCCGCCCGGAGTCTCCACGCCCACCCTCTTCCTGCCGCCGCTTCCCACGCCCACCGGTCCGCTCTGCAACGACTCGGTTTATATCCGCGACGTCGGCACAAAGGACGGGACCGTCCTCAAGCCCGGCCAGGCGTTTGCCAAGGGCTGGCTCATTCAAAATACCGGCGTCTGCAAGTGGACGGCCGGTTACCGCCTCGTCCGCGTGGGAGGCAATACCGATTTTGGCGGCGCCACTTTCGTCATCCGCTATCCAAATCAGGAAGTGGCGCCCGGGGCGATTGCCGAGATCTCGCTCAATCTCGTGGCCCCCAAACAACCCGGCACGTACGAAGGCCGCTATCAAATGTATACCGACCTCAACGTCCCCTTCGGCACCGGCATGACCGTCGCGGTGGAAGTCCGAAAATAGCAGGTTCCAAGCAAGGAGATTCCCATGAAAACCAAACGTCACATCCCGGCCATCCTTTTGACGATATTGCTGGCCGCCTGCGCGCCCAAAGAGACTCCTATGCCCACGCCCGACATCGGCGCCATCCAGACCGCCGCGGCCGCGACCGTGATGGCGGAGGTCCTCGCCACGCAGAAGGCCGCCGCTTCGCTCACCCCGCTCGCCACGCCCACCGTCGAAGCGACCGAGCCTCCCGCCGAGACGCCCACCGTCACCGTGACCGTCTCCGTCGTGCTCACGCCGGGCGCGATCGGCACATCGCTCGGATTGTGCGACGACGCGAATTTCAACCCGGCCACGGTGGATGTGACCATTCCCGACGGCGAAGTGGTAACGGCTGGTCAGGAATTCCTCAAAACCTGGAAGATCCGCAACACCGGCAGCTGCACCTGGGGCGCGGGCTATCGCGTCGTCTACGCCTACGGCGAAAGGATGAACGGCGCGCCGGCCGCCATCCCCGTCCCGGTCACGCCTAACCAGGAAGTGGACGTCTCCGTCCAATTCAAAGCGCCCGCCAAAGCCGGGCAATATTCCAGCACCTGGCGCATGGCGAACGCGCAGGGCAGCGCCTTCGGACAGTTCTTATACGTTCTGATCGTTGTCCGCTAGTGACCGACGCTCTCAAACAATCCATCCTCGAAGAAGCGCGCCGGCTGGGATTCGTCCTGGCCGGCGTAACGACTCCCGACCCCGCGCCTCACGTACAATTTTTCGAAAACTGGCTGGCGCGCGGCTATCACGGCGAGATGGCCTACCTCGCCGCCGACCGCGCCCGGGCCCGCCGCGCCGACCCGCGCCTGATCCTCCCCGAATGTAAATCCATCCTCGCGCTGGGCGTTCCGTACAATGCCCCCCGCCACTTCCCCCGTTTTCTCGGAAAATGGGGGGAGACGGAGGGGGGCGTCGAGGGCCGCGTCGCCTCCTACGCCCTCGGCGAAGACTACCACCTCGTCCTCCCGCCGCGCCTCGAATCCCTCGTCGCCTTCATCGAGGCCCAGGTCGGACATCCCGTCCCCAACCGTTACTATACCGACACCGGTCCCCTCCTCGAACGCGACCTTGCCCAGCGCGCCGGCCTCGGCTGGATCGGCAAAAACGCCTGCCTCATCCACCCGCGCAAAGGTTCGTACTTCATCCTCGCAGAAATTCTGCTCGGCCTCGAACTCGAACCCGACGAACCCTTCGTCACCGACTACTGCGGCTCCTGCACGCGCTGCATCGAGGCCTGTCCCACCGACGCCATCCTCCCCAACCGCTCGCTCGACGCCCGCCGCTGCATCTCCTATCTCACCATCGAAAACAAAGGCGGCATCCCCGAAGACCTCCGCCCGTTGATCGGCGACTGGATCTTCGGATGCGACATCTGCCAGATGGTCTGCCCGTGGAATCGATTCGCCGCGCCCGAAGGCGACGCTTCATTCCAACCCGACGCGGGCGCGGCCGCAACCGACCTGATCGCCACCCTCGCGTTGACTCCCGAATCCTTCAACCGACAGTTCAAGCGCAGTCCCATCCAACGGGCCAAGCGACGCGGACTCCTGCGCAACGTGGCTGTTGCGCTCGGCAACCTCGGCAACGAGACGTCTCTCCCTGCACTCGAAAATGCCGTCAACGATTCAGAACCTCTCGTCCGCGAACATGCAAAGTGGGCGATGGAGCAAATTACCAACACTTGCGCCTGATGCAAGTGCAGGTGTCACTAATTCCCACTTACCAATATGAAACTTCTCCTTGCCACCAACAACAAAGGCAAACTGCGCGAACTGCAAGCCATCCTCGCGGACCTGCCTCTTGAAATCCTCGCTCCCGCCGATATCGGGTTGACTCTCGAAGTGGACGAAGACGGTCTCACCTACGCCGAGAACGCGGCGAAGAAAGCCGTCGCTTTTCAGCGCGCCAGCGGACTCGTCTGTCTCGCCGACGACTCCGGCCTCGAGGTGGACGCCTTGGGCGGCGCGCCGGGACTTCGCTCCGCCAGGTATTCGTCCAAGCCGGGCGCCACCGACCGCGACCGCAGGATGACCCTTCTGCAAAACCTCGCCGACAAACCGCGTCCGTGGACGGCGCGCTTCCGGGCGACGATGGCTGTCGCAGGTCCGGATGGAAGCGTCGAAATCGCCGAGGGAATCTGCGAGGGCGAGATCAGCCCCGAGGAGCGCGGCTCCGGCGGGTTCGGGTACGACCCGGTCTTCTTCATCCCCGAATTCGGCCGGACGATGGCGGAACTGCCAGAGGAGACGAAGAACCGTCTCAGTCACCGGGCGCGGGCGGCGCAGGCCGCGCGTCCGATATTGGCGCGTCTCCTGCGAGACGGTTAAAATGGCCTTCACAAAGCGCTGAAATCCGGAAGCTCTGCTTCTGGATCACCCGCAAGTAGAACTTGCGGATTCCATTTATTTTCAAGTCAGGACACTATGCACTCTCGACGCGCTCTCCTCTACATGCCCGGCGACGACTGGAAGAAGATCGTCAAAGCGACCACGCTCGGCGTGGACTGTATCTGCATGGACATGGAAGACGGCGTGGCCGTCAGCCGCAAGGCGGAAGCGCGGGTGACCATCGCCAAAGCCCTGCGCGAACTGGACTTCGGCGCCAGCGAGAAACTGGCGCGCGTCAATTCCATCGGTTCGGGCTGGGAGCGGGACGACATTGACGCCGTCCTGCCGTTCCATCCCGACGGGATCGTGATCCCCAAAGTGGAGTCGCGCGAGCAGGTCGAGTGGGGAAGCAGGCTCATCGAAGCCGCGGAATTGAAGTATGGCTGGACGCTTAATTCGATTCGGATGCTGGTCGGCGTGGAGACCGCGCTGGGGATTCTGAATCTCAAAGAGATCGCCGCGCATCCGCGTCTCGATGGGATCATCTTCGGGGGCGAGGACTACGCCGCCTCGGTCGGCGCGCGGCGGACGCGCGAGGCGGTCGAATTGCTGTACGCGCGCCAGGCGGTCGTCGCGGCGTGCGCGGCCTTCGGTCTGCAGGCGATTGACATCGTCTATATCGACTTCAAAGACGCGGAGGGACTGCGCCTCGAAGCCGAACAGGGAGCCGGGTTCGGCTTTAGCGGGAAACAGATCATCCACCCGAACCAGGTCGGGGTCACGCAGGAGGCGTTCACCCCGTCGGACGAGGCGCTCGAAGAAGCGCGTCGGATCGTCGAGACGTTCGAAGCCAGTCAAAAGGAAGGCAAGGGCGCGTACGCGTTGGACGGGAAGATGATAGACATGCCGCTCCTCAAAAACGCGCAGAAGGTGTTGGCGCGCGCGGCAGGGAAAATCTAGGCAATCGAATCTGCACTACGGAGGATGAAATGGCGTTTTCTAAAAAGGCTGTGATGAACGTGAACGAGGGCGAGGAGATCGTCGGCGGATGGGCTACCGCGCCTATCCCCGGCACGGGAGCGTACAAACTGCTCGCCAAGAAACGCAAGGACGGCGTCATCGAGTGGGTGCATTTCATCCAGCGGGCTTCGGGCGTGAAGAAAGTCATTTTTCGCGGCGAAGCGGTCTCGCGCCAGCAATTGGACGTGGTGATCGAAATCGCCAACGAGAATCTGAAACGGCTGTTCGGCGTCTCCTTGCAGGCTGTGGAATACGACATGTACACCCTCGACGGGAAGAAGATCTCCGGCACGAAGCATTGATATGACCGGCATCCAGGTTCTCCCCGTCCGCAGCGGGCGCGAAAAACGCGTCTTCCTGACCTTTCCGTGGCGCGTCTACAAAAACGACCCGCTCTGGATTCCGCCCCTGCTCCCTGACCGAGTTAAGGCAACCGATCCCGCGCGCGGGATTTTCTTTAAGGATGGCGAGGCCGAATTCTTCATCGCCTGGAAGGACGGCCAGCCCGCAGGGACTCTCTGTCTCGCGGAGGAGAAGGGGCGGACGCGATATAAGGGTCACGCGGAGGGCATGTATGGATTTGTCGAATGTATCGAAGACTACGACGCGTTCGCGGCCATGTTCGCTCACGCGGAACGTTGGGCCGCGGCGCGCGGCATGACCGCGCTCTACGGTCCCTACAATCTCGACCGCGAGGACAGCCGCGGCATTCTCGTCGAGGGGCGGGATCGTCCTGCCGCGATCTACCTCGCGCATCACCCGCCGTATTACCAGATGTTCTTTGAACGGTACGGATTCCAAAAGGACGACGACGACGGCGTGGCGTATGCCATTGACATCAATCTCGAAAACCCGGCCCTTCAACGGCTGGCGCGCGTAGCCGACCGCGTGCGCCAAAGGCATCCCGAATTCCGCGTGCGCGGCGCGATCTTGGCGGACAAGGACGCGGAGATTGATCGCATCGTCTATCTGCAAAACCGCGGCCTCATGCACTTCGCCAATTACGTCCCCTACACCCGCACCGACGTCGAGTCCATGATCCTGCCCCTGCTCGAACTCGTGGACCTCGACCTCGTCCTCTTCGCCGAAGCGGACGGGAAACCGGCGGGCTTCTTCCCCGGCGTGCCGAACTTCAACGAGATCCTCATCCACTTGAACGGACTCCGCTATCCGTGGGATTACGTCCGCGCCTTCCTCCACCGCAACGACCGCCCGAAATCCATTAGCATCAAAAGCGTCGTCGTCCCGCCCGAATATTGGGATACCGGCCTGGCGCTGCTGCTGTTCGACGAAATGACGAAGCGCGCCGCCGCCAGGGGCTATCAATGGGCGGACCTCTCGCTGACGGGCGAAAACAACCCCGACACGCGTCCGCTGGCGATGCACACCGGGGCGAAGATGTACAAAAAATACCGCTTCTATCGGAAGGAGATTATGTAGCGCCATTTGCCAAATTGCGCTGCAAGGAGACGCTCATGGGTAAACTCGCGGGCAAGACCGCCATCATCACCGGCGCGACCTCGGGAATCGGGAAGGCGACTGCGCTTCTTTTCGCGGACGAGGGAGCGGACCTGGTCGTCACCGGGCGGCGCGCGGGGTTGGGGACGCGCCTCGAAGCGGAATGCCGCCGAAAGGGAGTCCGATGCGTTTTCGTCGAGGCGGACCACGCGCGGGCGGAGGACTGTCAACGCGTGGTGGACGTCGCCCTGCGCGAGTTCGGCCGCGTGGACATCCTGTTCAACAACGCGGGCATCGTCACCAAAGGGACGGCGGAGACGACGGAGGAGTCGGTTTGGCGCGAGACGATGGAAGTCAACGTGACGGCGGTCTGGCGGATGTGCAAACTCGCGCTGCCGATAATGAAGAAACAGGGAGGCGGCGTGATCGTCAACAACGGCTCGGACTGGTCGGTGGTGGCGGGCAGGGACGCGTTCCCGTACATCGTCAGTAAGGGCGCGGTGGCGATGATGACGAAGGCGATGGCGCTTGATTTCGCGCGGGACGGGATCCGCGTGAACGCGGTGTGTCCCGGCGATACGTTCGTGGACCGGTGGCTGGAGAAGGGTTACTTCGAGTATTCCGACCCGGTGACGCTGGAGGAGGCAAAGCGGGAGGCCAGCGCGTATATCCCGATGGGGCGTTTCGGCCAGCCCGAGGAGATCGCCCGCGCCGTCCTGTTTTTGGCGTCGGACGATTCGTCGTTCGTGACCGGTCATCTGCTGCTGGCGGACGGGGGAAATACGGCGCAGTGAAAACAGGGCGCTATAATTTGACGCGATGAAACTTCTCCACTTCGCCGACGCCCACATTGATATGGCTAACTATGGCCGTCACGATCCCGCCACGGGACTGCCCCTGCGCGTCCTCGATTTTTTGAAATCCCTCGATGCCATCGTGGACGCGGCGATTGACGGGAAAGTGGACCTGGTCATCTTCGCCGGGGACGCGTACAAGGACCGCTCGCCCGCGCCGACCTTCCAGCGCGAGTGGGGACGGCGCATCGTCCGCCTCTCGCAGGCGCGCATCCCGACTTTGTTGCTGGTCGGCAACCACGATCTCTCTCCGTCCATCGGACGCGCGCACGCCATCCAGGAGTTCGACACGCTCCAGGTTCCATACGTGAAAGTATTGGACAAGCCCCAGTTTCTGGCGCCAAAGGATCTATGGGACCTGCCCGCGCAGGTCATCGCCATGCCCTGGGTCTCGCGCTCGGGTCTGATGGCGAATCTTGAAATGAGCGCGGAAAATCCCGAGGAAGTCTATTCGAATATGGAAGCGCGCATCTCGGACCTCGTCGCGGGCTGGATCGAGTCGGCGGACCCGTCGCTGCCGCTCATCCTCACCGCGCACGCGTCGGTGGAGGGGGCGGCGTTTGGCATGGAACGCACGGTGATGCTCGGCGCGGACCTGGTCCTCCCTGCTTCGCTGACGAAGGATAAACGGCTGGATTACGTCGCGCTCGGCCACATCCACAAGCCGCAGAACCTGAACGAGGGCGCGCATCCGCCGGTGATCTATCCCGGCTCCATCGAGCGCGTGGACTTCGGCGAGGCGGCGGACGACAAGTTCTTCGTCGTCGCCGAGGTGGAAAAAGGGGAGACGCGCGTGGAGTGGAAAAAACTCGCGGGGACGCGTCCGTTCATAGATTGCCGCGCCGCCCTCCAGTCCGGGATGAACGTGACCGAGACGTTGAAGGCCGCGCTCCCGTCCGAGCGAAAAATGGACGGGGCCATCGTCCGCCTGGTCGTGGATTATCCCCGCGAGATGGACGCGATGATCGACGAGGCCGCGCTCCGCAAATATGCCGGGAAGGCGTTCGAGTTTCATTTTGTCAAGCGTCCGCAGGTGGAGACGCGCGTCCGCCTGCCCGAAGACCGATCCATCAGCAGTCTCAGCCCGCTGGAACTGCTGGAGATCTACTGGCGCGCCGCCAAAGTGGACGACGTCGACGCGCTGCAAACGCTGGCGCGCGAGATTTTAGAGGGAGAAGAAGAACAAGGATGAAAGATGAAGGGTGAATTTGGCCGACTCGTTGTAACGGAGTCGGCCATTGTGTTTTAAGATGAAATGGAATCCTGAAGTTCTACTTCAGGATCGCCAGCCGCGTTCCGAAAGTGAAACTTTCGGATTCCTACGCGCGCCGCCGTCAATCCTAAATTGCAGAAGCGAAACCCGCATCCCATTTTTGCGCGAATTTCAAAATGCGCGGGCGGATGTAGAACGCGAACGGGTCGGCCAGCGCGCGCCGCTCGGCGATCAACTGCATCGCGGCCAGCGGATCGTACCCCTGCGCGACGAGGACGGCCGCGCCCATCGCCACCCCGCGGTGACGTCCGCCAGCGCAGTGGGCGTAGACTTTGCCGCCGTCGCGGATCGTCGCGAGCGCGGCTTGCGCGCCGCGTATCAATTTTGAGATGGGGATGGGGAACAGCGGACTGTCAATCGTCCGCAGCCAGAGGAAAGACAGCGGCTCGTGATGCGGGTCGGGTGCGGGACGGCGTTCCCAGCGCATGTTGATGACGAGGCGCACGCCGAGTCCGCGCAGGAGGGGATAATCGTCCACGCGGGGGGCGGCGCCGATGAAGAGGTCGGGGGTGATGGGATCGAAATTCATGCGGGACATCTTATCACGGGATTCGCCGTCCGTCATTCGATGGCTTCCTTCAACGCCCGCGCCAGCCTGCCGAAATGGGCGGTGTAACGCATCTCGTCCGCGCGGGGACGCGGCAGGTCCACTTTTAGGTCCAGTTTGACGCGGCCAGGCCGCGCCGTCAGCACGAGGACGCGGTCCGCGAGGAAGAGCGCCTCGGAGATGGAATGAGTCACCATCACGACGGTCTTCTGCCGCGCCTGCCAGATGCGCGAGAGTTCCGTCCACATGCGCTCGCGGGTCAGCGCGTCGAGCGAGCCGAAGGGCTCGTCGAGCAGGAGCAGGTCGGGGTCGTGGATGAGCGCCCGCGCCAGCGACACGCGCTGCGCCATCCCGCCCGAAAGTTCGCGCGGCCAGTTCCGCTCGAAGCCCGTCAGCCCGACCAGTTCGATCATCTCCTGCGCCCGCGCGGACGCGTCCGCCGCGCCCTCCAGTTCGAGCGGGAGCGTGATGTTCTGGAGCGCCGTCCGCCACGGCATGAGGTTGGCCTGCTGGAAGGCCATGCCGATGCGCGGCTGTTGATTCTGCCCAAAGTTGACCTCGCCCGCCGTCGGCTGGAGGATGCCCGCCAGGATCCGCAGCAGGGTGGACTTGCCGCTGCCCGAAGGTCCCAGCACCGCCACGAACTCGCGCGGGCGCACGTCGAACGACACGCGCTCCAGCGCGTGCAGTCCGCCGTTGTTGTCGGGAAAGACGGCGCTCAATTCGCGGACGGTGAGGATGGGTGAAATAACTGTCATGGCCTTCTCTATAGTACGTATTGCGTATTTCGTAACAGGCGCGTTACGTACTACGCAACACGCGCTACGCAACACGAAACTTCACGGCACAAACTCATTCGTAAACGCCTTGCTCACGTCCAGCGGCGCTTTGAGCAGTCCCATCTTCAACAGCGTGGACTGCATGTTGTCCCAGGCGACCGCGTCGGAATAGCCGATCCGCTCGGCTTTCCACAATTCAATCGAGCGCGCCAGCACTTCCTTTTGCGTGGCCGCGTCGGCCGCCGCCAGATTCTCCACATATTTTTTGCTGATCTCGAACGCCTCGTCGGGATTCTGGATCGTATCCGCGACCCCTTTGACCATGGCCGCGACCATCCGCCGCACCAGGTCGGGATTCGCCGCGATGGTCTTTTCGTTGGTGATCAACCCGTTCGACGCCAGTTGCACGTAATCGGCCACCAGCAGTTCGTTGATGTCGAATCCCAGCGCGCGCAACTGCACTGGCTCGTTGGCCGCGTACACCGAGGCCGCCTCGTCGCGGTCCGCCGCGACGGATTCCACCTGCGTGAAGCCGATCGAATCGAGCGTCACGTCCGACTCGCCCAGCCCCGCGGAAAAGAGCAGCGCGTCCAGCCCGATGTAATTCGCGCCGAACAGCCCCGGCAGGCCGATCTTCCTCCCCTTCAAATCCGCGGGCGACTTGATCCCCTGCGCGGCCTTCGACACCACCGCCACAGGATATTTCTGATACCACGCGCCCACGTACACCACCGGCAGTCCCTGCGCGCGCGCCAGCAACACCTGCTCGCCCGAAACCACCGCGAACTGCAACTGGTCCGCGCCCACCAGCGCCATCGCGTCCGTCTCGAACGAATAATCGAACTCGATCTCGATGCCCGCGTCCTTGAAGTAACCCTTCTCGACGGCGACGTAGAGCGGCGCGAACTGGATGTTGGGGACGTACCCCAGCGGCAATTTGACGCGCGTCAACGTCTCCGCTTCTTTCTGGACCTCGCGCGGGGTGCAGGCCATCAGGCCGATCGCCAACCCGAGCGCGAGCGTAACAAGTTTCTTCAGCATAAGAAGCCTCCTTGCAGGAACGTTTATCGTTCCAGCCAGACTAAAAGTTTTCTCTCCGCGAACGCGACGATCCCATACAACGTCAGCGCCAGCGCGATGAGGGTGAACACCGCCACAAAGACGAGCGCCGTATCGTATTGGCCGCGCCCGATGTTGACGAGGAATCCCAGTCCCCGATCCGCGCCGACGAGTTCGCCCACCACCGCGCCGATGACGGAGAGCGTCGCGCCCACGCGCAGCCCGCCGAGGAAGACCG
>JAANMU010000686.1_pt1 | contig 38000 bp, 43 predicted proteins | sample 7279701 | NCBI WGS metagenome assembly JAANMU01 (sample SAMN14094539, study PRJNA606508) | bioreactor metagenome | isolation source: A lab-scale SPAN reactor treating ammonium-rich wastewater day 57 | place: Ireland: Galway | collected 2017-03-13
AAGGTAGGTTCGTGTTGCCCAGAACCGATCCCTGGCTGCCATATCCAGCCTTGCCCTGCCGCTGGGTTATTCAATTTTTAAGGTGCAAAAGCCGAGTAATAACTTTCTTCGAACGGCAAAGGCGCGTTCCGCCAGCGCAGGGCGTTTTCCTCCCTCCAATAAGAATCATTTTCGTATCCGCCAGCGTCCATGAAACAGCGATACTCCGCAACGGTGACGGGAAAGCGGGCGATCTTGAAAGCGCTCACCTGCACGATATGAGCGGGACGTTCATTCTGAAAAACAGCGGCGCGTTGCCATCTCAATAAACGTGCCTGCCATGAAGTTGTGCCCATTTGAAAACTTCCCGCAGGCACATCCACCCAATCGGGCGCAATGAATTCGATTTCACCCTCATCCCCGTCCCTTCTCCCGGTGGGAGAAGGGTAAAGACCTGAGGAAACAAAGCGCGGGTCGCCTAATTTTGCGAGCATCTTTCCCGCGGCAAGGCGGGCGGGCGGGCGCACGCGAGGGTTTTCGAGGTTGGACTGCAGGCGCGCTATTATTTTTCCAACAACGGCGTCGCTGCGTTTCATTCCTGATTCAAGAATACAGCGCGCGGCGAGCGGAGGGTTATGCGGCAAAACCGAAAGCGCTAATCGCTCCGCCTCGTCGGCTCGAAGCAGTCCCGCGGCAAGGACGACCGCCTCCACCCAATCCGTTTGCGGCGGAGGCGGGAGGGGATCCCAATCGCTTTCGACAAATTTCCAATCGCGCCAGGGTATCTTCCAGAGTTGACTGAGATTCTTGCGCGCCAGAAAGCGTTGCGCCAGTTCGTAAGCGGCAAAATATTCCTGCAATAACTGATGATGGAAACGCGCTTTGGCGGGCTTGTCTGGAGGCTCGACCACCAGCAAATTACAGTCTATTGCCAGCTGTACTGCGATATCCGCGTTCAGCAGGGTTTGTTTTGCGCCAAGCAACTTGCGCGCTTCATCCATTTCGAAGGTATAGTTTTGACTGCGTGAAAGCCCCGTCCACGCCAGATGGATCATCGCCTTTTTGAACGCGTCGCATTGATCTTCGTTGATCTTCAGTCCGCCGATTCGAACGTTCCTTTCATAGTCCAGCCATCGGTCAATGGATTGATCGAGCAGGTGAGCGCGATTGGACGGCAGACCGCCTTTACCAGACAGGCTGGAAATCATCACCAGCCAGAAGGGGATTTGGGCAAGTTCGTACATCCTGCCGTATCCCTCCTCGCGATCTTTTTTCAACGCCTCCCACAACGCCCCGGCTCGGTCCGGCGCGCGCTTTTCCAGAAATCGCCGAATGCGCTCCTCATCCATGGGATGGATCGTCAGGCGTGGCAGATCCAAACCTTTTCCATAATCCGCAATACGGCAGGCGACCACGGCGCGATTTCCCTCGGGCAGACCGCGCAGAAACTCTCTCCATTGTCCGACACGGCTGTGATAATCGGCGCTCAGCATTTCGTTCAGCCCATCGAGAAACAACCAGACACCTTCATTGGCAAGCGCGTTATCAAATCCATCATAGCCCAGTTTCTTTTTCCAGAGCCAGCGCAGGAAAGCCAGCGGACTGCCGTGCTTGTGTTCGCTCAACGAAACAAACAACGGCAGGGGCTTGGATGGGTCTTCCTTGCGTTCGCGTACTGCCCGACGCGCCAGTTGGCGAAGCAACGTGCTCTTTCCCGCGCCCGGCTCGCCCAATAATGCCAATGCGCGATAAGGTTTTCCAGTTTGTTCATCCACATAATTCACCGCCTCGGCGAGGCTGGCGAAGGTCTTCAATTCAACAAAAGACTTCGTTTGCTGAGACTCCGATTTTACGGATAACCCAATGCGTTGTTCGACAGACAGCCCGCTTTCCAGATCAACGAAGACTCTATCCTCCGAGGGCTTGAGCGGATTCTCCTCCGATTGCAGTCCATGGAGATACTCATCGAACCTCGCTAATTTCTCTGCGTCCCCTCGGATCGTGTCGGATCGTTCCAATTCTGAGAGATACTCCACTTCCCGCCTTCGAACTTCAGCGGAAGGCAGAGGCGCAGGGCGAAGCCACGGAAAAATGCGAAGCCACCATTCGCTGGATTTTTCTTTTACTTTTTCCTGAAGCCCCTGTCCGCTTGGAGTAAGAAAATAAATTGCAATGAACAGGAAAACGACAAAAGCAGCGACTCCCCACAGACCCATCCTATCCCTGACTGCCTTGAAACATTCGACAATATGGAATTTTCCTTCGGGATAGCAAAGCTCAGGCAAACTCGGCGGTGGGGTAGGCCCCTGGGCGCGCGCCAGGACAGGAAAGAGCATACTTACGCAAAGGACAAGCAATAGGATGATTTTACGCAACCTTCCTCCTCTTTTTGCAACACCAGTTGCATGGGAGCATTCAAATTCTGTAGAATCGTAACCGCTCAGGACATTGTTCCATGCCGCCACTCGCGGACTAAAGTCCTGCCTCAGTTCGTGAAAGTCGGTTGAAACCGACTTATTTTGCAGCCCGAAGGGCTTCCATGCACTGAGCAGGCGGCTTTAGCCCCGCTCTCTCGTTTCTGGGTGAATCTACAACTTTTGAATGCTCCCAGTTGTATTATACATCTTACGCGGGATTTCCCTTGTTGTACAATTGGGGGAATATGAAATCTACGATTCTCCCCGAAATCGAAATCATCGAGGAAAGCGAAACGGAACTCGAACCGCTCTTCAAGGTCGTCATCCACAACGACGACGTGACGCCGATGGATTACGTGGTGCATATCCTCAAGACCGTCTTTTACCTCGCCAACGACCGGGCAGCGGAGATCATGCTCAGCGCGCACGTCTACGGAACGGCTTACGTGCAGACGCTCGCCAAAACCGAAGCGGAGAAACGGGTCAACCGCGCGCACTTCGAAGCGGGCAATGCAGGCTATCCGTTGAAATTCACGATGGAGCCGGAGTAAGACTTTGGACTCAGGCGGCGACATTTTGACGACGCTCGCCACCGCACTTACAAGATCAACTCGCCCTCACCCTTCGACTTCGCTCAGGGCAAGCTTTCCACCCTTCCACTTTCCACCCTTCGACTCTCGCTCAGGACAAGCTTTCCACTTTCTACTTTCTACTCTCCACCTTCCACCCTTCGACTTCGCTCAGGGCAAGCTTTCCACCCTTCATCCTTCCTCTCCCATGCCCTCCCAACTCGAAACCCTCACCCGCATCAATCTCGACGATCTCGTCTCTTCGTTCGGCTGGGAGAAGAAACCATTCCTCGCCTCGCTGATCCGCCGCGCCTTCGCAGGTCCCGCGCGCAAATTCGCGGGTCAAATCGCGGACTTCGACCAGGCAGTCGGGCGGACCGATCTCGCCGAAGCCTCGCGGACGATCATGCAAAAGATGTACGTGCGCGATGTCCGCGCGCATGGGCTGGAACACGTCCCACAGGACGGACCCGCGCTCTTCCTCTCCAACCACCCCGGCATGGCGGATACGATCAGCCTGTTCGCAGCCATCAAGCGCGCCGACCTGAAGATCATCGCCTTGCACCGCCCCTTTTTGGAATCGCTCGTAAACACAACCAAACAACTTTTCTTCATTGACGACGATCCCGCCAAACGCATGAACGCAGTGCGGCAGGTCTCGGCGCATTTGAAGAACGGCAACTCCGTGTTGACCTTCCCAGCCGGGGAGATCGAGCCTGATCCGCTCGTGTATCCCGGCGCGCTGGACTCGCTGAAGGACTGGACCGATTCCGCCGGGGTCTTCATCCGCTTCGCGCGTGACACGCGGATCGTCCCCGTTTTGGTGAGCGGGGTGATATGGGAGAAGACCGCGCGTCATTGGCTGACGCGCCTCAAGCGGACGCGGGAGGAACGCGAGAAACTCGCCGCCGCCCTGCAATTGCTCGTCGTCATTCTGCGCGACGCGCGCCCGAATACCGTGCATGTCCGTTTTGCAAGACCGGTCACGCTCGATGAAGTCGGCTCGACCGACGCGCCGGCGATCCATCGGGTGGTCATCCAGCGAATGCGCGGATTGATCGAGACCCGGCCGCCGGATCAGGGCGTGTCCGTTCTTCGAAGAGCAATGATAAAATCCGATTCGCCGATATGAGCCGTATTTACAAGTAAAGGAGTCAAAAATGAAACTTACCGGCAAACATTACGTCATCATCCTCAGCGCCCTCGCGACCGCCATCCTGCACATCTCGCTATACCCGGACATCATGTTCACGTTGAACGGTCTTGGGTATCTCGGTCTGCTGGGCGCGTACCTCCTCCCCATTTCGTTCTTTCAACAGCGCCGCAACCTGGTCTGGTGGGTGTTGGTCGGTTATACCGCGCTCACCATCGTCCTGTGGGTTGTGATGGGCGATAAGACCTTTGTGGCAGGCACGTCGAGCGCGACCGGTTACTACGCCAAAGCCGCCGAAGTGATCCTGCTCGCCTCCCTTTGGATGGACAAATCCAAATCCTGATGCAAGGTAAAATTGGGGGAGTGAAACGCAGGACCGTCTACTTCACCGCGCCGCGACAGGCGGAACTCCGCGAGGAGCCTCTGCCTGCTCTTGGCGCGGACGAAGTTTTGGTGGAGACGCTCTGCTCGGCGATCAGCGCGGGGACCGAGATGCTGATCTACCGCGGTCGCTTCCCGCGTGAACTCGAAACTGATCCCGTTATATCGGCTTTGCGCGGCGGCTTCGAGTTTCCCATCGCGTATGGATATGCCTGCGTTGGAATAATCAGGGAGACAGGCGCACAGGTGGAGGGGTCATGGCTCGACAAGCATGTATTCTCCTTCCAGCCTCACACGTCCCACTTCATTACAACGCCGGACAACCTGTTGCTCATTCCCGATTCATTGTCACCCGACTCTGCCTGCTTCCTTCCAAACATGGAAACAGCCGTAAACCTCGTCCAGGATGGCGCGCCGATTTTGGGAGAGCGCGCGCTGGTGTTGGGACAAGGCGTCGTCGGTCTGCTCACGGCTTCACTGCTGAGGGAGTTTCCGCTCGAGATGCTGGTGACGGCGGATTGTTACGAGTTGAGGCGCAAGGCGTCGCTCGAATTGGGGGCAAACGATTCGTTCGATCCCGAAGTTGCAAGCGAGGCAAATGAATCAACCCATATCCCCTCGACTCACCGATCTGGCTACGCGCAGAGCAAGTTCGACCTGGTTTTCGAACTCAGCGGCTCCCCCTCCGCGTTGAACGACGCCATCTCATTGACCGCCTTCAGCGGGCGCATCGTCGTCGGTTCGTGGTACGGAGAGAAACGCGCGGAAATCAACCTGGGCGGAACGTTCCATCGCTCGCGGATCAAACTCATCTCGTCTCAGGTCAGCGCCATTGATCCGGCGTTGAGCGGGCGCTGGGATAAACCGCGCAGGTTCCGGGTCGCGTGGGAGGCGTTGAGGAGGATCCAGCCTCAGAAATGGATCACGCACCGCTTCCCCATCCGCGAGGCGGAGAAGGCATATCGTTTGCTGGATGAAAATCCACAGGAGACGATCCAGGTCGTCTTGGACCACACAACATGAAGTTCGATGTTCCTCCGCCGGAGAATGATAATTGAACGCCCCTGTTGAAGTATTGATTTTGGCCGGCGTCGCAAGCCTGCTGTTGTTGAGCGTATTTGCGAGCAAGGTCTCGGATCGTTTTGGCATTCCCGCGCTCTTATTGTTTCTCGCGCTGGGTATGCTGGCGGGAGCCGACGGTCCCGGCGGGATCTATTTCGACGACCCGGCGCTGTCGCAATTCATCGGCATCATCGCATTGAACCTGATCCTGTTCGCGGGCGGTTTGGAAACAGAATGGAAGGACATCCGCCCCGTTTTGAAGGAGGGGATCGCGCTTTCCACGCTGGGCGTCCTGCTCACGGCGCTGGCGGTTGGGTTGGCGGCTCAAGCCCTGCTCGATTTTTCCCTCCTGCAGGGGCTCCTGCTTGGCGCTATCGTGTCCTCCACGGATGCGGCGGCGGTGTTCTCCATTTTGCGCTCGAAAAACCTCGGGCTGAAGGGGACATTACGCCCGCTGCTCGAACTCGAATCGGGAAGCAACGATCCGATGGCGGTTTTTCTCACGGTCGGCTTTATCCAACTGCTGACCCAGCCCGATTTTCAAGCCAACGACCTGGTCGTTTCGTTCATCCTCCAAATCCTCATCGGCGTTGCGCTGGGATTCGTCTTCGGCAGGTTGATCGCGTTCCTCGCCAATCGCCTGCAACTCGGTTTCGAGGGGTTATATCCCGTGCTCACGCTTTCCATGGTGTTTCTCACTTACAGCGTCACCAGCGCGGCGCACGGGAACGGTTTCCTTGCGGTCTATCTCGCCGGCATCGTGGCGGGGCGCCAGGATTTCGTCCATCGCAGGAGTTTGATCCACTTTCACAACGGTATGGCGTGGCTGACCCAGATCATCATGTTCCTGACGCTCGGTTTGCTCGTCTTTCCCTCGCGCGTCGCTCCCGTCATCGGGATAGGATTGCTCATCGCCGCCGCGTTGATCTTCGTTGCCAGGCCCGCCAGCGTTTTCATCACCCTGGCGTTTTCCCGCAGGTTCGATCTTCGGGAAAAGGCGTTCATATCGTGGGTTGGGCTGCGCGGCGCGGTGCCGATCATCCTGGCGACCTTTCCGCTTCTTGCCCGGCTGCCCGAGGCTGATTCGATTTTCAACATCGTTTTCTTCGTCGTTTTGACCTCCGCGCTGCTGCAGGGCGCCTCCCTGCCCTACGTCGCCAAATGGCTCAAAGTGGACGCGCCCATCGAGAACAAACCGATCTACCCCATCGAATACACGCCCGTCAGCGGATTCAAGAACGAACTCAAGGAATTGCCCATCCCGCCCAGTTCGCCATTTGCCGATAAAACCATCGTGGAACTGGGTTTGCCTCCCGAATTTCTTATCGTCCTGATCGCGCGCAAAAACGAATTCATCATGCCCAGCGGCGGGATCGAGTTACAGGAAGGCGACACCCTCATCGTCCTTGCGGATAAGGAGACCTTCGCGCAGGTCGAGGCGGGCGCAAATTCCCCCGCGCCGGAAACCCTTCGCGAATAACGGAGTTTTCATGTACACACTTGGAGTCAGAAGAGATTTCATTGCAAGACATTTCCTGATCGGCGGCGATTGGGGACCCGAAAATCATCCCAACTCGCATCGTTACGTCCTCGAATTACAACTCGAAGGAAACGAACTCGACCGGCACGGCTATCTCGTGGACATCGTGGAGGTGGAAAGAAACCTCGATGAGGTGATCAGTATTTACAAGGAACAGATGTTGAACGACTGCGAGGAATTCGCAGGGTTGAACCCGTCCATCGAGAATTTCGCGCGGATACTTGCCGCTTCACTGAATGAACGAATCAAGGCAGGGAATATCTCGACGTTGAGGGTCGTGCTGTGGGAGAATGAGTCGGCGTGGGCGGCGTTTTCCATCGAAGGTCGCAAGCCGCATGTCTAAACCGACCTCCGGCCCTTGACGTTCGACCTATGCAAATCGGATTTGTGATCTACGGGTCGCTGGATACGGTCAGCGGAGGATATTTGTACGACCGAAAACTGGTGGAGTATTTGCGCGCGCAGGGCGACACAGTGGAGATCATATCCCTGCCGTGGAGGAATTACGCCGCGCATTTGACGGATAACTTCCACTTTCGATTTTGGAATCCGGAAGCCCGCTTCTGGAAAACCCGACAGCAAGCCCTCCGATCCCAAAAATTCGACATTTTGATCCAGGACGAACTCAATCATCCCTCCTTGATACTGGCAAACGCAGGGAAACATCCCTGCCCCATTGTGAGTCTTGTCCATCATTTGCGTTGTTCCGAGTTGAGACCGAAGTGGCAGAATGATTTTTATCGAGTCGTCGAAAGGAAATATCTGCAAAGCGTGGATGGGTTCATTTTTAATTCAAAGACAACCAAAGGCGTTGTGAATGGATTGATCGGAGATAAAAAACCATCCGTTATTGCGTATCCGCCCACGGACAGATTCGGCGACAAGTTGATTTCAGAGGACGAAGTCCGAGACCGGGCAAAAAGCGAAGAGTTGCGGATTTTGTTTTTGGGGAATGTGATCCATCGGAAGGGGCTGCATACACTACTAAAAGCCGTCGAAGGTCGAACGTCGAAAGTCAGGGTGGACGTGGTGGGAGGATTGAATGCCGAACCAGGGTATGCAGACGGGATGCGGAGGTTTGTCACGGTCAATGGTCTTTCGTCCACGGTCACATTTCACGGCGCGTTGGACAACCAGCCGTTGATTGACATGTACAAGCGTGCGCACGTCATGATCGTGCCATCCAGTTACGAAGGGTTTGGCATCGTCTATCTCGAAGGGATGGGGTTCGGCCTGCCGGCGATCGGGACGACGGCGGGGGCGGCGGGCGAGATCATCACGCACGGGGTGGATGGGTATTTGATCGAACCCGATGATGCAGTTGCGCTGGCAAAGCATCTTGGAGAATTGGTGAGGAATAGGGACTTATTGGTGGGGTTGTCTTTGAATGCGGTGAAGAGGTACAGGTCACAGCCGAGGTGGGAGGAGACGGCGAAAAATATAAGAGAGTTTCTCACCGTCATTGCGAGGGGCTGTCGCCCCTCGCAATGACGGACGGTGTACTTATGAATTATTCCTTCCCCCACTACCTGCTCTCCAAACAATCCGTTGACGACCGCGCGCTCAATAAGGATGTGCTGAATGCGTTGAAGGCAAACCTGCCTCCGCAGCCGATCCGCATCGTCGAAGTGGGCGCGGGGATCGGAACGATGTTCAGGCGGCTGGCGCGGTGGGATGTGATTCGTCAATGTGAGTATGTGATGGTGGACGAGAGGGCGGAGAACGCGGCGTACGCGTCAGAGTGGGCGAAGGTTTGGGCGGGTGAATCAGGTTTGAGCGTGGAAGGAAGCGGGGAGGGTCTTCATTTGTTCGACGGGCATCGTGATTTCCGGCTCCGGTTCGAGCGGGCGGACGTTTTCGATTTCATCCAAAAGAATCAAACGCCCGCGGATCTGTTGATCGCTCACGCGTTCTTGGACCTGCTCCCCCTGCCGGAGTCTCTGCCAAAGTTGCTGTCATTGACAAAGGAACTTGCATGGCTGACGATCAACTTCGACGGCGTGACGACTTTCGAACCGACGATTGACGCCGCGCTGGACGCGCGGATCGAACGGTTGTATCACGAGACGATGGACGCGCGCCCGACGGGCGGCGACAGTCGAAGCGGGCGGTATTTGTTCGGGCATTTGCGGAAGGCGGGCGCGGAGATCCTTGCGGCGGGCTCGTCGGATTGGGTGGTGTACGCGGTGAACGGTAAATATCCCGACGACGAGGCGTATTTTCTGCGTTTCATCTTGCGTTTCTTCGAGGAGTCGCTTGCGGGTCACCCTGACCTGGATGCGGAGGCGTTTGCAAGTTGGCTGTGGGAGCGGCGCGCGCAGATCGAGCGCGGCGAGTTGACGTACATCGCGCATCAGGTGGATTTTTTGGCGGGCGCGCCTTCATCGGCGCGGAGGCAATAGCCCGAATACCGCGCAGGCTGGAGAGCGCTCCGCAAAAGCCGCGCAACCTTTCGATGTCCCCTGCGTATGTCTCCCTGGAAATCATCGAAAGGAGAGCAACATGAACAACTACAAGACCCTCACCCGCAGTACGTCCAACCGCATGATCGCGGGCGTGTGCGCGGGCTTGGGCGAGTACCTCGGCATTGACCCGACCATTGTCCGCCTGCTGACGATCCTTGCGTTCTTCACGGGATTCGGCGGGATCGCAATCGTGTATCTGATCATGGCGATCGTCATTCCCGAGCAATCGCAAGCGACGCAATAAACGAAGAGACGACCCGCACGGGTCGTCTTACGTTTTTCTGCGGGATTTTGGCTTCAATTCTTTTGCCATTTGGGCAAGCCGATTTGCCGTTTCGAACTGGCTTTTGCCGAGATAATGGGTTCGGGCTTTTTTGAAGATTTTGGAGTCGGGTATTCCAATGGACGCCCTGACGTCGGGCAGCCTTTGCAGGATGAATTCCTTTTGGCTGTCGCCGCCGGTCCAAATGTGCGCCATCAAGCCCACCACATCCGCGCCCAACTCATCCACGACATACGCGGGCAGGTCTTCGGTCATGGGGGTCTGGCTGAGCATCGTGATCATTTTGTCCAACGCCGCCACAGCGATAAAGTCCCTTTGTTTCTCAGCCGCCAGCGATCCGATCTCGAACAGCGCTTCGCTCACGTCGGTCATCACGTAAAAATGGTGCTTGTTGATGACATCCAGGGGTTTGATATAGGTGATCAAGCCGAGGGTTTGTATGAAGCTCATGATGATGTTGTCAACTTCGAGTCCCGATTCGAAGCGCGTCACGGCGGCGCGTCCCATGCTGCCCGTGGCTTTGACCGTTCTTTGCAGGTCAGTCACGCGTTGAATCTCCCTTCTGGCGATGGCAATTTCCTGGAAGATTTCGGCGACCATCCGAAAATTTTCGAGATTGACCGGCTTGGAATCGACTATCACGATCTCGTGAAGCCTCAGGATGAGGGTTTCGAGACCGTCGCCGGAATACGACGGATGGTTGCAGGTTTCCATGACGAGGGTGTGGATGGATTGAAGCACCAAGCCCTTTTCCTGGGGGGATTCCGCATTCTTGCCCAGGTCAATGATGTCTTCGATCGCCTCTTCGGGAAGCCTGCCCTTGGAACTCATACGCCGCAGCGCCTCCCGTTCGAGCAGATGCAACACACCCTGGCGGCGGCTATAACGGAGAGGAAAGTAGATCGCCACGACCAGGATCACCGCGATCATGACGCCCAGCACAGCCGCCCATCGAACCGCCCATTCTCGAGCGTCATGCGCCACCGATATTTCGGCATAAATCCCGACGGTGCTGATCACCAAAGCGCTCGATACAGGCACGAAGATCAATACGAGCAAATAACCCAGCAAACGCCTGCGCCCAAGAAAGATATGACGGACATCCGGCGGCATGGATTGGAATACCAGCGTCGGGACTCCGATGAGAAATACGAGCAGCGTAACGATCGCGTCGAGGGGAACGTCAATCTCGGCGGGCATCTCATCCTTCACATGGGCTTCTGGCCCATGAGCGTATCGAAGATCTTGATCAGGATCGCGTCGGGCAGGCTGGTCGTCTTCTGGAAGAAAACGGTAATGCCCAGGGCGTCGAGTTCCTCCTGGATGTCCTCCCGGCTCTCCACGGTAAAAATGCCCAGGTGACTTTTATCGAAGCCATTGGGCGGTTCATCCGGGTGAACGTTACGATCCCCGTTGATCAGCCAGCTCAGCAATTTGATCCCCAATTGCGCGCTTACCTTGTCTGCGCCCGCCTGCTGATAGAGCCTCTTCCAACGCGGATCAACGCCCGGCGGCAGGCGCACGTCCACGAGAATGGCGTCGAAGGATGTGACCTTGAGCAGGTTGACGGCTGAGGTCACATCCTCCGCCAGATTGAAGTCGAATCTCCCACTCGAGTAAACGGGCGCGGCAAGGTTCCTCAACTCGAGGCGGGCGCTGTCTTCGATCCACAAAACCCTTGGTTTCATCAATTGCAAGAACTCCCTTCTATTTCTTTTCCGCGTATGGCAGGTGGAGGGTCGCCTTTGTCAGAAAAGGCTGATTGAAGTACTCCGGGTCCTGCTCGGAAAATATCTTGGTGGGTCTACTGTCAATGACCACGTCCCCGCCATGAGATCGCGCGACCCGACGCGCGTCGGTCAAGCCGATGCCGGTTCCCAGCCGTCCCCGCTCCGTGGACAACTGCCCGCGGTAACCAAGTTGAAAGACCAGTCCCTGCTCCATCTCTTCGTGCGACATTCCCACCCCCCAGTTTTCGAATTCGATGTGAACCTTGTGGTCCCTGATGAATGTTCGGATCGAGACCCAGGAGGGTTTTGTCTTGTCCCTTCTCCAGGAATACTTGATGGCATTGTGAAGCAGGTTGCCCAGGGCGCGGACGATTTCACGCTCATTGACGCGCACCTCCGCGTGCAGGATATCGCGCAGTTCGATGTCCACCTTCGAACTTTGCGAAAAGCCGGTCAGCCTCCTGACGACCTGGTCAACCAGGTACTTCACAGTGAGCGTGGTCCTCTTTGATGTCTCCCTTACGTCGGCGGTCGCATATTCCCGCAGGCTTTGCAGGGTGTACTCCATTTGGAACACCGCATCGCGCGTCTTCAGGACGTCGTACAGCGCGGCGAGGCGCTCCAATTGAAAGGCGTTCTGCTGGAGGTCGCGAACCGCCTCCCTGGGCAGGAAGCCGGGTTCGATGGAATGGCAGATGTGAATGACCTCGTAAGCCACGTTGCCCAGCGTGGGGGGCCGCAACTCCTCCACTGCGATGTTTTCCTTGTAACGCTCCAGAAAATCCGCCTTGTCAGCCAGTTCCTTCCATTTGTTTCCAGGAAGAGCCTTGTGGCGGCGGTCCTCGTCGCCTGTCTGCATAAAGCGATGGATCGAACCGACGAGATGACGGGCGTTTTCATCCATCACCCGCTCCACCTCCTCCACCAGCGGAACCGACAAGCCTCCAAAAGGATTCGGTTCCAAAACTCTTGCGGCGCTTTTCAGGGTCTCGTTCATCATGACCAGGGTGGTGTTGTTCGCATGTAGAATCCTCCCAATGTCGAACGTCAACTCCTCGACCCGGTCACGTAACTCCTTCTCGTGCTTCCGGGTGTCAATTTCACTTGTAACGTCCACCATGCAGCCCACAAAACCGACGACCCGACCATTGTCATCCTTGAGTATCTTGCAATAATCCTCGACATACAGGTCCCGATCCTGCACCTTCAGATGCAAGATCCCCTTTTCGACGTTCCTATCCTGTTCGGCGAGTTGGATCGTCCGTTCGATGGCTGCCTTCCGCGCGGCTGGATCGGCGTAGAATTTTTCGATGTTCGCGTTGACCTGTCCATCCGAGGGCAACTCCAACATCCTCCGCAGGGTCTTGTTGCAAACAACGAACTGCCCGTCCAGCGAGGTCATGTAGACGCCGATGGGCAGATCTCGAAAATCGAAATCCTCGAATTGAGTGAGCAGGGAACGAGACTCTTTCACGCTTCGCCCTCGAAATCGAAAATGTTCACGTTATCAGTATCCCGCCGTTCCGTATCAACTCGATGTGTTGTTTGATCGTATCCGGCGGTTCGTTCCGTTTGGTAAGCGTCGAAAACACGGTACATATCCGGGAGCCCATTATCGGCAGACTGCCGCAGAGATCATTTGCCTGATCCAGGTAGTCCTTCGACTGTTTTTCCTGCCCGATATACCTGGCAGCCATGCCTGCGATCATAAGAAGCAGTATTTTGGAGCGCGCCTCGCGGATCTTGTGAATGTCGGCTACCGTCAAAATGGTGTCATACACGTCCTGGAACAGTTCCCTGGCAGTTTGCCCGTCGCCCTGCAAATGGGACAACTGCGCAAGGGTTGCAGTTACGTAATAGTACGATGGATCCGCTTTGCGCGCAGGCAGCAACAGGGCTTGGGCTTCCCGCTTCCAGTCTCCTGTTCCCCTCAAAATAAGGATGTTAGCCCTTATCAGCGCCACACGGCTCCTATGCCGAAACTCCGCATTGCGAAGCGTCTCCTCCAATTCTTCGATATCCCGCATCCGCGTTTCGATCTCGTCCAGGACCTGGTCGGCTTTGGAGAATTCGCCGTTCATCACGTAGGCTTCGGCAATCACGATTTTTGTCAGGAAATCCCGGCTTTGAAAATCAAGTTTATTCCCCATTTCGAAATACTGTATCGCCTCTTCGTATCTGCCGAAATTCGATCCGTTCAAACCCAGGTAATAATATGAATTTGCCATGCGGCGGTTGTAAGCCAGACTCTCCTCGCCCGGTTCGGGGCTTTGTCGGGTCACGACCTGTTTCAGATATTCCTCCGCCTTATCAGGTTGATTCGAATAATGCGCGGCGATCCCGCGTATGTACGGAACGTGAGCCGTGAAGGAGTAATCGCCCTCCTCCACGCTCTTGTAATCCGACATAAAACGGTCGAAGCGGCGTGCAAAATCGGTGAGCGCATCCGTGTTTGTCCTGAAATCATGCCGCCCGGTCTGAGCCAATTGGGCTGCTTCGCTCTCCAATTCGTTGCGCAAGTTGCGAATGTTGGATTGAAACTTTTGATAGAAGGTATTCAAACGATCGAACTTATTCGCGACATCCTCCAGTTGCTTTTGCAAATTTTCGGCTTTTTCACGCTCCGCCTGCTCGGCAAGAAGGCGGCTTTCGAGCGTTTGCTGGACGACGTTCATAATATCCGACACCCGCTTTGCGCCCGTAAGTTGCGCGTCGTCCATGGCGGATTCGCGTCGAATCTGGCGTTCCTCCCGCTCCCGTTCCCGCCGGAACTGGATATAGGTTGCAAATCCCTGAATGCCGACGAGGAGGGCGACGATCCCCCCGGTCAACGTGAACAGGAATTGATTGTATTCATTGATCGAGGTCAGCGAATGTATTGTCTCTTCCTGGGCAATCTCCAACCGCTCGACCCTGTCTTCCAGAGCGCCAGCGGGCGCTGTAGCGGGTCCAGGAGGCGTAGGCGTTACAGAGCCAGTGATGGTAGGGGTCGGATTATTTTGTTGCGCAGAAGATAAAGTTACCCCGCCCATACCCAAAACCAGCCATATCATCGCGAGCGACAATAAAACCGGTAGCGGTATTCGTTTCATTCAAGTCCTCCTGTCGAAATTGCGATTTCAAAACAATAAGCGGACATTGATTACCTTACACTTTGGTATTGGGACGCGGATTAACGCGGATGGACGCGGATTTTTAGAGGAAATACCCGAAAAAGCGCGTCTCATTTTTAAGAGTGCAAGGTAACCAGAAGCGGATATTTGTTTTGAGACTGGAGATGATTATAAATCCAGTATTACTGGATTACAATGATTCAACTTTTATCCGATCGAGGATATTATCCATTAATGTCAAGACAACCCGTCCCAAAAAAGGGAAGTGCCTGAAAGTAATCTGAGGAGCGCACGATTTACGCTCACCGGATCATTCCGTTCCCTTTTCGCTTCACAGGGGTTTTACCGGTCAGCCAAAGGAGGCGAACTTGTCCCAAAATGGAATTCACGCGATCGTCGGCATCGCTTCGCGCAAATGGATGCTCAAACGCGAGTGGTTGTTTCTGGGCGTGGTATTGGGCAACATGTTCCCAGACCTCGATAACCTTGTCGTCGCTTATGCCGCGCTCGCCAAACTGCCCGACCCCGAACATTATCATCGTACCTTTACGCATAGCATTTTCACCGTCATTGCGATGGTGGTCTTGTTTTACGTCGTCGCCGCGTTGACGAAAAATGAAAAGTGGAAAAATTTCGGCAACGGCTTCGGCGCGGGGATTTTGATGCACATCCTCGTTGATCTTGTTTTGTGGTTCAATGGCGTTGAATTACTCTGGCCCCTGGGCGGTGAGTTGAATTTCTGGAGTTGGTTCACCGCTCCCGGGTGGTTGAAGATCCTCCTCGATACGGGCGAGTTCCTTGCATTCGGATTTTATTTCCTCTTGTTGGTTTCGCTGGCAACGCGTTTTGGCGTAGACGACGGGCAACAGAATACCGTGCGGGTTTGGGGTTATATCGAATTGCTTCTGTTCATTGTGTTCACTGCGTTGTTCTTCAGCGTTGGCACACAGGGGCTGATCTATCAGGTGTTCGGCGCGTTATATCTCATCTCACTGGTCGCGGCGATGGCGATAACGATACGGATGAGAGATACTGTAGAATCCGTCTGACCGCGCCGGCCAGTGGATGACCCGCATTTCCTGTTGACTCGCGAATCGTTTTGACGTACAGTATCCATATATTCCACAATGAAGGGACATCAGCCATGACACAACCTTTCGAACCCGCCCCCCAGCCCGGACAAACTCCCTTATCTGACCGCGCTATGGAGGCGCAAAGCAGGCAGGCGGTTGTCGCCGAACTGACGCGCCGTATGAAAAACGGCGCCAACAATTTCTATTGGATCGCCGCGCTCTCCGTCATCAATTCATTCGTGCTTGAATTCGGCGGCAGTTCGTACTTCGTGGTCGGGCTGGCGATAACGTTGATCGTGGACGGCTTTTTCATTGGGATGGCGGAGGCGATCCCGGAGGCTTCGCTTGTCGTGAAGGTCATCGGTCTCGCCATCAGCATTTTCATCGCGGGAATATTCGCGCTGTTCGGCCTCTTCGGAAACCGGGGCAAGCGCTGGGCGTTCATCACGGGCATCGTCCTGTATGCCCTGGATGCGCTCCTCATGCTGGTTTTTCAGGAATGGCTTGGGCTGGCGTTCCATGCCCTGTTCCTGTTCGGCTTGTTTGGCGGTCTGCGCGCCCTGAACGAACTGAATAAATTGACCAAACCCGACGTGCCGGATTTCCCTCAAAACATCGGCGCACCCTGAAAACTTGGGCGACCTGCGGGTCGCCCTTTTCATTAGTTACGAAACACCTGGGACGGGTATAATCTGCCCGATTTCCAGAGGAGACCCCCATGCCCGAACGTGACATTTACCTGCTCTCGCCGCGCGCGCTCAGCCCGGAGACCATAGCCGTTGCCTTTGCCAAGACTTCGCGCTCGCCTGAATCGTTCCGTGATATTGCCGCCGAACTCAGCGACGACAAGTCCGCCCAGTTCCATGAAAAGTGGGTGGTGGGATACGGTCACGCCTCGGTGGCGGAACATGCGATCCTGCATATCGCCTTCGAGAACGTCTCGCGCCTCGCCATCGAAAGCATCGAGTCGAACCGGCTCGCCTCCTACACGGAGAAATCGACGCGCTATCAACGCTGGGGACCGGACGATTTTACGATTCCGCCGGAACTGGATTCGCATCCCCTCCGCGCCGAATTTGTGGACACCATCCGCCTCCTTTTCGACGCCTATGCTGACTCATTGGACCCGGTGCGGACTCTCATCTTCGAGCGGTTCCCGCGCCGCGAGAACGAAAAGGACGAAGCCTGGGACCGCCGCATCCGCTCGAAGTACGTGGACGTGTGCCGTTTCCTCCTGCCCGCCGCCTCGCTGGCGAACGTGGGCATGACCGCCAACGCGCGCGTCATCGAGAACACCATCCGCAAGATGCTTTCGCACGAACTGGCGGAGGTACGCGAGATCGGCGCGAAGATGAAGGAAGTGGCAAAGGGAGAAACTCCCACGCTTGTGAAATATGCGGATGCGGTTCCTTATTTGGTGGAGACTTGCAAGGAAATCTCCCTCACCCCAACCCCTCTCCTAGCGGGAGAGGGGCAAGGGGTGAGGGAGGATTGGTGTAGTCTGATTGATTATGACAAAAACGGCGAGAACAAGGTCCTTGCGGCGGCGTTGTATCGCTTTGGCGAAATGCCCTATGCGGATGCTTTATCGTATGTCGAAGCTTCGAGTGAAGATGCAAAAACGAAACTTGCCGACTCCCTGTTGGGACGATTGGGTAGATACGACGTCCCTCTGCGCGAATTGGAATACTGCACCTACACCTTCGACCTGGTGATGGATCAGGGCGCGTATGCCGAGTTCAAACGTCACCGCATGATGACGCAGACGCCGCAGAGGCTGACGACGCGGCTCGGGTACGCGACTCCGCTTCTCGTAACGGAAGCAGGTTTCGGGTCCCGGTATGAGGCGGCGATGGAGGCGGCGAGTCGGATGTGCGAGAAGTTATATGAGTTCAGTCCCGCCGTCGCGCAATACGTCGTCCCGAACGGATTCAATCGCCGCGTCCTGGCGCAATTCAACCTGCGGGAGGCGTACGCGTTCTGCCAGTTGCGGTCCGCCTCGAACGCGCATTTCTCGATCAGGCGCGTCGCGCAGAAGGTTTATGAAGAGATGGCGCGCGTCCATCCGCTATTGACGAAGTATATGAAACTGCATGAAGAGACGTGGCAGGGAGTGGAAGAGGGATATTTTACGGGTGTGTAACCCCCTCCGCCCTTCGGGCACCTCCCCCAAATTCCGCAGTGAAGTTTGTATGGTTATCAAGATCGCTCTCGCGGAATTTGGGGGAGGCTGGGTGGGGGTCTAAACCATCTTGCTCACGACCGCCAGCAGAATCCCGCCCGCGATCACCGAACCCAACTGCCCGGCCGTGTTCGCGCCCATGGCGTGCATGAGGATGAAGTTGTTCGGGTCTTCGTCGTTGGCGGTCTTTGCCGCAAGCCGACCCGCCATGGGGAAAGCCGAGATGCCCGCCGCGCCGATGAGCGGATTGATCTTGTAGCCGCTTGCCACGCACATCAATTTTCCGAATAACAAACCGGCAACCGTATCGAGCGCAAAGGCGATCAGGCCGAGCAGCATGATCTTGCCGGTATCGAGATTGAGAAAATCACCGGCGGTCATCGTCGCGCCGATGACGAGACCGAGAAACAGCGTGGCGACGTTGATGATCTCGTTCTGCACGGATTTGCTCAAACGCTCGACCACGCCGGAGACTTTGAGCAGGTTTCCAAGCATGAGCATCGAAATGAGCGGCGTCGCTTCGGGGACGAGCAATCCAACCACCAACGTCAGAATGATCGGGAAAACGACGAGCGTCTTTTGCGAGATGGGCTTGGGCGTGTATTCCATTTTGACGAGACGCTCCCTTTTGGTGGTGAGCAGTCTCATCAACGGCGGCTGGATGATGGGGATCAGACTCATGTACGAGTATGCCGCGACGGCGATCGGCGCGAGCAGTTCCGGCGCGAGTTTGGTCGCCACAAAGATCGAAGTCGGTCCGTCTATGGCGCCGATCACGCCGATGGACGCGGCTTGATTGAGCGGGAAGCCCAATGTGATCGCCAGCAATAACGCGCCGAAGATGCCGAACTGTCCTGCCGCGCCCAGCAGCACCATGCGCGGCTGCGCCAGCAGCGGACTAAAGTCAATCATCGCGCCCACACCGACGAAGATCAGCAATGGAAACAATTCCGTTTTGATGCCCGCGTCGTAAAGGACTCCCATCATGCCCTCGGCGGCGGTCATGCCAGCCAGCGGAATGTTCGCCAGCAAACACCCGAACCCGATGGGGAGCAGTAAGACGGGTTCGATCTCCTTGAACACCGCGAGATAGATCAAGATCAACGCGGCGGCGATCATCACAGCATTGCCAATCGTAAAGTTGGACAATCCTTTGAGCAGTTCTGGTAATAACGATGATAAATCCATGTAAACCTGTTTACCTGTTTACCTGTTTGCTTGTGTACCTGTATACATGTAAACACGCACACAAGTAAACACAGAGACCTTCATTCCTCGAACCTCACCAACGCCTGCTTGTGCTTTACCGTCATCCCCGCGCTGACCAGCACCTCTGCCACCTTCCCCGCGCGCGTCGAGCGGATGCTGTTCTTCATCTTCATCGCCTCGATGATGACCACCACCTGCCCCGCTTCGATTTCGTCGCCCTCCCTGACGAAGACCTCGACCACGGTCCCCGGCAGCGGCGCGGTCAACTCATTGACGTTCTGATCGGGAGCCGCTTTCCGCAGGTCAATGGCGTGGACTTCCTGCGCCTCTTTCTGGACCTCGCGCCTGCCCTCCACCCCAAGCGGATTCGTGTCCGGGATGACTTCGACGCGTATCCCCTCCACGTAGGCGATGACGGGCCGCGCGTTGATGTCTTCGATCTCGACCACGTAGGATTTATCTTGAATCGTAACGTTGTATTTCATGGTTGCTCCGAGAGCTCCAGGGTCTTCAAGACCTCGGAGGTCTGCTATCGCCTTTTTGAGTCATCTGCCTCGTCCGCATTCCCAACTGCCACGCGGAGACGATGGCGGTCGGCGGGTCCTCGAGCGGGTGCGCGGACGATAATTGCTGTTCCGCCATCGCCAGCGCCACACCCACCGCCGCGGCTTGGGCGAGGCTCTCGATCTCTCGGACGGAGGCAGGCTCGAGCGAGTCGGAGGCGGGGTTTTTGTCCGCGGTAAAAGCCGTCAGCAGGATCATCATCAGCCACAGGATGAGGATCGCGCCGAAGACGAGTCCCATGCCGAGGGCGGTGATCTGTAAAGCAAGTATCAAATACGATGTCATGTTCGTTGATCCACTTTCCACTTTCTACTTTCCACTTTCCACTTTCTACTTTCCACTTTCTACTTTCTACTTTCCACTTTCCACTTTCTACTTTCTACTTTCTACTTTCCACTTTCTACACTGGAATATTCCCATGCTTCCTCGGCGGCGCGGGCGCATACTTATCGCGTAACGCCGATAATGAAGCGATGATCTTGGGACGCGACTCGCGCGGCTCGATGATGTCGTCCACGTAACCGGTGGAGGCGGCGTAATAGGGATTGTTGAATTTTGCGCGATATTCGTCCGCAAGTTTCTTGCGTTCGGCGGCGGGGTCGCTTGCGGATTCGATCTGTCTCTTGAATAGGATGTTCGCCGCGCCCTCCGCTCCAAGCACGGCGATTTCGGCAGAGGGCCACGCATACGTGACATCGGTGCCGAGATATTTGCTGGACATGACCACGTACGCGCCGCCATACGCCTTGCGCGTGATGATGCAGACCTTCGGGACGGTGGCTTCGGAATACGCGTATAACAACTTTGCGCCATGACGGATGATGCCGCCATGCTCCTGCGCGATGCCCGGCAGGAAACCCGGCGAATCGACGAAGGTCACGAGCGGGATGTTGAAGCAATCGCACATGCGGACGAAGCGGGTCATCTTGTCAGCGGCGTCAATGTCAATAACGCCCGCCATGATGGCGGGTTCCTGTCCCACGATCCCAACGCTGTGACCGCCGATGCGCGCCAGTCCTACGATGGCATTGCGCGCCCAATCGGGCTGGATCTCGAGGAACGTGTCTTTGTCAACGATCTTCTCGATGACCTGGTGCATGATGTACGGTTCGGCGGGGTCGAGCGGAACGATGCTGTTGAGCGATTCGTCCATGCGCAGCGGGTCGTCGTCGGGTTTGACGAATGGCGGATTTTCGACGTTGTTCGAGGGCAGGTACGAAAGGAAATGCCGCGCCATCTCGAGCGCGACGCGTTCGCTCTTCACGCTCAAATGAGCCACGCCGCTGACCGAGTTATGCACGCTCGAACCGCCCAGCGACTCGGCGTCAATCACCTCGCCCGTCACCGCTTTGATGACTTCGGGTCCCGTAAGAAACATGAACGACTGCTTCTCCACCATGATGACCAGATCGGTGAGCGCAGGCGAATACGCCGCGCCTCCCGCGCACGGTCCGAGCATGACGCTGATCTGCGGCACAACGCCGGAGTATTGCGCGTTGCGGCGGAAGATCTCGGCATAACCGCCCATCGAACGCACGCCCTCCTGAATGCGCGCGCCGCCTGAATCGATCAGCGCGATGAACGGCACGCCGTTGCGTACCGCCAGGTCCATCACGCGGCAGATCTTGTGCGACTGCATCTCGCTCAACGCCCCGCCGTAGATTGTAAAATCCTGCGAATATAAATAAACCGTCCGCCCGTTGATCTGACCGTAGCCCGTGATCACGCCGTCGCCGTAAAACTTTTCCTTGAGCAAATTCATCTCGTCGCCCTGATGCGTGATGAACGGTTCGATCTCGTTGAACGTGCCGGGGTCGAGCAGCGACTCGATGCGCTCGCGGGCGGTGGATTTGCCTTTGGCTTTTTGTTTTGCGATGCGTTCCGCGCCGCCGCCCTCCAGCGCCTTCGCGCGCATCCTGCGAAGTTCGAGAATTCTGGGGTCTTCGTTTGACATGGGATTTACCTCACGCGGACGAGTATAGTAATGGATTATAAGACAAGCCAGTGATGGATGGCACACGGAAACGGGACGATCCGCCTCGTCCTTAGCCGACGCTCGATTCGGATCAAGTGACTTTTTTCTCCCGAAGCATTTTCCCCACCCAAAAGATCCCTGCTCGTTTGGAATCGCCGCGATCAACCCTTCTGCTACACGGATACTTCGACAGGGTCTCGGCAGGCTCGACCACCTGCTCAGTACAAGTTACACGCTTTCGGCGTTTCGGATCAAAAAAATGGCTCGATGAACTTTTTCCTGAATGAGGATCATGGTCGTTTCTTATGCTCCTTCTCCCTGTGGGAGCGGGTTGGGCTGGGGGGTCTTACGCGGATCCCTGACGAGAAAGAACAAAATCCCCATCATCACGATGGATAACGCGGCGGACAGGGCAAAGGTCGAAACAAATCCGAGCGCGTCCGCGATCCATCCGCCGAGGAGCGGAGCGAGGATGGTGGCGGGCGCGGTGAGCGTTTGCGCGAGACCGATGTAAAACGGGCGCTCCGCTTCGCCGCTGAAGTCAACGGTCATGGACATGCTGTTCGTCCAGATCGAAACGTTCGCAAGACCCGCAAGAATGAAGATCGGAAAGAACCAGGCAAGCGATTGCGCGAACCAGGCAAGGACGGAACTCGACGCCGCCGCCGCCGCGCCGAGGAGGAGCATGTACCGATGACCGACGCGATCTCCCAGCCAGCCCATGCCCGCGTTGGCGATCGTCTGCGAGATCGTGAGGGCGGCGGTGAGATAGCCCGCCGTGACCGTGTCCATTTGAAAGCGGCGCAGGGCATACACGATGTAGAACGCGAAACCCATGCTCGCAAATTGCGAAAGCGTGCGCACGACGAGGAACCACCTGAAATTGTCGTCGCGCCGCAGGATGCGCCCGGCGCCGTGCCAGAAAGGGGAGGATTTCTCTTCGATCACTTTTTCGTGATCCGTCGGTTCGCGCGTGAGCGCGAGCGCAAACCACGAAACGGCAAAGAACAAACTGGCGATCAGGAAACAATACATGAAACCGTACGGCGCGTCGTACCAGTTCAGGAGATAGCCCGCGCCCACCGCCGAAATGCTGATGAACAAATTCGCCACCGCCGCCTGTGTGCCGAAGAACGTGCCGCGCGCTTCGGGCGGCATGATCTTCGAGATCAGGCTCGTCCACGGGTTGGCGGTGAAGCCTCCGCCCAGTCCCTGCCAGGTGAGCAGAAGGAACGTGACGACCAATCCCGCCTCTATTCCAATAACGGGGATGAGCGCCGCGACAAGCGCAAGCCCCAAAAACGGGACGCGCTCGTGAATGGTCATCAGCAAAACGGTCCGTTTGTAGCGGCGCAGGCGCGCGATGTAATTGGCGGTGAAGAGTTGCGGCAACAGCCATCCCGCCGCGTGGATGGCGGGGACGAGACCGATCAACGTCGCTGAATCGGTCATCGAGGCGACGAAGAGCGGCAGGATCGTCCCAAACGACGCAAACCCAAGCGCCAGACCAAAAAAACCGCCATCGGCGAGATTGACGATGACGTTATACCGCAAATGCCTGCGGGTGAATTGTTCGACCCGGGTGAGGGGGAGCATGGATGGATTTTACCATTTTGGCGGGAGCGCGCTTGCCGCCTGAAAATCGTTCAACGACCAGGTTGACAGACCTCGTTTCGCAGTTGCGCTTTTTGGATCTTCCCCATCGCGTTGCGCGGCAGGCTTTCCCTGAAGACGATGGATTTCGGACTCTTGTACGGCGCGAGACGCTCACGACAATAACGGATCAACTCCTCGCCGGAAACTGATTCGCCCTCTGTAAGCGTCACCACCGCTGTGACCTTTTCCCCCCACTCCGCGTCGGGACAGCCGATCACCGCGCAGGCGCTCACCGCCGGATGCTCGACGAGCACGCGTTCCACTTCGGGCGGATAGACGTTGAGTCCGCCGCTGATGATGAGGTCTTTGGAGCGTCCACATAACGTGACGTAACCGTCGGCTTCGAGGTAGCCCAGATCTCCGGTCTTGAACCAGCCGTCGGGTGAGAATGATGCGGCGGTCTTGTCCGGTTGACGCCAATAGCCTTTGAAGACGTTCGGTCCGCGAATCTCCGCCTCCCCTATTTCTCCAGACGGCAAAACCGCGCGGGTTTCCGCGTTGACGATTCTCACCTCGACGCCGGGAAGAGGTAAACCGACCGATCCAATCCGCCTCTCACCGTTCAACGGATTGGAACAATTCATTCCCGTCTCGGTCATGCCGTAGCGTTCGAGCAGGGTGTAACCGAACGTTTGCTGAAAGCCCTTGAAGACTTCATCGGGCAGGCGATCCGAACCCGAAGTGATGAGGCGCACGCGCGAGAGGGCGAATTGATTCGCATTCGGAAGGTCGAGCAATCGTTTGTGAATTGTGGGAACCGCCATAAAGACCGTGCAGCGTCCGCTGGAAAGCAATTCGAGAGTCCTTTGCGCGTCGAACTCGCGCACGAGGAGCGTGGTCGCGCCCGCATGCAAGGCGCCGTGCAAGGCGACGAACAACCCATGCACGTGGAAGATGGGCAGGACGTGGAGGAGAACGTCGTCGGGAGTCCATCCCCACGCCTCGTGCAGAGACCGGAGATTGGAAATGAGGTTGCCATGTGTGATCTCCGCGCCCTTGGGCCTGCCGGTGGTGCCGGAGGTGTAAATAATTACAGCGGTTTCATTTGGAGACCGAAGATCGGAAACTGGGGAATTTGAGAATTGGTGATTGGTCCCACGTGGATGCTTCGCGGGTAGTAGTCGTTGGAACTTCTCTGGTTGGGTTGGGTCGAGGAAGATACATTCTTTCAGTTCAGGGAGTTGAGGCAGGATGGAGATGACTTTATCTTTCGATGAGTCGAGCGCAAAGAAAAGTTTCGCGCCGGAGTCTTCGAGGAAGTATTTCAACTCATCGGGCGGGTAGGCGAGGTTGAGCGGCAGGGAAATGGCTCCGAGCCGCACGGTTGCCAGATGCAACAGGATGAACTCAAGGCATTTCGAGAGTTGCAGCGCCACGCGAGCGCCGGGCTGGAGTCCCAGGTTGTGGAGGTACGCTGCGGTGCGGTTGACCTGTTCTTCCAACTCCGCATAAGTGAGGCGTTGAAGCGGGGAGTCGAGAAACTCCAGCGCAACTTTATCGGGATATTTGCGGACGTTTTCGGCGAAGGAATCGAGGAAGGACATGGGGGATATTTTACCGCCAGAGCGAAACCCGTTCAGGGATTCGCTCATCCCCCAACTCTTTGCACAACTTCTTCAAGCGCGGATATGCGCCCTTCCACTCTAAATCTTTGAGGGGCTCTTTCAGAGGAACGTCCGTGCGCAGGGTGGAGAGTTCCCGGAACAATAACGCATCCTTGTAATTGTTTTGCAGGTTTTCGACCAACGTGGTGGCACGCCCCAAACCCAATGGGATTTTTTTCGGGTCTTTCGGAATATCTTCGATGTGCTTGAACTTTGCCAGCGCCGCCGCCGTTGACTTCGCCCCCCAGCCCTGAATCCCCGGATACCCGTCCGCCGAATCGCCGACCAGCGCCAGATAATCGGGAATGGACTCGGGTGGGACGCCAAACTTTTCGATCACGCCTTTTTCATCCAGAACGATCTCGCGGCGGCGGTCCCAACTTATCACGCGCGTTCCATCCACCATTTGCATCAGGTCCTTGTCCACGGAGCAAATGACGATCTGCTCCACGGATTTGACCCTCTTGAACTTCGCCACCGCCGTCGCAATCGCATCGTCCGCTTCGAACTCGACCTGGGGCCAGATCACCAATCCCAAAGCGGACACCATCTTTTCAGCCAGCTCGAATTGATTCAAGATGACAGGGTCAACCCCTTCACTGGACTTATAGCCAGGATAAAGCCTATTGCGAAACGATTCAATCACATGGTCGAATGCGACCGCTACATGCGTCACCTCGGGGTCGGAGAGGAGCAGCATCATGCTGCGGACGAGCCCGAGCGTGGCGCCGACCTCCAATCCATCCGGAGTTTTCTTTGGCGGCGCGCCGAAGTGAGCGCGGAATAATTCGTATGTCCCGTCAACGAGGTGGATTTTCATTTGTTCCAGGCTCCTGCATACTTCTTCCTATACTTCGCATCCTCTTCCAACTCGATCAACTCCAACGCCTTTTCTTTGATCTCGCTGGACGTGGTGGCTTCGTAGAGATTTTTCAAGCCCACAAGGATATCGTAGCGGATGAGAGATCCGTTCTTCTCCTTGACGCATTCCTGATACCGTTTTTCCAAGCCTTTCACCACCATGATCCGGGCGTTCCTACCTCCCAATCCCACCTTCCAAATGGATTGAAGGCAATGCCGCGCGGTGACGAACTTTTCGTCCTTCGTGACCGCCAGCAATTTGTCGAAGTCCTTGAACATCCTGCCTTTCGGATCGCTCTTGCTGAGATTGGCAAGCAGTTGCGAAGAGATCGCGCGGACGTGGTTGTCCTTGTGCGTCAATCCTTCGACCAATTCATCCCACGCTTCATACGCCCAGTCCACCGGCTTTTCGGTCTGCTCCATGAGGAAGTGATAGGCTTTGTTCTGCAACTGCCCGTCTGTCGAGCGGATGTTATCCAAATGTGCGCGGATGGTTTTATCCATGCCGCCTTCCTTTCCTTTACGAAACGATAATCCGCGCAGTTTCAACGCCTCGCGCAATGTGGAAACCGCGTTCTTCCCCATGCCGTGTAATTGCAGGAGTTCGGCTTCGGTGACATCGGTCAATTGCTCGAGTTGGGTGATGCCCGCGCTTTGAAGCGCTCGTTGGGCGGGAGCGGCAAGTTTGGGGAGGTCGCTTTGTTTGCTGTTCATGGCTTACTCCACAAACAAATTTTCATAGGCGTAGAAAATGTAATCTTGCGATGTTGTCTTGACGCCCAAATCGCTCAGTGATCTGAGAATTTGCGCACGATGATCCGTGCCGTGGTTGACCACGTGGAGAAGCACCTGCCACACGATGAGGTCTTTGTCTTCTTCCGGTTCTTTGATGGGCTTGTCGAACAACATGTCATCCCGCAATTCCGCAAGATACCCGCGCATCATTTGCTCGACGCCGTCCCAGTGCGCGCGGATGATCTCGCGGTCGTCGCCGTCAATGGGGAGAAGCGGTTCCGAGGGTTGGACGCCTTGCAGTTCGCAGAACCATGATTCGTCAACGTCCATGAGGTGGATGATCTGATCCCGAACGGAACCATGGGAATAGTCCGCATGTTGGGTGAATTGTTCGCGGGATAGTTGAGCGACATAATCCCATATCTTGCGGTTTTCGGCGAAGTGATAACCGTACAAATGGCGAATGGCGTTTGCGTTCATAAGGAATTCATCTGTGTAGTCGGCGTTCTCTTACGCCGACGGGGACGTTACACCTGTCTTGGCGGGCGGCGCCAGGGGAAAGCGTCCCCTTTGTTTTCGAACGATTAATTATACAGTCTTCAACCCATCGCCTTCTTCACGAGCGCGATGATCTTTTTCTCCTCGGCGGGGGTCAACTCTATCAAAGCAAAGGAAGCAGCCCACATGTTCCCATCGTCGAGTTTTGCATCGGGTTGGAATCCGAACGTGGCATACCTCACGTTGAACTTGCTCGCGGCTTGAAAGAAGCAAATTACTTTGCCCTCCGCGTTGGCATAGGCGGGCATGCCATACCAGGTTTTAGGCAAGAGGGATGGGGCGTTGGCTTTGACAAGTTCGTGAATCCGCTTCGCCATCGAGCGGTCTGGTTCTTTCATTTTGGCAATCGCCTCCAGCGCGGCTTTTTCCGCTTCTTCCTTGTTTGCGGCCAGTTTCCTCTCTTTGATGGTTTCTTTCATGGCGGCGATTTCTTCAGCCGATAATCCTGCATTTGCCGCGGCGCGTTTAGTCGGCTTTTGCGGTTTCCTGGTAGGGCTCATGGGAATCTCCTTCTTTACAGTATCCGAGTTTGGTTATATAATAAAGATACTTTATTATAAAGATAATGTCAAGGGTATGCTTATGACGAAATCAACAAAGACAGAATTGAAGCAACGCGCCTTGACGGCGGTGAGGGAGTACGGGGTGAACCTGACCCAGTTCCGCAACGCCATGAGCGGATGGGCGGGACTCAACGCGACCGACATGGAATGTCTCAGGTTTCTATTCCAAAAAGGCGTTGCCACCCCCACTGAACTTGCCAGGCATACGGGACTCACTTCCGGCGCGACGACCGCCATGCTCGACCGCCTCGAAAAGGCTGGGTTGATCGAGCGCCGACCCAATCCCGATGACCGCCGCGGATCCCTGATCGCTCCCGCGAAATCGGCTTCCGAAAAAATGGCGACATGGTTTGAGTCGGCGAGGAAGGCTCAGGACGACTTGATCTCAAGTTACTCTGAAAGCGAACTGGAAATCGTCGCCGACGTCTTCGAACGATTTGCAAAACTATGGGACGCTGAACGCGGGAAGGTTCAAATTCAAAAAGAATAGTTGCATTATGCGCTTACACTCTCGTAATTCACAATAATGATACTCTTCGATGTGACCGTGCTTTCCGTCAGCTTGAATGCCGCCGGGATCGTGCCATCGGCAAACAACCGTTTTCCACTGCCCAACGTTATCGGATATACCATCAGCCAGAACGCATCAACCAAATCATGACGGATGAGCGTTTGAATGAGATTACCGCTTCCCCAAACGTGCAAATCCGGTCCAGGCTGTCCCTTGATTTTGGTGACTTTTTCTACAATATCTCCACTTAAAAAAACGGACGGCTGCCATTCGCTGGAAGTTCTGGTATTCGATGCGACGTACTTGGTCGCCGTATTGACATTGGGCCATACATCCGCATGGTGAGGCCAGTACGGCTCCCAAATTTCAAAGGTTGTGCGCCCCAATAACAGGTCGAATGGCATGCTCATTTGCTTTCTCAGGGCTGTTCCAAGAACCGCATCTGAATATGGCGCTATCCACCCGCCATAAGCGAAGCCGCCGCTGGTATCTTCGTCTTGCCCACCTGGGGCTTGTATGACGCCATCCAGGGAGATATGTTCAAGCACAACAATTTTTCTCATTTCTACCACCTCTTGTATCATCACTCTGCATCGTGCGCTTTTTGCAGGTCTACGACAACGATCTTTTTCATCTTCAGCATGGCATCCATCACGCGCTTGGATCTGGCCGGATCCGGGTCGCCCATCAACTCGCCCAACTGCTTCGGGATGATCTGCCAGGACAGACCGTACTTGTCCTTCAACCAGCCGCACATGGATTCCTCGCCGCCGTCCGTGGTGAGCGCATTCCAAAAATAATCCACCTCGGCTTGATCCTCGCAGTTGACGTACATCGAGACGGCTTCGTTGAATTTGAACTGCGGACCGGCGTTCAAGCCCATGAACTCCTGCCCATCCAATTCGAACGACACGGTGAACGCCCTGCCATCGGGTCCGCGCGAGACGCCAAGCACCTTTGAATTCTTGAACAGCGATACGTAAAAATTCATCGCCTCCTCGGCTTGTGTGTCGAACCATAAGAACGGGGTGATCTTTTTCATTTGGATTTTCCTTTCAATTTGGCTTTCTGTAAATTTTCAGCAACTCTAAACTTGACGATTCGGCTAATTAACTTCAAGGGCATGGGTTCATCAATGGGCAGCCGAATTGATCCTTTTGCGCCTTGATACCTGGATATTTCATCCTTGAATGCTTGCGTGCCGCTGGGTGTGGGGTATATGCCAATATGATTTTTGTATGCCGCAAAGTGGATCAAGTTGCCGTTCAGGAAAAAGGTCGGCATCTGATAACTGATCTTTTCTTCGGCGTTCGGGGCGGCGGCTTTGATGGCGGCGCGGATTTCCTTCAAGATCTTTTGTGTTTCTTTGGGAAATGCCGCGATATATTCATCAATGGAAGTAAAGTTTTTCTTCATTTGTTACTCCTTTTCCATCAACGCCAGCAGTTTGGTCGTGGTGTTCCAGTTGCGGATGGTCATGGATTGATAAACAGGAAGCGAGATGATCCGCGTCAAACGGCTTTGCGTCGCTTTGCTGATGAGGCGGGAGAAGTACAGGACGTGTTCGCCCGCGTACGCGGCATCCACGCCATCCTTCACGCTGACACTCTTCATCGCCTCTTTTGGAGTGAGCGGCTCTTTTAGGAAGATGACATCGTACCTGAATTTATCGGGCGCTTTCCCAAATCCGTTCGGCGCGCCCTCGACGACCTGCCTGAGTTCGGCATGGTTGACAAGCACGATGCGGGACGTGTACTCGAATCTTTCGGATAGCGCTTGCTCGATTTTGCCGGTCAACTTCGCCTTGTCCTTTTCAGCGGATTTGAACAGCACGTTGCCGCTTTGGATGTAGGTCACGACATCGGAAAACTCCAGCGACTCGAAACAAGCCTTCAAGTCCGTCATCTTGATGATGTTCTTCCCGCCGACGTTGATTCCGCGCAGCAAGGCGAGGTACTGGATCTGTGCCATGGGTCTTATTGTCCAGCCTGCGCGAGGATCTCGTCGAGCCGTTCGTAGCCTTCGTTGACGCCGCGCTCCATTCCAGACTGGATCATGCCGTCTCGGTCAGAGACAGACCGAAAGATGGATTGAACCGTGATCCTCGTCCGATTACCGGGCAATTCCTCCAGCGTCATGCAATCCAGGGAGACGTGACCGCGTTCGGGCAATCCCTCGAACTCGAACGTCTGGATCATCCGCTCCAGCGAAATCTCATGGAAGGTTCCGTTGAAAGCAAATTCATTTCCATCCCTGTCCTTTTGGACGAACCGATACCTGCCGCCGCTGACGGGTTCGAAGACATCGAGGGTGGTGGTCAGCCCGCGCGGACCGATCCATCGCGCAAAAAGGTCGGGGTCCGTGTGCGCCTTGTAAACCAATTCGTGCGGCGCGTCGAATTCGCGGATGATGAAAAGTTCCTGCACGCCGGGTTCGGCTTTGATGATGGTCTTGTTTTTTGTCATGTCACTGCTCCTTTTTCATTTCTTCTAAAACTTCATCCAGGCGATCATAACTATCGTTCCAAAACTTCTCGAACGGACTCACCCAATCGTGGATGGGCTTGAGCTGCTCCGCATTGACTCGATAGAGTCTTCGACGACCCGCCCGCCTCTCTTCCACCAGCCCAACCTGCTTCAACACCCCGAGGTGCTTGCTCACCGACGGCTGGTTCCAGCCCAGCGCTTCGACGATCTCGCCGACCGACAATTCCTTATCGCCGAGCGCCTCAAGGACCTGCCGCCTCTTCGGTTCAGCCACGGCGTTGAACGGATCGTGTGTGGTGGGTCTGCGCGCCATGGCTTGATTATATTCCGATATCGGAATATAATCAAGCCCAATTTTAGGACGGATGTTCTAATTTGTCAAGGGTTCCGATAAAGAAAAAATTGATCGCCTCGCGTATAATTCCGCACATTGTCCCATGATGCGGATCTCATCAATTTGCGCAATAGGAGACTCATGATGACCGAAAACATTCTGGCGCGATTATTCGAACACAACAACTGGGCGAACCAGAAGATCATGGAGGTTTGCTCGGCACTGACCGACGATCAACTCGATGCCCCGCCGCAATCCGCCACGGAGGGAAGCATCCGCAGCACATTGACCCATCTTGTATCGGCGCAACACGGCTACCTGCGGTTGCTCACCATCCCACTGGAGGAAAGAAAGGATCGCGTCACACTGCAATTCGATGAGTTGCAAGAGTCGTTGAAAAGCAGCGGCGAACGATTGCTCGAACTCGCCAGAGACGAAAGCAAACTCCCAACGACGCGCCTCCGAACCCGCGATGATTACCGCGTCGAGCCGTGGGTCGTCATGATTCAGATCATCAATCACGCCACCGAACATCGCGAGCAGATCAAGAGCATGCTCACCGCGTTGGGCATCGAACCGCCCAGCATTGACGGCTGGGATTATGGCGATGCGATGAAGGCGCTTGTGCCGATGGAGAGGTGAGAAGTGAGGGATCAAGAGAATTGGAGAATCAGGAGATTTCTCCTCGCTCGTTCAACGTTCTTCGAATAAATGCTTCGATTGACGCAGGGTCTCTCTTCAAAATCCATCGCAACACATTGGGGTTCCCCGCCAAGCCCCACTGGTCGTAATACTCGAACATCCTGACCAGGTTCTCCACCGCATACTCGCTCAATCCGCCCGCGCGCGATTTCCAGTCTCCAATCGCTTCTTTCTCAGCTCGAACAAGGCGCTTCAGGACGCTACTGAAAATCTCCGCCACCTCCCCATGGGACGTGGGCTTCGTCCCTGCCAACTCGTAGATCGCATTGACGTGACCCGGCTCGGTCAACACGATCCGCGCGGCTTCGGCGAGATCCTCCAGGTCAAGAAAACTGAACTTCGCATGGATCGAATACGGCACGCGTAACACTCCCTCTTCGACGATGCTCTTCCATCCCGCCAGCAGGTTTTGCATGTACGGCGCGGGTTGAAGGATGGTGAAGGGCATTCCCGACTCGAAGAGCATTTCCTCCACGCGCAGTTTCGCCCAGTGATGCGCCATCTTCTCCGTCTGCGGATGCAGGACGGAGTGATAGACGAAATGATCCACGCCCGCTCTCTTCGCTTCGTCAATTACCAATTTCCCAATTACCTCTTCCTCCGGGCTCATGTTGGGACAGATGTGATATACCGCCCTCACTCCCTCCATCGCCGGGCGGATCGCGGACTCATCCAGTAAATCTCCAACGATGACCTTCTCCGCGCCCAGGGATTTCATCGCCACAACCTGTTCTTCGCGATGGACGAACGCGCAGACACTCTCCGCTTTCGAGAGCGATTTGAGGAGGGCTTTGCCCGTCTTGCCGCCTGCGCCGGTGACCAGTATCATGATATTGAATATAATCAATTATACCGGCTTGATGAAGACTTTAAATCAACAAGGAAAACGGATGAGAGCGATCATTTGGACGAAATACGGCTCCCCCGATGGACTTCAACTCCAGGAAGTGGAAACGCCGACACCTAAAGAGAATGAAGTGTTGATAAAAATCCACGCGGCGACCGCATCACGGGCGGATACCGAGTTCCGCAGGCTGAAACTTCCCCTCTTGTTTGCGATTCCCGTTCGGCTATATCTTGGTCCCATCAAACCAACCAGGATAAAGATTCTCGGGACGGAGTTCGCGGGAGAAGTTGTCGCCACCGGCAAAGACGTGACTCAATATCGCACAGGCGACCAGGTGTATGGATACACAGGCCTCGGCATGGGAACTTATGCAGAATACGTCTGCCTGCCTGAAAAATCTTCAGCGCTGCTGGGCGTGATGTCGAAGCGACCGATCAACATAACCTATGAAGAAGCCGCTGCCGTCCCGTTCGGCGGACTCGAAGCGTTACATTCCCTTGACAGAGTCAACCTCCAGCGCGGACAGAAGGTCTTGATCGTCGGCGCGGGCGGGAGCATCGGCACGTATTCCGTCCAGTTAGCCAAACACTACGGCGCGGAAGTGACAGGCGTGGATGGCGGCGGAAAATTGGACATGCTGCGCTCCATCGGCGCAGACCTTGCTTTTTTTTCTTTAACTCAATTTATTCTATAATCTGTCAAACCTGGCCGCCAGATAGAGATTCAACAAAAACCAATACATATAACATTTCATTGTTTAAAGACTACAATGAATTAGATTTTAAAAGTAAACTTGAAAATAAATTTTTCAAACTTGCTGAGATAAGTTTGAGTGATTTTCCGTTTCGAATTTTTGTTTCCTCTGATTCGATTTTTGAACCTTCTCATTCTTTTCTAATAGTGGTCTATGGTGATTCATCATTTTCCGTAACACGAGTAGATTATAAAAAAAAAGACTCTTTTTATACTGCAGATTTTGATTATCAAGATTCGTTTGTGAGGTTTCAATTTTTATTTTTGCTTAATATTGAAATTAGTCCTAAATATTTATACTACAAAGTGAATGTTATTAAATCGATCAGCGGATTTCGAGCAGGGACAATTGCACCAAATGTTAAATTAATAAGTCTTGATAAATCCGAAATAGACTTGCATAGTCTATTTGGAAATATTATTATAGTTAACTGGTGGTCTCCTTGGTGCAAGCCTTGTATTGAAGAAATTCCTTTTTTAAATGATCTATATGAGAAATATAAATTTTATGATGATGTAAAGTTTTTAGCAATTACTCATGAGTCAAGTGATATCATTCATCAAAAATATGATTTGCTTTTTCCTCATTATACTACTAATAATTTTTTGTTTGGCAACTCTTTCCCTCGAAATATGATTATTGATAAGAAAGGTATAATAATATTTGATCACATTGGTGCAAGTTCTGATGTAATTAAGTCAATAGATTCCATAATTCAGTTAAGTGTTATCGATGGAACAAATTAGATTTATTAATTATCAAATAGAGAACTAAAAAAAATAAGAACATCACCTGTAAAAACAGGGATGTAAAATAATCAACTAACTTTAATAGGAGGATCTATGTCTGCACAAACAAAAACACATGCTCAGAAAGTTGGCAAGTTTTTGGGCGTTGCTCTGTTCGCTTTTCTTATGTTCTTCAATATCAAATTTGCTGTCGGTGATACTGCTAATGGTGATATTGATTTGTTCGGGTTGAAGGTAAACTCTTCTTTTTCTGAAACTTTTGCATCTGGGGGTGATAGGTGTCCCGGAAGTGCCGTTTTTTGTGAGTATGTCGTGACGACTAATGGAGATGTGGTCATTATTGTAATTGACCATCATTTTTATTCTGTGTAGATAAATAATGATTATTTGACTCATTAAGTATTGAGTTTACTTGGTGAGTCAATTTTCTAATAAATATTAGGAGGATCTATGTCTGCACAAACAAAAACACGTGCTCAGAAAGTTGGCAAGTTTTTGGGCATTGCTCTGTTCGCTTTTCTTATGTTCTTCAATATCAAATTTGCTGTTAGCGATGATACCAGTGGTGATATTGACTTGTTTGGGTTGAAGGTAAACTCTTCTTTTTCTGAAACTTTTGCATCAGCACCTTTATGTAATGCGAGAGTAGTAGTTTTTTGTAGAATTATCGTTATTGAAGAGGGGGATAAGACCATTCTTATTTTTGAGTATATGGATTATAATGTATAGATAAGAACAATCTATTGACTTATTAAGTTTAAGGCTTTGATGAGTCAAATTTTTAACATCAAATATTTAAAAGGATAAATTTAATCATGTTAAAAAATATAATAATATTAGCTTTATTCTCTACATCATTTTTATTTCTTAGTTGTAAACAGCAAGAGGATGTTATTATTACTCACAAAGCTTTAAACCCAATTGCTCAAAACAAATCGGAGCGAATTTGGAAATCTGTTCATCTGGACACAATAATAAACCTTAGAATACCACCTCCAATAATTTATGAACCAGGAAAGTGTAAGGTTGACAATAGAGACAATATTTACGTAATGGATAAACAATTAAACTCTGTCATTCAATTTTCACCAACTGGTGAATTTATACGAAAATTTGGCTATGGCAGAGGATCAGGTCCTGGTGAAATATTAAATCCCGCAGATTTTTCCATCGGTAAAGATGGAAAAGTTTATATTGCGGATAATGGTAATTTTTCTATTTCAGTTTTTGACTTGAATTCAGTTTTTAATCGAATCATAAAAGTGAATCATGCTGCTGGCTTTGATAAAATTCTTATTCTCGAAGAAAACAAATATTTAATAAGAGATTATGATGTGAACTCTTTTTTTAAAGTTATAAATGATACAGGTAAAATACTTTATTCATTTGGTAGAGAATTGTTTTCGTCAGAGCAAGAGACTGTATTGCCCTTTGATGTGTTTTTATGTTCAGGTAGAGATGGTGTATTGGGTACGTTTGTAAGAGCAGGTTATATATTTGGGTATTCCTCAGATTTAAAAAATATTTTTTATCGAGAAACGATGGATAGAATTCCCTTTCCAGAGTTAAATAAAAAATCTAATGTGGATAAAACGATAATATCAATTGATCCATTTTCACCTGTCGTGAATTGGGATATAAGTTACTCCGGACAGAAAGAAAATATAGTTTTTATAAGTCCTGGAGATTTTTCTAAACGTGAACATGCTTTAGTATTTGATGCATATTCAGCGAAGGATGGCGAATATCTTTACTCTTTCAAAATCAATCGACCAAATAACATCGGAGGTGTTTCTTCATATATAGTAAAAGGGGATTATATTTATCTTACTGCATTTGGCGAAAATACTCTGATTTGTAAGTTTAAATTTTATACAAAATAAGTAGTTTCTAATTACTATAACATTTAAAAGATTTTGTGAAATCCAAACTTGTAATATTGATAATAGTTTTATCGTTATTAAATATTGTTTTACTTCAGAGTAATTTTAAAAATCACATATCCGATAATCATACAGAAATTCCAAGGATTGAGGGAAGGCAGACTCAAGAAATAATTGATTATTACCTGAAAAATAAGCGTAAAGATTTTAAAATTATAGTTATTTCAATAATACAAAGAAAAGAAATATGTCGAGCTTGTTTAGACAAAGAAATTGAATTATTAAATGGAGTTAATGAGAAATTTAGTGATTATTTGCTGGCGTTATATGATGGAGATTCTTTAGATTTAATAAATATGGGAGCACAATTCAGTATTTTAGGAGGTGTTAAAATTGATCAAAAATTCTCATTCGCTAAGAATTATGTAAATCCTATTTCAATTGTTGTTGATCGAAATAGGTTTATTCAAGATTTTCACTATGCAATTACAGGTGCACCAGAATTATCAATCGACTTTTATAATAGGATTATTTCAATCCTTCAATTATTCTATTTGTAATGAATTGGTTACCTTAATTGAACATAATGAGAATCTTTTACGTCAAACAGTTAATTTTGTTAATATATAATCAGGTAAACAATAGGAGCTTATATGAAATCAATTTGCTTTCTACTAGTCTATTTATATTTTTCAAATTTTGTAATTGCGCAGAAAGTTGATTCACAAAAATTTAAACTTGATTCATTGTCTGAAAAAAATTTGGCTTTAATGGAAGATATTCTTTCAAATAAAGATATTGACAAGTCAACAATACCCCATGAATACTTACCTTATTATCAAAGAAAATCAATCGTTGTGATACCCATCCCTCCAGCCACTTCGAAAAACAGTCAGTTAAAGCTTAGTCCATTATATTATAATGATCGAAAATTTGACTTTCTACACCCCCGAAAAGACAGTCTTTTTTTAAAGTGACTATAAGGTTATAATATTTTATTATTAAAGTTTTTTAATGTTTAATAAGATCTCTTCACTCATTTTATGCTTAATGGCACTTTATCAATTTAATTTCTCAAGGATGAGCAATTATTTTTATACTAGAGAGATTCAAATATCAAGAACCTTTTCAGATTCTAACTTTAATCAGTTCAAATTAAATAATCTTGAAAAATTAAAAATTATTGATTTTTGTAAAGAATTGGATGGAATAAAGTACTCAAAAGGTGGTAGCGATTTATCTGGCTTAGATTGCTCGGGTTTGATTATCTATATATATAAAAAACTCAATTGTGATTGGTTTACTGATGGAGACATTACTTACTTTGATGTTTCTGCTGATATTCTTTTTAAATACAATACCATCCATTTTTTTGATCCTCGAATGTTGGAAACTGGAGATTTCATTTTTTTTGATGCTGACAGTAATAGTATAATCGAGCACGTATCAATTTTTAATAACTTAGACGATGAGAAAAACGTCTGGGTTTGGGATGCTTCCAATTATCCTGATGGAGAAATTATCAATAAGGTTTCTTACAGAAAGATAAATAATTTCTGGGCGAAGAATCCCAAATTTGGGAAGCCATTGAAGACAATAGAGGTTGGCAATTATTGGGATTTCTTGATTTTACCTTAACAAATTATTTTTGATACAAATTCTTAAATTATTTAATGTATTATGCCGGTTCCATCAACTTCAATAAAGCTCCCTGTATCAGTTTCAATGTTTTACATTGCAATTGCATTAGTCAGTATCTATGCTTTTAGCAGGATTAGTGTTGATTTACTGCCTAACATACATTTACCACATCTTCTGATACAAACTTTTCAGCAATACGCTGTAAATTATTAAAATAGCAGAAACCACCATTTTTTAGTTCGCGGCAAAAATGGCGGTTTCCATTATTGACTTGATGCAACCCAAATGTTAAACTAAAAATAAAAATTATACGTTTTTGTTTGTTATGCTTTTTGTAAAAGGGAAATAAAACATTTGGAAAACAGTATTAAAATAATTTCTTCAAAGCATTCTCTAAAATCTATATTAATACTCCTTACGC
>JAANMU010000687.1_pt1 | contig 37958 bp, 32 predicted proteins | sample 7279701 | NCBI WGS metagenome assembly JAANMU01 (sample SAMN14094539, study PRJNA606508) | bioreactor metagenome | isolation source: A lab-scale SPAN reactor treating ammonium-rich wastewater day 57 | place: Ireland: Galway | collected 2017-03-13
CTGAACCCCAGTGCAACGCTTGAAGTCTTCATCTTTAAGTTTTTGTACGGTTTCATATCGCATGCGCCTATTATGACACACTTATGCAAGAGGTCTAATGTCCGAAGTAGATCTTCGAGAGTCCAAACAAAAGTGGGAATTAGCCTAAAGTACCACTTGAAATTCGCCCAAAAATAATGTAAAATGTGGGAGAAAGTGGTAAGAAGTGGTAGGCAGGTGTGAGCGCCGGGTTCGCCCGGCGTTCACCGCATTAAAAGGACAAATAGCACAAATGTTCTTGGGTCAATACCAGCACTCCATTGATGACAAAGGCCGCCTGATGATTCCGGCGCGCTTCCGCGAGGCGCTGGAAGGCGGGGCCTACCTTACCCAGGGATTTGACAAATGCCTGATGGTGATGACCGAAGCGTACTTCAAGCAGGTTTATGAGCGCGTTGACGCCATGAACCTGATGGACCCGACCGCCCGCCTTCTGCGCCGCATGTTGCTCGCCAACGCCTATCCTGTGGAAGTGGACAAAGTCGGCCGCGTCCTCGTGCCGGCCAACCTGCGTCAGTTCGCGGCGCTGGAAGGCAACGCCGTGATCGCGGGGCAGGGCGGGTACTTCGAGGTCTGGTCTCCCGCGGAATGGGAGAAGCAGACCGCCGAGATCAACGATATCGAAGCCAACAATCAGCGCTTCGCCACGCTCAATCTTTCGACCACACCGTAGGGGCGGATCTGCGTATCCGCCCAGGGGCAGACGCCCAATCTGCCCAGGGGCAGACGCCCAATCTGCCCAGGGGCAGACGCCCAATCCACACAGGGGCAGACGCCCAATCTGCCCAGGGGCAGACGCCCAATCCACACAGGGGCAGACGCCCAATCCGCCCAGGGGCAGACGCCCAATCCGCCCAGGGGCAGACGCCCAATCCGCCCAACCAGGTCTGCCCCACCGGGTTTGTCCAGACCAATGAACAATACGCCTCATCTGCCCGTACTTTACCACGAGATTATACACGCGTTGCGGCCTCACGCTTCGGGACGTTATGTGGATGGCACGGTCGGCGCGGGCGGTCACGCTCGCGGTATTTTGGAGGCCTGCGCGCCGGACGGCGAACTGCTTGGGCTCGATCTCGACCCGCAGGCGCTGGCGCTCGCCCGAGAGACCTTGGCTCCTTTCGGACCTCGCGCGCATCTGGCCCAGGCCTCCTATACCGCCATCCCCGACCAACTCCGCCGGCTCGGATGGGACGCGGCGGACGGAATCGTCCTCGACCTCGGCCTGTCCTCGATGCAACTCGACGCTCCCGAACGCGGCTTCTCGTTCCAGCGCGACGCGCCGCTGGACATGCGCTTCAGCCCCGCCAACCCCGTCACCGCGGCGGCGCTGGTCAACACGCTGGACGAGGCCGAGCTGGCCGACCTGCTCTTCCGCTTCGGTGAGGAATCGGACGGACGCCGCATCGCCCGCGCCATCGTCCGCGCGAGGCCGCTCCAGACTACCCGTCAGCTGGCCGCGGTCGTCGAGCGGGCGGTCCCCCGCCGAAAGGGAATCCACCCCGCCACGCGGACGTTCCAGGCGCTGCGCATCGCCGTCAACGAGGAACTGGCCGCGGTGACGGAAGCGCTTCCGAAGGCCGCGGCCGCCCTGAGGTCCGGCGGGAGGCTGGCGGTGATCTCCTTCCACTCGCTGGAGGACCGCATCGTCAAGGACTTCTTCCGCGAGCAGAGCCGCGACCTGGTCAACCCGCCGTACACGCCGATCTACAAGGAAGAACGCAAGGCCGCCCTTAAGGAAATTTCGAGAAAGCCCATCGTTCCCTCGGAGGCTGAGATTGAAAGTAACCCGAGGGCCAGAAGCGCAAAATTGAGAATTGCAGAGAAACTATGATCAATATCGCCCATCTCACGCACGCTCATCGTCAGGCTCCGTGGCGCATCCAGCGTCAGTGGGCCGGCGCGTTTTTGCTTGGGGCGCTGGCGCTGGCGATGGTCTCGGCCCTGTATTTGGACGTGACCTCGCAGGCCGCGATCCTCGGACGCGAGATCCAGCTTTTGCAGGGCGAGATTGCGGATATCCGCTACGCGAACGCCAATCTGCAAACCAAACTGGCGGAGTTGTCGTCTGCAAATAATATGAACGCCCGCGCGCTGGCGTTGGGCTACCGGCCGGCCGAGGCGGGGGAGATTCATTACCTGGTGACGCCGGGATATGCCCGTCCTTCGGCGGTGACGCTGGCGGTTTCGAACCCGCCGGCGGGCGCGCCGTCCACGCCGCCTGAATACACCCAGTCGCTGCTGGATTGGGTGGTCTCGTATTTGCAAAGCCCGGCAAGCGGGATGGCCGCGGGGGTGATTCCGTGAAGCAATTTTCCATGCGAAGAGAGTATGCCTGGCGCTCGGTCTTTGTGGCCGGGCTGCTGGCTTTCTTCGCGGCATTGGTGCTGGCGCAGATCGTCCGCATCCAGGTCAGTCCGGAGGCGGCAAAGTTCAACGAACAGGCGGACGATTACGCCATGGTCAAGCGGACGTTTTACCCGGAGCGCGGCCAGATCTATGACCGCAAGGGACGCCTGTTGGCCGGGAATGAGGCGGTCTATACGGTGGGCGTCAACATCCCGGAGATGGCGGACGCCGAGGCGCTGGCGCGCGAAGTCAGCGCGCAACTGGGACTGGATTACGACGAGACTTACCAGAAATTGCTCAACCCGGGCGGCTTGTACTTTGTCGCGCTGGCAAACTACGTGGAGGCAGACCGGGTGGACGCCCTGAAGGCCAAACGCGACGACATGGAAAAGGAAGCCGCGGCGAATTATCACGCCTCTCCGCTTTCGGGGCTGGATTTCCAGCCGGCGCTGCAACGCAGCTACCCCGAAAACGACCTGGCCTCGAACATTCTCGGCTTTTACAATCGCGACAAACGCGGCATCTTTGGCGTGGAGGAAAAATACAACGACCTGCTGGCCGGTACGCCGGTGCAGGCCTGGGTGCCGCAGGACCCGAACCGCGCCGCCGAGATTCCCCATGTGCCAGACGGCGCCTCCCTGATCCTCACCGTTGACCGCGACCTGCAAGCCGCCGCCGAACGTTCCCTGGACAAAGCCCTGCTCGATTACGGCGCGCAAAACGGTTCCATCATCGTCATGGACCCGCGCAACGGCGATATTCTCGCCATGGCCGCCACGCCGCGCCTGAACCTGAACGAATTCTGGAATTACGGCAATTATTACAGCCGCGCTTACGAGTACAACCCTGCCATCGCCATGCAGTATGAGCCAGGCTCCGTTTTCAAGATTTTCACCATGGCGGCCGCATTGGACATCGGCCTGGTCGCGCCCAACACGCCCTTCCACGACAGCGGCATCATCTATGTGGGCGGCGCGCCCATCCAGAACTGGGACCGCCGTCCGTGGGGCGACCAGGACATGATCGGCTGCCTGCGCTACTCCCTTAACGTCTGCATGGCCTGGCTCTCTACCAACATGGGCAAGGATGTCTTCTACGACTACATGCAGCGCTTCAGTATCGGACGCGCAACCGGCATCGACCTGGCCGGGGAAACGCCGGGCCGCCTCAAGGTCCCGGGCGACGCGGACTGGTATCCGGTCGACCTCGGCACGAACGCCTTCGGTCAGGGCGTGGCCGTCAGCCCCATCCAGATGATGATGGCCGCTTCCGCCCTCGCCAACGACGGGCGCATGGTCAAACCGCACGTCTTGTACGCGCTGGTGAACGAGGGGCGGCAGGTCAACATCAACCTCGACCCGGCCGGCGCCCCCATCCGCCCGGAGACCGCCCGCGTCCTGAGCGAGATGCTGGCCGTGTCCCTCGAACACGAAGCCTCGCTGGCGCTCGTCCCCGGCTACCGCGTGGCGGGCAAGACCGGCACCGCCGAAATTCCCGCGGACGGCTACTACGACAGCAGCCAGACCAACGTCTCGTTCATCGGCTGGGGGCCGGTGGACGACCCGCAGTTTATGATCTACGTCTGGCTCGACCGCCCCAGCGCGTCCATCTGGGCCAACGACACCGCCGCGCCGCTCTTCTCCGCGATGGCGCAGCAGACTGTCATCCTGCTCGACATTCCGCCCGATTCCATCCGCCTCCAGATCGCAGGCCATTAACCATGCTCACCCTGGCCGATATTCTCGAAGCCCTCGTCAACGTCCGACCGCACGCGGAGCAAGTCATCACCGAAGCGGCCGTCGACTCGCGCCAGGCCATCCCCGGCTCGCTCTTCGTCGCCATCCCCGGCGAAAAAGCGGACGGACACGACTTTGTGGAGGCGGCCTTCAAACGCGGCGCCTCTTACGCCCTCGTCCAGCGCGACCTGCCCGACGCCTCGTTGCGGACTCTCGATCTGCGCGGCGGATTCCCCGAGTCGTCCCTCGCCTCGGCGGACTTCGACCCTCCGCTCTGCCTGCGCGTGGAAAGCAGCCTCAGCGCCCTCCAGCAGATCGCGCGCTTCTGGCGCCGCAAACTGAAACTGCGCGTCGTCGGCATCACCGGCAGCGTGGGCAAATCCTCCACCAAGGAATTGGTGGCCGAAGTGCTGTCCATGCGTTACCGCACGCTGAAGAACCCGGGCAACTTAAACAATGAGATCGGCCTGCCGCTTTCCATCCTGCGGCTTGGGTCGGGATACGAGCGCGCCGTATTAGAAATGGGTTTCTATGTGCCGGGCGAGATTGCCTTCCTGTGCGACATCGCCCAGCCGTCCATCGGCATCGTCACCAATATCGGCACTGTCCACGCGGAGCGCGCCGGGTCGCAGGAGGCCATCTTCCTCGGCAAAGCCGAACTGGTGCAGGCGCTTCCGCCCGCCCCAGACGGGACGGCCATCCTCAATTTCGACGATCCCTGGGCGCGAAAAATGGAAGAGAAGACCCGCGCCCGCGTGTTCTTCTATGGTCTCTCGCCCGAGGCCGATTTATGGGCGGACGAGATCCAGGGACTCGGCCTGGACGGAATCCGCTTCCGCCTGCACTACCAGTCCGAGACGCTGCACGCGCGCATCCCGTTGATCGGGCGCCATTCCGTGCATACCGCCCTGCGCGCGGCCGCGGCCGGCCTGGTGGAAGGGTTGAACTGGCAGGAAATTTTCGAAGGCCTGCGCCAGGAACACACCCAGCTGCGGCTGGTGGCGGTGCGGAGCGAAAGCGGCGCGCTGCTGCTGGACGATTCTTACAACGCCTCGCCCGAGTCTATGCTGGCCGCGCTCAACCTGCTGGACGAGTTGGACGGCCGCAAAGTTGCCGTGTTGGGCGACATGCTCGAACTCGGTCTCTACGAGAGACAGGGACACGAGATGGTCGGCCTGCGCGCCGCGCGCGTGGCCGACGTGCTGCTCACGCTCGGGACGCGCGCCCGCATGATCGCCGCGGCCGCCCGCAGGTTCGGCATGAAGCGGGAAAACGTCCACGAGTTCGACGAGTTGGAACCCATCGTCGAATGGCTGGGCGGAAATTTATCGAAGGACGACGCGGTGTTGATTAAAGGTTCGCACGGATTGCGCATGGACCGCATCGCGGCCGCGCTGGAGGCCCGCTCGTGAACCAGATGACCCTCTCGCTCAGCCTGACCGCGCTGGCCTTTATGATGACCGTCATCTGGGGCAGTCCGCTGCTGCGTATCCTGCGTTATTTCAAGGTCGGCAAGATCATCCGCGTGGAGGAGCCGGGACATCATGCCGTGAAGATGGGCACGCCCACCATGGGCGGGGTGATGTTCATCGCGCCGGTGATGTTGCTCACCCTGCTCCTTAACGCCTCCAGTCTGACGGGGGTGCCGGGCATCGGGCGTTCGATCCTGTTGCCGCTGGCGGTGATGGCGGGCTTCGCCATTATGGGCGCGGTGGACGACTGGGAGGGCATCCGCGGGCCGCGCAAGGGCGAGGGAATGCGCTCGCGGACGAAGTTCCTCATCCAGGCGGCGCTGGCGCTCGGCACGGCCTGGGCTTTGAAATATCTTTTACAGGTTCCAGATTTGTATTTTCCCGGGATTCCCATCGAGATCGATCTCGGTTTTTGGTACATCCCCTTCGCGGCCTTCATCATTGTCTCAATGTCGAACGCGGTCAATTTCACCGACGGGTTGGACGGCCTCGCCGGACTCATCGCCGCCACCGCGTTCGTGGCCTACGGCGGGATCGCCCTCATGCAGGGACAGACCTACGTGGCGCGCTTCTGCTTCCTCATGGTCGGCGCGCTGTTCGGCTATTTGTGGTTCAACGTCCATCCCGCCATGCTCATCATGGGCGACACCGGCTCGCAGGCCCTCGGCGCGACGCTCGCCGTCGTCGCGCTGATGACCGGGCAGTGGGCCATCCTGCCGGTCATCGCCATCATCCCGGTTAGCGAGATGGTGAGCGTTGTGATTCAGATTTTCTATTTCCGCTCCACGAAAGGACGGCGCTTCTTCAAGATGGCTCCCATCCACCTGCATTTTGAATTGCTCGGCTGGAGCGAAACCCAGGTGGTTCAGCGGTTTTGGCTGATCGGGTTGCTGGCCGCGATGGTCGGCGTTGGGTTGGCGCTGGTATGACGGACTGGACTGGCAGGCGCGTACTCATCCTCGGCGCGGCGCGGCAGGGACAAGCCCTGGCGCGCTGGCTGGCGCGTCACGGCGCGCGCGTTGTCTTGAACGACCTGCGTCCGCTCGACGACATGCGCGCCGTCCAGGCCGCGCTCAGCGACGTGGACCTCGAATGGAAATTCGGCGGGCATCCGCTCGAACTGCTCGACGGCGTGGACCTGGTCTGCCCGTCGGGCGGTATCCCGCTTGCGCTGCCCATCGTGAGGGAAGCCGTCCAGCGCGGCATCCCTTTCTCGAACGACACGCAGATCTTCCTCGAGGCCGCGCCCTGCAAGACCATCGGCATCACCGGCTCGGCAGGCAAGACGACGACCACCGCGCTCGTGGGAGAGATGGCGAAACAGGCTTATCAGACGTCAGACCGCGAACCGAAGACCGGGCCGTCTGTCTTCATCGGCGGCAACATCGGCGACCCGTTGATCAACTATGTGGATGAGATGAGACCAAACGACCTCGCCATTCTGGAAATCTCCAGTTTCCAACTCGAGCAGATGACCGCTTCGACCGACATCGCGGCCATCCTTAATATCACGCCCAACCATCTCGACCGTCACGGCACGATGGAGGCTTACGCCGCGGCCAAAGTCCGCCTGCTGGATTTTCAAAAGGAAAACAGCGCCGCCATTCTCGGGCGTGACGACGCGGGCAGCTGGGCGCAGCGCGCCCGCGTCCGCGGGAAGTTGTTCGGGTTCAGCCTCCATCCGCTCGAAGAGGGACTCGACGGCGCCTATCTCGACGACGGTTTGATCGCCCTGCGCGACGGTCACGCCTACGTCCCGCTGCTGCTGCGCGAGAAGATCCAACTGCGCGGCGACCACAACGTAAGCAACGCGCTGGCGGCGTTCGCCGTCGGCCACGCGGCGGGATTTCCGCTCGACGCGATGTTGACCGCCGCCGAGGAATTTCGCGGCGTGCCGCACCGCCTGGAATTCGTCCGCGAGCGGAACGGCGCGCGCTGGTATAACGACTCGATCGCCACCGCCCCCGAGCGGACGATGGCCGCCGTCCGCGCGTTCGAGGAGCCGATCGTGCTTCTGCTCGGCGGGCGCGACAAAAACCTGCCGTGGCAGGCCCTGGCAGACCTCGTCCACCGGCGCGTGGAGCATGTGATCCTCTTCGGGGAGGCGGCGGGCGTCATCGAGGCCGCGCTCGGCCCAACGTCGGGCGCGACGCGCACGCAGACGCGCTGCGCGGGTCTGCGCGAGGCGATCCACCGCGCCGCGCAGGTGGCGGAGCCGGGCAGCGTCGTCCTGCTCTCGCCCGGCGGCACAAGTTTCGACGAGTTCGCCGATTTTGCGGAACGCGGAGAAAGGTTTAAAAGATGGGCGCTGGAACTTTCGTAACGACGCCGGCCCAGGCCGCGAAAAGCGACCGCCCCGCGCCGGCCCGCAGCGTGGACGCGCCGTTCCTTCTGGCGCTGATCGGGCTGATTGTCTTCGGCCTGATCGTGCTGTTTTCGGCGTCGTGGGATTTTTCGCTGAACATGCTGGGGCGGGAGCCGACCTATATGTTCGGCCGTCAACTGCTCTGGCTCGGCCTCGGCGCGGCGGGAGCCTACGCGCTGTCGCGTTTCGACTATCACCATTGGAGCAAACTGGCGGCGCCGGTCGCGCTGCTCACCATCGCGATGCTGGCGGGCGTTCTGTTGATGCACGAGATCCGCTTCGGCGCCAAGCGCTCTTACTTTGAAGGCTCAGTGCAGCCCTCTGAACTGGCGAAACTCATCAGCATTATTTACCTGGCGGTCTGGCTGTACGCCAAGCGCGCTTCGCTGCGCATCTTCAGCCTCGGCTTTTTGCCGCTGAGCGTCATCCTCGGAATTTTCGGCGGACTCATCTTTCTACAGCCCGACTTAAGCGCGGCCGGGACGGTCCTGCTGATGGGCGGCCTGCTCTTCTTCCTCGCGGGCGGCGACTTGAAACAGATCCTCATCATGCTGGCTGTGACGTTGCTCGTCGGCTGGCTGGTGGTGCAGGTCAGCGCGACGGGACAGAAGCGCATCGCCGATTTTCTCCTCGGCTTGAAAGACCCGACGCAGGCCTCGTACCACGTCCTGCGCTCGTTCGAGGCGATCGTCAATGGCGGCGTCTTCGGCCGCGGGCTGGGACAGTCGCTCAGCAAATTCACCGGCCTCCCCGTCCCGCCGACCGACAGCATCTTCGCCGTCGTGGTCGAGGAACTGGGGCTGGTCGGCTCGGTCTTCCTGATGGGACTCTACGTCCTGTTGATTTGGCGCGGCCTGGCGATCGCCCGCCTCGCGCCCGACATGCTGGGGACTCTGCTCGCCTCGGGGTTGGTCCTGTGGGTCGGCGCGGAGGCGCTGATCAACATGGCGGTGATGGTGGGCTTGATGCCCTTCGCTGGCAACGCCCTGCCTTTTGTCAGCGCGGGCGGCTCGAACCTGACCATGATGCTGGCCGCGTGCGGAATTGTGATGAACGTCTCGCGCCAGCGCGGCGCGGCAGCGCGAAGCGACGATGAATGGAGGTCCTTCGGTGCGGATCTTGATCTGCGCGGGCGGAACGGGCGGCGGCGTGTATCCCGCCCTCGCCGTCCTGGAACGATTGCAGAGTGACTCTGCGATCTCGAATATGGAACTCCTGTGGGTGGGCGGGGAGGGCGGCATGGAAGAGGCCCTCGTGAAGCGCGCGGGGGTCGCGTTCCGCTCCATCCCGGCCGCGGGCGTCCACGGCGTGGGACTGCGCGCCCTGCCTCGCAACCTGTCGAAGCTGGCGCGCGGCTACTTCGCCTCGCGGCGCATCCTGGGCGAGTTCCGTCCGCGCGCGCTGTTCTTTACCGGCGGCTACCTGGCCGGGCCGATGGCGCTGGCGGGGAGGGACATCCCCACCCTGCTGTACGTTCCCGACATCGAACCCGCGCTGGCGCTGAAGGCCGTCGCCCGCTTCGCGGACCGAGTCGCGGTCACGGCCTCCGAGTCGCGGGCGTATTTCCCCGCCCGCGCCCGCGTCGTCGAGACGGGCTATCCCGTGCGCGCCGGCCTGCTGAAATGGGACCGCGTTTCGGCGCGAAAAGTTTTCGGCTTGCGCGCTGAAAAGCCCGTCCTGCTCGTCACCGGCGGAAGCCGCGGGGCGCGCTCCATCAACCGGGCGGTCTTGCGCCATCTGCCTTCCCTGCTGGAGGCCGCGCAGGTGATCCACGTCAGCGGCCAGTTGGACTGGCCCGCCGTCGAAGCCGCGGCCGCTGAAACGTCGGGAGCGAACCGCCGCGATTATCACGCCTTTCCCTATCTCCACGAGGAGATGGGCGCCGCGCTGGCCGCGTCCGATCTGGCGGTCTCGCGGGCGGGCGCGTCCGCGCTGGGAGAGTACCCGCTGTTTGGCTTGCCGGCCGCGCTGGTCCCGTATCCGCACGCCTGGCGTTATCAAAAAGTCAACGCCGATTATCTGGCGCGGCGCGGCGCGGCCATTTTGTTGGAGGACGACCGCTTGAACAATGAATTGCCGGCGCGCGTCCGCGCCATCCTTGATGACCCTGCCGCGCTCGAAACGATGCGCGCCAACATGCGCGCCCTGGCGCGTCCGCAGGCGGCGGACGAGATCGCGCGGGAGTTGACGACGCTGGCCGAGGAGAAGAAATCATGATCAGCATAGTGTTTATCTTCTGGATGTATGTAATTCTGTTCGCGGTCATCGGCATGTTGCGCGGCTGGGCCAAGGAACTCCTGGTTGGCTTTGCCGTGGTGGTGGCGGTGGCGCTTAATTTCCTGCTTCACCAATTCGCGCCGATGGTCAAGGATCTGCCCGATGGGGACCTGACTCTGTTCTGGATCCGTTCCGCCGTGCTGGGCGTATTGACGTATTTCGGCTATCAGACCGTCATCAGCGTGGCGCGTTTGCAGGCCGGCGCGCGCCGCGAGCGTTTGCAGGACGCGCTCTTCGGTCTTTTTCTCGGCGCCATCAACGGGTATCTGGTGATGGGCACATTCTGGTCTTATTGGGCCGAAGCCGGATATCCCGGCGGGTTTGTGCAGCCGGCTAAACAGAACGTACAAGCGGTGATTGACAAAATGCTCGAATACATGCCGCCGCATTTACTCGGCGAGCCGGGCATCTACTTCGCGGTCATCATCGTCCTCATTTTTATCCTGGTCGTCTACGTTTAATTGCCATGACACACGTCCACTTCATCGGCATCGGCGGGAGCGGAATTTCCGCCATCGCGCGCCTCCTGCTGGAGATGGGATATACCGTCTCCGGCTCGGACCGCGTCCTCTCGCCGTTTGCCGGGAAGCTGCAAGCCGACGGCGCGACCGTCTTCCTCGGTCACGACGCCCGGAACGTTTCGGGCGCGGACTGGGTGGTGCGTTCCTCGGCCATCGGCGACGACAACCCCGAAGCGCTCGAGGCGCGGGCGCGCGGCATCCCGGTCTATAAACGCGCCGAGTTCCTCGGTCAACTCATGGAAGACAAGATCGGCATCGCCGTGGCCGGCGCGCACGGCAAGACTACCACCACCGCCATGATCGCCTGGACTCTGTTCGCGCTCGGACGCGACCCGTCGTTCATCGTCGGCTCCACTGTCGCCAACCTGAAGACCAACGCGCACGCCGGGCGCGGCAAAGCCTTCGTCATCGAAGCGGACGAGTACGACCGCATGTTCCTCGGCTTGAAGCCGTTCTACGCCGTGGTCACCAACATCGAACACGACCATCCCGATTGCTATCCGACCTTCGAGGATATGTACGCGGCCTTCGCGCAATTCGTTGACCTGCTGCCCGCGGACGGCGCGCTCGTGGCCTGTCTCGACGACGCCGCGGCCAGCGCGTTGATGAACGAGGCGCGGAAGTCCGGCCGCCGCGTGGTGGCTTACGGCTTGCAGGGCGAAAGCACGCTCAATGCGCCGCACTGGATGATGGCGCGCAACCTCCGTCCCAACACGCGCGGCGGATTCGATTTCGAGGCCGTCTCCAACCTCTTCCCCGAGACCGAGGCCATTCCCGTCTCGCTGCAGGCGCCGGGCGTCCATAACGTCCAAAATTCATTAGCCGCGCTGGCGGTCGTCTCGTTGATGGGACTCCCGCCGAAGAAGGCGGCCGAGGCGCTGGGAGAATTCCGCGGCGCGGCGCGCCGTTTCGAGGTCCTGGGCGAGGCGGACGGCGTCGTCGTCGTCAACGATTACGGTCATCATCCCACCGAGATTCGGGCCGCGCTGGCCGCGGCGCGGGCGCGCTATCCCGGCCGCCGCGTCTGGGCGCTCTGGCAGCCGCACACCTACTCGCGCACGCAGGCGCTCTTCGAGCGGTTCGTCACGGCCTTCGACGACGCCGACGAAGTTCTCGTCACCGAGGTCTACGCCTCGCGCGAGGCCGCGCAGGATTTCACCAGCGCGATGGTCGTCAGTTCCATGCGCCATCCCTCGGCGCATTTCGCCGCCACGCTCGACGACGCGACCCGTTACCTGCTCGAACATCTACGCCCCGGCGACGCGTTGATCGTCCTCTCCGCGGGCGACGCCGACCGGGTCGGCGCGGACGCGCTGGCCGGATTGCGGAAACGCGAGAAGTGAGGAGCCATGAAAAAATCGAAATCGGAAACCCGCCGCTTTGAATCCGACGCGCTGGCCCTGCCTCCGCTCAAGATGGCGCTGATCAATACGGAAGCCATCCGCAGCGAGGGCAGGAAGAAGGCGAGCAAACTTCGCAGGATCGCGAAGGGCGCGAAATACAAGGCGGCGGTCGAGAAGTTGATCGTCCATTTGACGAAGATATAGGGATGAGGATGCCGACGATCGCCGATCTGCGCGCTGCCTTTGGAGAGCGGCTGCAAGAGAACGTGACGCTTGCGCCGTATACCTCCGCGCGCATCGGCGGCCCGGCGGACGCGCTCGTCGTTGTCAAATCCGCGGACGAGCTGGCGGACGCGGTCTCTCAATTATGGGCGATGGACGCGCCGTATTTTATCCTCGGCGGCGGATCGAACGTCCTCGTCAGCGACCGGGGCGTGCGCGGCGTGGTCGTGTTGAACCGGGCGAAGGCTGTCCGCTTCGAGACGGGCGAGCGGCCGAAGGTCCGGGCGGAATCGGGCGTCGTGTTCAGCAATCTCGCCAACCGCTGCGCGTCGCAGGGACTGTCGGGCCTCGAGTGGGCCTCCGCCATCCCCGGCACGCTCGGCGGCGCGGTCTACGGCAACGCGGGCGCGTTCGGCGGGGACGTGGCCGGCAGTCTCATCGAGACAGAATTGCTCACCGGGCGCGGCCGCGAAACATGGACGGCGGACCAAATGGAATACGGTTACCGTTCCAGCGTCTTGAAGCGCGGCGCCGCGCGGGCCGTGATTCTCTCCGCGGCGTTTGGTTTAAAAAATGCGACCGCCGCGGATGTGTCTGCTACAATCGGACAATTCGTACAGCGCCGCAAGTCCACGCAGCCGCCGGGCGCCAGCATGGGTTCGATGTTCAAGAATCCGCCGGGCGATTTCGCGGGGAGGCTTGTCGAAGCCGCGGGTTTGAAAGGCGCGCGCGTCGGCAATGCGGAGATCAGCGCGGTACATGGAAATTTCTTCGTCAATCACGGCGAGACGAAAGCGGGCGACATCCGCGCGCTGATCGAACTCGTGCAGAAGAAAGTAAAGGATGAGTTTGGAGTGATGTTGGAATTGGAAATCGAGATGATTGGCGAATGGGATGCGTAGCGCGTAGTGCGTAGTACGTATTGCGTAATGAGCGATGACGATGGAATCTTTTACTAATTTTCAAGAATGGATGGAGAAAGTTCCCGCCGATTTCAAAGACGATGTTCTTTGGAAGATGACGGTATATCGCATTGCGCTCTTTCTTGGCGAATTATCCTGGTTCGATGCGACCAAACTTGTCGCAGACCGAAGGACGATCAAATTATCTGATCAACTTTACGAGGCAGTTGGCTCAGTCAGCGTGAATATAGCAGAAGGATATTCGCGCAGTTCAGGCAAAGATCGCGCACGATTCATGGAATATTCTCTTGGTTCGGCGCGCGAGAGCAGAGATTGGTATTACAAAGGTCGCCATGTTTTGAGTGAGAAAGTCGCTTTTCATCGCATACAACTTTTGACGCAAAGCATTCGACTACTCTTGACCATGACGCCAAAGGAACGCGGCAGAAATATCCGTGAGGAGCAAGCGCAATATTTCACTGGACCCGAATTAACCCTTGACCAACTCCTTGAGAAAGCTCCATTACCATAAATCAGTTACGCATTACGCAATACGCAATATGATCTCAACCAACCCTTCCCGTTTACGAATTGCCGTCCTCTTCGGCGGACGCTCCGGCGAGCATGAAGTCTCGCTCATGTCGGCGCGCTCGGTGATCGCCGCGCTGGACCCGTCGAAGTACGATATCTTTCCGGTCGGCATCACGCACGCGGGGAACTGGTTGACGGGAGAAAACGCCCTCGCGGCGCTGGAGCAAAACGAGACCGAATCCCTCGACCGCGCTTTCATGTTCCCCGAACCCGACCATCCCGGTCTCTACGCGCTGCGCGACTCGAAGCGCGTGAAACTTTCGGATATTGACGTCTTCTTCCCCGTCCTGCACGGCTCGTTCGGCGAAGACGGCACGGTGCAGGGACTTTTCGAACTGGCGGACGCGGCCTACGTGGGCGCGGGCGTGGTCGGTTCGGCGGTGGGCATGGACAAGGGCGTCTTCAAAGACGTGATGCGCGCCAACGACATCCCCGTGACGGACTGGGTCGTGCTGCGCCGCGCCGAGATCCAACGGGACATGGACGCGGCCATCCGCAGGGCGGAGACGCTGGGGGCGTATCCGCTGTTCGTCAAACCCGCCAACCTCGGCTCCTCGGTGGGAATCTCCAAGTGTAACAACCGCTCGGATTTGGGCGAAGGCCTGATGGAAGCCGCGTCCTTCGACCGCCGCGTCCTCGTGGAGCGCGGCGTGGACGCCCGCGAGATCGAGATCAGCGTGCTGGGCAACGACGATCCCGTCGCCTCGGTATGCGGCGAAGTGCTGCCGAGCCGAGAATTTTACTCGTACGAATCGAAATACGTGGACGGCACGAGCGGACTGGTCATCCCCGCGCAGATTCCCGAAGCGGCCGCGGAGCGGGTCCGCGAACTCGCCCTGCGCGCCTACAAAGCCGTTGACTGCGCGGGAATGGCGCGGGTTGATTTCTTCCTCGAAAAAGAAACGGGACGGGTGATCCTCAACGAACTCAACACCCTGCCCGGCTTTACCAGCATCAGCATGTACCCGAAACTGTGGAACGCCAGCGGCGTTTCGTATCCCGAACTGGTGGACCGTCTCATCCAACTTGCGCTCGAACGCAAGGCGGAACGCGACGCCACCGTCCGCGAATTTCGGAGGGACGCGTGAGCGACAAAGACACTCGCAGCCGTTCGGACCTCGTGCGGGCGCGGCGGAAGGAACAGGAAAACCGCCGCCTGACGCGCGTCCCGAAGCGCGCCTCGCTCCCGACCTCCGCCCTGCCGCGCCGCGGCGTGACGCTCGACGCCTCGACGCGCCGCGCCGAACCTAAACCCGTCCGCCGCTACGACGCCGTGGCCGCGGCCGCGCCCGCCGCAGGTCAACTTCAGGCGCCGACGATGCCGCGCATCCGCGTCGGCTGGAGGCTGCTGTCGTTCTTCCTCACAGCCTTGCTCGGCGCAGGGATCTACTTCGCCTGGACTCTGCCCGACTTCCGCGTCGCGGCGGCCTCCCTGACCGGCAACCAAATGCTCGCGGCGGACGAAGTGGAGTCCGTGTTGCGTTTGAACGACGCGCCCATCTTCCTGGTCGTCCCCTCCGAAGTGGAGACGGACTTGCGGCTCCATTTCCCGGAGATCGTCTCGGCGAAGGTCTCGGTGGAGTTGCCGAACCGCGTCGTCGCGCGCATCGTGGAGCGGCAGCCGGTCATCCGCTGGGAGCAGGACGGCCGCTACGCCTGGGTGGACGCGCAGGGAGTCATCTTCCGTCCGCGCGGCGAGCGGAGCGGCCTGGTGGTGGTTAGCGCCTCGGGGTCGCCGCCGACCGGCCCGAAGTCCATGACAGACCCGCTGGCTCCCGTCCCGTATGTGTCGCCGGAGATCGTCGAATCCATCCGCCTGCTCGCGCCGAACGTCCCGCAAGGCTCGGTGTTGATGTACGACCCGAAGTACGGACTCGGCTGGGTGGACGCGCGCGGCTGGACGGTCTGGTTTGGCGCGAACCCCGCGCAGACGGACGTCAAACTGCGCGTCTATGCCGCGCTCGTGGACGCGACACTGCAACGCGGCATCACGCCGGTATTTATCAATGTGGCGTATCCGAACGCCCCATACTATCGTTTGGGACAATGATATGGAAGAGATTGTAGTAGGCATTGACGTTGGCACGACGAAGATTTGCACGCTGGTTGGGCGCGTGGAAGACGCCGCCTCCATCCGCATTTTGGGCGTGGGCATCGAACCGTCGGAGGGTATCAAGAAGGGCAACATCGTGGACCTGAACGCGGCCACGCAGGCCATCCGCCGTTCGGTGCAGCGCGCCGAGCATACTTCGGGACTGGAGATCACAAGCGCGCTGGTGAGTTTGGCGGGCGCGCACGTTTCGTCGGTGAACAGCCGCGGCGCTTCGGGAATCACCGGCGGGGTGGTGGACGAACTGGACGTGTTCAACGCCCTCGACGGCGCGCGCGCCATCGCCATCCCCTCGGACCGCGAGATCGTCCACGTCATCACGCGCGGCTTCGCCATTGACGGGCAGGACGGCATCCGCCAGCCCATCGGCCTGCACGGCTACAAACTGGAAGTGGAGACGCACATCATCACCGCCTCGGCCGCGACGATGGACAACCTGCGCCAATGCGTGGCCGCGGCCGGAGTGAAGGATATGCAGTTCGTGTTGAACCCGCTGGCCTCCGGCGAAGTGACCTTGACCGAGCAGGAGCGCGAGATGGGCGTGGCCGTCTGCGACATCGGCGGCGGGACGACCGACCTGGCGATCTACGTCGGCGGCAACGTGTGGCACACGATGGTGCTGGCCGTCGGCGGGAATCACGTCACGCAGGACATCGCGCACGGCCTGCGCCTGCCGGTGAGCCAGGCCGAGGAAGTGAAGAAACAGCAGGGGCACGCGCTGCGCAGCGAGATCGGCCCCGAGGAATATTTCAACATCCGTCCCTTCGGCGAGGATCACGCGGTGCAGATCAACCGGCAGGACCTGTCGCACATCATCGAAGAACGCGTGACGGAAATTTTCAAACTCATCCATCAGGAGATCAAACGCTCCGGCTACGACGGCCTCCTGCCGGCCGGCATCGTGTTGACCGGCGGCGTGTCCATGCTGCCCGGCATCAAGCGCCTCGCCTCCGGCGTGATGGGCGTCCCGGCGCGCGCCGCGCAGCCCGAGAACCTCGTCGGCCTGGTGGACAAATTGAACTCGCCCGCTTTTTCCACCAGCGTGGGACTCCTCTATTGGGGCTTCCACGCGCACGGAGGCGAGACGCATCCGACGCGCGGCCGGAAGCGCCGCGCGAAAGGAGAACCGAATATGGCCTTTGCCCACATCAAAGAATGGATCAAGAGACTGCTGCCGTAACGTTCCGAAATCCTGAAAGCCTTTTGGACTTTTAAGATTTCGAGAGTACTTTTTACCCTGCGCGCAAATTAATTTTGCCTGTATAATCGCAAAAGGAGAAGCCCTATGGACGCGAACAAAATTGCCCGAAACCAATCCACAGAATCATACGCACGCATCAAAGTCATCGGCGTGGGCGGCGGCGGCTCGAACGCCGTCAACCGCATGATGGACGAAGGCATTCAAGGCGTGGAATTCATCTCCGTCAACACCGACGCGCAAGCCCTGATCCTTTCGAAGGCGCCGACCCGAGTCCGCCTCGGCGACAAGTTGACGCGCGGCCTCGGCGCGGGCGGCGACCCGGAGATCGGACGCAAGGCCGCGGAGGAGTCCTCCGACGAACTGTACAACGTCCTGAAAGGCTCGGACATGGTGTTCGTCACCGCGGGCATGGGCGGCGGCACCGGCACCGGCGCGGCTCCCATCGTCTCGCAGATCGCCAAAGAATCGGGCGCGCTGACCATCGGCGTCGTGACGCGGCCCTTCACTTTCGAGGGCATGAAGCGCGCCTCGTCCGCGGAGCAGGGCATCAGCAAACTCAAAGAACACGCCGACACGCTCATCGTCATCCCCAACGACCGGCTGCTCCAACTGGCCGACAAGCGCGCCAGCCTGCAGGATTCCTTCCGCATGGCGGACGAAGTGCTGCACCAGGGCATTCAGGGCATCTCCGAACTCATCACCACGCCCGGCCTCATCAACCTCGACTTCGCCGACGTCCGCACCATCATGGGCGAAGGCGGCGCGGCTCTCATGGCCGTCGGCCGCGGCGAGGGCGACGAACGCGCCCGCAAAGCCGCCGAGCAGGCCATCTCGAGTCAACTGCTCGACATCACCATTGACGGCGCGCGCGGCGTCCTCTTCAACGTGACCGGCGGCTCGAACCTGACCCTCTTCGAGGTCAACCAGGCCGCGGCCATCATCCGCGAGACGGCGCACCCCGACGTGAACCTGATCTTCGGCGCGGTCATCGACCCGAGCATGGGCGACGAAGTCCGCATCACCGTCATCGCCACCGGCTTCGAGCGCGGCGGACTGCCCCGGCGCGTCCTCGAACGACCGGTGGCCGTGCGCCGCTCCGAGCCGATTTCCCAGCCCGCGCATTTCATCCGCCCGCTGGAAAGCGCCTCCGTCGGCGCGGCCCGCGAACCGAGGTCGGAGGAGTCCCCCAGGCCCGCTCCGCCCGCCAACTTCGGCAGCGACGACCTCGACATCCCGACGTTTTTGAGAAACCGACGGTAAACAATTCCGATGGATTTCAAGAAGCCAGGTTTCTCCCGGAAACCTGGCTTCTGATTCATGCTACAATTGCCGCATGGAAAAAGCGCGCCTCCCCTCTTCCGCGGAACACCCCTCCTATCAACTTCACCGCCGCCAATTGTGGACGCAGATTCTGATTCCGATCCTGGCCGTGATCCTCGTCGTCGCGGCGGTCATCGTCGTCGTCTCCGTCGTCACCTTTCGCGGCAACGGCGACGTGGAACGCTGGGCGGCGGTCTCCACGATCTGGCTGGTCATTCCCATCCTCGGCGCGGGATTGCTCGCGCTTGCCGCTTTTGCCGCCCTCGTCTATGGGATGGCGCGCCTGCTGGCGGTCATCCCGCCATACAGCGGGTACGCGCAGCGGATCGTCTGGCGCGTCGGAGGCTACGTCAAGCGCGGCGCGGAACTGGCCGTCAAGCCGGCCCTGGCGGCGGGGAGCGTCTCTGCCGCGCTTAAGCGGCTGACCGGACTAAAGTGAACTGGAGCGATCTATGGAAAACAAAGGAAGAACCCTTCTCGTGGGCGCGTTGATCGGGGCCTTCACCGGCCTGCTCGCGGCCATGCTTCTCAACCGCCGCGCGGAACGCGACGAAAAGTCCACGGCGCTCACCGCCGGCGAAGGAATCAAACTCGGCGCGCTCGTGTTCGGCCTGCTGCGCGCCATCGCGGCGCTGGGCGACGATTGACGCCCCGGGAAATAAAAGCCCGAAGACCGAGGCGCGCCTCGGTCTTTTTTTGACCGGCTCCCGCCGCGCTCCAGGCCGGCGGTCTCAGCGCCGGCAGCCGTCAACCCCATTCGGAAAATGTAATGAAGTTCATCTATACAGACCGATATTTTTGCTATATAACTATTTGGGTAAAACCGTTTTCAACGCGGCGGCGCTATTTATCGGATGTCTGCGTTGGCAGGATTCTGGATGGCACAAATGGAAAAGCCCACAACGCGCAAAAAAAGGACCGTCCCAAAGAGAACCCGGGCGATCTCCGGCCCTGAAAAGGATCTGTACCACACGCTGTTTAAAGAGGCGATGGACGGTATTTTTATCGCCGATCGTCAGGGGAACTATATTGACGTCAACGCGCGCGGCTGCAAGATGCTGGGTTACACGCGGCGCGAAATCCTCCGCATGAACTTGCGCGACCTGATCCCGGCCGAGGATTTGAAGGCCACTCCCCTCCGCCTGGAGGATATATTGACCGGGCAGACGGTATCCAATGAACGCAGGCTGTTGTGTAAAAACGGGAAACTTCTGCCGGTGGAGATCGGCGGACGCCGGCTTTCGAACGGGAACCTGCTCGGCATCGTGCGCGACCGGAGCGCCCGCGAAAAGGCGGAGATGGAGAGCCGCGCCCTGGCGCATTTCGCCGTCGAGAATCCCACCCCCATGCTGCGCGTCGACGCGGACGGGAAGATCGTTTTCGCCAACGACGCCAGCCGTCCCCTGCTGAAATCGTGGAAGACCCGCGTGGGACGCTCGCTGCCCCGGGAGTGGAAAACCTTCATCGGCGAGCGACTCGGCGGCGGGTCGCGCGCCCAGGCGGAGGTCGTCTGCGGTGACCGCGTGTTCTCCATCCTGTTCGTCCCCGCTCCCAAAGACGGCTTTGTCAACCTGTACGGCCAGGATGTGACCGAGGAAAAGCAGGAGGCGCGCCGCTATCATTTCCTGCTTGATCAGTCGCATGACGCCATTTTTATTCTTGACTTGCAGGGCGGCTATATTCAAGCCAACCAGCGCACTGCCGAAATGTTGGGCTATTCGCTGGAAGAATTGCAACATCTCAACGTGCAGGATACCTCGGCCGAGCCGGAGACAAGCCGCGAACTGTTGAAGCGTTTACTGGGCGGGGAGCATATTCCCGCTTATGAGCGCCTCCTCCGCAGGAAGGATGGCAGCGTTTTCCCGGTCGAGATCAACATGGAGTTGGCGCGCGATGCCAACGGCCAGCCGCTTCACGTCCAAAGCATCGTGCGGGATATTTCCGAGCGCAAAACGATCGAGCAGGAATTGCGGGCCAGCGAAGCCAAATACCGCACGCTTATCGAGCAGCTGCCGGCGGTCGTCTATTTGGACGTGCTGGACGGGAAAGGCACTTCGCTGTTCGTCAGCCCGAAATTGGAGGAAATTCTGGGCGTGACGGCAGAAGAATGGCTGGACAGCGACAACCAGATCTGGCTCGATCTGATCCACCCGGATGACCGCCAGCGGATGAGCGAAGCGGTCGGCAAATTGACCGTCGCCGGCCAGGAATATGATTACGAATATCGCGTGATCAGGCCCGACGGCAGGATGATCTGGCTGCGCGATAAGGGGGCTGTATTACAGGGGAAATCGGGCGAACTGTTGCTCCAGGGGATCATGTTCGATATCTCGCAGAATAAACTCGCGGATTTTGAACTGGCGGAGTCTTATTCCCTGCTGGAGACCACGCTCGAAGCGACGGCTGACGGCATCCTGGTTGTGGACCGGGAGAACAAGATCGCCCGTTTTAATCAAAAATTCGTCGAAATGCTGCAGATCCCCGCTGAAATTCTCGCGACGCGCGACCACGAGCAGACGCTGGCTTTTGCGTTGCCGCAGATACCGAACCCGGATGATTTTCTGCGAAGGGTGCGGGATGTGTACGAGCATCCCGATTCGGACAGTCTGGACACGTTGATTCTGAAAGACGGGCGCGTCATTGAACGTTTCTCGCAGCCGCAGTTTTTGAACGGAAAGATCATGGGGCGGGTGTGGAGCTTTCGCGATGTGACCGGGCGCAAAAAGACAGAGCAGGCCCTGCGCGCGAGCGAACTCCTGCTTCGCCAGGCACAGGCCGCCGCCGGGCTTGGAAGTTACGAAGCCGATCTGTTGACGAAAACATGGAAAGGCTCCGAAGTCCTCGACCAGATCTTTGGGATAGACAGGGAATTTGATCACAACCTGGCGGGATGGCTGCTCATCATCCATCCCGACGATCAGGAAGCGATGCGGCGTTCTTTATGGCAGGCCATTGACAATGGACAGCCGTTCGATATGGAATATCGCATCATCCGCCGGGACAACGGCTCCACGCGCTGGGTGCATGGGCTTGGCAAAGTTGAATTCGACGAGGGCGGACAGCCCGTGAAAATACACGGGACTATCCAGGACGTGACCGAGCGCAAACGCCGCGAACTCGCGCTGGAGGCAGACGCTATGCTGGCGCAGACGCTCGGCGAGAGCATGGAATTGCGGCCTCTCCTCGACCGCCTGCTCGAAGCCGCGCGTCACGCCATCCCTGCCGCGGAAAAAGGGAACATCGCCTTATTGGTTGACGATGAACATTTGCAGGTCCGGGCGGTCGTCGGCTACGAGGACGACGGCGCGCTGGGATTCACGTATCCCACCTCCTGGGGCTACGCCGGGCGCGCCATGCGTCAACGACGCGCGGCGCTCATCCCCGACGTGCAGTCGGACCCGGAGCTTCGGGATATTCTGGAACACTCCGAAGTGGCTGCGACCCGGGAAGCCCAGGTCTTGCGGAGCGCCGTCGTTGTGCCTCTCATCGTTCGCGAGAAACCGGTGGGCATCCTTTCGCTTGAATCCACCCAGCCCAACAACTTTAATGAAACCGACCTGGACCTGCTCGCCAACTTTGCGGCTTCCGGCGCGTTGATCCTCGACCGGGCGCGCTTCTTTGAAGAATCCCGCCGGCGCGCGGCAGAGACCGCCGTCCTGTTGTCTACCTCCCTGGCGCTGGACAGCCTCGACTTGCAAGCCACTTTGCGGACTATCGGGGAGCGCTCCCGGGGCCTGTTTGCCGCCGACGGCTGCCGCATCTTCCTCATCGAACCAGACGGCGAGACGCTTCGGTGCGTGCTGGCTGTGCTGGAGGATCCCGCCGCGTTCTCCGACCTGAAACTCAAAATAGGCGAAGGGGTGACGGGCTTTGTGGCGGCCAGCGGCGAGGCGGAGATCGTCGCCGACATGCTCAACGACCCGCGCTCGGTGCAGGTTCCCGGCACAGACCTGGAATCGGAGACGATCATGTTCGCCCCGCTCAAGGAACGGGACCAGACCATCGGCGTCATCAGCATCCGTCGCATCGGCACGCAGCGCCCCTTCCAGCCGTCCGACCTGGAGCTGCTCAAAGCCCTGGCCTCCATGGCCGCCTCGGCGGTCTCGAACGCCCGCCTGTTCGAGGAATCCCGCCAGCGGGTCGCGGAACTGGAGATGATCTACAGGAGCGGATTGGCGCTCAACCAGCTGCTGACTCCCAAAGAGATCGGGCAGAAGGTCATTGAACTGCTCAAAGAGAAGATGCAATGGCACAACACCACCATCCGCATCTACCGTCCCGAGACCGGGACTCTGGAATTGCTGGCCTTCCACCTGCCGGGGGCCGATACGCCGTCGAAACGGCGCGACGCGGAGGCGCGTTTCAACCGGGCGATCTCCCGGCCGGGCGACGGGCTGTGCGGCTGGGCGTTCCAAAATGTACAGATTGTCCGCAGCAGCGAGATTAGCGACGACCCCCGATATACAGAGACCTATCCCGGCCTGCATTCCGGGCTGTACGTCCCCCTGCAATTGGGCGAGCGCGCCATCGGCGTCATCGGGATCGAAAGCGCGCAGCCAAACGCCTTTGGCGAAGCGGACGAACGTCTCGTGGCGACGCTGGCGAACCAGGCCGCCATCGCCCTCGAGAACGCGCGCTTATTCGTCGAGGCGCACCAGCACGCGCTCGAACAAAGCATCATCCACCAGGCCAGCCAATCCATTTTGGGGACGCACCTCGATCCGCAGACCGTTTACCAGTCGGTCCGCGAGGCGGTCTTCCAGATCATGCCCTGCGAGGCCTTTGTCATCGTTCTGGCAGACGAGGCCAGCGGCGATTACCAGGCCGTTTATCTTTACGACAGCGGCCAGACCTTCCCGCCTCGGACCATCCCGCGCGGGACGGGGTTGAGCGGAAAAGTGATCAGCGAGGGCAAATCGTTGTTCATCCACGACAACCTGCAAACGGGCTCCTCCGGCGTCCGTTTTGGCACGGAACAACGCATCCGTTCCATCCTGGCCGTGCCGCTGCGGGAAGATCGTAAGATCGTCGGCATGGTGGCCGCCGAGTCCTACCAGCCAGACGCCTTCAATGAGCAGCATCGCGTCCTGCTGGAGACGCTGGCCGCGCAAATGGCCGCCGTCATTCAAAATGCCCGCCTCTTCGAAGAGACCCGCAAGCGCGTCGCCGAACTGGAGACCGTCAACCGCATCTCGATCGTCCTGCGCGCCATTTCGGATCAGACGGAAATGCTGGCGATCGTGCTGGAGGAAACGCTGACTGCGCTGAAAATGCCCACCGGCGCTATCAGCCTGTGGAACGAAGGCACCGGCAAACTGCACCGCGCCGCCGCCCGCGGCTGGCTTTCAGAGTTCAGCGAGTTGCCGCTCCAGCCTGGCGAAGGCATTTTTGGAAATGTCTTCGCCAGCGGGGATATCCACGTCACCCGCGATTTCATCAGCGACCCGTTAACCCTGCCGGAGAACAGCAGCCGATTGCCGCCCGGCTGGGGAGGCGCCTGCATCCCCATCCGCTCGGTGGACCGGATTCTCGGCGTGCTGCTGGTGGCGGTTCCCGCCGAACGCGAAGTGAGCCGCGACGAGATCCGCCTGTTGAACACCCTGGCGGAGATGACGGGCAGCGCCCTCCAGCGGATGAACCTCTACGAAGAGACCCAGCGCCGCGCCGGCGAATTCGAGTCCCTCTACGAGACCATGACCGCCATCTCCGGCGAACACGACCTGCCCGACCTTCTGCAAACCATCGTGATCAGCGCGACGAAACTGCTGGGCGCGGGCGGCGGCGGGATGTATCTGTACGACTCCGCGGCTGGCGACCTGAGACTGGCGACCTCCACGCATGAAGCCGCCCCCATCGGAACGCGGCTGAACCTGGGAGAAGGCCTGGCGGGACGCGTGGCCCAAAACCGCCAACCCATGCGCATGGACGATTATTCCGCCTGGGAACGCGGCGACGGCGTCTTCAAAGACTTGAAGGTTCACGCTATCCTTGAAACGCCCATGCTTCACAGCGGGGAACTGATCGGCGTGCTGGCTGTCGAGGAAGTCGGCGATTCCAAGCGCACTTTCACCGATCGCGATGAACGCCTGCTCTCGCTCTTCGCAGCCCAGGCGGCCGGGGCGGTCCGCTCGGCGCGCCTGCGCAAAGAGACCGAACGCCGCCTGCAAAACCTGCAATCGCTGCGCGAAGTGGACCGCGTCATCGCCTCTTCTTTCGACCTGCGGCCGATCCTGAATACCGTCATCAGCCATACCATCGCCCAATTGAACGTGGACGCCGCCGACGTGTTGATCCTGGACCCCGTTTTGCAGCTTCTGGAATTTGCCGCCGGGCGCGGCTTCCGCACGCGCGAGATCGAATCTGCCAGCCTCCGTCTCGGGGATGGACAGGCCGGCAGGGCCGCCCTCGAGCGCCGCGTCATGCACATCTCTGACCTGAGCCAGATTGGAGACGCCTTCCTGCGCTCCTCCATGCTGGCGGACGAGAATTTCCTGGAATACTATGGAGTCCCGCTCGTCAGCAAGGGCGAGGTGAAGGGCGTCCTGGAGGTATTCCATCGCTCGCCGCTGCCGACCGATCCCGAATGGCAGGACCTGCTCGAAACCATGGCCGGCCAGGTTGCCATCGCCATTGACAACGCGCAACTATTCGAAAGCATCCAGCGTTCAAACCTGGAACTGGGCCTGGCCTACGACGCCACCATCGAGGGCTGGTCGCGCGCCATGGACCTGCGCGACCAGGAAACGGAGGGACATACCCAGCGCGTCACTTCAAGGGCCGTGGAATTGGCCCGAGCCATGGGGATGATGGGCGATGAGATCGTCCACCTCCGCCGCGGCGCGCTCCTGCACGACATCGGCAAGATCGGGATCCCCGACAACATCCTCCTCAAGCCCGGCGACTTGACGGAGGAGGAATGGGCGGTCATGCGCAAACATCCCGTCTTCGCCTCCGAGATGCTGCGGCCCATTTCCTACCTGCGCCGCTCTTTGGATATTCCCTACCTGCACCATGAACGCTGGGACGGGAGCGGGTATCCGTTTGGGCTGGCGGGCGAACAGATCCCGCTGGCGGCGCGCATCTTCGCGGTGGTGGACGTGTACGACGCGCTGACCAGCGACCGTCCCTACCGCAAAGCGTGGACGAAGGCCGAGGCGCAAAACTACATCCGCGAAAACAGCGGCAAACTATTCGACCCCGAAGTGGCCGAGGTATTCCTGGAAATGTGCCTGAACGAAACAGACTAACGCTTCAGGCACACCAGCCCCTTCAGATACGTCCCCTCGGGGAAATTCAACGCCACGGGATGGTCCGCGGCCTGCGACAAACGCTCGACGATCTGCGCGTCCGCGCCCGCGTCCAACGCGGCCGCGGCGACGACGCGCTGGAACAACCCCGCGTCCACGCCGCCCGAACACGAGAACGTGACCAGCAATCCCCCCGGACGAAGCAACTTAAATCCCAGCAGGTTGATGTCCTTGTAGGCGCGCGCCGCCTTCTCCGCGTGGGCGGCGGTGGGAGCGAATTTGGGCGGGTCGAGGATCACCATGTCGAAGGCGCGGCCCTCGTCGCGGAATTTACGGAGGAGTTGAAACGCGTCTCCTTCGAGCGACGAATGCCGCGCGGCGTCCAAACCGTTCAAGGCGATATTCTCTCTGCACAACGCCAGCGCCCCGGCGGACGAGTCCACCGACAGCGCCGACTTTGCCCCTCCTGCCAGCGCGTTGACCGTGAACCCGCCCGTGTAACAGAAACAGTCCAGCGTCTCGCGGCCCTCCGCCAGTTCGCGCACGCGCAGACGGTTCGCGCGCTGGTCGAGGTAGAAGCCGGTCTTGTGACCCTCGGCAATGTTGACGGCGAATTTCAAGCCGTGTTCGTGGATGGTAATTGGTGATTGGAGATTGGAGATTTCACCGCGCAACAAACCCGTGACAGGGGGGAAACCTTCCAATTCGCGCGCGTCGGCGTCCGAGCGCTCGTAGATCGCGGATAGGCCCGTTTCTTCGAGCAGGATGTCTGCAATCGTTTGCTTCCAGAATTCGGAGCCCGTCGTCAGCGATTGCAGGACGAGCGCCTCGCCATAACGATCCACGATCAAGCCCGGTAGTCCATCCGACTCGGCATACACCAAACGATACGAGTCCGAGGAACTTGTAACCTGTAACTTGTCACGTGTATCAAGCGCCGCGCGGATCTTTTGGCGGAAAAATCCCGCGTCGACCGGCTCGTCGTCGAAGGTCCAGACGCGGGCGCGGATCTGGGAATGAGGCGAGTACGCGGCCCGGGCGAGGAAGTCGCCTTTCGAGGAGAGTACGTCCACGGTCGCGCCCGACGCGGGTTCGTCGTCCACGCGAGCGACCGCGCCGGAGAAAATCCAGGGATGGCGCCGCAGCAGGCTTTTTTCGCGCCCCGGTTTGAGAGTGATGGGCATGCGGCCAGTATACCAGCCTGCGATATAATTTTGCTTCGGAGGCCCCATGACAGAAATATCCGAGCCCGTCGCCGTTCCAACTGAACCTGTCCCGGCGAAACCGCGCTTCGGCATCACCGCGGTTTTGCTCGCGGCGTTTTCGCTGTCGTTTTTTTGCGGGACGCTGATCTTTCAATCCGTCGCATGGTATCTCGTGCAGACCTTCTCCATGATGATGAGCCTCGGCCGCGCGGCGCTTATCGACGCGGGCGCGTTGGCCGCGCAGACCGTGATCGTCGCGCTCGTCTGCGCGGCGCTGTGGTACGCCACGCGGGATGAACGTTACCGCCCGGTCTTCGCGAGTTGGTTGGCTGCCGCGCTGGTCGGATTCCCCGCCGCGCTGCTGCGGCTGTTCGGCCCGAACAACGACCAGCTGGGCGCGCTGTCGCAGACTCTCCTCTGTCTCGTCGGCGCGGGACTCGTCTGGCGTTTCAACAAGATGGGATGGAACGGACGCGCCGCGCCCGCCGCGTTGATGATCGCCGCGCTGGGCATCTTCCCGCTGGCAAAGGCGGGCGCGCTCGGTTCGCCCGCGGACTTTGGGCTGGCTCTCCTCTCCGGGCTTTCTCTCGGCCTGTTCGCGTCCCTCCTCTACCGCCCGACGACGGGACACCTCCTCCTCGACGCGTTCGGGATTCTCGGCGTGTTGTCGCTGCTGGCTTCGGCGCTCGGTTACGACGGCGGACAGTTGATCCTGCTTCTGGCGCTGCCGCCTTTTGCGCTGGCGCTCGCGGCGCTGATGCCCTCTCTCGCGGGCGGGACGCTGCTCACCGGGCTGGCGGCCGCGGCCGCCTTCGCGTTCATTGACCCGACCGAGTTAAGTATCATTCTCGGCGACTTCACGGGAATTGGACTCGGCGCCGCGTTCGGCGTACTGGCCGCTGGCGCGGCGCTCGGCGCGGCCGCGTGGATCGTCCGCGCGGCGTTCAAGAACGCGTCCGAGTCGGGCTGGCGCAAACCCGCGTCGGTCGTCGGCGCGGCGCTGTTGTGGCTGGGACTCGCCGCGCTGTATTTCGGCGCGGGCCATCCGGGTTTCTACGGCGACCGAATCTTCGTCATCTTCAAAGACCAGGCGGATATTTCCGCAGTGGCGAATATCAAAGACCGGGATGAACGGCTCACGTTCGCCTACCGGCAGTTGACCGCGCACGCGGACGAGTCGCAGGCGCAGGTCCGTTTCGCGCTCGACCGTTTCGGCGTGAAATACACGCCCTATTATCTCGTCAACGCCATCGAGGTTCAGGGCGGGGCGCTCGTCCGCCTGTATATGATGACGCGTCCCGAGGTGGACCGCGTCATCCCCAGCCCGCGCCTGCGTCCCATCCCGCCCGATTCGCCCCGGCGCGGCAGCGACTCGTCGGTCAGCGGCGAGCCGCAATGGAACGTCAAAATGATCGGCGCGGACAAGGTCTGGGAGGAGTTCGGCGCGCGCGGCGCGGGGATCGTCGTCGGGCAGTCGGACAGCGGCGCGGACGGGAGTCACCCCGCGATCCGCGACCAGTATCGAGGTCACGCGGGCGGCGGGGACGATTACAACTGGTTCGATCCGTGGGACGCGACCGCCAGTCCCAACGACGAGGGCGGTCACGGCACGCATACGCTGGGGACGATCCTTGGCCGGGGCGGCATCGGAATCGCGCCCGACGCGCAGTGGATCGGGTGCGTCAACCTCGACCGCAATCTCGGCAACCCGGCGTTGTACCTGGACTGCATGCAGTTCATGCTGGCGCCGTTTCCGCAGGGCGGCGATCCGTTCACGGACGGCGACCCGATGAGAGCCGCGCACGTGTTGAACAACTCATGGGGCTGTCCCGAACTGGAAGGCTGCGACCCGACCGCGTTGCAGGCCGCGGTGGATCATCTGCGCGCGGCGGGTATTTTTGTGGTTGTCTCCGCAGGGAATGACGGCCCGAACTGCAATACGGTGAAAGATCCGCTGGCCCTCTACGACTCGGTCTTCTCTGTCGGCGCGGTGGACGAGCGCGGCGATATGGCGTTCTTCTCCAGCCGCGGCCCGGTGACGGCGGACGGTTCGGGACGCATGAAGCCCGACATCGCCGCGCCGGGGATGGCGATTTTGTCGTCCACGCCGCAAGGCACGTATGGTTTGATGAGCGGCACTTCGATGGCCGGTCCGCACGCGGTGGGCGCAGTGGCGCTGCTGTGGTCGGTTGCCCCGGACTTAATCGGCGATATTGACCGCACGGAGCAGATCCTGATCCAATCGGCGCAGCCGTATCGCGGGGATACGGCTTACGGCTGTTTCGAGGGCGGCGTCCCCAACGCCGCGTACGGCTATGGGATTTTGAACGTGTACGAGGCGGTGAAACTGGCGTTGGGAAAATGACAGGCGATCAACGCTGTCCTTCGTCGGGGTACGGTCTCAGGCGCTCCATCCAGTGCGTTGGCTCATGGAGCAGGGTGAATCCGTGACGGGCATATAGCCCGTGCGCGTCGTCGGTGGCGAGCATCCAGCGGCGCGCGTTTTTTACGTCGGGGTGCGAGAGGACGGTTTCGACCAGCCATTTCCCCAGTCCGCGGCCGCGGTAATCCTCGTGGATGAACACGTCCATCAGGTAGGCGAAGACGGCCTGGTCGCTGAGGACGCGCGCCATGCCGATCTGGCGGGAGCCGTCGTACAGTCCGAAGGGAAGCGAGTGGGCGAAGGCGCGCTCGACGGCGGCGCGCGGCCGTCCCTGCGCCCAATAGGCGCGCGTCAGGAAATCGCAAATGGCGTCGAAGTCGAGGCGGGCCGGGTCGGCGCTGATGAGGAATCCGTCGCGGCGGACTTCAAAATTCGACATGGCGCAAGTTTAACACAGGTGGTATTATCCCCGACTATGTTTAAATCAATTCAATGGAAAACATTTCCGCGTGACTTTCTTATCATCCAGTTCGGGTTCGCCCTCTTCGGTTTGTCGCTGGCGTTGATGATCCGCGGCAACCTCGGGACCGGGGCCTGGTCTGTGCTGGAAGTGGCGATCTCGCAGCGGACGGGACTCACTCCCGGCACGCTGACGGTCATCGTGGGCTTCACGGTGCTGGTCATTGCGATGGCGCTGGGCGAGCCGGTCGGCTGGGGGACGCTGTTCAACATTCTCTTCATCGGGCCGTGGGAGGACCTGTTTCTATGGCTGATCCCCTCCGTGCATGGCGCCCTGTTGTTGCAGGCGGTCATGCTGCTCGGATCGGTGGCGGTGCAGGGAGTCGCCAGCGCGGTCTACATCGGGGTGAACGCCGGCGCGGGTCCGCGCGACTCGCTGATGCTGGCGGTCCAGCGCGCCAGCCGCTTAAGTCTGCGCGTGGCGCGCGGCATCATCGAAGTCGGCGTCTTTTTTCTGGGCTGGGCGCTCGGCGGACCGGCCGGAGTCGGGACCCTGGTCTTCGCGGTGTTGATCGGTCCCGCCGTGCAGAGGGCGTTCCATTTGTTTCGAGTCCAGGTCCACGATTCCGGGGCGGACGCGGCGGCCGAGGCGGGGGCGGAATAGTCGTGGGCGAAATCCCTTTTGGAAAACGTCTGCTCTGGCTGCTCGCGGCGGCGGCCATCCAAAGCGTTTACATCCCTGCCAGCCAGGCGACGAGCGGCGGGATCGCGCCGAAACTTCCTTTCGAGCCGCTGCCGACGAATCCCGTTTGGGTCATACCGTATTATTTCACGTTCCTGTTTTGGGCGTTCGGCATCTATTGGGCGTTGTTTAAATTGGACGACCGCGCCTTCCGGGCGGCGATCGCGGCTGCGTTGCTCGTCGTTTCCATCGGCGCGGCGACTTTTGTCCTTTTCCCGACCTATGTGGACCTGCCCCTCGTCAGCGGCGCGGACGTTTTCTCCGCCCTGCTGCGCTTCGTCCAACTGACCGGCGGGACGCACGCCGCGCTGCCCAGCGGACACAACTACGTGAGCATGCTTATCGCCGCGTTTGGAGTCCATTACGCCCCGCGCTGGCGCTGGCTGTGGAGCCTCATCATGGCTCTCATCTCCGTCTCGACCGTGTTGACGGGACAGCATTACATCCTCGACGCGCTGACGGGACTCGCGCTGGGCTGGCTGGGATTCCGCTTCGGGTTATGGCAGGCGGCGAGAAAAAACGCGGGGGCGTGATTTCGTGACCTCGTTTATTAAGGTTGAATGGTTGCCGACATAAAAAGACAGTCCACCGTTCGGCGGACTGCTCTCTGCTTCCTGCTCTCTGTTCTCTACTCCCTGCTCTCTACCCTCTACCTAATAATCCCCAACTTCTTCCCCGCCTCGCCGATAACATCCATGGCGCGTTCGATCTCGCTCGGATCGTGCGCGGCGGTGACGGTGGCGCGCAGTCTCGCGAGCCCCTCAGGGACGGCGGGCGAGACGACCGGCAGGACGAAGACGTCGTTGTGCTGGCACTCGCGCGTCAGGGCAAAGGCCTTCTCGTCCTCGCCGCACAGCACGGGGACGATGGCGGTCTCGGTCAGCATGGTGTCGAAGCCAAGACTCTTCAACCCGCCGATGAACTGTTTGGTGTTCTGGTTGAGACGTTCGATGCGCCAGGGCTCGTCCAGGATCACTTTGAAAGCCTCGTTCGCGGCCGCGGCTTGCGCGGGCGGCAGCGCGGCAGAGAAAATGTACGCGCGGCTGGCGTGACGAAAATATTGGATGATCTCTTTCTTCGCGGCGACGTATCCGCCCACGGAGGGGATGGTCTTGCTGAGCGTGCCCATTTTGATGTCAATCGAGCCGAACATATCGAAGTGTTCTTCGATGCCCGTACCGGTCTTGCCGAGCACGCCCAAAGAATGCGCCTCGTCAATCATCAGCCAGGCGTTGTGCTTTTTGCAGACTTCGACCAGTTTGGGCAGGTCAATGATGTCGCCGTCCATGCTGAAGACCGAATCGGCGATGACGAGTTTGGCGGCGTCCGCGGGCGCGTTCCTGAGCAGGGTTTCGAGATGCGCCATGTCGTTGTGGCGGAAGCGGCGGAACTCCGCCCCCGACATGAGACAGCCGTCCACGATGGAGGCGTGGTTCAACTTGTCCGAGAAGACGTAATCGCCGCGGCCCATGAGAGTCGAGACGACGGTCAGGTTGGTGGCGTAGCCCGAAGAGTAGGTGACGGCGGCCTCGGCGTGTTTGAAGTTGGCGATCGTCTCTTCGAGTTCGTTGTGAATGGTCAGCGTACCAGCCAGCGTGCGGACGCCGTTCGTCCCCGTCCCGAATTTATCCACGGCGGCTTTGGCGGCGGCGTTGATGCGCGGGTGGTTGATCAGCCCGAGGTAGGAGTACGAGGCGTACATGCCCATCTCGCGCCCGTAGACGCGCACCTTCATCCCGGGGAGGATCTCCTCCACAGGCTGGTTATAAAAATAAAGGTCGTTTGATTTGAGCGTTGAGACGCGGTCGGTAAAAGCCTGGATGCGTCGGGTGACAGAGTCGTTGGTATTCTCGAAATCCATTCGGAACTCCTGAGCGGGGATTGCCCCATTATATCCGATGACTTCAACGTAGAGACCCGTCTTCCGGGAAAAACGGGTTTCCGAACCGTCAGCAGAATCGACAACCCCGCTTCTCGGCCTCGACGATGGCCTGGTCGCTGGACCAAAAGAAATTTTCCTCCCCGATGTGTTCCACCAGCCCGCCGCGATTCATCATGTTATAGGTGTTGTTGTGGACTCCCGCGAACATGAGGACGCCGCCCTGCTTTTCCAGCCGTTCGTCGAGACGATGGATGGCCTCCAGCCCCGCGGGGTCAATCAACGGGACGCCGCGCATGGAGAGGATCAAGGCGTGGGTGTCGCCGAGATTCTGGAAGGCCTCGTTGAACTGTCCCGTCGCGGCGAAGAAGAGCGGACCGGTGAGGAAGGCGACGCGCACGTGCCGGCATTTTCCCGCCGTCTCGATGCCGCGCTGACGGAGTTTTTCGCGGTTCACTTCCTGCACGTCAATGTCAATGCTGGCGATCTTGTTGAGGAAGACCGCGCCGGCGAGAAACGATCCGATGAGGATGGCTTGCGTCAGGTCGAGGACGATGGTGGCGAGCATGGTGATCGTGAAGGCGATCATGTCGGTTTTGAAGCGTTTGCCGAAGATGAATTTGATCGCAGGCCATTCGTTCATGCGGACGGCTGTCACCATCAGGACGCCGGCCAGCGCGGCGAGCGGGATGCGCGCCATGAACGGGGCGAGCAGGAACATCGAGAGCAGCAGTCCCACCGCGTGGATGATGCTGACGAGGCGCGTCTGTCCGCCCGATTTGATTCCCACGCTGGAGCGCGCGATGGCGGCTGTGGCGGGGACGCCGCCGAAGAACGGGATGACCATGTTGCCCACGCCCTGCGCGATCAACTCCTGGTTGGCTTGCAGGCGGACGCCCGTCATGTTCGAGCCGACCGCGCCGCAGAGGAGACTTTCGACCGCGCCGAGCGCGGTGATGGTAAGGGTGGGCGCGATGAAGTCGGGCAGATTCGTCCACGGGATGTGAGAGAGGCTGAGGCGGTCGGCGAGGAAAAGAGTCTGGGGGATGTCGCCGATCGTTTGGGCCGGCCAGCCTAACGTCGAGGAAAGAAGCGTGGCGAGGATGAGTCCGAGGAGCGAAGCGGGGAAGCGCGCGTTCCATTTCGTCGGCCAGAGCAGCATGGTCAGGATGACGACGAGTCCGATGGTCAGCGCGTGGAGGTTGGGGGTGAATCCGCCGTGGAAATATCCGAGCAGTTTTTGCGCGGCGGTGTCGGCAGCGGGAGTCTTGACGCCGAGGAAGTTGTCAATTTGCCCGATGAAGATGATGAGGGCGATGCCCGAGGTGAAGCCGCTGATGACGGCCGAGGGGATGAAGGCGATGAAGCGTCCGAGGCGCAGCAGGCCGATGACGAGCAGGAGCGCGCCTGAAAGCAGGCCTGCCATCCAGATGCCTTCGAGGCCGTAGCGGCCGACCAGCACGATTAGCACCGCGGACATGGCTCCCGTGGGCCCGCTGATCTGATAGGGCGCGCCGCCGAGCAATCCCATGACGAGGCCCGCGAGGATGGCGGTGACGAGGCCTGCCGCGGCGGTGGCTCCCGAGGCGACGCCGAAGGCAAGGGCGAGGGGCAACGCCACCGCGGCCACGGTGAGTCCCGCGAGCAGGTCTTGTTGAAATTTGGCAGGCGAATAGCCAGAGAACTCGTCCTTGTAGAGACGAGCGAGACTTCTTCTTGGCATAAGTTGTTCTCCGAAAATCGTAATTTCGCAAAGGCTCGATGCTCCCCCAGAGCGTCCTTTGCGTTTAAGTCGGGCGGGATTTTATCACAGGAAATTTTTTTGAGCGTCGAACTTTACAGTCCCAGCAGATCTTTGATTTCCTGGTTCACTTTTTTCATCGTTGTTTCTTCCAATTGACCAATTTTTTTACCAATCCTCTGTTTATCTATTGCACGCAATTGAAATACGAGCAGGACCGATGGTAATGTTAAGCCATTTTCTTTCGTAGGGTGAATCAGAATTGTGTATTGAAATTTTTGCGCTTTGAGATTGCTTGTGAATGGAACGATCATAATAACCGATATAACATCACTTGAATTGTTCTCGTGAACGACAAGCGCTGGTCTTGTTCCGACCTGTTCATGACCAGCGCCGTCTGTCGGCTGTGGCAAATTAACAAGGACGATGTCTCCGCGCTTCATGGCTTATCCAATTCCTTTTCGAAATTATCCAGCGCCTCATCGCTTGCCATGTCCCAAACCTTGAATTCAACGTTGAAATCTTCATAAGGAGCGCGTCCCTCCGCCATCTGTTTCAATCGCATTTTCCGAATCAGGCGCGATTCCAAATATGCGCGCAATGCCTCGCGGATCAACTCACTTCGGGAGCGGTGTTCTTCAGAGGCAGCGCGGTCTATATCGTCGAGAAATTCCTTCGGAAAGGAAACAAGGATTTTTATATTCATTGGATATAGCCTTTATATCTATTATATATCCAATGAGGTTGCCTGGCTAGATATCAATCAGGCGAACTTGTAGCGCAATTTGCTAAATTGTGCCCGGCAAATTGGAAATTTACCTTACAAATACTCACGGCCACAAATTGCGCTTTCCACTTTAAAAAAAGCGCAATTTGTGACGGGCGCGATATATCCTGCTTGGCGCTGTGCCAGATTTTCTCAAAATCCTGCCATCTCTTCGGGATTTACGCGGCCATCGTCCTCAACTCTTCCTCTCCGATAATCTTCACGCCCAGTCCCTTCGCCTTCTCGAACTTCGAGCCGGGATTCTCTCCCAGCACGAGATAACTCGTCTTCTTGCTGACGCTGTCCGTGACTTTGCCGCCGTGAGATTCGATGAAGGCTTTCGCCTCCTCGCGTGACCAGGCGGGGAGCGTCCCCGTGATGACGAAGGTCAGTCCCGCCAACTTCCCTGATGACCGATCGCTGCTCACTGATAACTGTCCGCTCGGCCAGACTCCCGCCTTCTTCAATTTCTTCAACACCGTCTGATTCGCCTCGCGCCCGAACCAATCCACGATTCCCTCGGCGATGTTGGGACCGATTCCCTCGACCCACTGGAGGTCGTCCGCGCTAGCGGCGGAGAGCGCGTCCAGATTCTCGAACTGCCGCGCCAGATCCGCCGCGCTGACCTCGCCCACGCCGCGGATTCCGAGCGCGGTGATCACGCGGTTCAACGGACGCTTTGACGATTCCGCGATGGACGCCAGCAGGTTGTCCGCGATCTTGCCAGGCGGTTCCTTTCCGGTCTTGCGGTCCTTCTTGGTGACCGCCTCAAGGATGTCGGCGCGTGTGAGCGTGAAAATATCCGCCGCGTCCCGAATCTTGTCCGCCTCGATCAACTTCTCGACGATCTTCGTCCCCATGCCGACGATGTCCATCGCGCCGCGCGAGACGAAATGCTCCACGTTGCGCGCCAACTGCGCGGGACACGCCGCGTTGACGCAGTACCAGGCCACCTCGCCCTCGAAATGTTCCACGGGCTGTCCGCACGCGGGACAAACGCCCGGCGGCTGGTAGACTTTCTCCGAGCCGGTGCGCGCATCCACGACGGGGCCGATGATGTAGGGGATCACCTCGCCCGCGCGCTTGACGAGGACGCGGTCGCCGATGCGGATGTCCTTCTCGGCGATGTAATCGAAGTTGTGCAGGGTGGCGCGCTCCACGACCACGCCGCCGATTTCGACGGCTTTCAGCATCGCGTAGGGAGTCAACACGCCCGTCCGCCCGACGGCGACGCCGATGTCTTCGAGGATGGTCGTCACCTCGCGCGCCGGGAATTTAAAGGCGATCGCGCCGCGCGGGTCCTTGCCCACGAAGCCAAGTTCCGCCGCGAGCGTGAGATCGTCAATCTTGATGACCATCCCATCCGCCTCGTAGGGAAGTTCGTCGCGGCGCTTGTCCCAGGTCGCGGTGTAGGCGATGGCGGACTCGATGCCGTCGAAGCGCCGCGCCGCGTCCGTCACCGGGAAGCCGAGCGACTTGAGATATTGCAGAATCTCCCATTGGCTGGTCGGGACCGTCCCGCCCTCCGCGTGGACGATCTGATAGACCAGCAGGGTGATCGGGCGCGAAGCCGTCAACGCGGGATCGAGCTGGCGCAGCGATCCCGCCGCGGTGTTGCGCGGATTCAAATACGTCTTCTCGCCCGCCTCTTCCAGTTTCTTGTTGAGTTCTTCAAAATCTTCAATCGGAATGAACGCCTCGCCCCGCACAACCAAATTCTTCGGAACTGAATACTGATTACTGATGACTGAAAACTGATCGCTGATTACTGGTATTCGAAGGGGAATCGCGCGCACCGTCCGCAAATTCGCGGTGATGTCCTCGCCCACTTCGCCGTCGCCGCGCGTCGCGCCCTGCTCGAAGAGTCCGTCGCGGTAATGCAGGATGACCGACAGCCCGTCTATCTTCGGCTCAACGACGAAGCTGGCCTTTTCCACGCGGTCGTCCAGTTTGCGGACGCGCTCGTACCAGGCGCGCGCCTCGTCCGCGCCGAAGGCGTTGGCGAGCGAGAGGATCGGCGCGGGGTGGCGGACCTTCTCGAAACGGTCGGCCGCTTTGGGTCCCGCGCGCTGCGAGGGCGAGTCGGGAGTGATCCAGTCGGGATGCGCGGTCTCGATCCGCTTGAGTTCGTTGTAGAGTTTGTCGTATTCCGCGTCGCTGATGACAGGATCATCCAAAACGTGATAACGGTGGAAGTGGTAACTCAGTTCGCGGACGAGTTCTTCATATCGGGTTTTGGTGTCCATGATTTTATTATACCGAATTGCCCCGAAAAAAAACGGCGGGATACGATATACTTCTACCCATGTCTGAAAGGATTGGCGTTTTTGGCGGGACATTCGATCCGCCTCATCTTGGGCATTTGATCCTGGCTAGCGAGTCGCGCAGCCAGCTGCGCCTCGACCGCGTGTTGTGGATCATCACGCCGCGTTCGCCGCACAAGATCGGCAATTCGATGGCCGATATTTCTCACCGGCTGGAGATGGTGCGCCTGGCGATCGCGGACGAACCTGCCTTCGAACTTTCCACCATTGAATTTTCCCGTCCCGCGCCGCAATACACGGTGGACACGCTGGACATTCTGCAAAGACAATTCCCCGGCGGAAATTTGATCCTGCTTCTCGGCTCCGACTCTCTGCGCGGCCTGGCGGCCTGGCATCGTCCGGCGGACCTCGTGACGGCCTGCCGCGAGATCGGCGTGATGCGCCGCCCGGGCGAATCCGTCCAACTCGCCACGCTGGACGCGGTCATCCCCGGCGTGACGGAAAAGACGCGTTTTGTAGACGCGCCCCTCCTGCAGATCGCCTCGCGCGAGATCCGCCGCCGCATCGCCGTCGGGCTCGAATTCCGCTATTTTCTCCCCGTCTCTGTGTACGACTACATCCAGGCTCACGATCTCTATCGCCAGTCCTATCTGATCGAGCGCTGACCGCCGTCCCGTCTCACGCGTCCAGGTGATACGTGTGGTACGGATATGGCAGTAGCAAAGTCGCTTGACAAGTTAGCCGAAATGGAACGCGAATAGCGCGAATGGGCGAATTTCGCGAATTTTCTTGGGCTTTTTCGCGTCATTCGCAAATTCGCGGCA